>ENA-ORVB01000092-ORVB01000092.1-human-gut-metagenome-genome-assembly--contig:-NODE-92-length-74146-cov-5.32225_pt1 | contig 74146 bp, 112 predicted proteins | sample MGYA00242090_ERZ509231 | MGnify/ENA primary metagenome ERZ509231 (study PRJEB26280, sample SAMEA2338798) | human gut metagenome | biome: human gut; feature: human-associated habitat; material: faeces...
TCGCTAGCTCAGCAGGTAGAGCACAACACTTTTAATGTTGGGGTCTTGGGTTCGAGCCCCAAGCGGTTCACAGAAAGGGATTACAGTTTCGTAGTCCCTTTTTATTTATTATCAGCATTTTAGGTAATTATCAATGATTTATAGGAGCAAAAGTGGCATTTCCCTTGTTTCATTTTAGCTCATTATATTTCATTCTATTTCACTAAATTTGCGGCAAATGTGATACCCTTGTGTGATACCAAATCTTTAAAGTCATGAAGTACCCTACAGCAAGATTCGTGTTTGACCGGAAACATACGGCAAGCAAGACTACAAAAGGAACCGTTCAGATAGAAATAACGTTTGAACGAAAAAGGAAGTGGCTCACCACGGGAGTTCGCCTATACTCTGACCAATGGAGCGAAAAAACTAAAGTAAGGAACACCGTCCAATCCCTGGACCTAAACGAGAGGCTCGATGCGCAAATGCAGAACATAAATGAATTCATCAATAGCCTCATAAAAAAGAAAGAGGAATTCAGCTTTGACAAACTAGAGCATTTCCTAAAGTATTCCCAGCACAAAGAAAGTTTCATAGACTTTGTGAGACGCAGGGTCAGTGAAAGGACGGATTTGACAAAAGGAACACTCAATACACATGCCTCACTGATTAATTCCCTGGAAGAGTTCGGAAGGATAATCTATTTCACCGACATAACCACAGCCAACATAATGTACTATGACGATTTCCTCCATAGGAAATATACCAAACAGACCACCGTACATGGATATCACAAGCGGCTAAAGAGGTATATAAATGAAGCTATGAAATATGAGCTTTTAAACGAAAATCCATATAATAAGCTTAAATTCGACAGAGGAAAGAGCGAAGGGATAAAATACCTCACCCTTGAGCAAATAAATCAGATACAAGGGTTGAAAATATCATCAGAAAGCATTGAAAGGGTACGGGATTTGTTCATTTTCCAATGTTATACCGGACTATCTTATGCAGACTTGTTCAAATTCGATTTCAACACCGTAACCCGGAAAGGGAATAAGTTCTTCATAAGGGATGCAAGAATAAAAACCGATGAAGAATATTTCATAATGCTGCTTAAGCCCGCCATAGAGATATTGAAAAAATACAAGTTTAATCTACCCAAAATAAGTAACTATCAGTACAATTTAAGATTGAAGGTCGTTCAAGAAATAGCAGGGATAAAGTTGAGTCTTCATTCACACATGGCCCGGCACAGTTTTGCTGTCATGGCCTTAAACATGGGGGTATCTATTGAGAATCTTGCAAAAATGATGGGGCACACGGATATTAAAACCACCCAAATATACGCTAAAGTGCTGAACAAGTCCGTGCAAGAAGAATTTGAAAAGATGGATAGCAAGCTATAAGCAAAACAACCCAGTGGGTTAAATTCAACCCAAAACAAGCGAAACAACCCACTGGGTTATATAAACTTATTGCTGTTCCATAAATTCCTTCAATCTGTACAGCCTGTCAATGGCCGGATTGTAGAACGGGTCCGGATAGTGCTGGTTGATGTCGCAGATGTTGGCGTGGACGTACATGGACGTATCGATGATGTGTTCCGATTCGCTTAATGTCACTTCCTTGGGAAGCGGGGCCGTCAAAGCCCAATGGACGATAGCTTTTACGCTTTCCTCGTCGTATGCGTATCTACTTTCTTGCTCCATTCTATCTTATATCCTCCGAATAAACCTCTTCTCCGGTTTCATTACACACGATCGATACGATTCCTCCCTTGTAGTCCTCGAAATATGATTCATTGGTGCCGTTATAGGTTTCTATATAATTTTTGCAATACTCAAATGATTCATTAAAACCTTTGCTATTAGAATCATTAGCGTCGTTGAAGTGTACATCGTAAGTTTTCATAACCTTTTTTTAAAAATTGTTTGCAAAAATACCGTTTATCTCTCTTTAATTCATCTTATACAGTATGTTTTAAAGCATATTATTTAAAGCCGTTGAAATATCCCATTATCTTATCTGACAATTCACGCAGTCCGCAACAAATATACGTCTCAGTCATCGTTACACTGGAGTGACCCAACATCCGGCTGATGGAATACAAGTCCGCACCTCTCAGATACAAGTTGGTAGCGCAAGACTTCCGGGCCGAATGTGAGGAAATGAACTCCCACTTTTCGCCGGTTATATATTCTCCGGCTTGATATAGCTTTGTCCGTTTGTTTATTCCACATCTCCGGCAAATACTTCTTATAGTGTCGTTAAATGTCACGTCCGAAACCTTCCGTTCATTGATGCCGTATTCCCGGTTCTCTTTCAATATCCGAAGCACGGCAGGAGCTGCCGGTATCTCCGCTTTAATCTTGGTCTTCCGTGATACATATACCAGCCTTCCGTCTATTATATTGTCCTCTGTGAATTCGATATAGTCCGAATGCCTGGCACCAGTGAGGCAGCCAAGGAGGAAACAGTTTTTCACGGCCCGCTCCGTCTCGTTAACCGGGCTATACGCCAACAGTGTTTTTATCTCCTCGTCCGTTAACCAAGTGCTTTGCGTAGCATCCTTCTTCAAGGTCAATATAGCCTCAAAACCTTTCGGGAAGGAATATACATCATTATACAAGTTTAAGACTGATTTAAGCATGGCACAATAAGTCTTGGCGCTATTTGTTGCCAATCTTTCGTTAAGAGCCTGGACAAAGTTATACAATCTCGGCTTTGTTATACTTTCAAATGTACACTCCGTCTCATTAACCTCTTCGTACACCCGCAACACTTTTCCGTATTGCGGATATTTCTTCAAAAACACATTTTTTAAAGTATCCATATCATTCTACGCTTTTGTCATCTTTTGTTTTCCCTATAGCAAGCACAACGCCTATCAAAGTCGACGTAATAACCAGCACCGGGCTGATATTCCACAATATTACAACCAGAATAATTGCCCAAAGAATAAAACCTAAATACATATCATTCCTCCTATATTAAAATTCGTTTCGGCAATGGTTCACCAATCTTATACAGTTCTACACTTGTAACTTCTTGCGTATATTTTAACAGATTCATCCCACCTCTATAGAAGTTTAGCAACCTTATAGCCTCGAATGCGTTACACGGTTGAAGCATTATACTACGTCCTTTCTCGTTAATCTGAATGAAATAATTCTTTTTCATAATCTTTTTGTTTTAAGTTAGTAAATAGCTCCCGGCGGCGGTGTCGCTCCGCTTGCTGTCCTCCACGCCGGGACGGTTGTACTATTTTGTGGCTATCTCGTTTATACGAATTGCCTTTCCTGCCAAATCAACACAGTGTAATTTGTATAAAGTTCCTTTGCTAAACTCGTTAAAGTCTTTACGGGCTTCGTGCTCTTTAGTCGTTAATGTTGCGCCAGTCGGACGAAGAAGAAGCCATATAATGAAGTCTCTTTTCCCTATAATTGTGTTCCTTACCCGTTTGGCGTCTAATTCTACATCGCTAACAGGGTAGCGGCTACCGCTTTTCTTGGATTGCTCTAAAGCCATTTTATTTACTGTTTCTATCGCATAATCAACAAGCGGAAGCGATTCAATACGTTTACCCTGCTTTTATTCATTTTGCACCACATTTTGCAAAATTCGTCCTTGTCAAGATCGGAAGCCATATAAACAACTTCTATATGTTCGTACTCATCAAATGATACTTGTACGTTAGTTCTGTTTTCAAATTCTTGCTTTGTCATATCCTTTAAAATTTATCTGATTCATCTTTATAATTTCTTATTCTCTCTATATCGGTGCCGCTGATGAACAACACGGCACCGAATAATAACAACATAACGCAAAACATCTTATTAATAGATTACATAAGCAATATGAACCGCTTTTTTTGCTGATACGTTCGGGTAAACCCTCTTTATATACTCGTAGTTCTTTGCGATAATCTCGCTTGCTTCCTGCTTGTTGTGCCCAACACTTGCAGCCACTTCGATTAACTTTTCCAATGAATGAAATTCTTTTGCTTTCATAATGCTATAGTTTAAATTGTTAATAATTCAAAGTACAGCGTTATTTTATAAGAGGATAATTTGGAAGTGATAACCCAGATAAGTACCTTTGTTCCTGCTTAGGGGGGGGGACCTATCCAGGTTATTCCCTTCTTTCGGAGTTGTAAGTATGGCCAGTACTTGCAGCTCCTTTTTTATATCACAATACAAATAACGCTTATAAGAACGATAACATCATGTTTACCTCTTTCTTACATTACAAAGATACGAATTATATCGTAAACAGCAAAGAATATTGCAAAATATTTCTATGAAAAATATATGTTTTATAACACAATATCCACACATAAAATAACTAATTTACAATGATTTACAAACGCAACATCACACCCAATTAATAGTAAATATATAATACCAAAACCAATAAAAAAACACACGTACAACACAAATAGACAACATCTATAACAATAAATAAAGTAATAGATATTATCTATATAAACACAGCATAAAAGAAAGAACCAATAAAATAGATTTTATTTATAATAAAACATAACGATATAGACATTATCTATAATGATTAAAGAGGTGTCTTCGCCTCAAACCGTGCGATTTCGCACACACCACCCTAACATCCCATCACAAAACAGTAAACAAATCAAAACTTTATATTATATGTATAATATAAAGACAAAACAGCTATATTACAGCATTTTACACGTATATACACCCTCAAACAACACCTCCCCCACCCCTATAATTTGTAATGATATTGGGTGTAGTCACCTCTCCTAAAAATTTTTTGTTTCCCATTTTTTCGGGCAATGTAATGATGTTTTACCGACATAAATTGGGTCTATTTTTATGATAATGTACAAGCAAGTTCTTTTTCTTTGGTATTTTCTAATAAACTGACAATATTTTATATAATATATACTTGATTTATTTTCAATATATTGTATATTTGCATAATGAAGATAAAGAGCATATCTATATGTATTTAGGTCAAATAAGTAAAAGAAAGAGGTTATTTTTATAAAATGCGCCTATAGCAGATATGTTTATGTTCTTTTTAACTTAAAATGAGCGATATACAATGAACAGAAGGGAATTGAAGGATTATGTACTTGGATTGTTGTCACGGCATTGCGACGAATACGCCTCTACGTTCAGGGACATATCCCTGGTGACGAGCAATCCTGAGCGCATAGACCGATACGGAAGACGGCTTGAGGAGCTGTTCAGGGAGGGATATGGTGTTGTGACGAAAGACATTGCGGACTATCGTGTCCCTCTGTATGTTTTTACGGGAAAGATATATGAGTACATGGACTACAACGTGCTATACGATGCCGTTGACAGATGGCTGGAGAAGATGGGGGTTGCCGCCCGTGACCGTACGAACAAAAACATGTACGCATACATGAACCGCATAATAAATGTCATAAGGGACCATGAGCTTCAGCCGGATTTGAGCATCATGTGCTTTACCAATTGCGTGGTTGACATGAACAGACTCAAGGTCTACCCCCACTCCCCGAAGTTCGACTGCGTGAAGATGTACCCTTTCAAGTATGACCGTAAGGAGATTTTCAACTGTCCCACATGGAGAAGCTTCCTTGGGGAAAGCTGGCTTCCTACGGATGACATGGATGGGGTCCTTCCGGAGAAGCACAAGAGGAGAATACTGCAGATGTTTCTTGGCGCGTGTCTTGTCAACAGGAAGAATATCAGTTTTGAGTATTTCCTCATATTGCAGGGGACCGGAGCGAACGGCAAGAGTGTTATTTACCGGGTTCTGAAAGACATGTTCGGAGAGGATGAAATACTCAACATCAAGATGAGCCAGTTCGCCAGAGGCGGTGACGAGCAGTTGCGTGCGGCCTATTCGATGTCAAGGAAAAGGCTTATGTACTGCACGGAAAGTAACCGTGGTGATTTCAGGGACATGAGTATCATCAAGGCTATATCAAGTGGGGAGCCTATTGCCTGCCGGGGGATAGGAGGCAACATCACCATGATGCAGCGACCTCCTATAATGCTGTGCAACTCCAACTACCGGTGGCAGCCGAAGGACTTCCTGAACCGTGACGACCCGGACGACGAGAGCATGCAGCGCCGTGCCCTGGTGCTAAACTTCGACAAGACAATTCCCGTGGAGAAAAGGGACACTATGCTTGCGGAAAGGATGAGGGCAGAACATGCGGGTATCATGGCGTGGATAGTCAAGGGGTTGTGCGAGCTAAAGAAAAACAACTGGCGTATGCCGGAGAATCTCGGAGGCAAGATAGACATGAAACTGGAAAGGATACGCTCCACCGTGATGGGGAAGGACGGCAAGCTTGTGGACGGAAGCATATCCGAATACTTCAAGTACAAGGAATGCCAGCCGGAGGAGTCCGGTGGAGGAGCGCCTATAGAGCTTACTTCCTCGGAGGTGTACAAGAATTATGAAAGGTTCTGCAAGAAAAACGGAGTGGTCCCGGTTTCCCAGAGGAAAATGGGGCTTGACATGCTTTCGCTCGGATATGCACGCGAGAAACGTGCGGACAAGGGATACAGCAACGTCTATACCCTATGGTGCGGTAATGAGGACATTGCGAATAATTTCATGAAGCACGTCCCCAATATTGCAGAGGAAGCGAAAGTCAATATGTTCGAAGGATGGGAATATTCCGACGACGATTTTTTGAACGAAGACATTGACTATTAATAATTATAAATCAGAATTATGGATTTCGGAAAGAGACAAATCGGGAATACTGTTATTCTCAAGTACAAGAAAGGCGATTTGCCCTTCATTAAGGTATCAACCGTAAGCGGAGATTTCTCCGTTGAATATGGGGCAGGAAGCGTGATGTTCATGCTGCTCGACAATGCCCCAATAGAAGACAAGGTAGACAATCTGCCGATGCTTATAATACGCAATACGCAGTATGTGGCAAACTACATTGACGCGGAGTTGCAGGTGGATGTGTTGAAGGCAGTCGGCACCGCCCTTGACCGTGCGGATGCCAAGCCCATATCCGACGAGGAGGACGCCAAGATTATTGAGGAGGAAATACAGATGTATGAGATGAAGAAGGGAATGGAGAAAGAGACAGATAAATAAACCATATTAACATTTAGACATTATGAAAAAGTTTGTTATTTTACCAATTATCGCATTTATATTATTGACTATTGGATGCTTTATTGCATTGCCATATTATAATGTTTGGGAACAAGAGATGTCTGGTAAGGCTGAATTTGCTAAAGCAGAACAAAACCGCAAAATAAAAATTGAAGAAGCAAAAGCCAACTTAGAGGCTGAAAAACTAAATGCTCAAGCAGAAATAGAACGAGCTAAAGGGGCAGCAGAAGCTATTAAAATAGAAAATGGGAGCATAACCCCTGCATACATCCAATACTTATGGGTACGCCAGCAAGCCAATCTTAATGACAAAACTGTAATATATATACCAACAGAAACAAATCTACCTATTCTTGAAGCCAATAGGAATAAATAGAAATATAATAAAGCCGGGAATTATCCCCCGGCTTTATTTTTGGCAGCAAGGTACAAGGAACAGTTGTTGCATGAAAGTGGCAGATAGAAATGTACAGTCGTGTCCTCCTCCTTTATCTCGTCCTTCTTAATCTGTGTAATGTCCGCTATCATTTTGGTGAGGTCAATCCACTCCTTGCATCCCTCTTTCCCATCATATTTCTTACGGGCTGCAATAAGTTTGCGAAGTTGGTTCTCTTTCGACAGTTCGGAAGCAATATCCTCTTCACTGATGCCATCGACAGATATATCATCCTCTTTTTCGTTTTCCTTTTGTCTCCGCTGGATTTTCCTGCTGACAGATGTAAGATACGCCATGAAACGCTCGTCCTCCGTCAATAATTTATTCATATCCTTCTCATTCGCCTTGGAAGAATACACCGGGTTGTAAAGTCCGGAAACAAGATAAGCGTCCTTGTCTTTCCATCCAATAGCGACAAGGTCTGCAAAAGCTTTCTCTTTGGCACTGATTTTAATGCGTTTGCATTCTGAAACCAATCCTCTACTCAATGATATTTTCTCCTCTTTTCCTCTCAGCATAACAGTTAAAACTATGAATTATACAAAAACAAAATAGCAACAGCACCGTATGTGCCATTGGTTCTGATAGTCGGATATGGGATGATAGCCGACCATGCTGTCACAATACGAACACGGGTAGCTGCTTCCGCGATACGAATAAAACCCGGTAAACCCATTATTCTTGTGTTCAATGCCCCAAAACCACATCCACGCGGAGCCTACAACAAAACGGGTAAGGGTATTCAGGGAATTGTAGGCAGAATTGGATTTCCCCACCCCGTAGCTGATGCCGTCGGTTTTTATACGTGTGGCAGAGGAATTTCCTCCTTCCACAGCCCTCTTGAAATACGGGTCCGAATACGGAGATTTAAGATTTGCCTTTATATTGTCCTTTATCTTTTCACTACCAATACCTGCTATCATCCCGGCAGCAATGGCGGCTTCCAATTCATACTTGAAACGGTTGGAGTAGATACTTATTCGTTCGGATAGCGTTTTGCCGTGGTCTTCCCTATTGATGAATGCGACAATCGCATCACGGTCATTTTCCCGATCATAGACGGATAGGGTCTCCGTGTAATCATATATAGTCCCACGCAGTTTATCAAGAACCTTATTCACTTCGTCATTCAGCTCCTTATTGGCAGAGAAGCGGAAAAATGAGGGCTTTATCCCGTATCTCATGGATATACCGACAATCTCATTCGCGGCTTGCAGAAGCGCCTTCTCCAAATTGTCCTGCATGGATATTTCAGCCCTAAGTCTCAGCTTTATGTAATCCTTTGCCTCTTGTATCTGCTGTCGTGTAGGCTGTTTCATTGTTTGTCATCTCCTCCCGGATTATGCTCCACTCCATTATTGGCAGCGGACGCTTGTTTGAATTTCAATTCGTAAAGAAGGTCAGCCTGCTGTTCTTCCTTTTTCTCTCTCATTATCCTATCCCAATCACGGGGATTGCTGTACATCTGAATCTGCTCATTTGCGGTCTGTCGGGACAAGAATCCATTCTGCACACAGACAGCAAGGTTCTGCACAAGTTCAGACTCGTTCAGATGGATATACGGCTTTATCCAGGCATAAACGCTCAAGTTCTGCAGGTCTATGAGATTTTCCGTTTCGACGCCGTATCCGTAAGTGAATATCCTCACCATGTCATCAATGAGACGGTTGTATTCCTGGGCATCCTTCATGGCATTCTCAAAGGCCGGAGAATAGAGAAGCTTTATCGCCACTCCCGGAAGGTCTCCGCTTCTTACCTCCGGTGGAATTACTGCAAACGACTGTTCGTAAATCAGCTTATAAAGAGTGTCCAGTTGCTTTTCAAAAGCCGTAGAGACATCTTGTTTGTTGAGATAGCCTGCCTCGTCGTCCGTACCCATTGTGATACATTTCACAGTATTGTCCACTCCCCCTTGTATATCAACATTTTCTCCTTTGAAATACATAATGGGGAAAGCGTAAGCGCGATTGTTTTGTGACAATTGGGAAAATGCCATTTCATACTGGTCTATACTGTCTTGTGAAGGAGACCAGCATGCTCCGGATTCAGTTCTGTGGTAAGCTACCGGAATAAAAGTAAAGCCATGCTCTTGTTCTGAGACAAATTCATACCCATCAAGCCCGAACAGACCTTTTATGACTTGTTTTATCTTGTCATATCCGCTTCTCCCCCTTTTAAAACGCCGGAGATACTTTTCATCCCATACTTCCAGCCAGTCTGTAACAGAATTGCCTTTGTCATCATAATCCGAATAGGAACGGGCAAATAGAATCAACTCACCCGTCACATTGTCGAAATGCGGATATAAAGTATCCCCCTTCTCGAAGGAAAGCACCTTCCAATAGAATTTTCCCTTGCGAAGATAGCCCACGAATGCCGTATCTCCCGTTATTTTTACGGATTTGGCAGCCTCATACCATGCAATTTCCATGTCTTTTACAGCCCATCCGGTGCGGAATTTGAAAAAAGTTTCTTTTACCTTGTCGTTCTCATTATCTCCTTCCATTTCAAACTGAATGTCATTTCCGCACAAATGAACAAGATGCTTGATTGTTATAATCCTTTGGAAGGCAAAAGCGCACCTCACGACTTCCTCCCTATACCATTCTTTGCTCTCCGGGTCTTGCCTTAACACATCCTTATAAACCAATGGATTATTTATTGCATGTCCAGACGGATTGAACTCACGCAGGAAATCAGTTTGAGTTATTATCTGATACTTGGGCATATCGAAAGGCTCTTTCATATCCCTATTCCCATAAACTTCACCTACCGCTTCCTTGTATCCTTCCGGAAGGATTCTCTTGAAGGGGCGGCGTACCATAATCTGCCGTGTATTTATATTCTCCATAATCCTTTTGGTTTATTGTGTTGCTTTTTTATATCAAAAATCTGTCTGTAAATCATGGCCTCTATGAAGTCGGGAGAATGTCCCACATATTTCTTCATAGTCTCCTTTTTAATCAGCGAGAATCCCTTTTCCGTTTCCGCGTCCCTGATAGCCTTTCGCTCCTTCATGAGGATATTGTAAAGGGTCATGTTGGAATATCCGTTCCCGGAGAATTTGAGTGATAACAGTTCCGGATTTATGGAAATGCCACCATTCTTTATCTTTTTTACAAGAATATCCGCACACTGGGATTTTAGAGACGAGTAGACATATTTTATTGATTTCTCGTCAGCTTTTGTCATTGGGATAGGAGCCGCCATATTGTTAAACTTGACAGCATCCGGGAATTTCCCTTTAAAGTCCTGACCCGGCCCGTTCAAGTCAAATACAAAATCCTTTTCAAATATTCCCCATTCCCTCAATTTGTAGGCAACGCATTCTTCTGTCTGTTTGGAATTGTCACGACTTACATATACATCTTCTATATGGTCTCCAATCCAAAGCCATAAGACAAGATTGTCTCCTCCTTCGTAGGCAATATCGCATGAGACCCTACGCTTCTCGTCCCCATACTGGAAAGAATTATTAAAGAAACGCTCCATGTGCTCCATTTTAATAATATCGTCTCCAGCCGCTTTGAAATTCCAGTTCCCTTCAAGGTCACGGGCACGGGATTCTTCATCTTGCTGGGCAAGGTTGGCAGCATAATTGGAGTCGGCTTCAATCAGTTTGACATTATCTTCAAGACGGGCGCGAATGAATACCACAGACTTGACAAACATTGTCTTTTTGTTGAACCCCAATTTCTCATAGGATTCATTCCAGAGAGGGTCTATGATTGATTTGCATTGTTCATATACATCTTCCGGTGTATCTCCCCAATAAATCCCATTTGGGGAATCCCCATCCATAAAGCAATATCTTTTTACTCCATTCCGTTCCGGGATAGGATTCCCATCTTCTCCAATCCACCAGTCTATGAAAACACGGACCCAACTGTCCGGGTCTGGATTGCAAGTACCCCAAAAACGGTTCTTTATACCGTAAGCATTACGATTACAAGTTATCAGATATTTGAACTTTTCATACGAACAATGTGTTATTTCATCTATTCCAATATAACAGAACTGTTTCCCTTGAAACCGTTTCTTAAAGTCTTCAAAAGTGTCTGCGAAATAGGAAAACCACAATTTCCCAGCATTATCCCCAAAATTCCATGTCATATCTGATATGGAACGGTTATAATTCCCGAATTGGGAGTAAAGAATGTACGACGTATTAATCATGTCTCTAAGGTCGTCTTTCTCATTACGTAGAAGGACGGCATTAAACCGTGGATTTTTCACATCCGGCAAGGATTCCATCAATAAAGAAAATGTCTTGGAGCCGCCACGGTTCCCCCCCATGATAACAATATCAGCATCGGAAGCCAATGAATCCTCTTGCCCTCCAGACTGGGCTATAATGTTATAGTCACTCTTTATCTTGCGCAGTTTGGCTATGTATTCATAGCTGAATACACTATCTCCATTCTTAGTATGTGCAGTTATGTCGTATTCCATAAATAAAAATAGCCGGTACATACAGAAATCCTCTGTATATTCCGGCTTGATTCACAGCTCTATGATAATATTTGATACAAATATACGATTAAATGTTTATTTTCTAAATATATAAGATAAAAAGATTGTTTATATATTGATTTTTAGAAAACAATCATTATATTTGCATTGAAATTTGTTTGATATGATAAAAATTGATTCCCAATTGGATGAGAAAAGGGATGTCGGACAAAATACATTCGTCACTTGTCCGGTATGTGGGCAGAAGCTTACGGATGTAAGGATGGTGGAAGGAAGTATTTTGCTTCGAACGGTATGCCGAAGATGCCGGAATTATATCAAAATAAGAATAACGACCGAATAACAAGTTACAATATACAAGCCTAAGAGCTTATTGATGCAAAAAGCATTGATAAGCTCTTTTTTATTTAACATAAACACAAAATAAACACGATGGAACAAGAAAAAATCTTATCCACATTAAGTGAGAAACTCGGAGAAACCAGTTTTTCACCGCAGACATTACAGAAGTATGTAGAACTTAATCCCGTGGCCGAAGGCTCGGAACCTGACGAGGCTTATTGGAACAATGCTGTAGGCTTTCTAAAAGGGATGCAAGGGCAATACAACCACGATGTCGCGACCAGGGTTGAGGACTTTAAGAAAAACTATAAGCCCCAACAGTCCCCCTCAAATGGGGAAGAGAAAACAGAAGGGGGAGCACTTGCCGTTCAAGTTGAAGAATTGAAGAACGAGCTTTCACTGTTGAAAAAAGAAAGGGAAGAGGAGAAAAACGCCGCATCCGTTCACGCTTTAATGGAACAATCCAGGAGCCAACTGAAATCGCTAATCGAAAATGACGGTAAAAACACCTGCAACGAAGAGATTCTCAATATAGCCATATCTGATGTAGACATTACAGATGGCATGAAACAAGAGGATATAGTCAACTGCGCTAAGCGGAATTACGAGAAAAGATACAAGGCTATTTTCGGAAACGGAGCGTCGCCCAGTATCAATCAATTCTCACAAGCCAGTGAAGAGCAGACGAACAGCCGCCGTGAATCCTTCAAGGAACGCATGAGGGCACAGGGGAAGCTCCCTAAAAAGAAATAACACATTTAAAAACAGACAAGAAAATGAGACAATCAGGAACTTTCAACACTATCGGTAAATACCAATCGGAATTTGGCGGTCATTTCCCGGTATGGAGCAGAGTAAGAGAACTGTACCAAGGTGGTGGCATGATTGATGTAGCCGGACTGGGGTTAAAGCCCGGTGATATTATCCATGCCGGTACAATGGTAAAATTTAACGGTCCCGGCAAACAAGTAGATGTCATCACGGCAGACGGAGTAACGGGGGTAAAAGCTGTAGCAACACTGACTATCACAAAAAAAGCTTCTTCTGACGGAGATTTGTCCTTTGTGTTGGGAAACAAAAGTTATTCTATCGCAGTAACCAGTTCCTCTGAAAGCACTCCCGAACTGGTCGCAACAAAGATTGAAGGTGGAAAATCCGCTTTTACAGAATGGGACGTAAAGCGAAGTGGAGCCACAGTAACTTTCACACAAAAGACAGCCGGTCAAGTGCAAGCATGTATGTTTATTCCCGGGAACACTGGAGTAACAGGAAATATGGAGTTGACAAAGCCGGGAATTACAGCTAGCGGAAACCTGAGCGATGTTAACGGGCTAACTTTTGAGGACGTATGTATTCCGGAAGGATGTACCCTGGCAACATGCGCCGTGGTTCGAGCAGGCAGAATTTACGCAGACCGAGTAGCTGGAGGCGGTATTCCTAAATCAGTAGAAGCACAACTTCCTATGATTGAGTTTGTGCGTGAATCCGAATAATAAGAAAGGAGGATAATATGTATACAAGAGACAGACAATTCTATGACATTGTAGCAAAAGGTCTTGCTTCAATGGGATACGTTAGCGACGCAAAAGGCAGCGCGTTGACCAAATACATCAACGACATGTTTGCCGAGAAATACAATGCGGAAGCAACTTTCTCGCAGTTGGGATTCCCGTTAAACCCCAACATCCCAATCAATCCCACATACGAACAGATTGAGGCTACCATCCGTCCATATACGATGGCTACTTATGTGGATATTGACAGCGACGGAGCAACCAAATCCACAGACGGATTGAGCCTGAAAATGGGAGGACTGCCTACATTCAAGCATGAAGTTGTGATGAGCCGAAAGATTCTGAGAGAAAAGATGATGCTGGCAAACGCTATCGGCAATACTACGGCTGAAATTGAAGAAACCATTATGGAACTGTTGTTCAACGGAATTGATGACCTGCTTGGCGGTAACTACAACACTGTAGCCCACCAACGCCACCAGATAGTGTCCAACAAAGGTAAACTGGTTATCAACGCCACCAACAACCCGTTGGGTATCACTACGGAAATTGATTTTGAGGTTCCCTCCAAGAACATCAAGACAAGTACATGGTATAAGAAGAATGATTCTTCAGGCGAAGTTACCCAAGAGAGCGCAGTCGGCACCTCAATAGACCCCATCAAGGTTATGAGAAATGTGAGAAGGGACAGCCAGCAGAAGGACTTTGCCCCTTCCGGACACTGGGAAGTAAGCAAGACCACCTGGGACGACTTATTGACAATGCCGTATTTCCGTAACTTATATGTGACTTATGCGCGTCCTGACATTACAGATGCGGTAAACAAGCAGGCATTCGGCTCTCTGATTGACGATGCCACTTTGAAGGCATTCATCGAGGCCAGAATCGGCGCCCCCATTACTGTTATTGATGCCATCGCTGCCGTGGAGAAATTCAATACAACCACCAAAAAGATGGAGTACACCAACCTGCAAAGCTTCAATGAGGGGGTAATGGTTTACATGCCGGATGGTGCCATTGGCGACATCCAATGCGGCAAACCCATCTATATGGAAACACCCGGGGCAAGAACCGCTTTATATGACGGTGGGCGTACATTAATCAGACAACTGTTCGAGGACGAGACCATGACCCAGGTCATCAAATCGGAAGTCACCGGATTGGTTGTCCCCAACAAGGTACGCTGGATGTATTACCTTGACATCAAAGGCAAATAATGGACAACGATTCTCAAAATACAGCAATCGGCACCACCATAGAGGAATACCTCCGTGGTTGTGTCGGTTTTGAGGTTGCAGACAGTGCGATTACCACCATCTTGATTGATAGGGAGATTGCACCGGGAACGGATGTCACCACGTTGGAGAAGCGCCAGAAGGACTTGTGCCGGGCAGACCTTTACATGTGGTGCGCAAGTACACCGAGCGTAACCGGAAGCGTTGAAGATGCCAACGGAGTATGGAAGCACAAGGAGGGCGGTACACAAAGCTCCGCTTATGACAAACGCAATCTCCGTCAAATGGCCAATGATATATACGCCTTGTATGGAGAGAATGTAAGGAAATCGTCTATCAAGATTGTCAATTTGGGTATGAACATGAATAAAAGGTGTCCGCTATGAAAGTAAACAATCCGCGTTTTCCGCATACCTGCAAGGTATATCGCATATCCGGAGAGACGTCTTTTGGCGAAGGGGAAGAGACTGTGCTTTATGAAGGCAAATGTAACAAGTACGGGAGCACCAGCCTTAGAACATTCACCAAAAGCAATGTCATAAAGAGCGATTATGCTATAGACATTCCCGGTCTTGTGAAGGGAATCCTTTCCGGCGACCTTGTGGATGTCACTGACTATGGGGGCACTTTTGAAGCCAAAGTGATAACGGACTGTTACGCTACGGAAATGGGGACGACCTTGTATTTCAACATGGCTAAGAATTAGGGATATGGAAGATAATGCTAAGGTCCTGGAGGAAGGCAAGAAAAAGATGGGCAATATCATTGACGGCTATTTGCTGGATAGGATAACGGAAATCGGAATCAGACTTCTGAAAGACGGAGTAATATCAGCCCAGTACCATAATGTTACCGGAAACACGCTAACCTCATTGGCAGTAGGAATATACTATAAAGGAGGACTGTCACGGGTAATTACAGCAGTTGTCACACAAGGTCTGAAAAATGCGACCCGTCCCAAACTTAGCAGAGGTGACGGAATCGGAGTCATAATGGTCCGGAGTTATGAAAGCGGCAAGCTTATTCCCATCAAAAAGTATAATCTGATTGATACCAACGGGGAATACGGTCTAACCACTTCTGTAAACTTCCTCAAATCATACAGAGCTCCGAGTGACGGCATAGGGCTGGTTATGTGTACCGGTACCGAATATTCGAACTATCTGGAGTCCAGAAAAGGGTTGAATGTTCTGTCAGACACATACGATTATGCGGAAAGTATATCCAAAATGACCTTTAAACCAATGAAGTGATATGGGATATGAGCAGGATTTCAAATACAAGGACGCGCTGAAATCATTGTTTGACGCAGCAAAGGCAGTCAGTGAGAATGTGTTCACGAATGACCGCCCCGAAGCTGTGGCAAGACAAATGAATGATTTCATTGTGGTGTCATTGCCCGGCTTGTTGTCTTCCATGACCTATGGCAGCGGATTCGGGGATATCCGTACCTATTGTACCATTGAAGTGTATGTAAGACGGAAAAAGGGAGGTGCTGAAGACTTGGAACAAATGGACGCCATTGTAGGAAACATCCTTTCCCTATTCCCTATCAGCGACAATTACATAATTGCCTCAAACCCCAAACTGACTTTGAAAGGTAATGACGGATTAGGGTTCAGCGCCACATTGATAAGGGCTGACCTGGTGATAAAGTAAACATGAAATAAAACGATTAAAACTATTTATTATGGCAATGAAAACAAAACTAGAGTTGAAAGACGTGTTCAGTGGTCTTTCATCTATCATGTTGGTTAAGGGAGGAATAACCAACTTCACTACGGTAACGCCTGATTTCGACTTGCCGGTAACTGTCGACTCTTTGTCTCTGTCCCAGGCAGAGCCTACGTTGAACCGCACCAAAGTGCATGGATTGCAGGCTGACTGGGCTGTAACGAGCACGGCAGGTGACATCACCTTTGCCGCAACCGTACCTAGTATAAGCAAGGACTTGGTCGAATACTTCCTTGGAGAAGCGCATGATGTAGCAACCGCTACCGTTAACGGAATCGCATTCAAAGGTATTTCAGCCACATTGAACAGCAAGAAGCTGAATGCAGGCATCGCGCTGCTGAGTGAGGATGGAGAGAAATGTGTACTGGTAAAAAAGATGGCAATCTATGCACGTCCGCTGTTCGAGAATGCGTCTACTACCCCATTCGGTTTTGCATTAAGCGGCACCATTGAAATTGAGGATGGAGCTTCTGATGATACTACCGATGACAATATCGCTTTCTTGACAAAAAAAGTAGACTGACCGTAGCTCCATCTTCCCTGAATTTTAACAGCGCTGCTGACAATACGGGGAAGACCATCACAGCCACGACAAAAGAAAGCGCGGTTTCCGCATCATCAACGGAAACATGGTGCAAGACATCTGTCAGTGGCAAAGTGGTGACGGTCAAGGTTACTGAAAACAGCGGAGCATCTGCAAGGACCGCAACTGTGAATATCTCCACTGCCAACGAATTCGGCATTGTGAAGGTTACTCAGGAAGGTACTACCATTTAGCATTTATGGCGGTGAGCTTTGTGCCGCCGCCTTTTCTTTTTATAATTCATAATAACAATCATGAGCGAAAATATACAGCAGCCCACAGAAGAAGAGCAAAAAAGGCTTGACGACGTACTGGAGAACAGTACAGACTATGTCGCAATAAGAGGTAAGAGATTCGGCATAAAATGGCTTCACCGCGGAACTATACGGAAGCTTACCCATGTCTTGCATTCCTGCAAGAACGAGGATGAAGTAACTGCCAGATGCGCTTCTCTCATTATTCTGAATAATTGGTGGAAAATAAAGATGTTCCATTGGATATATTGGCGTATGCTATGGAAAAAGTACACGGACACGGAGCTTACGGACATCATAGCAATTGGTAAAAAAAAAGTGGAATCTCAGAAGCTGGAGTACTTGAGTGCTACCATGTTCTTGACCGGCATGAAGGACACGATAATGACGATGACGAGAAAGGAAGCAGAGCATATCCTTCAAGGACTTCGGCAGGAGCAGGGTTCGCAAACGGAGAGAAATACTCCGAATTAATCCGTCCTCTGGTTCTTTTCTGGGGGCTGATAAACGTCCCTAACTGGCTTATGGACTATGTCCTTACCAATGCCCAGTATGAACTTCTCATGTGCGATGCGCCATTTGTCTCCTATAAGCATGAAGATACGGAAGGAGGAGAAAAGAAGCACACGGCAAAGGAGATGCAGGAACTTACCAGAAGATGGGAGGAAAAAAGGAAGGCGCAGGAAGCAAAAGGACAGAAGGTTTCGTTGAATGATTTTTTAGTTAATGGCGTGGATGCGCTTAAAAGAAACACAAAATAAGACAAAGATATGGCAGACCTCGGAAATTTGAATTTTGGCATTCATTTGAAGGATTACACTCCCCAGGAGTATGAAGCCATCAAGAAAAAGCTTGTAAACATGCACGCTACAGTCAGCGCAAGAGTGGGGCTGAAAACGGACGTGAAAGAAATTGAGGACAAGGTGGAAGCCTTGCTGAAAAATAAGACCTACAAGGTGAAGCTTGAATTGGATAGCGAAAGTCTCAAGAAACTGTCTGATACTTTTAGGGGACAAGGTGTGAGTACAAGTGAATTAAGAGCCATGAGAGGTGTTTCCCAGATTATGCGTGCGGATGCTTACGCCAACTCACAAAAAGCTCTTGAACAGCTTAGGAACGCCCGGATGCAGGCTGCAAAAGCTTCAGATACGCACAATGCAGCTATGAAGAGAGCCAATTCTACGATGTCCTCCCAGTCACGGATAGCCGGGGAATTGAAAAACCAAATCGCCAACGTGTACTCCATATATACGGTAGAACGCTTTGTAAGAGGATTGTACACCATTGGAGGGGAGTTCCAGAAGCAACGCATTGCGCTTACCTCCATTCTTGGGGACAGCATGAAAGCCGAGACCATATTCAACCGTATCAAGGATTTGGCGGTGGTCTCTCCGTTCCAGTTTAAGGAACTGGCATCATACACCAAGCAGCTTTCCGCATACAGCATCCCGTATGAGGAGCTTTATGACACGACCAAGAGGCTTGCCGACATTTCCGCAGGTGTGGGTGTCGATATGGGACGTATTATATTGGCATACGGGCAGGTGCGCAGTGCGGCTTTCCTCCGTGGGCAGGAATTGAGGCAGTTTACCGAGGCTGGTATTCCGTTGGTGGACGAGTTGGCGAAGAAATTCACAGAATTAACTGGAGAAGCCACCTCTGCCGGAGAGGTATTTGACAAAATCAGCCGGAAGGAAGTAAGCTTCGGGATGGTGAAGGATGTGCTCTGGGATTTGACCAACGAGGGAGGCAAGTTCTACAACATGCAGGAGGCTCTTGCGGAAAGCCTTGCAGGCAAGTGGAGTAACTTGCAGGACGCTTGGGATGTGATGATGGCTGACATTGCGGAAAGCAATAGCGGTGTACTTTCAGATAGCTTGGAGTTGCTTACTGATTTAATGAAACATTGGGAAGATTTTGCTAAAGTAATCATTCCAATAATAACCTCATTTGGTATTTATAAAACAGTGGCTCTATTAGCATCTTCAGTAAACCTCAAACTAATAAAAACCTTCATATCATTAACTGCAAGTGTTAGAAGTCTAAAAGACGCTATTGCGCTACTTGGATTAGTAACAAAGGCTAACCCATTAGGTTTATTATTAGGAGCTTTATCCGGAATTATAGCACTATTTTATGCGTTCAGAGAAGAAGTAAAAACTACAGAAGAGGTTATTACGGACTTAAATAAGACCATTGCTGACACAAACGACAAGATGCAAGGTAATAAAGCTGTTGACAGCCTTATTGACCGATACGAAGCCCTTAGCAAGAAAGCTAATAAAAGTGCAGAAGAAAGTCGAGAATTAGGGCGTATTACCAAAAATCTCGCCAATACATTCAAAGATGCAGTTACTCAAACGGATAAATACGGAGTAGCAATATCTCTTTCTGTTGAGAAGATGCGAAAATTATCACAAGAACAGAAAGACTTATACAAGAAGCAGTTTATCGGGACTATGGCAAATGCCCAAATACAAAAGCAGAGTATTGATTCCGAAAGGGAAAGGCTTGCCAGTATTATCAGAGAAGGAGGATATAGAAGATTTGATGAAAACGGAAGAGAATTATCCTTCGCTAAATACAAACCGGAAGACATCACCAAAGCAAGAAACAGACTATTGGAACTGGAGAAGCAAAGTCTGGACCTAGCCAACATTATAGACACAGCCAGACAATCTTATCATTCCATGAACCAAATTAATATAAGTAAGCCTTTGACTGATTGGGAAAAAGAGGCGAACAAACTTGCTGGCGACATGGATGCCTTAAAACCCAAAGAAGGAACCTCCTATGAAGAATATATGGATATGCTTTCCGGTAACATCAGTGACTTGGAGAAAAAAACAAAGGCGTTTGCATCTGGGAATAAATATTCAGAAAAACAACTGGCATCCTACAACAAGGAACTTGAAACAACAAGGAAAATATATAAGGCTTTAGGAGGATTGGAAAAATCATCCGGAAGCGAAAAAGACCCTATTGCAGAACAATGGAAAGACCGTGCCGACCTAATCAGCAAAGCCCTATCGCTTTACGACAAGTGGAAGGAAATAGAGGGTGAAGAAGCCGCATCCCAAAGGGTGAAGGGCGTCTCTGAATTTGCCCCTATCTTTGACAAGAACGGGATTAACTTGGATTTGAGTGACCCAAGCAAGGCATACCAATACATACAAGACCAGTTGGACCAATCCAAAGGGAAGCAGATGGAATTGTACCTATCTCTTGGCGTGAAGAAAGAGAATATCAACTACAACAATGTCAAGAAAGGGGTTGACGATGCCTTGAAGGAAATAGAAAGGTATATTTCCCAAGCCGGAGAAAAATGGGACTTGTATAAAAAGCTATTTGAAGCGACTGGGAATAAGTCCCTTTCCATGAATATAGCTTTTGGAGGAAGTGTATCTTTTAATAGTTTCGTTGAAGATTTGCAGAACCAACTATCGGAAACATTAAAAAAGAATGGCAGTAATCTATCTCTTTCTGACATTCTGGGAATGGATGAAGAAGCCGTAAAAAGCAAATTTGGTGACAATGAAATCTTAAAACTGTATCAGACTATCAAAGAGGAAAGCAAAAAACTAAAAGCTGAAAACTTTGATAATCTATTGCAAATGATAAATGACTACAAGGATTATTCAGCTAAAATAGAAGAAATTGAGCGTAAACGGCAAAAGGCAATCTCCGAATTAGAAAACAATAGAGGGAGCATTGGCAATGAAATGGCTGACAACCTTATAAAAGAAGTCAATAAACGGGCCGAAAAAGAGAAATCTTCTGTCCTTTTTGACCAATTCAAAGAAAGCAGTGATTGGGTACGTATCTTTGATGACCTTGACCGTGTATCTACTGCCACGCTGGATGATATGATTTCTAAGGTAGAAGAGTTTGCTAAAAAACAAGGATTGTCAATAGAAGACACCAAAGAACTGGTAGAGGCATTACGAAAGTTACGTGGTGAACTTACTGAACGTAATCCATTCAAGGCATTAGTGGATTCCTTTAATACTATCAAAGATGCGAGGAATAAGCTAAACTCACTTAGAAATAGCGGTGCCCCCAAAGAACAGATTGATGCTGCAGAAAACGAATTAAAAGCAGCATATTCCGACCAGTCAGCAGCCATACAAGGCGTAATCGGCAAGTTTGACGCGCTTGCCAATGCCGCTGATTTCTTAGGAGGAGTATTTGAAAATCTTGGAGTAGGCTCCGGGCTTTCAGATATAGCCGGAATTATGGGAGGGGGATTGCAGGGTGCTTCGCAAGGAATGGGAATAGCCACTTCTCTTTTCGGGAAATCAGCAGGTCCTTGGGGAGCGGCAGCAGGTGCGGCATTAAGCCTCATATCTGGAATAGCGCAAATACATGATAAATCTCTTGAAAGAAGCATACAACGCAGTAAACAGAGAGTTAAAGAGATGCAATCCGCTTATGACCAGTTGGGAAATTCCATAGAGAAATCCCTTGGTGGTGATGAAAGCATACAACGCGCCATTTCTTTATATGAACAACTGGAAGAACAAGCCAAACGTGCAGGCAGTTCATTGACTGAAAGTTACAGAATGCAGTTTGAGGCACTGAAAGATGGTGGTATAAATTATATAGAAGAATTAAGAAAAAGAATCTATAAAGATTTATCATCTCCATTCAGAGCCATGACACACCGTTTTGATATACAAGTAAACACGGAGGCATTGCAAGCTTTAGAAAAAGTCGGTGCGGGGAAAGAACTTGATAATAGCACTCTTAAGCAATATCAAGCACAGTATATAGGACTTGTTTCCCAACGTGCCGAAATAGAGGGGCAATTAAGGGATGAAGAGGACAAAAAGAAATCCGATTCCGGCAAGATACAAGACTATAAAGACCAACTGGCTGAATTGAATGAGCAGATTGCCTATTTTGTAGAAGACCTTACTAAAGAATTGTACGGAATAGATTTCCAAGATTGGGCAGGACAAATAAGCAACGCTCTGGTAGAAGCCTTTGCCAACGGAGAAGATGCAGCCAAAGCCTTTGACAATGTTGTGAACAACATCATGAAAAGTGTTGCCAACAACATCTTGAAGAATATGGTAATACAGCCCATGTTTGAAAAGTTGCAGGACAAGCTTTTTGGCGAAAACGGGCTATTCAAGGAATTTACCGATATTCAAGACAATGGGGTTATTGCAGCGGAAGCTATAAAAAACTTCTTTGACAATGAAGGGAAAGCAATGATAGAAGCTTCCCAGTTCTTTCTTGAAGCCTTTGACAAAGCGACTGGAGGAGCTATTACCAGCACGGGGGATTCTTCCAACTCCGGAATGTCCAAGCCCGGCATTCAAGCCAGCGAGGAAACAATGAATCTGACAAACTCCTATCTCAACGGCATCCGTTTAGACGTAAGCGTAAAGCGAGCGCTGCTTGAGAAAATTGGAAACGACATTCTGCCCAAATACAATGTACTCGCAGAAGCACAGCTTACACAATTAAGGGCAATAGCAGACAATACGCTTAGAAGTGCTCAAAACACAGAAGCTAATGTTGCTGTACTGCAAGAGGTTAGAGACATGTTCAACATGGTAATAAATAAGGGGGAAAGAAAAATAAGAATTTAAATATAAGGATATGAAAAAGGAAGAACTAAGCAGGACATTGCTCAACCAAGCCGTATCATTGGGACTATGCACAGAATGGACTGAACAATGGGGAGAACCTGACCAACAAGGATTGATTGACAAGTATTTGCACGGGATTGATTTCTGTATAGAGAAAGGATATCCCACCAACACTTTCATAAAGGAGCACTTCGACAAGGACATCCTTCACAGAAACAATATCTTTGTCGATGAGGATGTGCAAGCAAGGAACATGAAGCACATAGCCGTTCTGAACGGCAACTGCAAAGGCACTCTCCTATTTGACGGATTTTCAACTTGCGACATCTATGTCCGTCACGACAGCGACGTGACTATTGACTGTTCCAAGTTCAGCAAGGTATTCATCAATGTGTACGACCGTGCGAAAACGCACATATTGCAAAGCGGTGCCGCATCCGTTTATGTCTACATTCATGGAGAAGATTGCACCGTGGAAACCGATGGGGATGTTATGCAAAGAAAAAGCCAGATGTAATGTCTGGCTCAATATTCCAATTCAATAGCATTACCGTGTAATCGAACATTCATATCAACTTCTTCTTTTGAAAAATCATACTCATATTCAATTACTCCATAATTATATTTTTTATTATTATGTCCACCAGTGGAAAACACTTTCCCCATACTGCAATATTTTCGTAATACAAATTCTTTTGGCAAATTATGTGTACTAAATATAGTAGTACATGCAGTATCTATCTCCTGCGGCAAATAATTTATTAAGTTCGTAGATGTATCAGATGAATGATGTGGAATTTTCACAAAACGGCAATGCTCTATAAAAGCCGGATTAATGGCATCTATATGATTATTCATGGCATCTCCACCAAAATATAAATAATATTCATCAATATTAATTATAAAAGAGATGGACAGCTCGTTTTTATTTACATTATGTTTACCTTCCTTTACATAACTAGATAAAATAGAGGATATAGGAGTGACAGCATTTACAGAAGCAAAAACATTCCTATCAACTCCTGCAAATTTTAAACTCTTTATTTCATTATATCCCCTATCCGTTACACTTATATTGGAAACAGTTCTCTTTTTTAATCTATTCAGATTAAAAACTTTATCAACAGCTCCCCGAAGTGTTTTATTATTTATTGTAATAATATCACTTGATTCGTTATAAAAATGCTCCGGCAGCAATATTTGTGTACTTTCCTTGCAATACTTCTTTATTAATGTATCAATATCTACAGAATGGTCTAAATCAGGATGCGTCCAGCATAACATCGAAACGGTACTAACCGAATAATGTCTTAATATCTCATCTGTAATATTCCGTTTATTATATTTAAAACAATCTATTACGATAGAATATTTTACAGGACATCCTTCTTCACCTGCATCTATGAATAATATTATAATAGATTCTCCTTGATTTTTATACCCTATAACAAATATCTTTACGCGTAAATCACCAGAGCTTGTAATTGGTATTTCCGTTTCACCACCCCTTAGCATTTTTGCAAACCGTTATATTGACTCTCTTTTGATTATTATTAGAAGATATAGCCCGTGTTTGGCTCCCTATTAACGTTTGAGAAGCCCAATTAATTCTTTCTCCATGAGAAGAATGGGAACTTTTGGTTTCAAAAGCTCTTGTGGTGCTAAACTCTATATTGCTAGATGAATTTTCTTTTTTCATGATATAAGTCCTTTAGATAAGAAAGTTTCAGTTACACTTGCTTTAAATAGTTTAAATAACTCATTATTTATTTTGTTTTTTAGCAAAGATTCAATTCCTTCTTTAGTTTTTACCTCTTCAAGAGATATTAAAGAGGAATCAACATATCCATCCATATCTAAAATACATCGAATAGTGCCATCTGGAAAACATTCTAATCCACGAGTAAAATTTACTTTAAGATTTGCATCCTTAGACAAAAAAGAATCTGTATAAACTTTTTTTATTGGTCCTGCGTTACCTATAATATCATTCTTCAAGCTCTCCATGACCTCAAATGTTTCATATGCTTCCTCCAACGATTGATAGTCCTTTCCATCTATCTTCCTTATACCTAACCTCTCTATTTGTACATATGAATCATACTCCTTCAAAACCGCTATAATATCTACAATAGAATCTATATATAAATCTATCGTGTCATACTTATCATTGCATTCTATTGTAAGGCAAATAAAAGTAGGACTTATATCCATAACAACACTTGGTATGGGCCCTATTTTATAATCAAAAAAGCGATGTATATTTCCAGTCTCATTAACTTCAAGAGGAATAAACCTCTCTTCTATATTTTTGGGAGTTATTTGCAGATTAAAATTATTTGTCCTAACAAGACGATAACCCGCAAAAAGCCTTTGGAACCATTCTATGGACTTCAATTTCATTATAAACCCATTCAAATCAGTCAAGCTTGAATAATCGGCCCTAATAATAATCTGTCTTAATAATGAAGACCTAAAATTTTCGCGAGTATATACTTCCTTTGACATAGCACTTATTCTTTTATGACACAAAAATACTCCAAAATCTAAATACAAGATATAATTTTAATCATAATTCATATGTTTAATAACAACTTCTTGGCTATTTTCTATATATTTGCATTATTGTATATAAAACACAATATCATATTCATTATGAATAAGATTATAAGCATAGACATATATGACCGTGACGTAATGGTTCACTTCGGTGAAAAGAAATATCTGAAAGCTAAGCTTTCAAAGATATTTGGCAGTGAACAAGCCTCTGAAATAGTATCTACCATTAGTGGAAAAGAAAAGGGGAAAAGCCTTCTATTGCCGGGCGGTCAGATGATTTTGTATATGCCAAATTTGCCGAAAGACATAAAAGGACTGTCAATATTGGCACACGAAATATTTCATATAGCCAACTTTACATTGGAAAAAGCAGGAATAAACTTAACCAATGATAGTGATGAAGCTTATTCCTACTTAATTGAGTTTCTTACGAAAAAGATTTTAGCGATGCTACCTATTTCTTTCTCTGGCGGTGTTCAGTCTGCGTAGTGTTTGGATGTCTTCTAGCGTAGTCTTCTGTAACGAACCGTCCAGTTTTAGAACTTCTGTTAAGTTCCACAGTCTTTGTCTTTTGCTTTTTACTCATACTTTTTCATTTTTATAATATTGTGGCAATATTACCATAATCGGTATAACAAACGATGTGCCACTAAACAAATCAAGCGGAGGGGACTCCGCTTGACTTGATTATGTTGAATGTTAATTAGAATGAATAACCTATCGCGATTGACAATTGCGAATAATCAGCGTTTTCGATAAGCGGCCAATCTCTCTTTTGATATTTATATCCAAGCTCTACAAAAATATTTCCATTCATAACTGGGAAATCAACACCGAATGCAGGCTTTGCCATAAAGCCTAAATCGTTTTCGTCTGCATAATCTGAACATGAAATAAAAAATGTATATCCTAAATCAAGAGATAAATAAGGAGAGATACCCCCTTTTATAAAGTTAAATTTCCCGTTCACAAACAATGGAAGGTATAATGCAGTCTCTTTATAATCCTTGTAATACTTATCCGTAATCGAGTTTAATCCAGCTTTCTCATACAAATGTTTGCACCAAGATACGCCCGTGCCTACTCCCAACCTAAAGTTTTCATTAAACCTATATCCAGCAAGAAATTCTGCACCAAAAGACTGGTTTTTGTCATCGTCAATACCTAAATCATATCCAACCTTGATTTGCGGTTCAAACTTACTTTGCGCAAAACACATAGATGTCGCTAACATGGCGACAAATAAAAACAAAATAACTTTTTTCATATCTAATATTTATTTGACTTGTTTTATTGCTATTCCAGAAACTTCCCAATATCCATTATTGTATTTATCAGTGCGTACTCGTTTCACATCAAAATTCACAATGCCATCCGCTCCAATCTTTTTACATTCTTCTACTATTTTATCCATCATTCTTTCTGGCGTTGCCCTATATCCGACTACTGTTTTAGTATATTTATCAACTTCTTCTATTATGCCATCCTTTCCTTTTAGTGCACTCTCAATGCTCGTTCCAGATGTAAAACTCACATTAATCATAGACAACGGTTTGAAATTTATTCCAGAAGCAGTTGGATTAATAATAAATCCTTCTTTAGCGTATTTCCTAAAATCCAACATACTTACGTTTTCTGAATAAAATGTTTTCGCACATCCGCTAAGTATTATACAGCAGATTGTGGATAATAAAATCTTTTTCATATATATACTTTTGTTAATTAATGTGCGGCAAAGTTAAGTCTTTAAATTTAATTAGACATTATATTATTCTTCATTTATTACAATATCTTATCAATGTTATAAAACATAAAATCCCCGAACGACAACGAACGGGGATAGATTTGCATTTTTTTTGATTATATTTTAGAAATCATCATCTTTCTCCATTGAGTTAGATAATGAATTTACTAAATTGCAAATAGTTGTTCGTACTAAAATGTCACGTCCTTCAGCTCTTATTATATGTTCTTTTTGAGCATTTATTTTTGATAATAACAATTCTTGTTGAGATTTTAGTTCTTCATTATGCCTCTTGAGCTCTTTCTTTTTCATTAAGGATGTATCGATAGATTTTAACTTTTCTATATTCCTACTTATATCCATTATTTTATTCGCATATTCCAAGGAATCATTTTCTATAAATTTAAAATAATCGCAAGAGGTAGTTGAGTGATTACTACTTCCTAAAACAGAAAATGTTCTATCTATTTCAAAGGATATATCCTCAAACCTTATTCTGTATTTATCATCCTTACAATCGATTGTAAGAGTATAGCTCATTTTAGGTTTTTCTACTGTTCTAATAAGTCCATCAGCGTCAGATGAATTTTCAGCTGCCAGATTTGAAAATCCTTTTATTATCAACTTGTAGTTTTCATCATCTTCGAATTGCAAAACAGATTTATAGTCTCCAAAGGTTTTAGCTACCCATTCTTTTGCATTTAGATGTTTTGATTTAGCAGGTGAAGAAGCCTTGAGAATTTTAGTATAAGAATTCCCATCTCTCAAAATAATATCACTATTATTTAATTGCCCCCAAGAAAATCCATAGGAAACAGCCAACATAATAATGAATAAGAATTTTTTTTTCATACTAATACAGTTTATCTATTAAAACGATACAAAGATACGCCTTTATTAACATCTGTTGTAATTATATTGTGTATGTTATATAACATATTTGAACTTTTATAATATAATTCATTTGGCAGAAATGTGATATTTTCTATATATTCGCGCAAGAACTTAGAAAATTTACATAGGCAATTGATTTTCTAATAAGAAGTTTGCATCTTCAAAGATTATGTATATCTTTGCAGCATCCTTCAAACTCATAGGCAAGCGGAAGCCTGCCATACATATTGCAGGCATTTTTTATGCCTTGACGATACTTATTTATACATAGCGGCTGCTACCCCCGTGTGGAGTATTAATGTACCCACTGCCTATGAGGTGAAGGATAACGGGAAAGGGCAGCCGTTTTTCTTGCCTAAATGCCAAAATATCCTTCAAATGGCAACAAATTCTATCCAGGTCCTAAAACAAACCGAATTGCTCGGACACCAATTCACCGTATATGGAACGGCAGAAAATCCATTGTTCTTAACCAAAGAAATTGCAGACATAATAGAATACTCTGCAAGTAATTCAAGTAAGCTAACCAACCTTGTAGATAGAGACGAAAAGGTTCGTAACATTATTACGACCCCCGGTGGAAATCAAGAAGTTTGGCTGTTAACAGAGGATGGTTTGTATGAAGTCTTATTCCAATCCCGTAAGCCAATCGCCAAGCAATTCAAGAAAGGAGTTAAACAAATCCTTCACGAAGTACGAACCACTGGCGGCTACATCTCCACCACCCCAAACGACACTCCCGAAGAAATCATGGCACGTGCGCTAACCATCGCACAAGCCACCCTTGCAAAAAGGGAGGAACGGCTAAAGCAGCTTGAAGCCGAAACCGAACAACAGCAAGCCACCATCGAACTGCAGGACAAGGAAATCAAGGAGGCTGCTCCGAAAGTCAACTACTACAACAACCACCTGCAAAGCGTGAACACTCTGACCAGCACACAAATCGCCAAGCAGATAGGAATGGACGCGGAGAAGCTGCACAAGAAGCTGAAAGAAACAAACGTAATCTATCGCCAATCGGGGCAATGGCTGCTCCACTCCCCCTACTCCACATGGGGATTGCACTCTACCCGTACCCAGACCTATACACGTTCGGACGGTTCGATAGGAACCAACGTCTATACCGTATGGACTGAAAGGGGCAGACGCTTCATCATCGCCTTGTACGAGAATGAGTGGAACGTGAGGAGAGCCATCAAGCAGATTAAGGGTGAAATAGACCCTGATGCATAGCATATTTTGCGTAGTATTTAGTAAATTTGCAGAAAACGAGTAGGTTATGGAACGGATAAAATTAACAAGGGAAGAGAAACAAGCATTCCGGATTGTTGCGGAGTTTGGCGGGAAATGCCCGGCAACATATCCACAGCATGTATTCACCGCTTCCATCCGTTCCATTGAAAGAAAAGGTCTGGTGAAAGCTAATTATGTAGTTGGCGGTCATGTATGGAATGCCAAACTCACCGAAGAGGGTAAGCACTATCTTGCCGTTAACCCCAACTTGCACAATCCTATCAATTGGAATTTGATATTTGCCATTGCAGGTCTCCTTATATCTATCATAGCCTTATTCGTTAGCTGCATGAAGAAATACTAATCACACCATTTTAATCATCCGGCAGTCGGTTCCAATGCCCGACAGCCACAACTATACCCTAAAGAATATGGAAGAATTAAGGAAAAGACTATATAATGCAATATCAGCCTTGCAGCAGGAGAAGCTGGAAATAATGGAGCTTCTCGCCCCTATGTCTATATCAAAATGCAATCCGAACGCTTCTAAGTCGGATTTTGACCTTAGAAGCCTTAATAAGAACATATTGCCACATGTTAGCATAGACGCACGTTGAGGTTTCGACCAACGCTCATGTTGTGATGCCCCGGCAGCAATACGGCTGCCGGGTGGGCAATAGGTAAATTATAATTTAAAAAGAAACAAAATGAAAACAAACAAGCTCACCTACTCCACCCCTATATCAAAGGTCAAGGAGTATGTACGGAACATAGTAAGCAGGCATAATGCCGGAGTACAATATCCCTCTTCCTTAAATGAGGTAAGCCGACTATTTTTCAAGGACGAAAAAGAAGCAAAGGCTTTTATAAAAGAGTGGTTTACAGAAGGGAAAGACTATATCATATCGGGAAGAAAGGTTTCCCTTTCAGCTAAGTGTCTACGGAGGTTGTTCGACATGGCAAGTATGGGATTAACGCCCAATCAGCAATAGGCTATATTTCAAAGCGTTATATTATAACATAAAGTTATGGGTATCACGGTCATTATCATTGGTTAACACATTACGGCACAAAGCCCATGAAATTAACGGCAATAAACAATTATTAGCTTGTTGTTTGGATAGAATCTAAATTACAACAAAATAATAAGTTTTTTTTATTGGCATTGATTTTCATTTTATTTCACTCTATTTCATTCTATTTCATTCATCCCAAAATAGAATAAAAAGTGAAATTATTAACATTTGACTGATATTCAAACAGTTAATAACTTTGCTGCCATAAGATAGCTATCATAGTTGCAGTTTGTGGAAGTTCTGCACAGATAAAGATATTTGGGGACATCGGTTTAACTCGTAAACTTCCACTTTATACGGTTAGGCTGGTGCTCCCCTTTTCATTTATATAAAGACATAAAGTTATGAAAAATAATATTCAGATTTTCAAGAATGAATCTTTTGGCGAAATTAGAGTTGCAGGAACAAGTGAAGAACCGCTATTCTGTGCAAAGGACGTGGCAATTGCTTTAGGATATTCCGACACAGCTGATGCTATTCAAAGGCATTGTAAATCAGGCAAAAAGGTGTTTCACCCACACAGCAACGGTATTGGTGGAGTTAATATGGTATATATTCCAGAAAAGGATGTGTATCGTTTGATAATGAGAAGCAATCTTCCCGACGCAGAAAAATTCCAAGATTGGGTCTGCGAAGAAGTTCTGCCATCAATCCGCAAACATGGTATATACGCCACAGATGTGACTATAGAAAAACTGCTTGCAGACCCGGATTTTGCAATACAAGCATTACAGAACTTAAAGGAAGAGCGCCAAAAACGCATTGAGGCAGAACAAAAAGTAGCCGAAGCATCCCCTGCTATAGCTTTTACCAATGCCGTTCAAGCATCCAACAGCTCATGCTTAATAGGAGAACTTGCAAAGCTGATTGCTCAAAATGGTTATTCCATAGGAGAAAAAAGATTATTCGCATGGATGCGCGAGAAAGGCTATCTTGGAAAACATGGAGAACGGTACAACATCCCAAACCAACAATACATAGAACAAGGATTGTTTGAAATAAAGAAAGGAGTCAGGTCTGGGAGTGGAGGTGTATTGCATACAACAATAACATCAAAAGTTACCGGAAAAGGGCAAGTCTATTTCGTAAACAAATTCTTGAACAGCCATATACATTCATAGAAAAATAAAATTACATCAAGGCAGATATTTGAATAACGAACATTTTTATGTAAGTTTGTTTCGTAAACAACGTTGTCTTGCCATTGCTCCGTGGCGGTTGCATTGAAACAATAATTTATAGGTGTAGGATTGCCGTTAACCGCCACAATAGGCGACATAACCCTATGCCCATCCTTAAAAAATACAACTATGGATAGAGACAATGTTCGAGAAAGACTTTTCAAGGCAATATCTGAATTACAGAGCCAAAAAATAGAAATAATGCAGCTATTGGGAAAAAGTGCGATGAGAATTGTGAAATTCAATAAGGAACATAAAGAGAGTACGTTTGATTTGAAAGTCCTGAACAAAAAACTGCTTAAAAAATAGACTTGTCTGTATGATTATCACAATACAAGTGCATTTTATATACACAAATAGCTTTATTTAGAAAATAATCATTATATTTGCATTGTATAATGACAAGCCTAAAGAGCTGATTAACGGAAATATCCGCTAATTGGCTCTTTTTTTTGTTCACGACACAAACTCAAAATAACGCATGGCAAAGCTGTATAGTATTTATTTTCAGAAGAATAAATCGGGAAGTCCGGTATTGGACACCTACACTGAATGGTCCATAGTATGCAAGGACTTCCCGTTTATGCCTTATGGAGAGAGTAAGGATTTGCCTGCGAGAGAATGGGCAGACGAAGACGGAGAAGACACATTTTTCCCGGAAGAGATAAAACTGAAGGCATACGACATTGATGTGGAATTTGCATACAAGGGGGAAATGGGCACGGCAAACAGCAAGATTGAAGCGTTTCTGGACTATCTGACCGGAAAAGGGAATACCGGCACTTGTCTGAAAGTGTATGACACATATACTAAAATAGGCAGACAAGGTGTGTATTACAAGTCCATCGACCCGGATTTGTTCGTGAGAAAATCAGATGAAGGCGATGTCATTACGTTCAAAATCACATTCCGGGTTACCGACCCCAAAACATCAATAACACTAACAGCACAGTAATGGACAGCTTCATTGTATATAGCCAAGACGGGAAGACCGAAAGATGTATTCTCAATCAACTGGAATACAATGGAGAGTTCATGGGGGCATGCTCCGTCACTTTTTCCATATCCTCCCCTACCCCAATAGAATTTCAAATAGGAGATTATCTGATTTACCGGGAAGAGCGCTTTGAGCTGAACTACATTCCGACTGAATTAAAGAAGTCAAGTAAGGGAACAAACGGGGAATCCTTCAATTACCAAGATGTGCAGTTCAACTCGTTGTCCGACGAACTGGTAAGATGTAGCTTTCTTGATTATGTGGTTGGGGACAATTTAATCCATTATTCATCTTTGCCGATCTTTAGCTTCTATGCGGAAAGTATAAATGCGCTGGCCGAAAGGATACAAGTAAATCTTGACCGGATATACAAGGGTGAAAAGAAATGGACTGTTACAGTTCATCCGGAATATGTCAATGTCAGCAACAAAAACATTACGGTAGACAATATCAGTGTATGGGACGCTTTGGCATTGGCAAATAGCGAGTTCAAAGCTAACTTCACCATCAAAGGACGGACTATAACAATTGGAACTGCCGGAATCGCAATAGGAAAGCTTTTCAGCTATGGGAAGGGTAACGGGCTGTACAGCATCCAGAAAACGGCAGAAGAAGACCAAGGCATCATTACCCGGCTGCGTGCTTACGGAAGCACAAGGAACATGCCTAACCGGTATTACAACAAACTGTCAGGCAGTTCACCGTCAAACTACTTGCCGAACAACATGGCGGTGGAAAATCTTATGCTGCCAGATTTTCCCAAGACTACTCTTGACCCTTATATAGACAGCCCCAATATCTCCACATTAGGAATAAGGGAAGGAAGTGTTTATTTTGACGGTTCTGGAGATTTGGAAGAGATATATCCTTCAATGGAAGGAATTACCGCTGACCAACTAAGAGCGGCAGGCATAAGCATATCGCTTGATGAAGGGGACAATGGAAATCTTGACGAAGTTGCCGACGCAGAACAACTGACAGATGACGGGACGAACAATGAAGATACTCCTACTTTTACTATCACACTAAAGGATATTGGCTTTAATATAAGTGATTATCAGACTTCCGAGGCTGCTACCATATCAATGAAAAGCGGTATGTGCGGAGGAAGGGAATTTGAAATAGCCCAATGCGAAAAAGTAGGCAATAAGTATGTGTTGACATGCAACCGCTCCTATGATGAAAGTTTAAAGCTATACTTCCCGTACAAAGGATACAATATCAGCTCGGGAGATGAGTTTGTCCTTCTCAATATCGACATGCCGGATGTATATATCCAGGCAGCCTCACAGAGACTATTGACTGCTGCTAAGGACTATCTTGCCAAAAATGATTTTGTTCGCTATTCTTACGAGCCTAAAGTGGATGACATTTTCATGGCAAGACAGCACGAAGAGGCTACTTCAAAGGGTGAAAAAAGCATTCACGACACTCTGAAAGAAGGGGATTTAATGCTATTTGAAGATACGGACTTAAACATAAACGGGAGCGTAATAATCCAGAGTTTGACTATTAACGAGGGTAAAAGCTCCATCCCCAGCTATGAGATAATACTTCGTAATGACAAGACTGTCGGTACGCTTGAAAAAATACAGAACCAAATAGATTCACTTTCTAGCGGACAAGGCAGAGGTGGCCTTACAACCCAACAAGTAGAGTCTATAATACGTGCATTTGGAAGTAAAATATTCCTCAGCAAGACCACCCACGACCGCACCCCCTTCAAGCTGGAAGTTGGCGACAAGCTCACCGCGGAGAAAGGATTGCAGATAAGCAAGAACTTCGTTTCCGGCATTATCGGAGGAAGCGGAGGCTCCATCTATCTGGACGAGAACGGGAAGGTTGTTATCGAGACGGACAAGGCTGTATTCCGTGAGGAGCTTATTGTCCCTCAGATTACCTTTAACTGCATAGACGTTATATCGGGTGACAAAGCCAATACGTTCGCCTACGGAACAATCAAGACTGTAGATACCGAGAACCGCATTGCCACCCTTGACCTTCTGGAAGGCCAATATGGTACGCTTCATGTAAGCGACATATGCAGGGGTATCTTCCACAACATAGGTGGGGGAAACACCGACAAGGATACGATTGGCGCTAACGGTTTCATAGAGTATTCCGGTTTCGCCACATCCTACTTTACTCCGACCAATATACTGGAGAACGAGGCGGGTAGCATGAAGTTCGAGTATGAGCTTCAGGTTGGTACGTCCGTTCATCCGATGCCGGGCATGAACTTCTTCGCATACGGTAACTTCACCGATGAGGACCGTCAGGACATTACATACGAGAACAGATACTACACCCGTCGTATTACCCATGTCAACAATTGGGTGATAGACCCGGAAACGAACATCGAGATGCAGGTAGGAAAGCTGAACGGCCTTTCCATCGGCGGCATGGACTTCTCCGGTTATTCGTTCTACGGCAAGAATGTGTACATCTCCGGCACGATAGAGCGCCTGAAGCCCAACGGCACCCCAGCCAAGGACTTGAGCTATGAGGGCGTTTGGGAATCCGGCAGAAAGTATGACTACTACGACAGCGTGACCCATGACGGAAGCACATGGGCCTGCATGAACAAGAACGGTTCGTCAGCCAAGCCGGGCACCAACAATGACTGGCAGAAGATTGCCTCCAAGGGCGACAAGGGCGACCCGGGAGAATCGGCAGTGTTCGCAGACCTCACCAACCAGATGGACAACGTCACCCTTACCAATGACGGCAAGGTGTACCAGGACACATCGATAAGCACGGTTGCCTGGATGAGCTACGGCAGCAAGAAGATGACCCTTACCGGCATAACATGCACGCTCCCTGCCAACGTCGCCGAGACGCACGATGTTTCCACCGGAGAGATAACTTTCAGTGTCAAGCAGGGCGTGGCTCTGGACGGCAGGAATCCGATACCCGTCGCGTTGACAGCCACCTATAACGGAAAAGCCTACACCGGGCAGCTCACGTTTACCCTGGCAGGTGTTAAGGGCGGTGCCGATGCCGTTCTGTACCGGCTTGTTCCGAGCGTATCTGCCGTGATAAAGGATGCCAATGGTAATCTCAATGTAACATCCGTATCGTGTACACGGTTGAAGTCTTCGGTTTCTGGAGGCACGGCCGAGACCGGGATGGGCGATTTGAAGTATTCTCTTGACGGTGCATCCGAAGTCTCAATCGGGAACAATGCCGGAGTACCGGTATCAAGCTTCCAGAAGAGCATCAAGTTCATATTCTACGTGGACGGTACAGTAGTGGACGTGGAGACGATACCTCTTGTGGTGGACGGTAAGGACGGTGCCCAAGGCCCTCAAGGTGTTCCCGGTCCTGCCGGAGCTGACGGGAAAACTCTATACACCTGGATAAAATATGCCGACAACGCGCAAGGTGGTGGTATAAGCAACAATCCTACCGGAAAAGCGTATATAGGTTTCGCCTACAACAAAGAGACCGCTACGGAAAGTAACAATCCATCCGACTATACATGGAGCGATATAAAGGGAGAAGACGGCATACCGGGTGCTACCGGTGCCGACGGAAAGACTTATTACACATGGGTTGCCTATTCGGACAATGCGGACGGAACGGGCATGTACCAACAGCCTAAAGACACGACTAAATATATCGGTATAGCCGTCAACAAGGAGACTGCTACAGAAAGTAACAATCCTTCTGACTATACATGGTCAAAATTTAAGGGAGAAGACGGTCAGAGCGTGTCTTCGCTCGGCAGATGGTATACCGGGCTGTTTGTACCAAAGCTGAGCATTGTCACGATGGGGGGAAGTTCATTCTGCTCAAAGAAAGATACCTCCAACCCACCGTTATGGACTACTACGACCAGTGACGGCAGGCGCATCACCCAGACGCAGGACGGAGGAAGGACTTACGGCTATATTCTTTCCGGTGAATCAAATACGGAGGAATACGACCTGCTTGTCCAGAGCGGAAAGGACGGAAGCGACGGTACCGATTACGAAAGAGTGTTTATCCATACCACGGAGGAAAACCGCCCCTCCACCCCAGCGACCTCACAGACGGACGATTATATCCCTTCCGGCTGGCATGATGATCCTATTGGCGTTTCCGAATCCCTGCCTTTTGAATGGATAAGCGAGAGGAAGAAGAGAAACGGCATATGGAGTAATTTCAGCACACCTGCCCTCTGGGCTAAATATGGATTTGATGGCATTGATGGCGCAGAAGGTGTGGCTGGTACGAGTATTGTATGGAAAGGTGATTTCTCGTCTGCCCCTTCCTCTCCTCAGAACGGTTGGGCGTACAAGAATACGACCGACAAGAAGTCGTATGTATATCAAGACGGCCAGTGGTATCAAATGACCATTGACGGAATTGACGGAAAGAACGGAAAGGACGGACTGAGCATCGTATGGAAAGGCGACCTGCAGTCTCCACCTTCCAATCCTCAAATCAACTGGGCATATAGGGACACCAATAACGGTCGTGTATACATATGGAACGGGACAGCATGGTCGTTGATGGTCGTTGACGGCTCGGACGGTGCTGACGGTGCAGCCGGTTCGAACGGATTGAGCGTGTTCATAACTTACAATGACAGCACTTCCCAGCCTTCTGTTCCTACGGGAAACGGTACTACCGGAGGCTGGCATACGAATGCTACAAGTGGAGCTATATGGATGTCGCAGAAGGTTGCTTCATCCGCAAGTGATGGGACATGGGGCACGCCAATTAAAATCAAAGGCGATAAGGGGGATAGCATAACCGCTATGGGAAGATGGCATACCGGGCTTATCGTGCCGAAGCAGGGTGTAGTTACCATGGGCGGCTCTTCATACATAGCCAAGAAGGAGACCACCAATCCACCACTGTGGACTGTTACAACAAGTTCCGGTCAGCGAATCAAGCAGACGCAGGACGGTGGCAAGACATACGGATACATACTTTCCGGGGAGATGAATTCCGCGGAGTATGATTTGCTTGCTTCAAAGGGTGAAGACGGAAAACCTGGTGCTGACGGGAAACCCGGAGCTGATGGCAAGCCTGGGGAAAAAGGAGAGCAGGGCATCCAAGGCTGCATCATAAGGCATTCCGAATGGGCTGTGGGCGTGACTTACCGCAATGACGAAGCTCTGACAAGCGGCACCCGTTATGTGGATATTGCCATGATAAGGAATCTGGCTACTATCGACGGATGGGACGTGTACAGATGCAAGACTACGCACACAAGCTCTGAAAGCAACAAGCCGGGGAACACGACCTATTGGGAGAAGTTGAGCAACGTGGGGCCCATATTCACGTCGCTCATCATATCACCGAGTGCGCACATCTCATTTATGCAGAACAACCAGTTGCTCATTATGAAGAGTGACGGGAAGACTGCGACAGCAGGTCTTTCCGGTTCGGAAAAAGGCAGCAAGGTGCGTATATGGGCTGGAGCACACGAGCCTGACGACGCTCCGTTCCAGGTATTGGAGAGCGGAAAAGTAATCTGCATGAATGCGGAGGTTCATGGCGATATAAATGCTACAAGCGGCACGTTCAAAAATGTCTCCTCTCCCAATAAGTCATTCAAGATAAAGGAGAATGGGGATGTGGAATTAGTCGGTAAGATTTCCACTTCGTTGAATGGCACTCGCATTGAACTGGACCCAAGTTCCAACAGCATCAAGATGTATAACCAGAATGGCAGCGTCATTGGTGAAATCATGTTTATGGAGGAACAGTGGAGTGGAAACGTCAATTACCTCCCTATGGTCAGACTGCGCAATTACCATAACAGTGAGGAATTTGGCGAGACTATTCTGCGTGCAGGCTCGATTATTATCAATGACTCGTCATTGGGGAGTGATGTATACAGTTGTCTCATCAATCCTTCTATCGGGTTGGCATTCTCCAAGAACGGGGTAGAAACGAAAAGGTATGCTAATAAGTAAAGATATGAAAACAATCAATTTTGAAAGATTTGAGATTTACACTTCCATCAATCATAAGGAAGTGGTTGTGCAGGATTGCAGGGAAGGCTTTGCCAATATCATCTACCTGAACGGTAGTGGTGTGGCTTGCCATGCGCTGGCGATGAAGGTTTACAAGTCGGAAGGGGCGACGGAGTATTCTGACGAGGAGATTACCTTGATGAAGCAATTCGCGGAAAACTTCGGCAATCTTTCACTGCTTGATTCGTTCGACATGAATGTTAAGGAAAGTACAAATGATAATGAAACAAGAAAGGAGGAACAACAATGATTTTGCAGGCAGACGGAGGGCACTACCTTACACAGAGTGAGGATGTGCCAATAGATGAAAGGGTGTTCGGGAATACCGCGTATATCAGCGACGCTTCGGAGGTTTCCAAATATCGCCAAGTGTCCGAAGCCGAGAAGGAACTCATGCTAAATGCCGGAACGATATTGGACCCGTCCGACTTGTCGGATGAGTATCTGGGCAAGGTGGACACGCTGCATGAGATTATCAAGGAGAACATCAACACCGCAGGTCTGACGGTTGAGGAGAGCCTTAAGCATAAGGAGTATTTCCCCAAGTGGGATGAATTAATTGGCAAGACTGAGCCAATCGGATTCATGTTCGCCTACGAGGACACGTTGTATGAGGTAATTCAAGAGCATGAATTTGCCAGCCAATGGGTACCGGGTATAGGAACAGAATCCCTCTACAAGGTTGTCCAGATTGAAGCGTCCGGCACAAAGGAAGACCCGATAGCCTGGAAGCAGGGAATGGAGTTATTTAACGGCAAGTATTACACAGACAAGAATGTGCTTTACTTGTGCATCCGTGACAGCGGTATGGGTATGTCGTTTGACCTTGCCGACCTGGTGTCCGGTGGTTTTGTGGAAGTGGTCGAGGAATCTTCCGAATACACTGTTCTATAACAAGGAAACTTGTTCTTTTTCGGCTTTCCCGAGGCCGTTAATTCGGGAATTTATTTAAACAGAAACGAGTTAATTATTTAAATGTTAAATTAGGGTATCATGTTTTTAAAGCGGATGCCCCTTAAATATGCAATATTATGGCAGGTGATGATATTAAAATGAACAGCTTTGCTCAAGCTACGGATGCAGCATACATATATGCGGAGGCAGCGAATGGTTCGCAGGTAAAGATTAAGAAAAGCGATTTGCTTTCCTCTGTTCTAAGTGGAAATTTAAACTATCCGAATGGAGATATTAATGAATTAAAAAACAATGGGATATATTATGTCGGTAGTAACCCTACTGCTAAAGATGTAGGGATAACGTTTCTGGGAGTATTTGCCGCACCGCCATCAGTTATGCAAATAGGATATGATAGCAATTATGAAGAAGACTCTGCTGCTATTGCTTTGAAAGTACGATTTGTATTGAGGGGGAATGATGCTTCTTATTCTACCTGGTCTAAATGGAGGTCAATTTCACTTACCTAATTTGGTGGTATACTTTGCCTCTTTCATTTCTTATCCAATCTTCTGCCCCTTAAATGTAAGATTATGGCAGGTGATGATATAGCAATGAATGCGTTCAAGGTTCTAACTGATGTAACGTATGTATATGGCGAAGCTGCGGATAGTAGTCAAGGAAAAATAAAGAAGAGCGATTTATTGAGTGAAATGTTTCAGTATAGAGGAGACGTTTCCGAAAATTATGACAATTTCATAAAGAATGGAATTTATCAGATATATTCCGGTGCAAATGTAACGAATGCTCCGACTGGTATAGGCTATGGCATGCTATTGGTATTTAAAACCAAATTCTATTTATTTCAAATTGCCATGGATGTACGTCCCGGTAATATATCTGTGAAGCTAAGAACCAATTCAGGACCTGCATGGAGCAATTGGAAGTCAATAACTCTTACCTAATCTGATAATAGTATTTATTACCCGTTCTGACCGAGATGGCCGGAACGGGCATAACCTAAAACATTATTTGTCATGTACATTATATCTTTGAGATGAAAGTAAAATGAGCCAATAATGTTTACTTTTTATATAGTAATTCTTTTTATTTTTATGGATATTACATTTTTATACCTATTTGTGATAAAGAAGTTCCCATTCACTTCTTTTCGTCCAAAAACAATACCCTTAGTATTATCAGTATAATCACTGTAATTATTTCTGCCTGCATCTGAAACAAAGCAACTCGGATAGGCACCACAACTAAATATAGCAGTTGTTGCGCTATCTGGTGATGTAACTAAGTATAATCCATATCCAAGGTTGCCAAGGTCTTTTTCCTCACCTGCCGCCAATGTAAAGCTATAGGTGTATATTCCTATTGCATTCATTACCTCTTCCAATGTTGGTGATATACTGTTACCATTTGCTGCCAGTCCACGCAATCTTGCAGGTGTTCCACCACTCATTGCATTCTCTCTAATATCTTGCTTATCTGCCATACCTTGTACGTTTAAGGGGCAAAGAACACGGCAGAGAAACATAATGCTGGTTGGCTATAATCTATTTATGGAAAATCTTTGAACACTACTTCTTAAATTTGTAACTCTTATGGTTTTACTGCCGTCTTTTATTTGCTCTATATTAAATAAATTCCCTACGATGTTGGACGAATCAATAACGGCTTTAAAATCTTTTTTATAATAAGCTAAATGGAATAGGAGACTGGAGCCATCAAGTTCCTCGCTGACAAATAGAAATATTCCATAATAAGGAAGAGGAATATCTACACTGCCTTCCCCTACAATACTATATTCGACTATTCCTTGTCCAGCGCTTGCCATCCCTTTCTCTTCCATAGTTGCTACTGGCATTGCGCTTGCTACCTCTTCCAACGTCGGACTAATACTGTTACCATTCGCCGCCAATCCACGCAGCCGTGCTGGTGTTCCACCAGCCATTGCATTCTCTCTAATATCATCTGCCATAATATTCTCACATTTAAGGGGCAGAAGATAAGGTAGAGAAGTAAGAGGCTAAATGCAGCTTCCAAGTTTAGTAATAGTTATTTATTTTATAAGATTCTATTTTGATTTTACCTAATATTTATACCTTTATGAAAGCGGAGCTTGCACGGAGAGAATTAATGCCAAGTCATAATCTGTTCAAAGTAAAACTACGGTCGATTTGGTTTAAATTAGTCACCCTTATAGTTTGGCTCCCATCAGAGATTTGCTCTATATTAAAAAATTTCCCTTGTATGTTATCCGGGTCTGATATGATTATTAAATCTTTTACGTTGTATGCTTTTTGGAATAACATGCTTGTGCCATTGGTCGTTATACTCACTAAAAGATATATACCATAATCAGGCAATGTTATTTCCATACTTTCTCCTTTGCCTAATCTGTAATCGATTTTCCCCTGACTTCTATCTGCCAATCCTTTGTTCGTCAATGTGGCTACTGGCATAGCAGCTCTAATAACCTCCACCAAATCGCTTTTCTTAATCTTCACCTGCGAACCGTTAGATGATTCTGCGTATATATATGCCGCATCCGTAGCTTGAGCAAAGCTGTTCATTTTAATATCATCATCTGCCATACTTAACACATTTAAGGGGCATCACCTATACACCACTTCCACCCCCATTCTCTTCAAGTGCGCATCCAGTGTTTTTATATTACAATTAAAGTATCGGGAGATAAAGACCTTGCTTTTCCCTTGCCTCAAGAATTTCAATATTTCCTTTTCGTGAGGGAAAAGCAAATGATGATGGTGCCGAATAGACTTGAGCTTTTCCTTTTTCTCCTCAAGTATGGCAGGCTTGTCTACATCAACAACAATGCCTTTTTCTCGAAGTGTGTCAGCTTCCATCAATTGGTGGCGATATTGGTAAGCGGCTGCTTGGTATTCCACATGTGGTGCGCGGTCGGTTTGGATTCTTTTCTTGATGATGACTTTTCGCTTCTTTCTTTTTTGAGGAACGATTCTTTTTTCTGTGGGGATGTCCTTGGGCTTTCGTGGACGCGGAGTATAGTTCCTAACTATCAGTCCTTCTCTTTCGAGATGCTTGTCAAGGGTGCTGTACTGGCACTTGACTTTCCGGCAGATGGCTGCTTTGCTGTATCCATATTCGACCATAGTGCGTATAAGTTCTTTGTGTTTGTCGAGCTTGTGCCGGGAGTTTGTCCCTCCGGTTTTCCTTCCGAGTTTCATTCCAAGCGATTTTTTTCTTGCCAACGCTTCTTTCGTGCGTTGTGAGATAAGGCTGCGTTCTATTTCACTCGCCAACGAGAATGCAAATGCTATAACGTGGCTTTGCAAGTTATCGCAAAGTTCAAAGCCTTCCTTAACGGTTATTACTCGGATTTTCTTCTTCATCAGATTGTCAAGGATAGACATAACCTCCAGCAACCGTCTGCCTAATCTGGATATTTCCGAGGCTATAAGGGTATCGTCCTTCTTCATCTTCCTTAGAAGTGTCCCGAGCTTTCTCTTGTCCACATCTTTCATCCCGCTTATCGTTTCCTCGATGTATTGGTCTACATCTATCTGCCTTTTTCTGCAATAATTCTCTATCTCGAACCGCTGGTTTTCTACTGTCTGCTTGTCTGTGCTTACCCTAATGTATGCGTAAATCATTTTTTTGTTATAAAGATAGCGATTTTGCCGAAAAAACGAACCTTTTCCCGATTGTTCGTTCTGCGTCCATTGAAAGCTTCCTAATCTGCTCTTATAAGGTTAGCTTTGCATGTGAAAAAAGTTTGGATTAGTATGGTGTTTGACAGAATATTAGTATATTTGCAGTACCCGTATGAAGATGTACGGCACCGTAACTATGTACTTGTATTTGTCCGACATATATCAAAGCCTCTGAGCTGATGTTTTTTTGCATCCGGCTCGGGGGCTTTTGTCGTTTTTGACAGACAAAATTTTGGTTAGTTTGAAAAGTTAACATAAAAGCAGGTAATATGACAGATTTAGTTTTTAAAGGTCAGAATGGCCAAGTTTTAACCAATAGCCTTTTGGTGGCTGAGAAGTTCGGAAAAAGACATGCCGATGTAATAAGAAGCATTGACAATATTCTTAATACAGAGGACGAATCACTCAACGCATTTTTGCGTTGAGCTTTTGTATCAACTACTTACGAAGATGTAACTGGCAAAAGTAATTAAAGACGCTGATAATGAATGTGATGCAAAAGTGCGGAACATGTTTGTTGAATATATAATAAGAAATAACATGCAAGTTGTAGAAAAAGTTTCGTCTGCTCTTGAAATGAGTAGAATTATGGTTTACGAACATCCGCTATTCGGTAAGGTTCGTATGTATGTTGAAAATGGTAAAAGTTGGTTTTGCGGGATGGATGTTGCCACTTCTCTACAGTACTCAAATCCATCAAAGGCAATTATAGACCACTGTAAACCAGCCTCCATAACAATTCGGGAAGTAGGGGTACAAACTGGATTAAAGGCAGATGGTACGCCAGCTATACAAATGAAATCAATGAAGTTTATCAGCGAAGGCAACATCTATCGCTTGATAACCAAAAGTCAGATGCCGAAAGCTGACGAGTTCGAAAGTTGGATATTTGATGAAATTGTTCCTTCGGTGGTAAATACCGGTAGCTACTCGCTTCAATCTCAGTATAAAGTACCTCAATCTTTTGGAGAAGCTCTTATGCTGGCTGCCCAACAGCAGATGAAGATTGAGGAACAGCAGAAACAGATAGAAGAGAAGACCGAGCAGCTTGACGAATCCAAGGAGTGGTACAGTATCAAGCGTTGGGCGAAGGAGCATAATATGAACTGGCGTTCCATCAACTGGCGAAAGATGAAAGCTCTGTCTTATGGGCTGGGATATGAGATTAAGAAGATATTTGACGCCAACTACGGATGGGTGAATATCTATCATGTCAATGTGTTTAAAACCTACTTCCAGTGAAAGAGAACATGATAACCCAGAGCATCCCCGGGGGGTTCTCCGTAATAGCGAGCGGATTTATAATGGAATCCCTTGAACACATGATACCGTGGCTCATAGTCTCGTTTTCAGTAGTCGTGTGTGACTTGGCTTTCGGAATAAGGAAAAGTCTGCTGATGAAAGAAGAGGTGCGGTTTTCCAGTGCCATACGCAGGACGATGGGAAAGATGGTGACGTACTTCGCATTTACATGTATGGTCGTTATGATAAACATCGCTTCCGGTAGCAAATGGAATATAGATGTGTATTCATGCCTGCTTGTTTGTTTCATTGAGTTCTGCTCGATTATCAGTAATATCCTTACGCCGAAAGGCTACAGCTTCAACATGCTAAAGGCGCTGGGGCTGTTCGGGAAAAAGATGCTTGATGTTGACAAGGAGGAGATGAGTGAAATAATAACTAAAGATAAGGAGGAAAATAAATGAAATTCTTTACAGTTTCAGAATTTGTAAGAAGTGAGACAGCGGACAAGAAAGGTATCGACAACCGTTTGCCAAAGGATTTGCTTCCTAATGTTCAAGCGTTGGTGAATAATGTGCTCGACCCGTTACGGGAAGCGTATGGGAAACCTATTATTGTCACCTCCGGGTATAGATGTGAGGCATTGAACAAAGCTGTAGGAGGCTCCAAGACGAGTGACCACATGAAAGGTTGTGCTGTGGATATAGTAGGCACACCTAATACGAAAATGGAAAACAAGAGGCTTTTCAATCTGATCCAGTCACTTAACCTCCCTTTCGACCAATTGATTGATGAGAAGAACTTTGATTGGGTTCATGTGAGCTATCGGGAAGGAAACAATAGAAAACAAGTGTTGGCATTATAGATTAAGCGGCAATGTGCTTCCCAGCAGACTACCGCCACTAACATGCACAACATTACGAACAATAATACATTATAACATGGGAAGTGATGAAAAAGTTCATTAAGAATAATATGCGTTTGTCGGAGTTCAGAAAGCTTTCTTTCTGGCTTGTTGTCGGCTTGTCCGCTATGCTGTGGAGCATATTGCTTTCCTCATGCGCAGCCCCCAAGAATATGGATTCCCAGTTTCAGGCTGATTATGCGTCTGATTTCAAAGAGACAAAAGCTCTGATTGAGGAGCTACAAGCCAGCTTCAACCGGCAGATAAGCAGTCTGAACGACAAGATGAGTAATATCAAGGTGGAGAACCGGACGGTATATCTGTCAGAGCCGGATAGTACTGGAAAACAATACCCCACCAAGGTAAGCGAGACGAATGCGAGCAGGGAGGACAAGGAACATTCCGAGATGTCGGACATGTTTTCCGCGGACATACGCTCATTGAGCGCTTTCATTGACTCCATATCCGGCAAGTTGGATTACCTCATAAACGAGAAAGAGAAAGTGGTGGAATTGTCTTGGTGGGACTTGCATAAGGACAAGATTTATGCCGGAGCGATTCTATTGCTGTTTGTTTTTGTTCTAATTGGAAAACTTAAGAAAGGAGGCTGACATGACTTAGCATTACTATCCGGGCGAGTAGAAGCGCCCATAGGAAAACTTATCGTACAGATGCGCTCTTTTCGGGGCTTAGAGTAAAAAGAAAGCCCCCAACGCTCAAATAATTATTGCCACATAAAAATTTGAAAAAGCATAAGATACCGCACGTTGGAGGCTTAATATCTTCAACACGGTATCTTGTGCTTTGTTCATGTATATATCAAGTTTTATGTGGCAGGGCAAAGATACGGATAAAAATCTGAAAAATCATGTGCAAGTCAGAAATCTTTGCCGAAACAATCAATCTCGTATCACAAGAAACCGAAATTCCGGCAGAACGTATCTTGTCTCCGGACAAGGACGCGGAAACGGTGGATGCCCGTTATCTCCTTGTATCCCTCCTTGCCGATAGGGGCATGTACCCTTCACAGATAGCAGTTCATATCCACAAGACCAAACGTGCGGTGAACTACATGATTTCCAATTTCCGTGAGCGCATGGAAGGTGGGAAAATGTTGAGAATATATTGGGAAAACATTAGGAAATCGTTGGGAAACAACTGATTTCCATACTGAAAACAAGTATATACTTTTGTGATGCGGTTGATATTGACCGTAATAATAAAAGTATAAATCTCTATGGAAAGAACGTACGTTTTTAACCAGGACGGCGGAGCAGGTTCAGGCAACGGGCTGCTTGCATCCATTCTCCCCTCCCTGCAGAACAGAGGAATCGACACCGGCTATCTGATGGGCCTCATGGGAGGCAACGGCAACGGTGGCTTCTTCGGTAACAATGGTGGCTTCCAGGACATCATTGCGCTTATCGTGATTGCAGCCATTTTCGGCAACGGTAACTTCGGATTCGGAGGAAACAACAACCAGGGCAACTCAGCCGAGCGTGAGATGATTATGTCAGCAATCCAACGCAACGGCATTGACCTGAACCAGTTGGCTGGCTCCATCAACTGCTCTGTCGGACAGATTGAATCCGCTATCAATGCGGTTTCTACCCAGCTCTGCAACATTGGCAGCCAAATTGGCATGAGCAGCCAGCAAATCATCAACAGCATCCAGGCTGGCAATTCCGCTCTTGCAACTCAGTTGGCAGACTGCTGCTGCAAGACGCAGAACGCCATCACCACAATGGGGTACGAGAATCAGCTCGCAATGTGCAACCAGACCAATACTCTGGTGAACACAGCCAACCAGAACACATTGTCCTTGCGTGACGGCGCGACGGCCAATACCCAGGCTATCATCGCCAAGCTGGATGCCATGCAGAACCAGGCATTGCAGGACAAGATTGCCTCTCTCACGGCAGAGAAGGCTACTTTGACAGCTGAAATCTCCCAACGTAACCAGAATGCCACCATCCTGAATGCCGTAGGCCAGCAGATTGCTCCCTTGGCTGCCGGATTGCAGGCATTACAAAGCGATGTTGATGGAATCAAATGCAAGCTTCCAAATACTGTGAGTGTTCAATACCCCAATTTAACCGCTATTAATACAGATTGTTTCCGTGCAGCCGCCTACGGTGCATATATGGGTGACGCTGTATACGGACGTAGTGGATGCGGTTGCAACAACTACTGGGGTTAACCCGGCAAGAAAGGAGGTAATCATGTGGCCTAACTTTTTTACTGGATTCCCTTTCCAGTTCCCCTCCCTCGGAAGAGTGAACTACAACACTCTCCCTACGGTGGCTGTAACGGTCGGCACAGAGAATGTCACTTTGGAATTGCCCAATCATGCGTTCCGTAACCGGGACTATGTGGGCGGTTTCTATGTCAGTCTCCGTCAGGCGATACCTGCAGGAACGACGGCTACTCTGCCGATACTTATTGGGACCAACGGGGACACGAGACCGTTGCTGGCTTACAACAATGAGCCGGTGACTGTCGGAAACCTTGCCGGGACCGGTATCTACGAAATCCACTATAACAAGTACACCAATGAGCTGTTCCTTGTCAATGGTGGGTATCGTCCGACAACGACAACGGCTCCGACAGCCGAAACAATCGCTCAGAAGAGCAAGTAGTTAACATGGGGTTTGTGGCTGTCCGGGAAAGCCGGATAGCCGCACACTCCTTTAAAATCAAACCAATATGTTTCAAAATCTACGAGTTAACAGTACATTATATCTTCTTCACAGAGGGGCAAATCCAAGTTTGGAATGTGGGCAAGTCGTTAATGTAAGCCCTATAAAAACTATATATAAGACTGTTCCCAACATGCCTTATCCACAGCCGGTCCAGGTTATTGATTTTGTCGTGAATATAAACGGGCAGAATGTTAATTTGCAGGAGATACCGGCTAATGCCAATATTGCCGATGATGTTAAAACGGGGATGCTGATTACTGGTTCAAGAGACGAGATGAACACCGAGGTCCTTACTATGAAACAGAAGAGTGAGGATGTCCTAAAAAGCGTGGAATATCATCAGAACTTTCTTAGGGTATGTGACCAGATGCTTGCCATGCTTAACCCTGAATTTGCAGCCAAGCAACAGCAGGAGCAAGAAATATCCGCATTGAAAGGGCAAATGTCCAATATGGATAAGAACATGCAGGAGATGAGCAGGAATATGGCTGACCTCATTGCGCAAAACCAGAAGTTAATGGAACAGCTCGGAGTGGGCGAAACATCCAAAACAAAGAAATGATATGGGAATGTGGAGAATATTAGACGAATGGCGTGACGATTACGAACGCAGCTTCGGAATGAGAGACGATGATGTGGAGGAAGCCTACAAGGAAGGATGCCGCCACGGTTACGAGAAAGCCATGCGCAAGATGCAGGGCGGTGAAATGGGCTACCGTAATGACGGCGGCTCCCGTAGCGGAGGTTATAGCGGCTCTGATATGGGCGAACGCCGCATGCCGGGGTATTTCCCGGAATATCCTATGTACGGTGAGCATCATGGAATGCCGCCCTACGGTGACGAAATGGGCGAACGCAGACGCAGACGCGCCAACGGTGAGTTTTATTGATAATGGAGGGGTGGAATGCCCCTCTTTTTCTAAATCTGAATAATTATGGGACAAAGACTGGATATTTACGATAGATTTCCCTCCGGCATGGAGGCATACCTCTCGCAGTATGGATGGCATTTCAGCAAGAAGATGTGCGACTGGGCTGTATCCTGCATGAAGGTGGAGAATAAAAGTACCGGCAAGAAGGAAAGGATTGAGCCAATCAGCAAGGAACAGTTGGATGAGCTTCTGAAAAAATATAATATCAAGCTGGATAAGGATGCCGGGTACGACAGCTTGTACGTGGCAAATATGGCGAAAGCAGACTATTACAAGAGTTCGATTGCCGATGAAGCGCATTTGGCGCTGTTTATAAAGGACTACATGGATGACCCGGACGGATACGACGGCCTTCCGTTTACCCGTTTCTATGCAGACTGCATAGGTTCCGGAAATCCTATAATGTGGTCGGAGATGATGTAGCCTATGATAGTCCAGGACTTTTATATACCGGAATATGACTGGGAAGTAAGAGTGTATTATGCAGTTGACTGCTACTACACCGGCAGAATCATGGCAGACCTGCGCCGTGTCGGTTGCAGGAGAGCGGACCTGATGGACGCTTTCAGGAACATGCGCTCCTGCAATCTGAATACCGGCATTACCTACTCCAATACAAGGGACAGACAGACCGTCATGGTGATAGCACTCACTTCCTCACCGGGCGAGTTCCAGAATTCGTGGGACCATGAGAAGGGACATCTCTGCCGTCACATATCCAAGGCTTTTGGGATTGACCCATACGGTGAGGAGGCGCAGTACCTTTCCGGCGAGGTTGGGCAGAAGATGTTCCCGATAGCGAAGAGGTTCTTGTGTGAGCATTGCAGGAAGGGGCTGAAAAGACCGTAGTAGGGGAGCGTTCTTTGACTTGTTGGAATTACCGCATTTTTGTTAAATGTTAACCCATAAGTTTATTTATTGCCTAATATATTTGGATGATATGGTTACCGACGCTACTTTTGCAGAAAGTATCGTTTAATTCAAGCATAGAAATATCGTGGAAATAGAAGAAATATACCCTCCATATATTTATAGTATCAAATATGATGGCGAAGATGCCAATGAATTTGAACGACTGTTTGAAGATTGGAGAGATATGGATGGAGTCATAGGTTTCTTTGAAAAGAATAAAGATTATCTTAAGTCAAAAGCCTGGTCTGCCGTTTGCGAACCGGAAGCTGCCGCTTATCAGGTATTCGAAGAAGCGGATGATTTGGAAATCTTGTTTCGTGAACTGTATTTCAACGCGAAGGAAGAAAGTAAACCGGATTTTGATTCTCACTTTAAATTTTTGGATGGTAAATACAAATTTGAATTTGAATACGTGCCAATGAAGTCTTACGGTACAGAATCTCCTTCTTTCATCCGGCTATATGCCATAAAAATGGGAACAAATAGATACATTATTGTAGGAGGGGGTATTAAACTGTGTAAAACGATACAAGAATCGCCATATCTAAAAGACCGTATTATCCAAGATATAGACAAGGTTAGGTCATGGTTAAGATGCAACGGCATATATGAAGAAGATGAATTTATTAATTAAAAGAATAAGCTATGGGATTTAATTTTGCAAAACTGAATGAGTTGGCAAACGACCGTTCAAAAGAAGTCATAAGGAAATCCGAGGAACTGGAAAAAAACAGAGATTGGTTACGGATGTCTCGCATGATAGCACTTGCAATCCGATACCATCTGCGCAAAGCGGAAATTACACAGAAGGCATTTGCTGATATGCTTGGCGTATCTCCTGCTTACGTTGGGAAATTGCTGAAAGGCAATGAGAACCTTACACTTGAAACGATTTGCCGTGTGCAAACTGTCATAGGCGAGGACTTGATTTCTGTCTATCGCCCATATGAATGTAAGGTCTCTATTTTATCTTATAATATAAACAGCTTTAGTTTTGGTGGAGAAAAAGCCAAATATGAGTCTGTTACCACAGTTGCAGAATTTTCCTCCATTGAAAATGCCGCATAAAACATTGAAGATTATGAAAGACGTGATGTACAGATACGCTAAGATGGAACTGGAACAGTTTGCCATATTTGAAGAAAACATGAAGGATGAACATGCTGAAATCCAAGTACAAACAGAGGCGCAGTTTAAATATGACAAGCCTCAAAATGTGCTTTGCAGCAAAATAACTGTGACATTCTCCATTGGGGAATCCCCACTGATGAGGGCTGTCATTGACAGTTATTTTTTGATACATCCAGATTCTATAAGAGGAATTACAGACAGCGAAGGGCATATAATATTCCCGACTAATGTCCTGGTACAATTTGCTTCTTTGAATTACGGTTCGCTTAGGGGAATAATACATCTGAAGACATTAGGTACAAAGCTGTCCGGTTATATCTTGCCACCTATATTCTTTAACGATATTATCACAAAAGAATATATAGCTGAATAAAACATATACGATAAATCAAAGGCGGTGATTCCAAAGTTTCACCGCCTTTTTTGTGTCCGGGCGGTATCCAAGTTCGGGCATTTACTTAGTACAGAGGATATAGAAATAATGCTAATGAGAAGCGATGATTTGGACATATTGATTTCGCAGGCCGACGACCGTTACTATTCGGATTTCTGCCGGCTTCTGCTTGTCATGCTATGGAACGCATAGAGCGCGTCCTTGACTGGCTGGTGCCTGTCGCTGTAATAGTGAAGGTAATATTGTTGTGTCTGTATGCGTGAACTTGATAGGTCCTTGAACTAATCTACCCTTTGTCTCTCAAACCGTACTTCCTTATGTAAGTGCTTATGGTGGATGCCGCCACGCCCATCTCATAGGCAATGTCCTTGGACTTCATCCCGTCGTTTACCATCCTCCGCAGCTTGTCCATGTCCACAAGTCTTGATGCGTGTCCTTTTACTTCGACAGCAGGGGCAAGGCCTAACGTCTTGCGCTTTTTTGCGGCATATTCGGGAGTGCATTTGTCTTTGGTCACGTATATTACGGTACGGTGGTCTATGCGTAAGGGATACAGCTCCTTTTCCACCTCTTTGTGCATCTCCGCGAGGCGTTCCACGTCCCCGTTGACCGTTGTGTCAATCTTCTTATATTTGTCATCAATAGGGGCATGGAGCTTTTTCAGTCTGTCTACTTTTCTCATGATTTCAATATATTATTCCAATCTTGTGATACCATTTGTCCGCGTGGCTGAACCATCCAATCATGAACGGTTTGCCGAAGAGGGTTACTTTGTATAGTTTACTCATAATTCTATATGTAAATGATAAGTATTAATAATGGCAAACAAATAAATAGCCACAGTGATGATACTATCTATACACACAGCCCAACTGCCGAGGCGTTGAAATCTCGACAAAGACAAAGCCATTACCGCCAGGAATAAAACCCACTGGCTTGTCATTAGTCCAGCCATTAATGTTATCCATCCGAAAATATCCAAAATACTCATTAGAAGAAGCATAGGGTGCTCTTTTAAATATGCCTTTACCTTTTCCTTGGGAAGATGTCTATATTCGCATGTGCGGGAATATACTTTCTTACAGTTTAAGGCTTTCATAATTTCATATAAAGCCAAAAATCCTACAAATAAAAAGAATAGATGTTTCATTACTTACCTTATTTTAATTGCTTGATATTCATGAATAATTCGGCTTTTGTTCCGGATTCTGGCTATGCCTGCTAAAACGTCCCTGCCAGCATTCAAGAGGGACACGTTGCATAAAGTTATAACGCATCCCCAATTCCTCCCATTCTTCGCAATACTTCTCCAATATAACCGACATCTCGTCAAGCATACGGACATAGGCTTTATTGGCTTCAAGACCACGCTCTATAATCGGAATTGCCTTCTTCCATTCCTCATCAGTAAGCAGATTGAGGGACAAGGAAACACGGACAGCGGCTATAATTTCATCTGTAGTCCAAAAACCGTTGCCGTCCTTGACGAAATTATTGATTATTTCATCGTCAAAGTCTTTTTCCAGCCTGCTCTTGAATGCCGCAATGTTATGCTCTCTGAAGCCAGAACTGTATGTTGTGTAGATAAGCCTTCGTTCGTAATATTCTGTTTCCGGGTAGTCTTCAAGTCTTTTCCCTAATAATATTATCTCCATTGTATTTACCATTCCGTCTTTAACTAATATCTCTCCATCATCCCCATATTCATAGCAATCCGGGCAATAGTGCTTGTCATCCACTGGGTCGTAATACCATCCGCTTTCATTGGCAACTTCGGCAACGGTTTTCGTATCCTCATGCCACATCTCTTCATTGGCTAAATCCCCACATACATCACACTGGATGTTATGGAAATATTTCTTTACTCTCATGGCTATTTCTTATATTAAATTGGGGTTATCGTAAATATTACCTTTAACTACAAACATTTTGTGTGTCTGTTGAAGAGCATTTTCTACAAAGCCATCCCATCCAACCCAGCAGCCTTCTTGGGTACACCATTTAACCTCAAATGAAAGTCCTATGCGGTGTTTGCCATTTGTTGTAATATAATCAAGCTGTACAATATCCCCCTCGTAAATCTCTTTCCCGTTTTTATCACGCAGTCCGGTGAGCTGCCCAACGGTTTCAGCCCATACGTCGTAACAGCAACCGTCTTCTGAGGAATATATCCTCGCCTTGTCCGTAAAGATAAGCCCGTTTTCGTCCCTTCCGGCAGTATAGAAGAAAGAGAGAAATCCATATACCCATTTCCCCGTATCAGTACTTTTACCTCTGAATTTTATTTCACGCTTCATAATCAATATCTTTTCTCGTTTTTAGTCAATCAGTTCAAATTCGTAAGCAAATACATAAGGGTTAGACTCCCACGTACCTTTGCCGGAGACTTTATCTATGAGGGCGGCAAAGGCTTCACGAGGGGTACAATAAGGCTGAATGTCCCCTTTATAATAATAAGCATCCATAAAATGTGTATCTGCACTTCCGCATTGTCCTTTATAAATTCCTTCTTTCAAGCAATCTTCATCGGAAATGTCTTGCAACCGTTCTATCTTGATATTGGTAATGCGGATGTGATGGGGAATGAGGTCAGCGCGGACAAACATCTTATTTTTCCAACCGGGTGCGAATTTAGTTTTAGTATAAAATCCTATTCCGTCCCTATCATTAAGTGCAATTTCGGGATTCATCCCTAAACTTTCATAACTTTGCGCAATGGAAAGAACTTCACCAACCTTGTATTTTGGTAATATCTCGCCCATATCAAACTCTCTTTCATCTGCATCATACATACAAGGCCAATCAACAATCTTTTTATCAGAATGGCGTCTGTGTATATTGAATCCGGCGACCCATTCTCCTTTAAAAGTTCTTGGACATTTGATTATTCTTCTCGTCATAGTCTTCCGACCATCCAATACGGCTTGGGTTAAGCTGTATTTATCATTAAACATTATTTTCTTAGCCATATCATATAAGTTTTAATACTTCTCAAAATTTGGAATTTGCAAATAGAATGAGTTTCGAGACATGGGAAGCCAAACTGTCGTTTCATTGTTACACGTATCCCAATTCCCTTCTCCAAATTCATTATTTAATGCTTCCACTATCTTGTAAAATATATCTTTTACAAAACAAGTATTAAGCACCTTCTTGCCTTTAATGACGATTGTAGGTGTATAGAGTGAAATTTTATATTCACCGCCATTTACTATCGACCAGTTACCTTGTGCTACTGTAATATGCGGATTGGTTTCATTCTTATACTCTTGCGTTATGCTTATATAACAATTGAAATAATTAGAAAGTAAATCTGATTTATAAACTTTTATTCCTGTTGCTTTTTCTAAAAGCTTTCTAAGTCTATAAGCATCATTTACAATAGGAGTCATTTTCATATAAGTTTTAAACTTTCTCTAATTCCTGCTTCCAGTGCTTCCTCGTAGGATTTATAATGGATAATAGGTCTGTCAGACAATCCAACTAAGTCATGGTTCGGAATTGTTAGTATATCATATATCCAATAATTTTCATACATATAGGATATTTCAATATGCAGGTTCTTGGTTTCACGCAGCCACTTCTGCGCAACATACAATGTTGGACATAAAAATTCAACTAATTCGCCATCTATTTCTGTGCAACATGATATGTATTGCGGATGGTTCCATCTTCTAATAATTTTATCGCAACTTATCGTGCGTTCACACTCCCAAACGAACCCTTTCTCTTTCAGCATCTTTGCTGTCTCTAATGTTACAAGTTCTTCTGTCATAACTGTATAAATAATGCGGTTATTGAAACAATAGTCATAATGAAAAATATCAATGCAAGACATTCCCATATTTTTGCAGTAGCCTCCAAACCGTGTTTCCGCTTGTCAAACTCGCTTAACGCATAATTCAAAGCCTCGTCTTTCAGTCCTTTAAACTTATCATTCAAAGCCTCGGTTATATCGTCTGCGATAACATGCTTCACCTTTTCTGACACGGATTCCGGATATCCTCTTTCCTCATAGTTCAATTCACTCAACAAGTCATGATGAAATATATAAGGTATTCCGTTCACTTCGTAGGAAAGTTTGATACCGCTTTCTTTGACGTATTTCAAGAACCTTTCCTCAGCAATCTCATTTATCCTTTCCTGGTTGAATTCTGACTGCTTCTTTATCTCGTTAAAATATTCCTCGTCAACAATCACACAGTTGTTTTCAAGTTTCATTACATATGCTTTCATGATTATTCCTCCTATTTCTTGTTTTGATTTATAACTCTTTAAATTCCTGCTCCATCCGGTACTTCCTCACGTAAAGTCCATCAATAATGTACTGGGTACAATACTTGGGAAGAGTGATAACCGCAATGTCACCGGATGTCCTGACGGCATCGCGATTAACGAAGCATTCTTTACTGATTTTTAGAATTGACTCAAGAAGAGAATTACACTTTTCAATCTCTTCCTTAAGGATTTTAGCCCTTTCAAACGATTCATTTTTCATAATACTTAAAAATAATAATGAGACGTACACAGAGGAGGGAAATTAATGGTTGCCGCACAACCATTAATTTCTTGCCAGAAATGTTCCTCCTCTATTTTTACCCATGAGGACCACAACAAACCGTCCATATCCCTGCGTACATAGAAAGGCGGTCCGTAAGGGTCACACACAGCCAATATCTGCACATGGCTGTTTTCATTGTAGAACACAACTTTCATCTTGGAGGAATCGAACAAATCCCCCTCTATTTTCTTTCCCGGACTGATGTTGAACGTGTAACTAAAGTCCTTATGTACATTCAAGGTCTTCCACGGGTATTCCGGGAAATCTATTATTCTCGGGTCCATTCTCACTCCTCTGTTTTCAGTTCAATCTTTTCTGCCCGTCCCCACCAGGAGCGCTTGTTGTGCTCTTTAATCAAGTTTTCCAGCAGGTAGCGCTTGTATTCTTCATCAGAAGCTTTTCTGCGTTCTTCATAAACCTTTTCTTGCAGGGAATTGGCCTTGTTTTCCAACCTGGTAATTTCTTCGACAAGCTTCTTGACATACTCATCCTTCAAGGAATAGATAGCCCGTGTTTTCCTAGAAAAACTGAATCCTTCTTGTACATCAGTAAATTCAGCCAGCGTATTCCCGTCACCCAACGCTACGACAAGCATGGAAATGCTTTCTGCGCTTATCTCATAGCGCTCTTTTACACTGAAGGAATCAGGCAGTTTCCCGTTCTTGATTTCTATTCCGTCCACGTTGAATATAAGGTCCTTGCCGTCAAAGACCACCTCTTTCTTGTTCTGTTCCATGATACTAATCTTTATTTATAACGTCATTGATGTTCCACTCTATTTGAGGGACTTGAATCTTTTGGGAGAATAGTTCCTGCAATTCCTTTACAGTAGCCTTGTGTGCTTGTGCTACGTCTGTCCCACAACACCACCGGTCATGATTGCAAAGAATAAAATCCCCTTTGTATTGGTAGCATCCGACCGCTTCCCATATGTTATCATGGTCCAATACAAACCATTGGTTCTTGTCTGTATCATCCCTCAATGCAGCAATGGCAAGAAACAAAGATTCGTTGGTTCCGCAATTAATACTTCCATGTTTTTTCAAAGGATGCCCATTCCTTATCACATGGTTCTTTTGAGAGAGTAAAAAGAACCTTCCATTGTGACACATTATAAAATCATACTTGTTGTCATCATCATCTGCATAATATTCAGGCTTACCATGTGAATAGCCCAACTCTTCCAACTTCTTCCGAAGCTCCGGTGTGTTTTTGCGTATAAATGCTGTTTGTAAAAATCTATACATATCTAATTTCTATTTTTTTGTTTATTACTTTCCCTTGTAAATAATTGTATATTTGTCTACGACTTATATTTAGTCCTATACTCGCAGCTTGTATAGACTTAAATACAGTTTCTTTTTCGTTTGAAAAAACAACTTTAACCTTTGCGAATGTTCGCTCCTCATACGGTTGTATATCTAATGTATTATCATTAAATAATCTCCATTGACTATTGGCAAAAATATGATGTTTATCTCTTATTGAAAGACGAATTAGCGTTGGTGTCTTTCCGTATGAAGCAGCAGCATCTTTTATACTATCCCATGTTCTTATAAATTTACCAGATAAATCATATTGGTTTACAGGTTTACTTCTTGATATACTCATTTTTTTTCGAGCTTCAATACTATGCTTCTTTCCTAATTGCGACATACATTTTCTTTTCCTCGTAATTGGATTACAAGCATTTTCAGAATAGGTACACCATTGAAGATTATTTACGGAGTTATTTCTTCTATCTGTGTCGATGTGGTCTACACAAGGTTTGTTTTCTGGGTTTGGAATAAATGCTTGTGCCACTAATCTATGAATACTAAACATTTTTTTTGTTTCGTATTTTGTAAGACCCACTTGGGAATATCCCCAAATATTTAATCTACCTGATATTATTTTCTTATAACGCCCAAGACTTTTTACTCTACCATAGTTACTGACTTTATATAATCCTTCGTATCCGACTACATCTTTCCATTCTTCATCATAATTTTTCATAAAGCACGGTGTTGTAAATCCCATAGTTATGCCTCCTTTATTTTAATCAAAATACATTACTTTCTGACCTATACACACTTTGAACCTTGAAAGACATTCACTATGTTGTGTAATATGATTAGGATTATATCTGTTAATAAAACAGCCAGTACGTTTATGATATCTGACACAAGCGTTTTCAGGAGATTTAGCTAAAATTTCTTTCTCATTTACAAAACTATCAAACAAACCATCCCTATATGATACTTTGTACCACTTCACTTGTTTTTTTATCTTCTTGAAGTATTTTGCTTTCATAGTTATTCTCCTTTCAGTTTCTTTAAAAATTTCATCGGCGACACTAAGGAACCCGACGAAATGTCTTTGAAAATTTCACTATCATCATTCACACCCAATGCAAGACAATACTCCTGCGGATTAACTTTTGCCAATTCACGGAGCTTCTTTTCCCTATCTACACCTGCATAAAGAATACCCGTATACTCCAATGAAATAGAGCCGTGCATATCTTTCAAATCTGATAGCTTTAATATTTCTCCTCTTGACATTATTCAATCTCCTTTCAGTTTCTTTATTAGTGAATCAGCAAAACCAATACTCCATTCTGCCACTATATTTGAGTCAGCACTCATTATCTGTTCATGTGGATTGCTACAAAATCCTTGCATTGCAGCCTTCACCAGCTCATAACGTCTTTGTTCCCAGTCAATTTTCTTTTCTTCCATCTTTAACCTCCTTGTCAACTTTAATATATCCTTTCTCTATACACCAGCATAGCATATAATAGGCGGCATCCATTATTCTCAACAATATTTCTGAATGAAATACTTCGTCCTCTATTACATCTATATACTCAAAATACCACAGACCTGCTTGTTTGAATCTATACAAATCATATATCTGTATAGATTCCGGCAGCTTGTCGAGAATGTCCTGCAAGGTGTAAGTTTCATGATAATAGTCGTAATACGTATCGGCATCCAAAGAGGTTACAACTTTTTTGCTTTCATCCGATTCTCTCCATTCGACACACATACTTGCATCACTTGTATCTAATCCAAGTTCTTGCAAGTGCTTCATCTGTTCGATTGATAATACTTGTTTCATTTCTTTTCCTCCTCCGTTTCAATCTCTGTTACTTTACCACGACTGACAAATATGTCTCCGCCCAACATATGGCATATTAACATTGATTGATGACAAATACCATAAAGAGAGCAGTCATCGCAATAAGCCTCTGAATTAGTATTCACCAGTTTATGCAGCACTCCGTCTATTATTATTCCATTCTTTACTTCCATACCGTTCATCCATTAGAAGTTACACCCAAACACAATACTTTGTCAGATACGCCTAAATCGTCAAATTCAAGAATTAAATACTCTGTATCGTAAGGATAAGGGTACCTGCAATTTTTCAATTCCTCATCCGTTAATTTGCGTCTGACACGCATCTCGATTTCAAAATCATCGGGAAGGTTCTCTATGATTTTTCTAAGTTGTCCTACGTTCTTTATTTCCATATCAAATACAATTTCTCATAAAAGTTTTCCTGTCAATCATACCGTTTTTGGATTCTTCCACCAAGTCAAAGAATGTATTAGCATAACAAACATGCTCGTCTATCATTATACATATTCCATCAGCCGGATAATATTCACATGAAACATTATTGTCCCAATCTATATGTCTTTGTGCTTCTTTGGCTATATCGTAACAATCAAGCATATACCCTTGATATTCAATAACAGTTTTTCTTATTTTGTCAAATATATTTCCTTTCATGATTCTTAACCTTCTTTTTCTACTACTCAATATATAAAACAAGTCCTCTTCGTATCAAATCTTCCAATTCTCTTTCCGAAAACTCATCGAATGTATGTTTATCCATAGTACAAAAATGATACCTTACAGAATGCTTTTCATAATTGATGTTTTTATGATAATCAATCATTACATCACTTATAACAGTCTCAACAATCTTACCATTTACAACAAAAGAAAAACGTGTTCCAACATCATAACATGTTTTCTTGAACAAAAGAATTTTCCTATCATTCATTTATTCAATCTCCTTTCTCCTTAATGTATTTTTCTGTAAATTCAATAATTGAGTTCAAGAAAATAGGGGTTGCATTATCAGATATAATACACCTACCTCCACTATTCCCGATTTCGTGTCTTTGAATTGAAAAGAACGCATACTCTTTTCTTGTAAGGGCATACCAAGCTACCTTTATTCGTTCAATCATATATCACCCCCTCTCCTTAATCCGTTCCAGTACATCCTTGTTTGCTTCAAATATTTCATCAAAGGAGGGAATAGGTGTCCACATGTCACAAACGTAATCGCCATAATCTTCAAATTCAAAATCCGGCAATGTTACAACACGAGGTCTCCCACTTGGCATAGGTATAATAAATCCGCTTACAATGGCTTCTTTTTGCACATGTTAATCTCAATTCATTTTCCTTCTCTAATCAATCAGCCTTTATCGCATTGGCGATATTATCCGCATCCGACAGCTTTCTTACCAGCACATCAAACGCTGCCGTACATCGCCTTGTATTCATGTTCACCGTTCTGCCGATTTTGAGATTGTCGGAGGCAAGGTTCATCAGTCTTGCCACATTAGCCAGTTTAAGGTAATCCAACATAAATCCGTTGAACTTTGAATCCTTCTTCTTGAGTTCTCCTATCCGTTCGTCGAACTGTACACAAGCATAGTCGCACAACGTCCTTGCCAGTTCGAACTTTGAAAGTTCTGCGGAATGGGATATTCCGTTGTCATCAAGTGCCTGCTTGAACTGCCAGTATAGCATATCCACGTGCTTGTTCACTTCCTCCACATACTTGTCGTTACATTCGGCAAAGAATTCGCTGCGGTCTGAACCGATGATACCGTTTACGGTCTGCTCGTATTCCCTTCTCGCTCTGTCCGCATCGTTCAAGTATCTTTTGAATGCCTGCTTGTAGTGGGGTGTGCGTTTCATCGCATGAATGCATTCGATAATCTGTCCGCAACAGATGTCGTTCGTGAACAGAATGTTGTAGGTGCAGAGGACCACAAGGTTCTCATACTTGCTTATTATTTTGGTTGCCGTTTCCTTGTTTATCTCTTATACATCTTGTCGTTCATACTTCTGCTCCTGCTCTCCTTGGCAAGTTCGTCAATCATACGCTGGTACTTCTTTGCCACCAACGGGCGGCGTATGCGCAATGCGTTATCATGCTGCCATTCCATAATTCTATTTTCTTTTTAAGTTCTATGTCCATAAAATCATCTTTTGTTGAATTTGCCACATATCCTCCCGTACCGGTTACATGCGCACACCCTATGGTCCTTGGCCTTGCATAGACAAGAGTTGTCTACGAAATCTCTGGAGTATGAGCATTGGCGGCAGCGGACGGGGGCAGGGGGTATATCTTTTTTCTTTGCCATATCAGAATGGATTTTCATCTACCATTTCAGAAGTGGTGCTCCCAAAAACGGGAACCGAATCAAGATTATAAAACATCGTCGTAGAAGGATTAAACCCACATATGAATTTCATAATGCCAATATTACGTCCCTTAGCAATATCTATCATTGCGGTGTTTTTTGTACTTACATTGGAAAACTCCTCCGGATAGTTTTTCCCCTTGACTTCCGGGCGGTATATCAGCATAACCACATCGGCTGCTTCAGCTATCTGTCCGCTATCCCGTAACCTTGCAAGGGAAGGTACCGGGTTGTCCTTGTCCCTATTGAGCTGGGAAAGGGCGATAATCCAAATATCCAAATCCTTGGCCAGGTTCTTCAAACGCCTTGCCACGTCACCCATCTGCTGCTCCTTGTTGGCCCCCTTCATGTTGACATTGAGGATTTGCAGATAATCCACTATCGCGCCATCAATATCATGCTTCAGTTTCATGTACCGGATAGACGAAATGATGGTGTCTATGTTTGATGTGCTTCTATCGTCAAAGTATATGCCTTTACCGATTATATTTCCGATTCCTTTGTCAATAGCTTGTATCTGTGAATCGGTAAGCCTTGAATACATGATTTGATTGGATGATACTCCACTTTCCATAGAGAGAATACGAGCCGCAATTTGCTCTTTTTTCATCTCCATCGAATACATGGCTATCTTTGCATCCGAAATGCTCGCATTTCGCATCATAGACACAGCAAGGCTCGTTTTCCCTTGTGAGGTTTCACCTGCGACAATTATCAAATCAGACTTCTGCAATCCTCCGGATTTGGAATCTATCTTCTCAAATCCCGTCGGAGTTCCAGTAAGCGGCTTACTGCCGGATAGGTTTTCGTTAATCATTTTGTACACATTTTCAATCCCTTCATTTATCGAAGAAATTGTAGTACTGCTTGATTTGAACAACGAAGCCATGTCGTCATTGACCTTTTTTGCGACATCTTCAATGTCTTCGGCTTCCGTATATGAGTTGGATACAAGGTACTGCCCAATGGAGTAGAATGCCCTTCGTATACGCAAGTCATGGAGTCTCGAGGCGTATTGATACAAATCGAAAGTATGGCAGGATACAATCTTCATGTATTCAACTATGTCAAATTTCACTCCGTTCTCTTCCAGCTTACTCTTGACGAAAATAAGGTCAGCCCTATTTCCCGATGATACAACTTGAAGTATCGCCTTGTATATTTCCGCATGGAAATGGTTATAGAAGCACTCTTCTGAAAGAATGTCCCTTACTTGCTCTATCGCGTCACGTTCTGCTATGATAGTGCCTAAAACTGTTTTTTCGGCATCTTCATCCCTTAATTGAACTTTAATTTCCATATTCTCTTTTTGCCCAATTTAGCACTGTCCGATATAGGTTGGTGTATCGTTTACGTAAATCCTTCCGGTTCTCTATCTGTTCTATAACATCCGCAATCTGTTTGCCCGTGTACTTCTCTTTGAGTTTTAGGAACTCGGATTCTGTAATCTGTGAAGAGAAGTTTTTAGGGTTGCTACAAAAAGGAGCTTTTCGCTTTAGCCAATTATTGAACTTTATAAAATCCGGGTTTGAAGAAGTGAGTGAAGAAGCCTCGGCTTCTTTCTCATCTCCGTTAGGAGATTCTTTATTATTATCTTCTTCTTTCTTAGTATTTGTGTCACCCGTGTGTCGCTTTTTAGGAGGGTGTGTCACTTGTTGTGTCGTTAGCTGTGTCACTTTATATCGTAAGTCATTGATTATGTTTACAATATCTGTGTCATTAGCTGTGTCATTAGCTGTGTCACTACTGTTATATTCCTCATATTTACAAAGAGTTATCATATTCATTCCTTGTATCACCTCAGAAGTTATTATACCTTCTTTCTTCAGGTATGATAAAAACGTTCTTACCTTTCTTTCCGTCCACCTCCACCGTCTTGATAAAAAACGTATGGAAGCAGGATATTGTCCACGATTACAGACCACTTCTCGACCTCCGATACTCACCTTTCGGGGCGTTGCCTCAAATCGTGCAGACTGAATCAAGTCCAACCACGCTTCGCAACTGCTAAAAGTCCGGGCTTCACTCCACAATTCATTCGAGAAGAACTTGCGGCTTAGTTTTATAAATCCGTCCATCGCAAATCAATCTTTTTTAGAAAGGAATAAACGCTTTCTTTCCATGTACAAGTACAAAATGTTTGTCTCTCCGCTCTTAGGACATTTCGGTATATGTTCTATCTCTTTGACAACTTCTTTGATTGAAGGAACTTTAAAACTATCTTTTATCATGCATCTTTCAAATTGTCTATTATTTTATAATTCAACTTCCTCAATTACAAATTCTATTCTTGGATTGAGTTTGTCAACCAATTTGCGCGCGTGGATTTCCACACACTGGCGGTCGTTCTTTATGGCTTTGCATCCTTGCAGGCAGTCAAGTAAAATTTTGAAAGCGTTGTCAAGGTCGGGACGCAAGTTTTCGTGATACACGTCCACATTTATCTTAAAGAACCCTTTGATGTTTTTGTCTCTAAGTCCGCACTGTACATAAAAAGTCTTTTCATACTCTTTAAGAACCCTCTGCTTTGCCAAAGAACCATGACCGGATAATGTGACAATCTTGTAACAATTGGATTTACTTGGTATCTTGCCTCTTACTATCTGTTTGTCATATATCATATATGCTTTATTTTAAGTTCAACATTCACCGGCTTGTCTTTCATCGTGGAGAAAGCGTCAAGCAGCTTTTCCTTGATTGCCTTCAAAGGCTTTGTCAGTATATGGCTCTCTACTATTTCGAGAGGTATCTTCCTGCCGCTATACGTGATTAGGGACATGGAAGTTATGATGTAAGGCTTCATATTCCCAATATTATGTTCTATTAAAAGCCCCGAAGCGTATTCTCCGGGGCACAACCATTATTTAAGACCCGTGCCATTTATGTGTGGCTCACATTATTCCATTCGGGGACACTATCCGTATGCGCATTACGGAAATATCCATTTGCAACTGAATACTTTCATATCCCCTTTCCAACACAAGTTTGTGGAGAAGCCCAGATTTGCACTGGGACGAGTTGCCAAGCTCGCCATATCTAAGGTTGGCATTCCTATTATCGAATGGTGCGTCTACTGATTCCGCCACTTCTCCATGTTTGCCCGCCATATCTTCACAGACCGAGCAGGCAGGTTGAACAAAAAGTTCAGTCAAAATTGAAATTATCTTCACCGTCCGGCATTTCTTCCGGAGCGTCATTCCCGAAATCCATCGGAATGAACCAGTCTGAAATAAACTCTTCCATATCACTCTTCCGTATCTTCACTATAACACGGCATAAGCAATCCGACACTACTTACCCCCTCAATCATACTATCAAAAACAATAGGTTTATTAGTACCCTTAAATGTAGCAACGCACTTGTCGCTTTCAAAAAGAGCTTTATTCAACCGTTGTATAGTCTTCATGTCAAACTTCACTTGTGGAAGCGGAGTAGTCTGCATGTTCAAAGAATTCTGCAATAATCCTTCAGCATTAGGATATTTGTCAAATTGGGAAAAGTAGAAGAATACTTTATCGTTGCCTTTGCTGCATTCTATGCCATCTTCAGAAATCATGATATTATCGTATTTCAGCATATCTTTGTAGAAGTCAGCGTGAAGGAATTTTCCGTCAAGTGCGGTTATCTCATGTTCTTCTAACCCCGATATTTCAGATATTCTGTTTCTTGCAAGAATAATTCCGTCACTTGCGTATGCGAATCCATCCTTGAAGTATATACATTCCATTTCCTTGTGTAAATCATTTCTTTTTGAACAAGCAAGGTGCATCTTTACCTTCTTGTCAAAGTTGTTTTTAGCCTCTTCCATGATTAATTTGGTTAATAATTTGTCTTTTGATTTTCTTGTTAAGCTTCCCTACAAAACGTCCATGCTTCTCCGTCGTTCCATCGGGCAGGCATTCCTTGTAGGAGTAAAGCAGCTTTTGCAGGAGAAGCACTTCCTGTTTTGTGAGGGTGAGTTTCATTGGATTAAACCTTATAAGTTAAAATGGCAGTTGGTCGTCATCTTCAATCTGTTCATTCGGAGCTTCCACGGAAGCAACCGCATTGCTTGAACCCTGAAACTTGGAAGGCTTAAGACCGCCGATATAAATTTCCCCCTTTGCCTCCGATTCTGATTTGTGTGCTTCTTGATATTCTTTTGATAATGATTGCTTGCAGTAATGAGTTTCACCGTATTTACTCGGCTCCCTACGCTCATTAATATTAATGCCAAGATAGACGGCTTTCGCTTTTAGGTCATCGCCCATGCTTACGTACAAATCGTTTTCTTCTATCGGGATAACGATACACTTCTTATTTCTGATTGTTGCTATGCCTGCCTTTTCAAGCTTCAGCAAATCTATGCTTCCGGTTAAATTCATTTCTTTTTAAGTATTTGATTAATAATTTCATTTGCAGCCGTTATACGCTTCTCAAATTCGGCTATTACAGCTTCATCCCTTGTTATCTCTACAATGTGAATGTTATGCTTCAAGAAAGGGCAGAAAACGACAAAATCAGCCTTGTCCAATCCCGTACACGCCATTTCCGATTGCACTTGGTAAAAATATTTAGGATTAACAGCTTTCAGAGTTTCGTTATCCTTAACCTCTGCCATGTATTCCATGAATGTTTTCGGCAGTGGAACCTTTATTTCTACTACCTTTCTTAACCCGTATTTAACTGCTATACGGTCTGGAGAAGCGGAGAAGAAAGGTATTGTCGGGTGCTGAATGCTCTCACACTCTTCAAGTTTGCACTCTGCAACAAGCTGGTAACGTTCTGCCGCAAAGTCCTCATTATTGTGTCCGAACTCTATAAACTTGTTGTTGATGCTTACTTGCTGTTGGTATATATCAAACAGATAATCGTCATCGATGTATTTCTGCAACAAATCTCTCTCTGCGCACACTTCATATATATAGGAAAGGGCTGTCTTCCCGAACATTTCCCCTTTCTTTCCGCTAGTCATAAGGTCTCCGATGCGACTACCCGTTATTTTACCCAACCGTTGCTTTAACCATTCACTTGAGCCTTGTTCTATCATTGAGCCTCTTGATTAAAAAGTTCTCCGGTGCTTTCATCCACAACTTCCGCTTCTTGCAATGCTTCTTTCATGGCATTACGTTTAGCGTCTGCATTGTCCGGGTTGTCATCGTATGATATTTCCGCTTCATCAATATCCTTTTCAACCAAATTGTCCTTTATTACGGCTTGGTCGAAAGTCTGTGCACGTTGCATATCAATGCTTAGAATACCGTATTTGGAGATAAGCATTTTTAAAACAGTTTTCTTGCTCATTGAATCGAAGTCCGTAGCCCAAAGACCACCGCCTCTTTTATAGGTCTGAGAGAATTTTTTCCCATGCTTTTCACATTCTTCGCGGCTCATGTACATGTATTTTTCAAAGCCGTTTGTGAGGGAGAAGTAGGCCATATAACCAACAATCTTATCAGATGCCTTTTCGCCAAATATGTATTCTCCGGTAAAACGATTCTCGTTCTTTATTTCTCCCTCGTAGACTTCGGTAACGTTGATTGTCTTGTATTGACCGCTACGCATGGCCAATTGAATCATACCTTTATATCCCATCTGGAACTGTGCGGAATTACCATAAGGAATAATGTAGGCGAATCCCAGATTTGGATTAATAGGCAAATCCAATGTAGCTGCGATGACTGCGGCATTCATGACCGATTGCGGCTCTGCTCTTTGAAGCAGGGCATTGCTGTTTGCTACTGAGAGAATGGAACTTATGAATCCTGGGGCTTTTGCACCAAGTATTTCCCTAAAGCGTGCTTTTACGCTGTCATTGCTGAGCATTGATTTCAATGCTGGAAGAGTTGTACTCATAATAATATAAATTAAATAATTGGTTTGTGGGATATACGGGACTTGAACGCCGTGACCTGTGCATGAACCTTTAAATAATACCATGACAAAACTACAAATACCAATACCATGCACCGCTCTGCCTCTGAGCTAATATCCCGGATGGCCGCCCGTCTTCGCAGATTGAACGGCACGAATAAACACTAACATTATTTTCTAAGCGTAATCACTCATTGTAAGTGATGTATATCCCAAGGCACGAAAGGGATGCCATCAGGGAGAACATGAATGCAGGGAACACTTGCCCCACATTGGTTACGGCTACCGACCTTACCAGTAATACTACCATCCACAATAAGCAGAAGGCAAAGAATACCGTATAGCAATTTATCTTTCTCATACAAAAATGATTTCGTCTCTGTAAACCTCGATAAAGGAATGCTTTCCAAACTCTATCGTTACCTTGTCACCGCTAATGCTGTATATTGTCCCTATTCTGTCTTCCCAGCCGGGAGCGTTGTACTTGACTTTTACTTTTTTCTTTCCCATATTTATATTGTTTTTAATTGATGTTCCTAAAAAAGAGTCCGGCCTATCTTCACAGACCGCCCGGACAAAACCTAATTATGCAAATTTATGAATACATAAAATTGTTGCTCCCGTGGGCGTTCCGGTGGTAGCCTTACTGCCCTCCAACATCTATGGAGGACCACGGGATAATTACATATTACTTCAATTTTCTGATTATATCACCGCCATAAGAATCTTGAGTCAACTCTATAAACTCATGTACGGTGTAAGCATCCTTATCAATGTCTATACCCTTATTGATACAGAATGCCAACCTTCCTTGCTTGCACGAACCGGTCAACACATGATGCCAATGGAACAATTCTTTAGCCGATACCTTTTTAGTAAAGTCTGGAAAATGCTTTTTAAAAGCTTCTAGTCTTTCCTCCTCGGTTGAATCGTCATACAATTTTTCTTGAAGTGAAGCAAAGGCCTCGTGCAATGTTTCTCCATGAGCGAATTTCCCATTCTCTTTTACAACAAATGTCTCAGTCAATGTAAAGTCATCGTTCAGTATATATCCTTTAGCTACATTGTCATGAACATGCTTGATAATTGTAGGAATATCATCAATGATATATACTTTGTCGCCATTGAATGTTTTAATTCCATAGCCAGAGCCAGAGCCATCGCCATAGCCAGAGCCAGAGCCAGAGCCAGAGCCAGAGCCAAAGCCAGAGCCAAAGCCAGAGCCAGAGCCAAAGCCAGAGTATATACTAAGAAACTCTCTTATCTGTTCTTCCATACAGATACCTCCTCAATAGATTTTATTGCTTCGTCTGTACAAGGTATTATTTCAATAACCCCCAGAATTGTAATTATCGGTACGACTAATGTGAATTTGCAATCATTCGGTCGTTTTGTCCCTTCTACTGCCAATTGGCTGATAGATGCAGCCCCATACCAACACCACAATCTTCGGCAGTCTGTCAATGTAACTTCACTGCCATTTTTTTCTTTCAATACTCCGTAAAATACGCCCGCTCTGTCTGCTCTAATAATAACTTTCTTTCCAATCATAATTCTATATATTTAAAGATTAATAAATATTGGCTCGCCCTCAACGCAACAATACGTGTTTAGCCTTTCAGCATGCCCGAATTTGACGGGAGGGGAGATATATTGATAAGCGTGTACGGTCGCCTTTCATTACCACCGCATACTTTATACCGATTTAAGACTGTATCGGACGCTTATGTTGTCATTGTGACCTCATTTATACTGCGTGTCGGTTGCCTAATCCGTCATTACTTACTCCTAAAGACTTGGATACAGTATTAATTCTTTGAAAAAATCAAGCCCATATGGGATTACGGCGTTTCCGCTACCCATAATTTCTTGATTACATTAGGATTAGAATACAGTATCAAGAAGACTTGCATTCTAAATCTCTACATCAATACGTCAAAGACCTATCAAGTGCTCCCGCCCGGTCCTCGCTACCGGAAGCCGTTCAATCCGACCACGGGAATGTTTAAAGATTCATGTCCATATGCTCGTATCGCCAGCCGAGCATCGCGTATCCTATATTATGGCTATTGCATTTCCTGCCTATAGGTTCCCTGCCGACAAGGGAAGCGGTGTATTCGTCCATCTTCATCTTCGCGTCAGCCCAAGCATCCCTCAACGCGTGCCCGAAGGAGTACCACCGGAGTGACTTGTTCCTTCTGGAATAGGCAAAGGCAAGCTGCATGATGGCTCCGTGGTTGTATCTGCCGTCAACTACAAGATTGTAATCCCTTGATTTCATCTTTCGAGAAGTTTTATCAATGACGACTTCTTGAAACGAAGCACTCTCCCACTCTTGCTATGAGGAACGGTGTCTATACGGTTGTATAAAGTCCCCAGAGACCAACCGAGTAATTCCGCAGCTTCACGGGCACCAAGCCATTCAGAAGTTTCCTCTTCAACAGCTTCCTTTACAAGTCTTTTCACGTCATTACGCATAAGCTTGTACAACTCCTCAGCGACTGCTCTTGCTTCTGAACGGTTCATTTCTTTTCGATTGCGGTTATGGTAACCTTGAAAGTTTTGGTATCAATTTCCACCTTATATCTCTCTACATCCGGCCTTGGAATTGCCAAAGCGGTTCTGTAAGCAGTTGCTCTCGCAGAGTCACATTCGTTGTAATTTGACAGCCATACAGTAAGAGAACTCCCTGGCTTTATCTTCGAAACTTCTTCTCTTGTTACTTTCATATTCTTTCTTTATGTAAATTTTCTACATTATCTTTGTTTTTTAATAGAAAACCACTATATTTGCCTTCGGATATAGTGAAAGCGGCTTTTATAGTTGCTCCTATTTTTTTATGCCTCGTTGTTGTCGTTCTGTCGTTCTAACAACAGCGCAAAGATAGTACATATATTTTGTACTTAAAAGAAATAAGTACAGAAAATATGTATGTTATAAAACATGTTTAGCCAAGACATAAAAAATAGGTCTAAAATTGGTCTTTGAAATGTTTACAATCGGTTATATCTAAATTTGTCAGCGGATTATTCCAGATATTTTCAGACGGATTTCAAGATACTTCTTACTTGATACTTCATCATTGCTGATACGGATAGTTTTGACTCCTATGGTCTTGAAGTCCATATCCCTATTGCTGTCCTTGTTTGGATGGTCATACCATGAATGAGACACCCCGTCAACTTCAATAGCGATACGCAATGACGGGATAAAAAAGTCCAAAAAGTATATTTTCCCATTTATGACGAAAGGAGCTTGATGGATGAATTTGACATCATGGGAAAGAAGGAAGGCACCGAGCAAATGTTCATACTTGTTGGCCGAATATTGTAGTTCGTATCTTTTTGTCTCTATCCATTCCCTTTTGCTGAAAGGTAGGTGTGAGAATTTTGATATTATCGCATAATCCTCAATATACTGACTGATATTATGGAGGTCTAACGGAGATTGAACCTCGTTTTTCTTAAACGAACGCTTGTTCTTTTTGTTTTTCTTTCTCATATCAACTTATGTTTATACCTCACCCTTTCTCCCAAGATATTTATTAGGAGGCAGATGGACTTTATTAAACTTAATTATCCATTTTGCTGCTTTGACACTAAATACTTCTCCAATATCTTTGATTCATTCCTTATTGGTTATCGTAATACAACGCTTGGGCGCCTGTTGTTAGGTGATAGGAACAGAGCAGGACTTTCCAATAAAAGACATATAGCGCAAAACATAAGAGCCATTTTATCTCTCCGCTGACAAAGGTCGGAACGGTTGGCACTGATAGAACCGATTGTATAACTGGCTTTAAATAGAAAGCCCCGTAATAGGTACGAGCTACTACGAGGCAATCATATATAAACTCCATAAGGAGAATGTTTAATCAATGTCTGGTAACATCTCGTACTTGTTACGACGGCAAATGTAGTACATATTTTCTGTACAACAAAATAAAAAAGTGAAAATTATGGATGATGTCACAAAAAGGTTTTTTGAAGTACTTGACAAAGTCGGTATAAGCGGAGCCTCTTTATGCAAGGAGATTCCAAATTTGACCCAACAAAAACTTTCCAATGCAAGGAATGGGAGAAACAGCATACAAATAGATGTCGTAAGCTATGTATGCTCACAGTACAAGAATATAAATCCCGGATATATATTGACGGGAAGAGGAAGCATATTTTTTGAAGAAGGCTTACAATCTGAAAGTTCAAAAGTTAACATTATTTTAAACAAGGAGCAAAATGACACAAAAAAGGACTTGGAAATAGCAGTAAGCCAACTCGAAGATGCACAAGACACTATAAAAGTGTTAAAGAAAATAATAAATAAGCAACTTTCAGAAATTGAAGAGCTTAAAGACCCTTCTAAAAAGCCTGCCTAGTCATAAACAATGGGCAAAAGCCAAATGTTATCACACAAAAGCCGGAACAATAATATGGAAAACCTAAAAAAAAGACTAAAGGCTGCTGTAGATAGCATCATGGAAGAAAAAATGGAAATTGCAAGAATCTTATTTAGGATGCAGATTGTTTTATGTGATGAAAAGCACAACACGGACAGTGGCAGCGCATTCAATCTGCGCGATTTAAACAAAAACCTGATAAATGGAAAAGGAATCAGAACACAACGAAAGAGCGATAGACCGGCTGAAAATATTCGCCCAATATGCAAGGGAAGAACTTAAGTTAGTAAAAGGATTCAATTCATTCGAGGCTTATTGCGGTCTGTCCAATAATTACATTAATTGTTCGGACAGAGGAGGGAAAACTAAAGGGAACATAGGCAGTGATAGCATTGCCCGTATTTCTGAGGCATTCCCTATGCTTAACATTAAGTGGCTATGCACCGGAAAAGGAGAAATGATTGACGACAGATACGATGCTGAAAAGAAGTTGGAAGCTATAAAAAAGATACTAATGTGATACCCTTGTAAAAATACCCAAAACAACAAACTGAAAATCAAATAAATATATAACACAAATTAATCCCAAGCGGTTCACATAGAAACAAAGCCAGAAGGCGACAAAAAGAAAAAAGTCCTACAATATCAATGTATTGTGGGACTTTTTTTATGTTTCCATCTTACCTGAAAGTCCCAAAAGGGTACGAAAAGAAAAGTTGGACATCCAAACAGTGGTACAATTGGTACAGTGGGTACAGCGCCTCTTCTGCTTCACACACATGCGCTTATGTACATTACTTCATAACGCGTACATTATTTATATACATGCGTGTGTGAGATAGAAGAGACGCTGTACCCACTGTACCAACTGTACCCATAAACCTCACCTTTACGCCGCTCAAGTTCACCTTTACACGGCCCAACCTCACCTTTGCTTATGTCACTTCACCTCTTCCAGATAAAGCACACGGCTCGAATAGTCGTTCTGCTTGTGATAGTCCACCTTATGGTTGTAGGGAATCTCCAGCCCGTTTGCCATGAGGTAGGCACCACTGAAACTCTTTCCTTCGTAGTTCAAGGGAACATTATCTATACGGTTCAGTTCATGCACCCGGTATTGCTTGTCGGCACAGAGCCCTGCCATCTTCACACGCGGCAGGTGCTGGTTACAGAAATGTTCCGTCTTCCACCAATAGAAGACTGCCTTGTCCTTCTCCGGAGCCACGTACATCAGAGAAGCCACACCTTGCTTGTCATAAGGAGAGAGCAGGCGGTAAATGTCTCCCAACTGTACTACGGGACGAATGGTCTTGTACTCGGCAATGGCATTCTTGCAAAGAGCCTTTTCTTCTTCCGTCATATTTTTGGGCTGGATTTCCATACCCAAACGACCACTCATGGCAACGTCTATCCGATATTTCAGAGGGATGGTGCGGAACGTCTGATGATTGGGGGCAGCACTGATGTGCGATGCCATGGCTATGGCGGGGAAGAAATAGGAAGTTCCCCACTGCATATAGACACGTTGCAGGGCATCGGTATTGTCGCTTACCCAGAACTCGTCGAAGTAAGGCATCACTCCGTAGTTGGCACGACCGCCGCCACTGGCACATGCCTGGATGGTAAGGTCGGGATATTTGGCACGGATGCGCTGGCAGATTTTCTCGAAGCCGCGGTGGAATTCGATGTACATGTGGCTCTGATTATCCTTCGTCAGATATTGCGAACCGTGGTTCTGGACAGACATATTGGCGTCCCACTTGATGTAATCTATTTCAGGATAAGAGGTCATCAGGTTGTCTACCACACCGAAAACGAAGTCCTGCACGGCAGGATTGGCAAGGTCAAGCACTACCTGCGTGCCGCCGCGTCCCAACACAACGTCACGTTCGGAAGCTTTAAGTACCCAGTCGGGATGCTTCTCGTAGAGTTCGCTGGTAGTGTTCGCCATCTCCGGCTCAATCCAGATGCCAAACTTGACGCCATGTTTCTTGGCATCACTCAGCAAGCCTTCAATACCGTTCGGAAGCTTGTTCTTGTCCACCACCCAGTCTCCAAGTGATGAGCTGTCGTTCTTACGGGGATACTTGTCG
>ENA-ORVB01000110-ORVB01000110.1-human-gut-metagenome-genome-assembly--contig:-NODE-110-length-69134-cov-10.4591_pt1 | contig 69134 bp, 59 predicted proteins | sample MGYA00242090_ERZ509231 | MGnify/ENA primary metagenome ERZ509231 (study PRJEB26280, sample SAMEA2338798) | human gut metagenome | biome: human gut; feature: human-associated habitat; material: faeces...
ATGGAAACCGCAGAAGCCCTCAAGATACAACCGCTTAATTACCATACAGATTTGCCCTTAAAATAATATAATGCACCTCATAATGTTCCCGAACAAGACTTTGCCACGGCTTTAAAAACCACGGTCCGATAATACCGTCAACAATTACATCATATCCACCACGAGCATATCGCTTCGCAGCTTCTAAAAACGCTTCAATGACAATCAAATTTTGCTCATTTGATTCTGGCAAATGCGGTGGTATTGCCCCTTTACTCAAATAATGATAAAAGTCATCTGTGTGCATATGCACAGACTTTTCCAAATCTGATTCTTTTGCAACAGCAGATGCCGTTGTAGTTTTTCCTGTCCCCGGCGCACCTGTGATTACAATAATTCTACCTTGATTCATCTATATTTTACCTCCACAAATTACGATTTTCTTAATTCTACAAACTGGAATTTGAGTCTCTGTAAAGCTGGAATTAACCCATACAATTATTTTAATTTAGAGGTTCTTACGCAATTATCCGTATTTTGTAATTTTTCAATACTGGAATGCCAGTGTAAATCAGCATTCTCCATTTTTATTAAAGCGAAAAACGTAAAATTGCGGAAGAACCAATTTAGATATTCACAATTTTACTTGCCACAGTATCTCGAAAAACACTGTCATGTTCTACCAGGAGCATGGTCGGGGCAAACTCCGTTATGAGTTGTTCAATCTGCATACGTGAGTACACATCAATAAAGTTGAGCGGTTCATCCCATACATACAAGTGTGCCTTTTCACAAAGGCTTTTCGCAATTAGGACTTTCTTCTTTTGCCCGCCAGAAAAGTCTTTAATATCCTTTTCAAACTGTACACGCTCAAAGTCCATTTTCCTAAGAATTGCCTTGAACAAACTTTCATCAAGGTTGTTTTCTTCTGCAAACTCGGAAAGGGTTCCACATAAATACGATGTATCCTGTGGCACATAAGAAATTACAAGCCCAGAGCCAAGTGTTACTGTACCCGTATAATCTATGGACTGCCCGACTACCAACTTTAACAGGCTACTTTTGCCACTGCCGTTCTTTCCATCAAGCACAATGCGTTCTCCCTGTCTTATTTCAAACGAAACGGGTTCACAAACTGAAATGCCATCATAATAAACTACTACATTCGATAATGATGCAAGCAAAGGAAGAACGGAAGGACTGGACAAGGGCTGGACAGAACCGGGGAACTTCACAGGACTTAAAGGCAGTCAGCGAAGCCCTGTCCTATCTCCGGCAAAAGGGGCTTTCCACTGTGGAGGACTTAGAAGCATTTCTGGAATCTTCCGGGAAATCAGCCGCAGATTACCGCAATCAGATGAAGCCAAAGGAAGCCCGGAGCAAAGTGATTGACGGGATTCTTGCCAGCCGGACAGACTGCAACTCCGATAAATAACAACTGCACTCCACCCAAAAACCAAATGGAAATCATCAGTGAAGACCATCCCGGGCTGACATGTCCCATAAAGTATGATACCAGCGTGTAAATAAATGCAATCATTGAGCAGGCAACAATTACACCTCCAAAAGCCATAATCATACTAATCGGTTTAATACTAAAAGATGTAATCCCATCCCAGGCAAACGACAGCATCTTCTTTAACGGATACTTACTTTCTCCTGCCAGTCTTTCCTTTCGTGCATACGTCACCGTAGCTGTTTTATACCCAATAAGCGGCACCATTCCCCGCAGGAACAAATTTCTTTCCTTATACTGTCCCAGCTGCTTCATATCCATTTCCACACTTCCTTTTCTAATCATTCCATTTTTGATTCATAAAATAATACTCATATTTCTTATATTGCTCCCATACCTGTTGGTCTTCATCTGACAATTTATCCACGACTTCCCCATTTTCCATAAAGATATCTCCACTATGTGCGGTTATCGTTTTTCTGACCAAATCAGTAATTTTCATAAATGCGGGTCCATCATATCCCAATTTTTCAAATAACTCATTCATCAGATAATTCGGCGCAAGATCCGCCCCCTCTCCTACAAACTGATTTCCCGTTATCTGTTTTGCAGCATCATTTGCATACATTATATAAGGAGTCGCATAATAATTATAAAATCCTTCTAATGTACTTACATCCAAATCTATTCCCAACATCTCATATACACTATTTCCTTCACCAAGCCAAGGTTTATGATCTCCAAAAGCAACCAATACACATGGCTCGTCCAGGCTCTCAATTTCTTCAATAAGTTTTTCCAGTTCTTCGCCTGTATTCTTTATTCCAGACAAGTAATTATTTAAAATATTATATTCATCGTCTGTATAGTCCTCTTGTTTAATCACATATGATGTATCATATAATTGTTCCGTGCTATACGGTCCATGATTTTGATACGTTACACTAAGATTAAAATAAGGAATTCCATCATCAATTGAGTTTTTCAAATCTTTATACAATTCAGGAAACAGAACATTATCTCCTGCTATTTCCCCATTTGCCAATTCACTGTAACGAGACTCATAAAAATCATATTTACTGAATCCCAAGTGATCGTTGACATTTATTCTATTATAAAACCAACTATAGCACGGATGGCTTCCCTCCACGCAATACCCTTGGTCTGTAAAATATCTCGCATAAGAATATGTATTTTTACGAAGACTTGGATATGCATCTGCTCCTGTTATAAATCTTCGCTCTGTTCTGACAGTACCAGCCGCAAAAATATCGGTCAATAAATTTCCATGATATGATATTTCTTTAATACGGTTAAATGCAGCATACGGATTATTCTCCGAATCAAATTCTATTTGTGGATAAACAGAAAAATCTCCATAGGCCTCCATCATTATCGCAATAATATTAACCTTTTTATCCCCTGGTATATCATCTTCCTTAATATCTTTTAAAGAGTTTTCTATTTCCTTTTTATTATATCCATCTGGTTTTTTCATTCCAACATCTTTACTGCTATATAAAAACGGGTAAATAAATCCTCTACTAATAAACTGCTGCGTACTTCCCCATCTATTGATCAGTGCAATATTTTCTGTTTTTTGGTAATACGCATCGTTTAAAATAAAATATTTCACCCCCCCAACGGCACTTAACATTAATATGATGCCAAGAATTATTCTTGTTTTAATTTTTGTATTTATTTTTATGTTTTTTCTGATTTTCCATAAAATAAAAGTAATAACTACCATACCGGCAATCCACATAAGCATAGAACTGCTTATGTGGATTTTATAACGTTCCGTCATATTTCTCATCTCAAAAAATAATGAAAGATCCTCTACTAATAATGGGTCATCACGAAATGATAATTTAAAATAATTAATCAATGACAGGACGATCACAAGAATCGATGCAATTCCTACACTAATCCATAATCGATTAACAATAACAAGAAGAATTAATATAACGAAAAGAATAGGTGCCGTATTTAGTATTATAGTATACACATTTGCAAAATACGATTTAAACATCTCGATTCCAAATTGACCTGTTGAAAAATATAGACTTCTAGCTGACAATATAAAACTAACACCCACGGCAATAATTAGATTGATTATTCCCCTTCCATATTTTTTTATAATCTCTTTTATATTTGTATGTATGTTCATAAATTTCCTTTCTATATCTAATATTCTCACCTTCTAACACATTGTAAAATAAATGCTTGTATCCTCTCTAGACACAAGCGATTTATTATATTTATTCAGCTAGCTATTGCAAACAATATATATATTAAATTATACATCTTGAGATTCAGTAAATGAAAAACTATTTTTCTTCTCTTATCCATTTTTGAAATATAGGGATTTTTTTTGTAATTAGGAAACTCCCTTTTGAATTTATCTACTAATTTTCCAATCAATTCTTTGTAATTCTTTCCATGAGCCCGAATCAATCTCACAGTTGTTGATATATACATATGATCAATTGCTATAAATTCAATTTCATTCCAAAATTGATTTGTTCCAAGTTCCTTCTGATAAAATTCCTGAATTTCTTGAATTGCTCCAATTATTTCAAGGTTTCTCTCTGATGCCATGCTATTCATGATTGATCCAGATCGGATCAAATAATTATATAAAACTTTATCACAATAGATGCATCTCTCACAAAACGCCATATATTTTTTTACAAATCGTAAGTCTTCATACCATACATTAGACGTAAACAATAATCCGTTTTTTGAAATAATGCTTCTCTTATACATTTTATTCCATGCTGCATTCTGTATTAAGAGCAATTCCGGCTTCCCGTATATTGAATACGTTTCTCCTTCCATAAATCCCTGTTCATGTATTTCTTTTATAAAATTACCCTGCTCATCTACACTGGCAAATGCACAAAAGACCATATCCGCATCATTCTTTTTAGCCTGATCATACATTTCTTTTAAATACAGCGGTTCCAAATAATCATCACTATCAGCAAAACAAATATACTCACCTGTAGCATATAATAACCCTTTATTTCGCGCTCCGCTTAATCCTTGATTTTCCTGATGAATTAGTTTAAATTTTGAAGGATCCTTCCGTATAAACAACTCTGCAATTTTCCTGCTATTATCTATGGATCCATCATCGACCAAAATCACTTCATAATCATCAAATATTTGTTTTTCAATTGATTGCAAACATTTTTCCAAGTACTTTTCAACATTATAAATAGGTACAATAAGACTAACTGCTGCCATTTTCATATCTCCTGCGTTTATTGTTCTTTTTGCATTATTTTTTTATGACTAGTTAATGTTTATTACACAGCTTTCTAAACCATTTCATAACCATCTGCCAAACTTCCATTACCATCTCTTCTTTTGTCACTAATAAAACTAGTCCATATACCCCAAAATACAATATTGCTGATACAATTAACGTTATAAACTCTCCTGTGCCCAGTACTTTAACCCAACAGGATACCAAACATGCTAACAATACTGCAATATTAATTTTTATATAATACGGTTTCTTAAGTGTACCACCTACTTCATTTCTCAAGACACTATATTGCACAATCAATACTGCCAATTCTGCGATTACTGTTCCAATTGCAGCCCCTGTAGAAGCTAATTTAGGAATTAACATCATATTTATTATCACATCAACAATAGCACCTATGACTTCTGAATAAAGTACTATTTTTTCTTTTCCAAGCGGAATTAGTACTTGTATTCCTAGCACATTGGTAATTCCTATGAGCAATATTGTTGGCATGATAACCTGCATCGGTATAATAGCACCGGCATACTCTTTACCTGATAAAAAGAAGACGGTCTCTTTTGCAAACAAAATAAAATAAATCATTAATGGAGTTGACACTAATCCAACAAATGCTAATGCTTTATTCGTTATTCGTGTAAATTCATCCATTATACCATTTTCAACATAATACGATGCTCTTGGTAATAATACCGTACCTAGAGAGGTAACAACCGCAACTAAAATTCCTTTTATTTTCACTGCTGCATTGTAATATCCAACATCCATATCTGTAGCCATAAAGCCAAGCATAACATTATCCAGATTGGTATAAATCGTAGTTGCACACGCCATCGCAAAGAATATACATATTGGTTTAAGATGCTGTTTGAAATTGTAATTTTCAATTGGTTTTAAGTCAATATATTTATGGGCATTAATAAGATTCAAAACACTAGATGCCGATGATGCAAAAATAGTGATTCCACCATAAATTATATAATCTGATTTTTCATGAACCAATAAAAACATCGCAATTAGAGCTATAAATTTGAATATAACTGAACGACATGTTATATATGTATATTGTTCGAGTGCCTTATATAGCCATTCCATGCCAATTGAAGTTAAAACAATTGTAAAGCTCATAATCACATACAATGATTTATCTTCTGCTAATCTAGGCACGTACCTTAATGCCATAAATAATGCCACATACGAAATAACGCACATACCTAAATTAACTATAAGTAATTCATGTACTGTTTTTGATAATTCGTTTCTATTATCTCTGACCTTGGCACAGGCTCGAATTCCATATGTTGGTATTCCTAATTGAGCAAACATTGAGAAATAAGAAATCAGCGACGTTGCAAACGCCACCTTCCCTGTTCCTTCTGGCAATAATATCCTTGAAACATATGGAAAAGTTATCACCGGAAATATAAATGATGACATTGTCAATATAATATTCATTATGAAATTTAATTTTATAGACTTTTCTTTCATTGTGATTCCTTTTCATCCATTTCATTTCTTAGTATCTCATACCAACAAAATCTTCACTGCATATGTTCTTTACCAATCTTTTCTTCTTATTTTTTGCATTAACATAACCAAAGAAAATCCTTTAAAGTTTGAACAAATAACCAGGTATCGGATAGTATAAAAAATCTTTGATTTTATTGAAGCATTATTATAATTCCAAAATGAAATATATTTTTTATTCAGATCGACATACGAATAATTTTTTTGTATATTAGCAAAAAGCTGTACCAATTCATATTTCACCTGACTACACCTTTGCAAGTCAAAAAACGAATAACTTTCAATAATATAATCGATAAATTGCAACGTATCTTTTTGTAGGTATTGTTTATGTGATTTTATCGGGCACTTTTCTTCCCATTCCAACAGCCTTATAAGTAATTTTTTTTGATCGTTAATTCTCTTCACTCTGCTTTGTGGAGAAACACTCTGATTTATATCTCCCACACGATACTGATAAACATTATAATCATACTCACATACTGTTTCAGATAATCCTACGCAATACTGCATATATTCTCTGTCCACATAAAAACAATTTTCTAATATTCTGCAGTTAGAATCTTTCAGCAAATCCGTTCTAATTGAGATTTCATGCATCTGAAATGCTCGTTTATTTAATATGTCATCTATATTAATCGTTTTCCCTGCATAATCGATTCCATTATGACGTAATACTTTTTCCCCAGAATTTTCTAAACATAATGAAAAATCACTTGTTACCAAATCTGCTTCACATGTTCTGAGAGAGACAATTAATTTATCCAATTCAGTCGAATCAACCCAGTCATCTCCATCAACAGTTTTAAAATACTTACCCGTCGCAACATCAAGTGCTGCATTTATGGTCGATCCATGACCACCATTCTTTTTATCTACTACAACAATAGACCCTGGATGTTCCTTTTTATAATTCTCCGCAATCTTTAACGTTTTATCCTTAGATCCATCGTTTACAATAATAATCTCTAATTCCTTAACATTTTCGCATTTAAGCATAGAATCCACAGTTTCTTTTAAGGTATTTTCGACATTGTATGATGCAACCGAAATTGAAAGAATTTTTCTCATCTTTTATACTCCTATATTCCAGATAAATTACATTTACTCTGCTTTGTTAAAATGTGCGATAATTGCATCTGCAATACGTTCACTTGCATGCCCATCCCCATATGGATTCGATGCTTTACTCATTCTCTGATACTCTTTTTCATCAGACAGCAGCTCATCTACTAACTGGAATATAGTCTCTTCCTCTGTTCCAGCAAGTTTTAACGTTCCTGCCTCAATTCCTTCTGGGCGTTCTGTTGTATCACGCAAAACAATAACCGGTTTTCCCAAAGAAGGAGCTTCTTCCTGAATTCCTCCACTATCTGTCAAAATCAAATAAGAATTGCTAAGAAGATTATGGAATTCCACAACTTCCAATGGCTTGATCAATTTAATCCTATCACAGTCTCCAAATACTTTATTTGCCGCATCTACTACTAACGGATTCAAATGAACAGGGTATACCATTTTAACGTCATCATATTTTTCAATAATACGTCGAATGGCATGGAACATCCGTAACATCGGTTCTCCAAGATTTTCTCTTCTGTGTGCAGTCAGAACAATCAGACGATCTTCTCCCACCCAATTGATAATTTCATCCTTGTATTCTTTGTCTACGGTAAGGTTCAAAGCATCAATTGCTGTATTTCCGGTAACATAGATAGATTCAGGATCTTTTCCTTCGTTCAACAGATTTTGTTTACTCTGTTCCGTCGGAGCAAAGTTTAAATCTGCCATAGCGCCTACAAATTGCCGGTTCATCTCTTCAGGAAAGGGTGAATATTTATTATGTGTCCGAAGTCCAGCTTCTACATGTCCTATTGCAACCTGCTGATAAAATGCTGCCAGCGCCCCCGCAAATGTAGTGGTTGTATCTCCATGTACTAACACAATATCTGGTCGAACTTCCTTGATAACACCTTCCATACCCTGTAAAACCCTGGTTGTAATGTCCGATAATGACTGACCTTGTTTCATAATATCAAGATCATAATCCGGCTCAATATGAAAAGCCTCCAAAACCTGATCTAGCATCTGACGATGCTGCGCAGTTACACATACAATACTTTCAATTTCTTCTCTTTTTTCCAGTTCATGAACAACCGGTGCCATTTTAATCGTCTCCGGTCTGGTTCCGAATACAGACATAACTTTTATTTTAGACATTTTTTCTCCTTACTTACGTTAAATAAAAATTTAATATTGTTATCATAGAAACGTTTTAATCTGGACGGTTCTTTAGTTATTCTATATAACCATTCCAAATTATGTTTTATAAAGAATTCTGGCGCACGCTTTTTAATACCACTAAGTACATCAAAAGAACCACCAACCCCTACAAAAATTCCCTTTTCAAATTCTTCCAAATGAGAATATATTAATTTTTCCTGTGCAGGCATTCCAAGTGCTACCAATACTATATCTGCACCAGATTCTTTTATAGTTTCAAATACTTTATCCTTATCTTTTACATAACCGTTAGTGTATCCTGCAACTATCAGATTCGGATATTCTTTATTTATTCTGTCAACCATAGCCTCTATTACTTCTTGTTTAGCGCCAAATAAATAAACACTTTTTTCCATCTCATTTCCATATTCCAATAATTGCTGAGCAATATCAATACCCGGTATTCTTTCTGGTATCTGTATATCCAACATTTTAGCAGCTTTCACTAAACCAATGCCATCGGCCACTACTGTAGTTTTTTCATCTAATAACAGTTTTTTTACTTCAATATCATTACCACCATACATGAATGCCTCAGGATTCGCTGTCACAATAAACATTTTATTGTTCCGTGATAAATTACTTTTCATCTCCGAAAAGAACTCTTTTTCTGTTACCTTGTATAATTTATTAAAAAAATCTATCATTTCAACATCTCCAAATTGTTATCTGAATTATCAACAAGCTTTATAATCAATATTGCAATATATATACTCACTGCCGGTGCTATTAACACATGTCCCGATACTGCTGCACACGCAAGACCAATAAGTATTCCATATGTATATACAATAGCACTTTCATTCTCAAAAATCTTCTTTATCGCCTTCCACAAAGCTCTAATACAGTATACCGCAAAAAAACAAATCGGTAATATATAAATCATCAAACCTACTATTCCGTGGTAAAACAGCAATGCCAGGAAATCCATTTCTATCAGGTTACTGTTTAGTCCCTTACCTACCGTATAACTATACCCGAGTCCTAACAATTTTTCTGATACTGTACCGGTACAATATCGGTTTATAGTTCCCTCTACATATACCAACCTATTACTTAATAACCAGTTAATGACAAGATATGCTTTATTTTTCTGAATGTTTTCCTCATTTTCTAAAGCTTCTTCTTTCTCAACCACACTCTCTTCATAATGTTCCGTCACCATGATTCCATTATTCTGTCGTACGGGTGAATTTGCCATATATAAAGTACAATATGCTAAAAGTATAATTACACATCTAATAATATTTCTACTACTTGTTTTATATAATATCTTTTGAATCAAACATACAAAGCCCAGCACAATTACAGCCATAGCACTTGCCAATAACGGAACTTTTGTTCCCACATATGTACCACTAAAAGCACACAAAAAACCTATACTAATCCAAACAAACTTTTTCTTACTTTTTACAGCCCAAAATAAGGCCACTATCGCTAATATTGATATGATCGCACCAACTTCATTTCCCGCATAAAACCATCCGCAATACCCTTTTCCGTAGTCATACGTTCCAAAACTTGTATTCGTTATTGCTGATAAAAATATACTCACCGTATATTCGCAGTAAACACCAACTAACAACCAATCCGATACAACATATTGATATTGCTGATACATACAAAAAAGCCCCAATAAAACATATAAAAAGTAATACATTTTTATAAACATTTTTATATTCGTTATTATTGTATAAGTTCCACTACAAACCGCTGCATTTGCCAGAAAAGCAAGACCATACACTGAAATTATAGCCACATATATTTTAACAGTTTTTTCATATTTCCCGCGATAAATAAACATTACATAGAACGCCATTATTCCTACAAATACTGCTCTTATTGCTACTCCCAGCGTAATAGAGTCACTGCCATACCGTACACCTAACGATGTAAGAATATCAATGATTGGCTGAAGTATGATATACCAATTTAGCAATATAATTTTTTTTTCTTTTTTCATACGTACTTCCTTTATCAAATATTGTCTATAAAATCAAACCACTGTTTTTCTACGCATTCACACGAATATTTATTGACGCTCTTTCTTCCATTTTCGCCAATTTTTTTCCTATACTCATATTCCCGCATCATTTTTTTGCACTCATTCACCATTCGCTCTCTTGAATAGTCCCGTATCAAAATTCCATTTACACCATCTTCAATAATTTCCTTAGCTCCCTGCGCACAATCATACGCAATGCAAGGAAGACCATACGATTGTGCTTCAATTAGAACCAATCCAAAAGATTCCGTTAAAGAAGTCATAACATAAATTGAACTCTGATACATTAATTTTTCAATATACTTTTTATCTCGAAATCCGTGTAAAACTACACGATCTTTCAAATGATATTCTTCTATTAGTAAATTTAATTTTTCTTTTTCAACGCCATCTCCAATAATATTCAGCGTCCATTCTGTATCTTCCACACACAATTGTTTGAAAACTTTTATTAACTCTTCATAATTTTTTTCAGGAGATAATCTTCCAACTGAAATAATGCTTTTCCCTCTTAAGTCAGAAACCTTTTCAGGAATATAGTCAAGACTGTGCGGAATATATTTACATTTTACAGTAGTTTCTGAAAGTCTGTCCGCATAAAAATCTGTCAATTCCTGTGAAACCGGCATGAAATAATCCATCTGTTTTACCGACTCAATTTGTTTTTTTATATACTCTTCATTATTATTATGATGATTATGTTCCTGCGCGATACAAACAACTCCATCTTTCGCATTCTCTGTCACCAACTTATGATACAAATATCTTGTCGAGATAAGCACATCACCATTTGATTTCTTTATTGCCTTTTTCATACTTGTCGTACGCAAATATAAAATTTTGATACTTTTACTACATTCTTTAAGTAATTGTAAAGGTCTTTTCGATTTTATCGCATTTTTTATTTCATCTCGATTGGGTTTTAATCCTTCTGTTAAGTATGTTATTTTTACCCTTGGATCCACTTCAAATGCCGGTTTATCACACAAATGATAGAAACTGATTATCTCAACCTCATATCTTTTAACCAACATATTAGCTTCCGATATAATTGCCCGTTCAGTACCTCCATATGATAAATGTAGTGCTAAAAAGACGATTTTCTTTGTCATCGATCTACATACTCCTTCTTTTGTTCTTCAGAAAATCCCTCTGTACTTTCTTTCATAAACATAATTTTAATAGTCATTAAAATCAACTTAATATCCAAGAAGATGGAATAATTCTGAATATAAATCAAATCCAATTGAAGTTTATCATATGGACTAGTATTATATTTACCATAAATCTGTGCATATCCCGTCAACCCACCACGTACTTTTAACCTATATTCAAATTCCGCAAGATCTTCTGTGTATTTTTCTACATGTTCTACACGCTCTGGTCGTGGCCCAACCAGGCTCATATTTCCAATTAGTATATCTATTAACTGAGGTAACTCGTCTAAACGTGTTGCTCGCAAAACTCTTCCTACAGGTGTTATTCTTGGATCATGATCTGCAGCAGGCTGAGATTTTCCATCTTTTTCGGCATCTACTATCATACTTCTGAATTTAAAAATATGAAACACTTTACCATTCATAGTACATCTTGCCTGACGATAAAAAACCGGTCCTCCATCATAGAGTTTAATTGCAATAGATGCAATCAAAAAAATAGGAGAAGTAATCAACAACATCAAGGCAGACACTACAATATCCATAGTTCTCTTTACAAATCTCTGTTCAAAACTCAATCCATGATTTCTATATAACAATAACGGTGTATCAAAAATATGTAAACTCTCTGCTCCACGTATTAAAATATCTGAAACCTTAGTTGTTGAATAAGCTCTGATATCATTTCCATAACAAAATTTCAAAATTTTATTACGCATTTCGGAATGAACATCATAAATAACAACACCTTCGTATTTCTTTATTTCTTCTTCAAGCACTTTCAATCCAACCGACACATTAATTTTTTGTTCTACCTTATATTTATCTTTTCGAGTATTCAATTTTCTGATGAAATCTGTTGGATCATATTCCTCATAAACAACTAGCATCTTTCGTGGTGGAAAAAGTTTTCTGAAAATCCATTCACTAACCCATGCAACAATTACCACAATTACTATATCGCAAACGGTAACTTTTAACAAAGGCACTATATTTACAAAACGAACAGATAATAACACAATCTGCAAGTACATAACAATGTTCGCACATATTAACGCCAAAATCTGTGAATAAATAATATTTGCTTTCTTTAAATAACCGACTTTCAGTCCACCAAATATGTACAGGAAGATCATCTGATACAGGACATACATCCCCCCCATCATCCAATGACCCTTTTGAAAGAACGGAAATACCGTGTATAAATTATAGTTTTTAATCCAACTATACATAAATAAACTTGTTTCACATGCTACCAAAATCACAACCAGAAAAATACGTATCATTCGCTTATATTGTTCGTTATCTTTTTTCATCTTTTGTCTCCATTTATTAATCAATTTCCGTATCTAATACTGTATATCCGTCTACTTCGCCTAATATGCTACAACCATAGTTCTGATAAAATTGTAAAGTTCTTTCATCATCCGATGGTACGATTATATAATCCAACTGCTCTACCGCTACAATTTGTCTAAAATATTCCAGACTAATCAACTCTTTATTCGATGCCAACTGAACCCACGCAAGAACTGCCCGAGGACTCCAATCGCGTAACAACAGCCACTGATCTTTTTCCTCATCTAGGGAATTATATGCCTCTATATCACTTCTTCCCAGTACAGAAATAATACTTGGATCATATTGTCTCAAATCATATATTAGCCATCCTGAATATAAAACTTTAGGATCCTTCTTCCCATCAGAATGGAGTAATTTATCGATATCTATAACTTCGTTCCACGTATAATAAGCATTTGTTTTTTTTACATAAGGTGGTGCAGCACTCGAATATACCGGTTTGCCCAATACAACTACACTACCTAAAATCATTCCCCATATGAGTACACATATCCAACATCTATTTACTTTTTGGGCTATAGTCGCATAGCAAAAACCAACCATCGGTGCTATTGGAATAAGCCAAAAAAAACGGTAATATCTGTCTGATAATCCAAATATTTTTCCTGCAACTTTTATAACCAATGGATTACAGACTGTCAATGCAAACAAAATATATGGATATATTCCCAAATTCATCCATCGCTTATTTTTTGTAAACAATATGAGTTCAAAAAACAATAATATATACACCCACAGCCAGTTTCCATTCAAATAAGCCTGTATATTTTGCCAAATAAAATCCCATCCGTATCCTTCAGCTGTAATTCCCTGCATCATATCCTCTTTTCTTACAGAATTTTTATTTGTATGATTCCTTTTGAAATGCACAAATGAGTTCCAATAAACAGTGCACATATCAACATACTAATTGCATATTTCCACACAACCCGTTTTCTGTTTTTACTTAAAATCACAGGAATATAGTACATAGAAATAAGTGTTGGCATTAATAACATTGCTGACATGGAAAAAGCCATTCCACCTATCAACGTACAAACCATTGCATACCAGTCCCATATACTACTTCTTTTTTTAAGCGTACATATCAAGATTAATAACATCGTCGGTATCACAATAACTGCCAGAATAGTTTTCCCTTCAAATGTTCTATACGCAAAAAATCCTGTAGGTGAATACATGGAATAACCACACATATACACAGCAATCATCAAAAGCCACGTTACCAACAATCTATTTTTGTTCTTATTCAAGAATTCTGCTGCTATATTATACAGATTCACCCCCGTAATTACGATAACAACTGTTGACATAATAAATCTATACACAATCAATGGATGTATCTTTGTGATCATACTTATCACTGAATTATGCACTGAGTATGTAAGCATTAAATATAACGAATCCAGAGTCTCCATTTTTACACCTGTATACGGATCATACTGTTCGATCGTATCTGTATAAACTGAAGAACCAGATATTCCAATGTAATACGCCGAATCTATGCTACTACCATACTGGATATTATTTGTTATTAAATATACTAAAGCAATCAAAGCGATAATAACTACTACACCATTTCGAATAGTACTTTTAAAGTTTACACTCTCAAAATAGTTCGACCAGTGCTTTGTATTTAATATAACAGAAATGATACTAACTATTACACAAATTACCACCCATACGATAGACAATTTTGATAATGGCTGTAACAACAATTTCATCGGTAGAGCAACAATCTCGAAAAGTGCGAAATAAACCATGAATCCAATATTTATCGTAAAAAACAAGGTATTGCTATTTTTTCCAGACCTATATGTTATCAAGGAGCCAAACAAGAAAAATAACATCAATAACACTAAAATTGTCACTACACTAAGATATATATTTGCCTGCATATCTTGCCTCTATTAAATACCCTTTCTTTATTCTCCATTTTCAATAATAGATTCAAATTACCTAATTAATAATACTCTATCCGATAAATTATACCATATCCCTTACTTTATTACCACCAAAGAATTATACCTAACTTCGTATAACTCTCACTATGCATCAGACTTATCCCACCTTATTAGATGTTTCCCACCTCCTCCCGGTTTCAAAAAAGGACAAATTTTGAATTTATTGATGGCCTTTGGTAAACTGATTCGCAAGAATCCCAATCCTTCCAATTTCACTCATAATTTCCAAAAATCCGCCAATACTAACACCAGAACTTTAATTTCATCTAAAACCAGGTTTAGCACATCATATTTATACGGATAAGGAGAAAGTCTATGAAAGCAACAGGTATTGTACGAAGAATCGATGATCTCGGGCGGGTGGTGATTCCGAAGGAGATACGGCGGACGTTGAAGATACGGGAATCGGAGCCTCTGGAGATTTTTACGGATCGGAACGGGGAGATTATTCTGAAGAAATATTCGCCGATCGGGGAGTTTTCGAGCGGGGCGCAGCAGCTGGCTGATGCGGCGGCGAAGACGTGCGGAAAGTTGTTTTGTATCTGTGATCAGGAGCAGGTGGTGGCCGCGGCCGGGCCGGAGAATAAGAAATATCAGGGCAAATCTCTCAGTAAAGCGATGGAGCAGCGACTCTTTGACCGGGATTTTATCCCGGAAAATAACGCTTATTATCCGGTGACAGACGATGATGCGCACACGGAACAGGCGCTGGTTCCTGTGACACGGGACGGGGATCCGGTCGGGGCCGTGTGTTTTCTCGGCATGAAGCGCACGGATCCGATTTCCGAAGCGGATGCAAAGGTAGCAGAAATGATAGCCCGATATCTGACCTTCACTATGAACAATTGATGATATACAATGTAACAACAAGGCGGAACACCAGCATCTTTTGCCGGCGTTCCGCCTCATTTTATTTCTGCTCGTAACTGTTCAGTACCCTCACAGTTACGAGTCAAAATGCATTTCTAATCACCTTCGGTGATGGCATTTTGACTTGTATGTCTCGGGATTTTGGCAAAAACCATGCCAAAACACCTCGCGGAATGCTACCTACTGAATAGTTACTTCTGCTCATAATATTCTTCCAGTGTCAGCCCTGTAAGTGTCAGATACAACGCCAGCGACCGGGTTACATACCGGATATGCCAGGGCTCCCATCCATACCCGGTTATATGCTCTTTCCCTTTCGGATAGCGCAGGATGAAGCCATATAAGGGTGCACACCGTTTCAGCCACCGGCCTTCCCGGGTTTCTCCGAAACGCTCATCCAGTTGATAGTCAACCGCCTGGCAGGAAACATCCAGTGCCAGACCCGTCTGATGCTCACTGGCTCCCGGCGGTGCTATCCAATGTACATGATCTCCGATTTCTTTCGGCTGTTCCCGCCGTTTCTTCTGATAGAGTTCTTCCTGTCTTTCGTAGCTTCGGTAGCCGGATACTCCGCACAGATAGATTCCTTCCTCTTTTCCTCTCGCAAAAAGTGCCTCCACTCCCTTCGCCGCACTGACTGCAAGTAATCTTTTCCTGTCCCCGACAGGTGCATCAAAGATGATTTCCGGCTCAACTAAGGTCTGTGGTATCGCTTTTCGCGGTAAGCGGTGTGTACGGTTTACCAGAATCGTGGCATCCATCTTTTCCCCTCCTTTGTTTCGTTGCTATGAAACTATCTGCATTCTATGCAGCCGGAAGCCGGATTATGAACAGGAAAGCAGTCTCCTGTAAGCGAAACAGAGAGTGCAGACACGTTTCCCGTATCCTGCACTCTCTGTTCTCATTCTTCTATTAGTTTACCTGATACACATCCGCATATTTCATACCAAAGCTCAATGCCTGGCTGTGGCTTCCCATGAAGATATCCACATGTCCGTATGCGGTTCCTCTGTCTTCTACGGTATAGATCTGACCGTTGATGGAAAGTTTGGTTCCGAATGGAACTCCCGCCATCGCGATGGTACGTCCCGGTGTCGGAGTGGTTCCGCTGGCTGTACCGCCGCCGGACCATTTTCCGCAACAGATGGAACAGCTGCAATATGCTGTCAGTTTGAATCTTCCCAGGTATTTGCCCTGTGAAGTATCGATGGTATCGTCAGAGCTGTCTGTTGTAGTTGTTGAAGTTGTTGTATTCGCAGCAGTATTACTTGTCGTTGTAGTCGTTGTTGTACTGCTGTTTGATTTTTTCTGTGTCGCTGACGCTGCCTGCTGCGCTGCTTTCTGCTGTGCTGCCTTTTGTGCTGCTGCATCTTCTGCCGCTTTTTTCTCTGCCGCTTCTTTTGCTGCCGCTTCCTGTGCTGCTTTCTCAGCTGCTGCCTGTGCCGCCTGCTGTGCTGCTAATCTGGCTGCTGCTTCTTCCTCTTTTGCCTGACGAAGAAGGTCGTTGATCGCATCTTCCTGACTGCTGATCTTGGTCAACAGATCATTCTCTGCTGTCTGCTGACTCTGAATATCTTCCTGATATTCACGGATCTGCTGGTAAGTTGCCTCCACCAGTTCTTCTACTGCCGCCTGCTTGTCCGCGCTCTCCTGCTGAAGAGCCACAATCTCTTCTTTTTCCTGTGCCACCTGTTCCTCTTTGGTCTGGATGGCTTCTTTTGTTTCTCTGTATGTATCCAGCATGTCTCTGTCATACTTTGACATCTGGGAAATGTTCTCAGCCTGGTTTAAGAAATCAGAAATACTTCCTGATTCGAACAGCAGGTTCATATAATTGCTGGCTGAGTTTTCGTACATATAGCGGATACGGAGTTTCATCGCTTCATACTGCTGCGCTTCATCCGCTTTCGCATCTTCAAGGTCACTTTGCAGCTGTGTCAGTTCTTCCTGCTTCGCATCGTAATCGTTCTGCAGTTTTTCCAGACTGCTGCGAAGATCGTCCAACTGAGTGTTCAGATCTGCAAGATATGTTTCGGATTCACCTTTTTTTGATTCCAGTTCCTGAATCTTTTCCTGGGTCTGTTGCAGGGAAGACTGATTCGCCTGCTGCTGTGCCTTCGCATCGGAGATCTTCTCCTGCGTGGTAGCAGCTCCACCCTGTACCGCACTTCCCACGATAAGACATACGGAAAGTACCAGGCTTATGATTCTTTTTCTTCTCATATTAATTCCTCTCACTTTCTCAGGCAAGAGTCATTATAGCATGATTTTGTAGCATTGTGAAGTAGTTTTTTAACATCTCGTAATATTTGCGTAATAATTAGTGGAATTTTGGCGAATTTCTGCATTAAAGCGCGGATTATGTCAACTTTTTAGCCGCCAGCCGCTCCAGTATTTATTCTTCAGAACTCCGTTCACAAGTTTTCCCCACCCGAGTGCATACCGATCCACGCAGACCAGGATCCAGCCTTTCTCTCTGGTCGCTTCCCCCGGTTCCAAAAGCAGGGTTTCTCCACGCAGATACCGTCCGATCCGTTCATCCTCCGGTGAAAGGGATACGCTTCCCGCATAGTCGGAAGCCTTCAGCGTCATCGCCAGCTGCTGGGATGGTTCAAAACGGTTTTTCTTCAGATCTCCCAGATATAGTCCGTTTCGTAAGAAATGGATCCCGTTCAACTTTGCCGGAAGTTCCGGTACTAGGTAGACTTTCTCGCCCTTGATCTGTACCCGCTCCCAGTCCGGCTTCCACTGACAGTCCTTGAAGAATTCTTCCAGAACTGCTTTATTTTTCTTATCCATCCGTGTCGGCGGTTCCAGTCTGATCCTTGTCTCGGGCGCATCCTCGGACTTTTTCAGCAGGGCCAGAAAATGCCCCTCTCCTTTCATCTTATGCGGCCAGATCCGCACACAGCGGCGCAGTTCCTCTCTTCCATCACCCCACGCAGGGTTACCCTCAGAGAATCCTTCATATCCTTCGATGGGAATCAGTTCCATCTCCGGACACTGCTCCAGGATCCAGGAGATACTTCCCTCGTTTTCTACCGGAGCAAAGGTACAGGTGGAATACAGCAGTTTTCCACCCGGGCGCAGCATCCGCACACCATTTTTCAGAATATCTTTCTGCAGTTTCGCAAAGTACTCCGGGCGTTCTTCCTCCCAGGTTTTGATCACCGCCGGATCTTTGCGGAACATCCCCTCCCCGGAGCACGGTGCATCGATCAGCACTTTATCAAAAAATCCTTCAAACCGCTCTGCCAGGTTCTGTGGTACTTCGTTGGTCACAAAGGCGTTGGATATGCCAAATACTTCCAGATTCTTTAGCAGTGCTTTGGCCCTGGAATTACTGATATCATTTGCCACCAGCACACCTTTTCCCTGAAGCGCTGCGCCGAGAGCCGTTGCCTTTCCTCCCGGTGCCGCACACAGATCCAGAACTCTCTCCCCCGGTTCCACCGGAAACCTCGCCGCCGGAGTCATGGCACTTGGCTCCTGCAGATAATAAAGGCCGGCACTGTAATATGGATGTCTGGCCGGCTGATCTTCTTCTTTATAAAAATACCCGGTCTTTGTCCACGGGATCGGATCCAGAGAAAAACCGGAGCCTTCCGCCAGTTCCTCTTCCGTGATCTTCATCGGATTGATCCGGAGTCCGTACTGTCTGGGGTTATCATAACTTTCGATATACGATTCGTATTCATCCCCCAGCATCTCTTGCATTCTCTTTTCAAAGCTTTCCGGCAGTTCCACTCTCATTACACACCTGTCTCCTCTTTTTCTTTCTCTTCCGCCATTCGCCCACGGACATTTTTCTACGTTCCACTATAGCAAGACTCTAGCATTTTGTAAAGAAAAAGCGGTGGCCCCCCAGCCACCGCTTTTATCTCGTTTTTGCGTCACCCCATATATATGACAATCCGGTTACGCATTATCTGCAACGGCATCTTCTGCCATTACTTCCTCGTATTTCTCCAAAATCAGACTTTGGATCTTTTCTCTTGTGTTGGAATTGATCGGATGTGCAATATCGCGATACTCTCCATCGGAAGCCTTACGGCTTGGCATAGCGATAAACAGTCCTTTCTCTCCCTCGATTACTTTAATATCATGTACAACAAATTCATCATCAATTGTTATGGAAACAACTGCTTTCATCTTACCTTCTTTTGTCACTTTGCGCACTCTTACGTCTGTAATCTCCATAGCACATGCCCCTTTCATATGTCGTTCTCCTTCCGAACAGTTATAGCCGCTGATTAGTTATTTCTCCGCGAACCACCAGACAGCCGCTCTGTTATTACAGCGCATAGCGCTCGTTCTTTTCCACGACAACTTTTATTTCGCCTTCTCCGCAATAGTAAGAATTGGCCCGGATGGTATCCCGGCTTTCTACGATGCAGTTTTCGATATGGGTATTATCACCCAGATATACGTCGTTCAGAATAATAGAATTCTTGATAACGCAGTTATTTCCCACATATACTTTCTTAAACAGGACAGAATTCTCCACCTGCCCGTTGATGATACAGCCGCTGGATACCAGGCTGTTCTTTACCAGACATCCCGGATTATATTTTGCCGGCGGAAGATCGTCAATCTTGGAGTTAATTCCCGGATACTGACGGAAGAAATAATCTCTCACTTCCGGTTTCAAGAAATCCATATTGGTCTTGTAGTAAGCCTCAACGGTGGAGATGTTGTTCCAGTAATCCTGGATCTTATATCCATAGATCCTCTTCAGATTCTTATAGCGGATCAGAATATCTTTTACAAAATCATGTCTTCCTTCCTGTGCGCAGCGCTCGATCATCTCGATCAGCTGGCGGCGCCGGATCACATAGATTCCTGTGGAGATCGTATGATAATCGGACAACATCGGTTTCTCTTCGAATTCTTCGATCCGGTAGTCTTCATTCATGCGAAGCACACCAAATCTGGTCACATCCTCATTGGCATCCACATCCTTGCACACAATAGTCACGTCGGCACGTTTTGCGATATGGTATTCCAGAACTTTGTTATAATCCAGTTTATATACACAATCACCGGATGCGATGACCACATAGGGTTCATGGCTTCTCTTCAGAAAATCCAGGTTCTGATAAATCGCATCTGCGGTTCCCTGATACCAGAAGCTGTTATCCGGAGTGATCGTCGGTGTAAACACAAACAAACCTCCCTGCTTTCTTCCGAAATTCCACCATTTGGAAGAGCTCAGATGCTCATTCAACGATCTTGCGTTGTACTGTGTCAGGACTGCAACTTTCGCAATATGAGAATTGGTCATATTACTCAGTGCAAAGTCGATGCTCCGATAGCTTCCCGCTACCGGCATCGCTGCGATGGCACGTCTGTTGGACAGTTCTCTCATCCTGTTGTTATTACCGCCTGCCAGAATAATTCCTAATGCTCTCATATTACTCACCGTCCTTCTTTACAATTGCTCCGCCGCTTGCAAGCTCTCCGTCCGGATAATCCTCCACTGTGGTCTCACCGCTGATAGCTGTGTTCTTTCCAATCTTCACGCCTGACGGAATAACAGATTTTTCTGCGATTGTAACAAGGCCGAATCCATAGACAGCCGGTTTCAGAACATTCGGAGCTTCCTCGCCCACACCTGTGACAACATTTTCTCCGATATCCACACTCTCTGCGATAATGGACTTGTCAATCTGGCTTCCGGCGCCGATGCGTGTATGTTTCATAATAATGGAATCCCGCACCACAGCTCCCTTTTCAATCGTTACATCCGCACCGATGACGCAATTATGCACTTCACCATAAATCTCCGCACCTTCACCGATGATGCTTCTTTCAACAACGGATTCCCCGGATATGTACTGTGGACGGATGATATCACCTTTGGTATAGATTTTCCAGAATTCTTCATACAGGTTAAATTCCGGGATGATATCGATCAGTTCCATATTTGCTTCCCAATAAGACCCCAGTGTTCCTACATCTTTCCAGTATCCGTTGAATTCATAGGCAAACAGTCTCTTTCCATTATCTCTGCAATATGGCAGGATATGTTTACCGAAGTCACAGTTTGGCTGATCTTTCAGTGCCATCAGAGACTCTTTGAGTGTCTTCCAGGAGAAAATATAAATTCCCATGGATGCCAGATTACTTCTTGGATGTTCCGGTTTTTCTTCAAACTCGGTAATACGTCCCGCGCCGTCAGTGATCATAACACCGAAACGGCTTGCCTCTTCGATCGGCACCGGCATACAGGCAATGGTCACATCTGCCTTATTTGCCTTATGATAATCAAGCATCACTTCGTAATCCATCTTGTAAATATGGTCACCGGAGAGAATCAGAACGTAGTCCGGATTATAGGTCTCCATGTATGCCATATTCTGAAAAATTGCGTTTGCTGTTCCGGTATACCAGTCGCTGTTACCATTTTTTTCGTAGGGGGGAAGCACGGTAACACCGCCCACATTCCGGTCCAGATCCCACGGAATACCGATTCCGATATGGGTATTCAGACGCAGCGGCTGATACTGGGTCAGAACACCCACGGTATCAATGCCTGAATTAATACAGTTACTCAACGGAAAATCGATAATCCGATATTTTCCTCCAAATGCCACCGCCGGTTTGGCAACTTTCTCGGTAAGTACGCCGAGTCGGCTTCCCTGGCCTCCGGCCAACAGCATTGCAATCATTTCTTTCTTGATCATGCAATCACCTCTTGTCATATATAGTAAAAAGATTATATCACACTTATCAGATTTAGTGAACATTTTTTACATATTTTTATCAAATCTTTTCGTGTTTTTATGACATTTATACAACGTTTCTTCTCTCTTTCGTCATTTTCTTCTATATCTATTGGTTTTTTTTCTCATCCTTAAAAAAATCTTTCCATTTTCCCCTTTTCCGTCTATAATAAATGTTGTTACAAAATGTCTTTTGTACTCGACTGATGCCTGCGTATCGCCCGCTGAAAGCAGCTTTCGCAATCTTTCCGACCCAGGGAAGCCGGCATCACAAATATGATACAAACGTCTGTAAGAAAGGGAGAACTCCTATGTATACCATTGATTTTACAAAACCTGTTCACATACATTTTATCGGCATCGGCGGTATTAGCATGAGCGGCCTTGCCGAGATTCTTTTAAAAGAAGGATTCACCGTATCCGGCTCTGATTCCAAAGAAAGTGCTCTGACGGATCATCTGACTGCGAACGGTGCACAGATTTTCTACGGACAGCGCGCATCCAATATTATTGACGGTATCGATCTGGTGGTTTACACTGCTGCGATCCATCCGGATAACCCGGAATATGCCTGCGCAAAAGAAAAAAATATTCCGATGATGACCCGTGCCGATCTGCTGGGACAGATCATGAAAAATTACCAGATCCCCATCGCAGTATCCGGAACCCACGGAAAAACCACAACAACTTCCATGGCTTCTCATATTCTGCTGGAAGGTGGTTTTGATCCGACAATCTCTGTCGGCGGTATCCTGCCGGCCATCGGCGGTAATTTGCGTCTGGGACATTCCGGTACTTTCATTACCGAGGCCTGTGAATATACCAACAGCTTTTTAAGCTTTTTCCCGAAAATCAGTATCATCCTGAACATGGATGCCGATCATCTGGATTTCTTTAAGGATATTGACGATATCCGCCATTCCTTCCGGCTGTTTGCAGAAAAGCTTCCGGCTGACGGTACCCTGATCATCAACAGTGATACTCCTCATTATGAGGATATCATCAGGGATCTGCCATGCGAAGTCATCACTTACGGACTGGAACATGAAGCTGATTATACAGCAACCGATATTACATACGATACCTTCGGTCACCCGACCTTTACCTGTCTGCATCACGGTGAAACCACAGGAACCTTCTCCCTGAAGGTACCCGGTATCCACAACGTGTCCAACGCTCTTTCCGTGATCGCTCTGGGTGAAAAACTGGGTATGGACGATGCAACGATCCAGAAAGGTCTGATCAACTTCACCGGAACCGACCGCCGTTTCCAGTTCAAAGGAAACATCGGCGATATCACTGTGATCGATGACTATGCCCATCATCCGACAGAGATCAAAGCAACACTGACCTCTGCCAAAAACTATCCGCACAAAAAGACCTGGTGTATCTTCCAGCCCCATACCTACACCCGTACCAAAGCTCTGCTCCCGGAATTCGCCGAAGCACTGACTCTGGCAGACCATGTAGTACTGGCAAACATCTACGCCGCAAGAGAAACCGACACCCTCGGCATCTCTTCCGCCGACCTTCAAAAAAAAATCCAGGAACTGGGAACTCCCTGTGAATACTTCCCAACCTTCGATGAAATCGAAAACTACCTTCTGGAAAACTGCCAGCCCGGTGACCTCCTGATCACCATGGGCGCCGGCGATGTCTACCAGATCGGCGAAAAACTCCTGGGCAAATAAACACCAAGAAAACCTTCTTTTACCCCATACAAAAATGGCAACCTAATATGTCCGGTTGCCATTTTTATATGTAAAAATCCCCTGATCCTTTCGCCTGCTCCGTACCCTGTAATTTTCTTCTTATGCTTTTCCTTCCATCCACTATCCGCTTCAACCATCCCTCCCCCACGTGAAAACCAGGATCCGAAAGCGGTCTGCAACATCAGGAGGCAGCAACACTTTGTGGGCGGTTAGGGCAAGCTCAAAGTTGCCCTGCCCACGTTGCCGCCTCCTGATGTTGCAGACCGCTTTCGGATCCGTCCCTTTTCACCACCCCACCATTTTTTTCTCGACTTATCCACATTATCCACACATTTATCCCCACCCTCAGTCCTCACCTCTGTGGATTCCCCTGTGCATAACTCTGTTTACATAATCTTACACTCTTCCCTCCAAATTTTCTCTGTTTTTCAAACAATTCCTCCATTTTCCGGTTGCAAATAATCCTCACACCTCAAAATTTTCCACCACTTATCCACATCATCCACATGCTTATCCACCTTACTTACACACCGACCAATCCCCCATCGCACCTTATTTTCCACCTCTTTCCCATAAAAAACCATGTTTGATTTCTTAAAGAATCATGCTATAATAAGCACGTAACCAGGACATATACCATCACTTTTCTATTACAGGAGAACTATGCAGTTATCTTTACATAATGGGAGCTCCAGCGGAGTCACCATTATTTCCAATATTTTCATAGATTATTATATGCCCCGCGCCAACGGGGAATTCGTTAAAATTTACCTTTATCTGCTCCGCAGTCTGCAAAGCGGCGACACCGCACTGGACCTGGCTGCTGTAGCGGATGTTTTTGACTGCACGGAATCAGATGTGCTTCGCACCCTTCGTTACTGGGAAAATCAGAAACTGGTCGTACTGGCAGGTACCGACACCCAAGCTTCCATTGATTTTCTGCAGCCCATGGTGCCGGATACGGTTCAAAACACGCTGGCAGAACAGGCAATCACTCAGATTTCGCCTGCCGCATCGACAAACAACGTCACATCCGGCTCATCGTCGACAGCCGGAGCATCTGTCACACCCGGCAGAAAGGCTCCCAAAACAGGCACTCAGCCCTCTCAGACAGCAGGGAATAAAAAAGCAATGAGTGCTGACCGTCTGAAAGAGCTCCGTGAACAGGAAGACGTTCGCCAGATTCTCTTTCTGGCCGAAAGTTACCTGGGTACTACACTGTCAAGAACAGTTACCGATGAACTCCTTTATATTTATGAGGAACTTCATTTTTCTGTGGATCTGTTTGACTATCTGATCGAATACTGTGTTTCCAAGGGAAGTAAAGACATTCATTATATAAAGAAAGTAGCCTTCAGCTGGCACGAGGCAGGTATCGACACAGTTACCCGTGCCAAACAGGAGACTACGACCTATCACAGAAACTATTTTTCAATTTTAAAAGCCTTCGGCATCAGCAACCGTAATCCGATCCAGTCAGAGATCCAGATGATCGACCACTGGATGAAAGATTACGGATTTACTATGGACATCCTCACAGAAGCCTGTTCACGTACAGTAGCATCCACCGGGAAGGCCAATTTCCGTTATGCAGACAGAATTCTTTCCGGCTGGAAAGATAAAGGTGTCCGACACCTGACCGATATTCAGGCTCTGGATACTTTGCACAGACAGCTGCAAAGTGACCGGCAGGAACAGAAACAGCGACAGGAACAAAAAGGAACCCGTCCGGCGGGCTCCGGTAACAGATTTAATAATTTCCAACAGCGAAATTATGATTACGATCAACTTGAAAATCAGCTTTTAAAAAAATAAAGGAGAATTACCGTGGCACTACAAAACAGTCAGTACGATGCACTGATGCGCTATTATCAGAGATTGCAGTTTCGCAATAAGCATGAACAAGATGCCCGTATCGCCGAAGCACAGGCCAGGATACCCCGGCTGGCACTGATCGATCAGGAGATTGCAGCGATCAGTGTGAAAAAGGCACGAATCTTACTCGGTGATAAAAACGCTACTGATTTTGACCTGAACGAACAGATTCAGACTTTATCCAGAGAGCGCACCGATCTGTTAAAAGCCAATGGCTATCCGGAAGATTATCTGAAGATGCATTATACCTGTCCCCTGTGTCAGGACACCGGCTATGTGGACAACCAGAAATGTATCTGTTTCAAACGGGCAATCAGTGAGCACCTGTATACCCAGTCCAATATCCGGGAATTATTAAAAGCAGCCAGCTTCGATGCATTTTCTCTGGATTATTATCCGGAAGATATGGTAAATGAAGCCACAGGACAGACCGCCCGTCAGAGTGCCGCAACTGCGTTGCAGCGCTCAAAGGATTTCGTTCAGAATTTTGATCATTCTTTTGAAAATCTTTTTATTTACGGCGATACCGGTGTTGGAAAAACTTTCCTTACGTACTGCATCGCAAAAGAACTTTTGGATTCGATGCACAGCGTGATCTATTATTCCGCTTTCGATCTGTTCGATGCGTTTGCAAGAAATACCTTCTCAAATTCCGATACCACGGAAGGAGAAAATGACTATATTCTCAACTGTGATCTGCTTATCATCGATGATCTCGGAACAGAACTTACCAACAGCTTTGTTGCTTCCCAGTTCTTTTTATGTATCAATGAACGGATCCTCAGAAAGAAATCCACGGTAATTTCCACCAACCTGACACTGGGCAGTTTTATGGATACCTACTCCGAACGGGTATTTTCCAGAGTTTCCAGTAACTACACGATGATCAAACTCATCGGTAAAGATATAAGAATCCAGAAAAAATTATTAGGAGGGAACTAACAATGTCACACAACAAAAATCACGATTCACAACAGCTTCCTGTAGGACGACTGGGGATCATTTCTCCTTACAGCTGCGCCGAACTCGGTACAAAGGTAGATAACTACCTGGTCAGCTGGAGAAAAAAACGCCACAATGAAGGTGTTTTATATGAAGGCTATGACAGAGATACTTACCTCATCGGATCGGATCTTCCCCGTTTCGGTTCCGGAGAAGCAAAAGGTATCCTGAAGGAATCCGTACGTGGTGATGATATCTATATTCTGGTGGATGTCTGCAACTACAGTCTGACATATTCTCTGGCAGGACAGACTAATCATATGTCCCCGGATGACCATTATCAGAACCTGAAACGAATCATTGCAGCAATCGCCGGAAAAGCAAGACGAATCAATGTTATCATGCCATTCCTTTATGAAAGCCGTCAGCACAGACGTACCGGCAGAGAATCCCTCGACTGTGCACTGGCACTGCAGGAACTGATCGAGATGGGTGTGGAAAACATCATCACTTTCGATGCGCATGATCCAAGAATTCAGAATGCCATCCCTCTGCATGGATTTGAAACTGTACAGTCCGCATACCAGTTCATCAAGAACCTGTTAAAGAAAGAAAAAGATCTGAAACTGGATAAAGAACATCTGATGGTCATCAGCCCGGATGAAGGCGGCATGAGCCGTGCCATCTATCTGGCAAACAACCTTGGCGTAGACATGGGTATGTTCTACAAACGCCGTGACTACTCTACTATTGTAGACGGAAGAAACCCTATCGTTGCTCATGAATTCCTGGGAGCTGATGTTCGTGGCAAAGATATGATCATCGTAGATGATATGATCTCCTCCGGTGACAGCATGCTCGAGGTAGCTCAGCTCCTCAAAGACCGGGGAGCCAACAAAATCTTCATGTGTTCCACCTTTGGTCTGTTCACCAACGGCATGGCAAAGTTCGATGAGGCCTACGAAAAAGGGACCTTCGACCGCATCCTGACCACCAACCTGATCTACCAGACCCCGGAACTGCTGAGTAAACCTTACTATATCAACTGCGATATGAGCAAATACATCGCCCTGATCATCGACACCCTGAATCACGACGATTCCATCAGCAAACTCCTGAACCCGGTAGAACGCATCCAGAAAGTCCTGACCAAATACAGAAATAACGAGACGATCTGATAAATCAAGTAATGCCAGGCACACTGGCATTACCTGATTTATGAAATATCTAACACAAAAGAGACATACCGACGAAACTCTCACTTCAAAGATTCTTTCGTTAATATGTCTCTTTTTTCTTTTCATAACTCACCGAAAAAGGCGCGGGAAGGATTACTTCCCACAACCGTAATCCTTCCCGCGTCCTTTTTTCAAAAACCCTCGCGCAGCCACTCAACCCTCCCCCAGTTGACCACCCAGAAACGTGCTTCGGCTTTCTGCTCAGGCAACACTTTGTGGGCGGTTAGGGCAAGCTTTGAGATCCAGCACCTACGCAGACTTTCGCGAGGGTCAGCCGGCCCTCGTGAACATAGTCGGAGTTGGTGATTAGCTCAAAGTTGCCCTGCCCACGTTGCCAGAGCAGAAAGCCGAAGTACGTTTCGTCCGCGTCGTCAACCCCCTCTACCTCTCCATCTCTCTCAGCACCCGGATCTCTCGCGCATACCCCTCCAGTTCATTCGGTGTCTCCAGATAGATCGGAATCCCCTGCAGTTTCGGATGATTCACCATCCTCTCAAACGCTTCCAGCCCGATCGACCCTTCCCCGATCTTCTCATGCCGGTCCTTATGACTCGCAAACGGATTCTTACTATCATTCATGTGAATCGCCTTCAGCCTCTCAAGCCCGATCACCCGGTCAAACTCCTCCAGCACCTGATCCAGCTGTCCCACCAGATCATACCCCGCGTCATACACATGACACGTATCCAGGCAAACACCCATATGGTTCTTCAACTTCACCCGATCCAGAATCTGCGCCAGTTCCTCAAAGTTCCGACCAACCTCTGTTCCCTTTCCTGCCATCGTCTCCAAAAGCACCGTCGTGTGCTGCTCCTCCTTCAGAATCTGATTCAGCATCTCACTGATCATCCGGATTCCTTCCTGTGCACCCTGTCCTACGTGACTTCCCGGATGAAAATTATAACAGTTCCCCGGAACATGCTCCATCCGTTTCAGATCATCCTCCATCGTCATCCAGGCAAATTCCCTGGTCTTTGCATCCTTAGAACATGGATTCAGTGTATATGGCGCATGAGCCAGGATCTGACAGATATCATGCTCCTGCGCATATTCCAGAAACTTTCTCACATCCTCCGGATCTATTTCTTTCGCTCTGCTTCCTCTTGGATTTCGGGTGAAAAACTGAAAGGTATTCGCTCCAATCTTCACCGCCTCTTTTCCCATATGAAAAAATCCCTTCGACGAGGACAAATGACAACCTATTCTAAGCATTCTCTCTCCTTTTCCTTCCGTTCACTCCGATCTCCGACATGTCGTATGCTTTCTTCCTCCGTCAGCACCGTAAGTGCCAGTTTAAGACCGGAAATCTCCATATCACAGGATTCTTCTTCCCAGGTCGTACAAGACAACTCCCGGATCTCTTCCTGCAGATTTTCTGTCTGTATTTTCTTTTCTTCCGCCTCTGTCGCAAGATGAACTCCCCGCTCCTGCAGTCGCAGAATCTGATGACTGATCTGACGCAGTTCCTTCTTTCTTTCTTTCTTTCTTTCTTTTAATCGTTCTTCCCAGTCCTTCTGTAACTCTTCCTTCTGCTCCGGCTCGTCCCGCACAACTGTCCGTTGCACAACCATACTATCCCTGATTCGAAGCCAGTTTACCAGATACATCCTTCCCATCAGAGTGACCATCAGAATCACAAGGCCAAGCACCGTACACACAGCCCGATTCCAGGAGAACGGATCGATCAGGACCAATATGGCAAGTGCGATTCCTGTCCATGTAAATATTTCGGAAATTTTGGGAATTTTAGGAATATCCAATAGCTTTCTTTCTTTTCCCCCGACTGCTTTTCGTGTCTGGACAGGTTGCTCTGCTACCGATCTCTCCGGATTCAGGGGCTGTTCACTTTTTGGCTGTCTGCTTTCTTCTGCCTGTCGTTTTCCTTCTTCCCGTCGTTCCTGCTCCAGGTGCTTTTCTGTTGCATTCCGGTTCAGTTCCAGACGGCGGATCTCGGAACCATTGACCAGCAGCTGTTGTTCCAGACCGGAGCGTTCCCGCATGATACGATGCATCGTTTGTTCTACCCCCGCACTCCGACTTTCTCTCTCCTTTTGCAGTTCCTGTTTCTTTTCCTTCCAGGCCGTTATCTTTTCTGAAAGAACCTCTCTTTCATCCCTGTCTTCGGCAAGCAGTGCCTGCAGTCCATAATCCAGTGCTTTCTGTTCTACTTTTCCCTGTTTTTTCTCGAACCAGTGGATATATGCACCGGTTTTCGTTCCCAATTTTTCCCGTTTCAGTCGGTTCAGATCATAGCACGGGCGGGTTTCATCCGTTATTTTTACAATATTTCCATAGGCGCGCAGTGCCTCCAGCTCAAACTCCAGTTCCGGATTCCGATATCCCTGGATCCTGAGCCAGTAGATATCTTCGCTTCCTTTCTGTGCGATCGCATCCTGTACTTTCTGCTCCAGAGCCGCCTGTGTGGTGCCTGAATGAATCCGCAGTGAAAGAGGAATATACGAACGGCACGCACAGGGAACCAGTGTGATCTGCGTATGATACTGCCCCTGTTCGTCCTCTGTGATCTCTCCGTAGACAACCCCGTGGGTTCCTGTCTCTTCCAGGCGGATGGGTTCCGGAGAACCGGCATATGCCATCTGATTTTGCACCAGTACTCCCGGTATATGGCGATACCCCAATGCCACATAGTCAAAACCAGCTCCATCCTCTTTTTTCATAGGAATATGCGTTTCATCTCCACCATATGCCAGCAAGATATGAATCCCCGGCTGATCCTCCAGCCGGATGCTGCTGTATATCGCTTCCGTAACCTCCGGATGCTCATAACTGCATCCATACACTTTCGTATGCAGCTTTTCCAGACTGATCACTTCCGGTTTCTCACTCAGAAATCCATGAACATTCTTCGTCCATTTCACCTTACGATACGCTGAGTCTTCCCGCAGATAATCGTGGCTTCCTGCCATCCACACCACCTCGGTATCCGGTATGGATGCAAACAACTGACTGACTCTCTCTGTCTGAGAAGGCAACGGCTGTCTGTGAAACAGATCTCCTGCGATCAGCAACAACTCTATTTTCTCTTCTCTGATCTGGTCGATCACCCGTACAAAGGTTTCCCAGATTTCATTTTCCCTGAATGCACTCCAGGGGCAGCCCGAATCCGGAACCGCCCCCAAATGTACATCAGCCATATGAATAAATCGCATAGCCTCTCCTGTTACTGTATAATTACGTAACTATTCAGTGGCCACTGTCCCGCGAGGTGTTTTGACATGAATATGTCAAAATCCCGAGACATACAAGCCAAAATGCCATCACCGAAGGTGATTTTTTATGCATTTTGGCTCGTAACTGTGAAGGTACTGAACAGTTACATAATTACTTATAAATCACAATTGTTTACTGTTCTCGGGAACGGGATGACATCACGGATGTTACCCATTCCTGTCAGATACATCACGCAACGTTCGAATCCAAGACCGAATCCGGCATGTCTTGTGCTTCCGTATTTTCTCAGATCCATGTAGAATCCGTAGTCTTCTTTGTTCAGACCCATCTCGTCCATACGGGCTGCCAGCTTGTCGTAATCATCCTCTCTCTGGCTTCCGCCGATGATCTCACCGATACCTGGTACCAGACAGTCAACCGCTGCCACGGTCTTTCCGTCATCGTTCAATTTCATATAGAACGCTTTGATATCTTTCGGATAGTCAGTGACAAATACCGGACGTTTGTATACCTGTTCGGTAAGATAACGCTCATGCTCTGTCTGCAGATCACATCCCCAGGATACTTTGTATTCAAATTTATCGTTGTTCTTTGTCAGAATATCGATGGCTTCTGTATAAGTCACACGGGCAAATTCAGAATTTGCCACGTTGTTCAGACGGTCTAACAGTCCTTTGTCGATGAAGGAGTTGAAGAAGTTCATCTCTTCCGGTGCATTTTCCAGAACGTAACGAATAATGTATTTGAGCATGGATTCCGCCAGAATCATATCATCGTCCAGATCTGCAAAAGCGATCTCCGGCTCAATCATCCAGAATTCTGCTGCATGGCGGGTAGTATTGGAGTTTTCTGCACGGAAAGTCGGTCCGAACGTATAGATGTTGCGGAACGCCTGTGCATAAGTCTCACCGTTCAGCTGTCCACTTACAGTCAGGTTGGTCGGTTTATTGAAGAAGTCTTTGGAAAAATCTACTTTTCCGTCTTCCGTCTTCGGAATATTGTTCAGATCCATAGTTGTTACCTGGAACATCTCTCCGGCACCTTCGCAGTCACTTCCTGTGATCAGTGGTGTATGCACATAGACAAATCCTCTCTCCTGGAAGAACTTGTGAATGGCATAGGCAATCAGAGAACGCACACGGAATACCGCCTGAAACGTATTGGTTCTCGGACGCAGGTGTGAAACCGTACGCAGATATTCCATGCTGTGGCGTTTTTTCTGCAGCGGATAATCCGGTGCTGAAGCTCCCTCTACGCTGATCTCAGTTGCCTGGATCTCAAACGGCTGTTTTGCCTGTGGTGTTGCTACCAGTGTTCCTTTTACAATGATGGCCGCACCGACATTCAGTCTGGAAATCTCTGCAAAGTTCTCCATAGAATCGTGGTATACCACCTGTAAGGTCTCAAAAAATGTTCCGTCATGCAGAACGATAAATCCAAATGTTTTGGAGTCACGTACGCTTCGTACCCATCCCCCTACAGTAATCTCTTTGTCCAGGAATGTTTCCCGGTTTTTGTATATTTCTCTTACAGTTGTAAGCTGCATAACAAAAGTCCTCCCTCTCTGATGTTTTCTCAGGCAGCCTGCCCGTACCTGCAAACTGCCCATATTGCATTTATTGTATCATTGTAACCATTCAACAGTCAACCATCCTGCGGAGTGTTTTTCATATCTTTTATTCGCTTTTGCTCGCCGCACCAAGATTGTCCATATAGCCGACAAATACGTTACCGGCGCTTTCAAACAGGCTGGTGCTGTCCTGCATACCGAAATAACCCTGTTCCTGGGTTGCCGGATAGTACAGGATCGTATTTTTGCTGTTATATCCTATGATTACCACATTTACCGTATCAGATACCTTTGCAATTACCGGATTTCCTTTGCTGACCTGATACAGCACACTGTCCAGAGAACATCCGGTAAGGTTCATCACCGTATAATCCGCGCCCAGAGACTGCTGCAGGGTATTTTCATCAATAGTTCCGCTCAGAACCACATCCGGCACTTCATCCAGATTTGCCTGATAGCTTTCCTGGCGGTTGCCTCGCTCCCAGACATACTGCTGCTGCCGGTTCAGTACCACACCCATCTGTCCGTCTGCCCGGTTAATGGCATCACAGACTCTGCTCCAGGTACTGTCCAACACACCTTTAGCATATACATAGTAAATATTGGAATCCGTTCTCGTCAGTTCCATGGAAAGTATATTATACGTCTCCTGATCTTCCAGATTCGATGCCAGATACAGTACATTCTTACTGGTCACGCTTTTTTCGAAATCAAGACCGATCTGTGTGGCTTTTCGTTCTGTAGTGATCAGACGCAGGGTTATCTGCTCTTCCCTGATCTGAAGATTATTCATGATATGATCGCTGCTGATCGCCACATATGCACCGTTCTCCCACTGTACCCGTTCCAGTTCCAGCAGACCTTCCTGCAGTTTCACATTGCTGACCCAGACATTATCCTCATGATGTTCCTTGACCACTTCGCCGCCAAACTGTTCGATTCGGACGGTGTTCATGGCAAATACCGTATTGCCCGCATTATCTGTCACAATATCACTGTCATTGGCAATTCCGTACACCAGATCCTCATTCATAAATCCCAGTGCCTTGATCTTCTGTCCGGACTGTGCCTGGATCGTATAAGTATCTCCCTGCTCCAGGCTCATCACCGTGATCTGTGTGCATGCATTTTCCTCTTCCTGATCCATCCAGGCAATGCTCGCCTGAGACTTTGAGACCACATATCGGTCTTTGATCAGTTTTTCTTTTACAATCTGAAAACTCTTCTGCTTGATATCGATCTGGTACAGATCATCTTCCAGAATGACATACAGCATATCATCCCGGGTCACATAAGACAGAAGTTCCATGTCTTCTTTCAGATATTCATAAGAACTCTTCATCGGAATAAAGAGCTCTTCTTCCACCTGATTCAGCTCTGCCCCGTAATGGTAAACCGCGATCCCCACTTCTCCTTCATGTACATCCCGGTTCATATAGCCATATACAACAAAATCAATATCTCCGGATTCTTCCACCCGGACGATCTTAACTCCATGTTCCTGCAGATTCTCCCGCTCATCCAGATCACCATCCCGGAAACTGAAAATCTGTGTTGTCTTATTGGCACTGCGGTTATAACTCCACAGCTCTCCTTCCTGAACAAATGCCACAATATCCGAACTTTTATTAGACTGATACTGAACATCTTTGGCCACAACTCCCAGATCGATCCCTTTGCTGGTCAGTTCCGTATGTTTTCCGTCATACAACTCCTGTGTATTCCGGTCAAAATCCAGAAGCATCACGCGGGACTGTGCATAGCGCATTCGGTAAAAATCGGTCACATTATAATAATCTGTCGTCTCATCCTCAGGAGTATCTGACAACACATACGTCAGATAGATACTGCAGGTGGTCTCATTCATATCTTTGATCACCGGCACTGCCTTTTTTTCCAGCTTCATATCCAGGGTTCCCCAGGTGATCCGTTCAAAGCTGGAATGTATATTCAGATTCTCATAGGTGCTGTTGGTCTGTGTCTCATCCGGTTCCAGATAAGCTGCCAGCGTGGATGCATTCTCGGGATCCAGACATGTCTGATAAAAGCTGTCTGCAAATTCCAGATATTCTGAAATATTGGTTCCTGCCCGCTGCAACAGACGGGTGTAATAATAATACGTTTCCCCGTTATCCAGTGTCACATCAAACCGAAGCGTGTATTCCTGGTTCATCAGGATCGGTGTTTCCAGCTGAAATTCTGCCCTGATCTCCCCGTCCTTCTTCTTCAGCTTGCTGATCTTGCTTGTCTCCACAACTTCCGTTCCGTCTGCCGTCGATACACGGTAGCTCACCGTCTTTACCGATGCATTCTTCGGATCTATCGCCATCGTCAGACTTCTGTCCGTCGGAAGTGGTGTCAGACTGTCGCGCATATACTGTTCTTCCATTTCACTGGCATATCCATACATCGGATTCACCTTTGTATCCGCAACTTCCATATACAGAATCGGAAGACTTGCATCCTCCATCTGTCTCGTTCCCACGATCTTTTCCCGATTGATGAGTGCTGCTGTTCCTCCCAGCGCTGCCGCAAACAGCAGCAACAGTACTCCCGCTTTTAATAACCCCTTTTTCATGCTTCCCGACCTCCTTCTTTCAGAAGCCGTTCCAGTGTCGGATGCAGTCCGAAAGCATCCAGACAGGTACGAAGCTGTTCTTTATTTTCCTTCTTTTTCCCGGTATAGACTGCCCGGATCAGCAGATTCTTCGGCGTATGTTCCATATCAATAAATTCCAGAATCTGCGTGTCATATCCCGCCTGTTCTAACATCTGAGCCCGCAGACCGTCTGTCATCAGCGCGGCGATTCTCTCTTTCAGCACCCCGTAGGAAAAAACCGGAGCCAGCACTTCATTGTGAATCTGTCGGTTCAGTTCATGCTGACAGCAAGGCACCGACAGGATCACAGAAGCTCCCCAGGCAACCGCTTTTGCCAGCGCATAATCCGTAGCCGTGTCGCATGCATGAAGCGTCACCACCATATCGACCCGATCAACGCCTTCATAAGAAGCAATATCCCCCTGACAGAAAGTCAGCTTCTCATAGCCGTATTTTTTTGCCAGCACGCTGCATTTTTCAATGACATCCTCTTTCAGATCCAGTCCGACGATCCGTACATCGTACTGCTGCAGTTCATGCAGATAATAATACATCGCAAACGTAAGATACGACTTTCCACATCCAAAATCCAGGATTGTCACTTCCCGGTCTCTGGTAAGTTTGGGAAGGATATCCTCAATAAACTCCAGAAAACGATTGATCTGTCGGAATTTGTCATAACGACTGTGTACAATCTTCCCCTCAGAAGTCATAACTCCCAGGTCGATCAGAAATTCTACCGGTTTTCCCTCTTCCAGAATGTACCGCTTCTTCCGATTATGAGACAACGCTTCCATGCGGATCGGTTTGTTGCAAAGATTACCTTCCTTTTTTTTCTTTTTTTCCTTAATTGTAAGTTTTCCCTTCTTACTTGAGAGTACGTTCACACTTCCCAGTTCACTTTCCAGCTGCAATTGCCGGAAATCTTCGGTGATCCAGCCTTCTATATGTTCCAGCAAAGGCTCTTTTTCATAATTTTCATGAATTTCCTTGGTACCCACAGTGCTTGTACACTGAAAATACAGTTTGTCCTTCATAATTACGGGGCGAATCCGTATCTTGGACGCCCCTTCTTTTGTTCTCGCTCCGCTTATAATAATCTGGTGCAGATAAAGATCCAGATAAATGCTCAATAGTTTTTTCAGTTCTGTCATCTATATTCTCCTGCGGCTTTGCCGCTGATTCCTACTTGTTTTTCCTGAAAACAGTTTCAGGTTTTCCCTTCCTGTTTACCTTCTTATTCTAATGGTTTTCACTGTAAACCACAACACCCAAATTTTATATTTGTATTAAAGTTCTGTTAATAAAATCTTTTCTGTCTTCTGTGACGGCTCCGTCTGCGAAACATCTCGTTGAATAAGATCACTCCGATCAGATCCCGGAGTCCCTCTTCCTCTCTTCTGTTTCCGCAGCTTCCCTGTCCCCCCTGACAGGTCTCTTCTATTATAAGTACAGACGTATTCCCCTCCTCTTCTTTCAGCACCTCCTGTTCGATCTTCCTGCAAAGGTGTTCCATCATAAATTTATCCGGATACTCATCAAACATCATACTGCCATCGTATTCCATCCGGTCACACTCCCGGTCTGCCTTCTCCTGTATTCTTGCTGCCCGGCGCGAGTAAAAAGACTTCATCACCTGCAGATCCTTTTCCTGTGCCTGTTCCTGATCCAGAGGAAGCAGGAATGGATACGCCATGTAAAAGGGAATCGGCTGCTCATACCGCATGCTATCCACCTCTTTCCTTTTTCTCAATATATGCAACACCGTATTTTTATGTTATAGTACCCTAGAGCGTGTTTGAAAAAGGCTTTTCGTGAGCTGCGAGTCCGAGTTTGTGGGAGATTTTATCCGAATAAGGGCGGCGTAGCGGGCTACGGCAACCGAATGAGGGTAAAATATACCGCAAAGTGAGGCTTGCAGATTGCGGAAATGATTTTTCAGACACGCTCTAGAAAGCATGATCCCTACTCTGTAAACTTTTGGAGGACATATTTTATGAAAATCAAGCTGCCACATGCCATTGCCCTTGCCATCGACGAACAGGAACGTCTTCTTCCCGCCATGCAGAACGGCGAAGAGACTCTGCGTCATACAGAAACGCTGTTGAAAGGACTCCGTCTCCTGGACATTCCCATTCTGATCACCCAGCAGTACACGAAAGGACTGGGAATGTCTGCCCCCTCTCTTTTTGAAGCAGCCGGGACAGATTCCTGGCTGGAGAAACGGACATTCAGCTGTCTCGGAGATGAGATTATCCGAAAGACGCTTCAGGATTCCCACAAAAAACAGGTAATCGTCTGCGGAGTAGAAGCGCATATTTGCGTAGAACAGACCGTACTCGATCTTTTACATCTGGGTTACGAGGTTTTTCTGATTGCAGACTGCGTCTCTTCCCGAAAATCCTCTGATCTTCAGACTGCTATCCGCCGGATAGCGCAGGCCGGCGCCGTTGTTACCAGCTACGAAGCAATTCTCTTTGAACTGATGGAAACATCCATGCATCCGAGATTCAGAGAGATTTCCGCACTGATCAAATAATAAAAGAAAAACGGAGACAGCATCATTTTCAGCTGCTGTCCCCGTTTTCTTTTGCTTTTTCGTTGTAACTGTTCAGTACCTTCACAGTTACGACTGTTCCTTTGTCATCTGCATATACGGCAACGGATGATATCCTGCTTTCTTATAGACAGCAACCGCCCGCTCATTCTCTTCCTCCACTTCGAGACGGAATCGTACCGCCTGATCCTTGTATTTTTCATCAAGGAAACTGAAAAATGCAGTTCCGATCCCCAGACCTCTCGCTTCTTCTTTCATGTAAAGATCTTCCACCCAGACACATATACCACCATATTCCGTAGAATAGCTTTTCGCCACCATGCTGTATCCAAGGATTCTGTCATTTTCTTCAAAAATATATCCCTCAATATACGGGCAATCTCCCACGCAGTCTTTTACATCCTGTCTCAGAATCTCGTCCGGTGCTGCATGGATCACTGCAGGAGAATCGTAAAATACCCGCATCATCCCAACCACTTCTTCCATATCTTTCAGCTGCATCGCCCGAATCTTCATATTACCCTCCTTATCTCTTCCGGTATATCTTTTCTTTATTTATTATCCCGCATAAATCTTCATTTCTTCCAGGCCCGCTGCCCTGGACAGATATCTTACTGCATCCGCTGCAATACACACCACGTTCTCTTCATGGACAAAATCCGTGATATTAGAATCAAACAGCATATTTCCCTGTGCCTCAAACTCATCGTCTCTGTCCCAGAACAACACCGCCATATCAAAATACGGATATACCGGGATCCGATAACCCGCATCTCCCTGTGGAAGTTTTGTACCACCCAGTTTTTCACACGCTTCCCGCAGTTCTTTCACATGCCCGGAAAATAATCTGGCGAATGGTTCCAGAATCTGTTTCTGATAGGCACGTTCAAAAGGATACACCCGTTTCACCAGGCGAAAAGGAACAAGTTCCCCAGATGCTGCCGGATGCTCTTTTGCATAGTAAAACATATTATATACCGTAATAACCGTATCAAATTCCGGTATTTCTTCTCTGTCTGCAAACAGAACCTTTCCTGATGTACGCGATAGCTTCAGCTGCTGCCCCAGATAGCGAAGGTACAGCCACTGTCCGTCATGGTTTAATTGAAAACGTTCGATCAGCCGTTCCTGATCCATATCCAGAAAACGTTTTTTCCAGTCTTCTGTCACTTTCTCATAGTTTGATTTGTATTCCATCGTCATTTTTTCGTACCCTTTATACAGAAAATGCGGGCAAACTCCATACCCGAATCTTTTTTCTGAACTTTGTTTCTGTTTTCTCCGCCACCGCCGCATCTTAAGAACTTTCACGATATACAGCAGTGTCACCTCTTAATACAAATATCTTGCGTACTCTTCCAGACCAATTGTATTCTTATCGATCCACTGAAAACCGGAATCGATTTTTTTGTCACTCTCCAGACCCAGTGAAGCTCTTGCACCTGCCACAATGGTTGCATATCCCATACCATACGGATTCTGGCATACACTTCCGACTTCTTTTCCATCCTCGATCGCTTTTTTCTGGGTATCCCCCATATCAACACCGATCATCTGAACAGAACGGTCTGTGTGTTTGTCCAGAACAGAAAGTACTGCCTCACTGGTCGCCTGATTTGTCGCATAATATCCTTTCAGATCCGGATATTTTTCCAGCACTGCCTCAATCGATTCTTCCTCGGTCGGATCATCGTCCTTGGACGGCTGATAATCCACGCTGACGACACTGACATTCGGGTGATTCTTTGTGATCTCTTCCTGAAAACCTTCCACGCGGTCTTTGCTGCTCTGGGAAAGCTGAGTATGAGACATCACTGCCACCTCACCCGCATCTTTGATCGCTTCACACAACTGTTTTGCCGCCTCTTCGCCTGCTGCCTTATTATCTGTTCCACAGTATGCATAAACCAGATCGTCATCGCTCTTCACACCGGAATCCAGCATGACAACCGGAATTTCGTCTTCCTGTGCCGCCTCCAGCTGTGCCTCACAGGAACTCATATCAACTGCTGACAGACATACCACCACCGGATTCTCCGTCAGTACCATATCCAGAATATTCACCTGTTCATCGACACCGTTTTCATCCTTTGGACCCTCGATGGTACAGATGATCGCATCATCACCTTTGTATCCCAGATATTCATTCAGATCAGAAACCGCCTGCTCCATTCCTTTTTTTGCCGCTTTCCAGTAATCGGACTCTGTATTTTTAATCACCACAGAGATCCTGCTGCCTTTTTCCATGCGCAGACCATCCACCGATGTATAATCAATATCCAGGGTACTCTCGTCCGGAATCTCTGCCTTTTCCTCCTCTTCCTCAACATCTGTTTCCTGATCTTGTATATTCTGTTCTTCCTGATTTTCTTCTTTCAGTTCATCTTCATCTTCTGCCGGTTCTTTTTCCACCGGCTCGTTACTTTCATTCTCTGTTTTATGGGTCTGATTTTCTGTCACCCGGTCTGCTGTCTTATTTCCACACCCGCCAAATACCAGCATAGCTGCCATGACAGGGGCTAATATTCTTCCTATCTTTCTTCTCATCTTATATTCCCCTTATGTAATATGCTTCCGGCACATAACTGTTTTGTACCTGCACAGATACTTTTTTCACCGGATACGCGAAAGTTTTCACATCGTCTCTATTATACATGACCATTCAAAATAGTCCATAGGCGTTCTTTAAGTTTTTCTTAATTTTTTTGTATCTAATTTTTTAAATTCATCGTAACTGTTCAGTACCTTCACAGTTACAGGCCAAAATGCATTTAAAATCACCTTCGGTGATGGCATTTTGGCTTGTATGTCTCGGGATTTTGGCATATTCATGCCAAAACACCTCGCGGTACAGTGGCTACTGAATAGTTACAATTCATCACAAAAACATTTTTACGGTTTTATTGCTTCTGAAAATTCCTGGAAACATGCACCTTCCGGCTGTACTTCAAATTTCATTTTTTTCCCGGTCTTTGGATGTGTGAATTCCAGGCGCCAGGCACACAGACCAATGGCCGTTCCCTGTTCTGCTTCCAGCATCTCTTCTTTTTTCTTATATTTTCCGTCTGCCCACAGCGGCATCCCATGATGCGCCATCTGCACACGAATCTGATGATGCCGGCCGGTTCCCAGCCGGATCTCTGCCAGTCCTCCGTCATCTCTCCAGTCCATAATTCTGTACGACAGTACAGCTTTTTTTGCCATCCGATCCTTTTTACCCGTCACCCGTGAAGTATTGGTTTTTCCGTCTTTTATAAGATAATCCTCCCAGATACCCTGCTTTTCTTTTACTGGTATGCCTGTAAAAACAGCCAGATACTCTTTTTTCATCATACCATTCTGATGCTGTTTATTTAACCATGCCGTAGCCTGCGGCGTCTTTCCGAAAACCAGAACGCCCTCTACCGGCTGATCCAGCCGTTGTACAATCCCAATATAATTTCCATTCCTGTAATTTCTCAATTCACTCTCCAGATCCATCTGACCGACCCGCGCACTCTGCACCGCCATCCCACTGTGTTTCCTGCACACAAGAATCTGTTCATCTTCGTATATGATATCATCTGCCGACCATCTTACCATCGCTCTGCTCCATTCCTTATTTCTCTGTTCTCGGATATGTCTTTTCCGATATCCGATCCATATCCGGACATTTTTCTCTTTCACAAATATCCACAGACTTTTATTATAAACGCAATTTTCTTTTTCTACAATGTGAAAAACCCTGTTCCACGGCTTTTCTCTTTTCTCCATTGTTTCGCTATTTCATTGCACAAATACGAACAGCCGCTACATCTCATCTTAATCGACATAACGGCTGTTCTAATGATCTTCTTTATTCAATTGTCTAAACCTCTTTTTCTCTTTCTCTTATTTTTTTATTTTTCTTTCGGTTGTTTTCTTTACTTTTTCAGGATATTTTATATACTTTTTTATGTAGGAATGTTTTTTCAGAGTTCCTATTCAATTTTATCTATATAAACTGATTTTCTCTTTCTTCCCTGCTCGTAAGTTTTTTCGTTTACTTACTTAGAAATGTTATATCTATATAAAGAATAATAGCCAGCTTCAAATTTATAATTGACGTTTATAAATTTTTCAAAATATGGATATTCACTTTCCTATGCTATACAGAACGTTTTTCATTATATCTTTTTTAAGATCTCTTTCAAATACACCTGCTATCGGATATAGCCTTTGCATTTTACTTTTCTCTTCGTTCCGAATAATTACTATTTTGGTTTCTATATAGGTCTATTCAGTGAACTCATATTCTTTTAAAAAATGTTTCTTTACACATCTTTTAAAATCTTTTCTATTATTTTTGTGGTAATGTATTCACTGTAAGGAGAAGCTCTTGTTACCTTTTATCTAATCTGTATGCTCTGATCTGGCATCTTTTTTTCTTTTTTCATTCTTCATAAAAGGTCTTTCTGTGCGGGGAATGCTTGCTCTTACCACGCTTACAATGATAAGTTTATGTTCTTAGTACAACGGCTTTATCCTCCTTTTCTTTTTTGGGTTCTTATCTTTTCCATCCTGATAGAAAATACAGATCCTTTTGTTCTGATTTAAGAAAACATTGTTTTTGATTTCTTTCCACGTTTGAATAAGATCTGTTACCTCACGTTCTGATCCTACCTCCCAAACCTTCCGGAAATCCGATTCAATTAACTTTCTTAATTAGTATCTTTCGGATTCTATTTTTTTATCAGTTCCTTTTCCATTCTTCTTATGAAGATTTCTCGTCTCTTTCATAGAAAATGGGGTGTTGATGTTTGATAAGGTGTTTTGTTTTTTGTTGAGTTTATAATAACAGACAGATTCATATTTGTCAACACTTTTTAAAGATTTTTCTTATATTTTTTTATTATATTTTTAATATTTCTGTTTATACTGTCTATATATTCATTTTTATTATAATTGTTTATACAATTACTGCAAGACCAACAATACTCATGTATCTTCGAAAAAGGTTTTCCCACATAAAAAGCCGGATCCCCGGTGTACATCTGCTCCGGGATCCGGCTTTTCTCGTTTATTCAGTTTTCCGTGTCACCTTCGGTGATGGTAAATACTGCCTACTGAATGTTTCCTTCATTTCTATAGTAGTTGATCAGACAACCTTTCAAGATGATCTCACGTTCATCGTCGGTCAGTTCGCCCAGCGTCAGGGTAAACGGTGTCAGTTCTTCTCCCACTTTATAAGCGGTGATGCTGTCCCATTTTTCTTCCACTGCTTTCCGTACATCCGGGATAAAGAGATAATCGCCATTGGCAAACGGCAGATCTCCTTCCGGAATCAGGAATGGCAGCATACCCCAGTTGATCAGGTTGGAACGATAACGTTTTGTTGCATATTCATTGGCAATGTTTGCCCATCCGCCAAGAACTTTCTGGCAGGATGCAGCCTGTTCCCGCGCGGAACCGTCACCCGGTTTTACGGCAAAGATGGTAGAACCGACACCAACATTGGTCTTATCCACCTGTGGGTACTTTGTATGAACAGCTTCGAATACCGGTTTCAGTTCAGGAAGTGCTTCTGCCGGACATTCACCGTTCTGGATGGCTTTTTCTGCTACCTGGACTTCTTTGGCACGTCCCACATAAGCCGGGTCTTTTCTGGACAGGGTAAATTCTGCCAGTCCCAGTGGGTTGGAACGGAAAGAAGAAGTCTCGCCGGACGGAATCAGTTCATCCGTTGTAGTAACCGGATCGTGAATCTCAGATACGACTTTCAGGATCAGGTTCTCAGCCAGTGCAGGCATCTGTGGCCAGTCTTTGATGTTCGGTCCGAACTGAATCTCCACAGACGGATCCGCAACACCCTTACTGTCGAATACTCTGTTTTTATAGATGGTTCCGTCAAAGTAATATTTCGGATTGCTGTATGTTCCCGCATATTCAGTAGCCGGAGTGAGGCGTCCCTTGTTTGCTGCGGTCGCCGCGATAGAACGTGCATCCATCAGAGCTACGGAAGAGATCTGTCCATTCTGGATCTTGGAACCTTCACGGTTCGGGAAGTTTCTTGTAGAATGGCGGATACTGAAAGCATTATTTGCCGGTGTATCACCAGCGCCAAAGCACGGACCGCAGAATGCTGTTTTTACAATGGCACCTGTCTCAATGAGAGTTGCCAGTGTTCCGTTCTTTGCAAGTTCCATATAAATCGGTGTACTTGCCGGATAAACACTCAGTGTGAATGCGTCTGCTCCGATGCTTGCACCTTTCAGAATATCTGCGGCTGCACAGATGTTCTCAAATCCACCACCGGCACATCCTGCGATAATTCCCTGTTCCACATACAGTTTTCCATCGCGTACCTTATCTTTCAGTGTAAAATCAATCTTTCCATTCAGGCTGATCTGTGCTTTTTTCTCCACGTCATCCAGAATATCCATCAAGTTGGCATTTAACTCATCAATGGTGTAAGTATTGCTCGGGTGGAATGGCATGGCGATCATCGGACGGATCTTGTCCAGTTCTACCACCAGCATACCATCATAATATGCAACCGGTCCCGGATTCAGTTCTTTATAATCTTCGCTTCTGCCGTGGATCGCATAGAACTCTTCGATCTTATCATCGGTTCTCCAGATAGAGGACAGACAGGTAGTCTCTGTAGTCATAACATCCACACCGATTCTAAAATCTGCACTTAAGTTTGACACACCCGGTCCTACGAATTCCATGACTTTATTCTTTACAAAACCATTTTTAAATACAGCTCCGATGATTGCCAGCGCCACATCCTGAGGACCCACACCGGGAATCGGTGCTCCGGTCATATATACGCCAACAACACCAGGCATATTAATATCATACGTTTTGGACAGCAGCTGTTTTACCAGTTCCGGTCCTCCTTCGCCCATAGCCATGGTACCCAGTGCGCCATATCTGGTATGGCTGTCAGATCCCAGGATCATCTTGCCACCGCCGGCAAGCATCTCTCTTGCAAACTGATGAATAACTGCCTGATGAGGCGGAACATAGACACCACCGTATTTTTTCGCACAGGTAAGACCAAACATATGGTCATCTTCATTGATGGTTCCTCCAACAGCACACAGAGAGTTGTGGCAGTTGGTCAGTACATACGGTACCGGGAACTTTTCCAGTCCTGAGGCTCTTGCTGTCTGAATAATTCCTACGAAAGTGATATCATGGGATGTCAGCTTGTCAAATTTGATCTGAAGTTTTTCCATGTTTCCAGACGTATTATGGTCTCTTAATATGTTGTAGGCCATGGTCTGTTTTGCTGCTTCTTCCGGCGCAGGAAGTCCCTGTGCTGCTGCTTTTGCCGGTTCTACCAGTTCGGTCCCATTGACCAGGTAGGTACCGCCTTCCAGTAATTGAATCATCATAATCCTCCTATTGATCGGTTAATCCTGAGTTTCCATGTATTTCATGTAGCTTACTACCATCATGGCGATTTTGAAGGTAAGGGCATCGTCAAACACACGAATGTCCAGTCCGGTACTCTTCTGCAGTTTCTCCAGACGATATACCAGCGTGTTACGATGCACATACAGCTGCCTGGATGTTTCAGAGACATTCAGGTTATTTTCAAAGAATTTGTTAATGGTTGTCAGCGTTTCCTCATCAAAGGTATCCGGCAACTGTTCGCCGAATACTTCTTTCATGAACATCTGACACAGCGGAATCGGCAGCTGGTAAATCAGACGACCGATACCCAGGTTATTATATGGAACGATTATCTTATCCGCATAGAAGATCTTTCCTACTTTCAGTGCCATCTTTGCTTCTTTATAAGAACGAGAAACATCCTTGATCTCATGGATGATATTTCCGTAAGATACGCGAACCTGTGACATGGCTTCTACATTCAGCATATCTACCAGCGTTTTTGCAACGTGATCCAGCTCCTCATAAGTGTCCGCTTCCTTGATCTCTTTTACAATGATAATATTTTTCTCATCGATTGCTGTGATATAATCCTTCGGTTTTGATGCGTACAGACTCTTGATCGTCTCCATCGCACTGTTGTCTTTCTCGTATTTTGTCTCTACAATAAATACAACTCTTCTCGCCTCTGTATCGATCCGGAGTTTTTTCGCACGATTGTAGATATCCACCAGAAGAAGGTTATCCAGAAGCAGGTTCTGGATAAAATTATTCTTATCCAGGCGCTCCTTATAGGCAACGATCAGATTCTGAATCTCACATACAGCGATCTTTCCGATCATATATGCATCTTCGCTTCCGCCGCTTGTCACCAGAACATATTCCACATTCTGATCATCGTATATTTTAAAGAAATGATACGCCTGCAATACCTGACTGTCTGCCGGTGATTTCACAAATTCTCTTACATATTCCGGCTCAAATCCCTCTTCGCTGAAGGTTGAAGCCACTTTCTGTCCTTCCAGACTCAGCACACACAGATCGATTCTGGTGATTGCCCGAAGTTCATCAATTGTCTTTTGTAAAACCTGACTTGAAACCAAATGCTCACATCCTCTCATTTTTGCTTATCTGTTATTGTTTTTCTGTTTCCCGGATCTGCCGGTACTGCCAGAAGTCTGCAGATATAGATTCTCGAACAGGTAACTGTTCAGTATCTTTGCAGTCACTCGAATAGTTACATAATATCGTATTTTCCATGAAATTGCAACAAATCAATGCAATAGTTTACTAAAGTAAAAAGTGCCGACTCCCGAAGGAATCGGCACCATATATGTTTACTTTTGACTAGTTGGTGATTGTCAGTTCTGTTTCTTTGTCGAATACATGAACTTTTGTCATATCCAGACCGAATTTTACGGTATCACCTGTTCTGGATGTTGTATGAGGATCTACACGGGCTGTCATGTTGAAGCCTTCAACATCGAAGTACAGGAATACTTCTGCACCCAGCAGCTCGTATACGTTGATCTTAGCTTCTACTGTGCTTTCCGGGAAAGCTGTAGCATCGTCTGTTACGTTCTCCGGACGGATACCCATAACAACAGTTTTTCCATCATATCCGCCATCGATCAGAGCTTTTGCTTTGTTTTCCGGCAGTTTCAGGCTGTAGTTACCAACCTGCAGAGTAACGTCTTTTCCGTTAACTTTTACAGTTGCATCCAGGAAGTTCATCTGAGGAGATCCGATGAATCCGGCTACAAACAGGTTTCCTGGAGCGTTGTACAGGTTCTGAGGTGTATCTACCTGCTGAACAACACCATCTTTCATAACTACGATTCTGGTACCCAGTGTCATAGCTTCTGTCTGGTCATGTGTTACGTAGATAATAGTAGCACCCAGTCTCTCATGCAGTTTGGAGATCTCTGTTCTCATCTGTACACGCAGTTTAGCATCCAGGTTTGACAGAGGCTCATCCATCAGGAATACTTTAGGATCACGTACGATAGCACGTCCCATAGCTACACGCTGTCTCTGACCACCGGACAGAGCTTTCGGTTTACGGTCTAACAGTTTTTCCAGATCCAGGATCTTAGCTGCTTCTTTAACCATTTTATCGATCTGATCTTTCGGAACTTTTCTCAGTTTCAGACCAAATGCCATGTTATCATATACTGTCATATGAGGATACAGAGCGTAGTTCTGGAATACCATTGCGATATCTCTGTCTTTTGGTTCTACATCATTTACTACTTTATCACCGATCTTCAGTGTACCACCACTGATTTCTTCCAGACCAGCAATCATACGAAGTGTAGTAGATTTACCACATCCGGATGGTCCTACGAAGATGATGAACTCTTTGTCAGCGATTTCCAGGTTGAAATCTTTAACAGCTTCAAATCCGTTCGGATATGTCTTGTTAATGTGCTGTAATGATAAACTTGCCATAATTAATTCCTCCTACTAGTCAAATTAAGTAATGTTCGTTTTTTCAAGGCACCTTGCCTTGCGACTGTACTTAGTATATCGGATAGACCCCCTTTTGACCATAACCGAATTATACAAAGTTTCTACCATGACCTTGTAACAAATGTGTGTTGATTTTTTGGATTCCTCTCCTTTATGGCATTTTAACCAATTTTTTCATCCTTTCATGGTCACTTTGACGAACCGTTTTTTGATTATACTTTTTTAATACTTTCATCCCCCTTTTTCCTTGCTTTTTAGTATTGAATCCGCTATACTGATGACAGTCATTGCGTATATCGCTATTAAGAAAAACTGTAACTTAGAAAGTACTGAACAGTTACGGAAAACCGAAGAAAAGAGGCAATTTGCTATGAACAACATCTTTAATCCGGACAACAAGTTTTTCTCCTTCATGGGCAGGGTCGCTGACCTCATGATCTTGAATCTCTTATGTATTGTCTGCTGTATCCCGGTGGTTACTGCGGGACCGGCGATCGCGGCCATGTATTATATCACGTTGAAGATGGCACGCAACGAAGAATCTTATGTGGTAAAAGGATTCTTCCATTCCTTTAAGCAGAACCTGAAACAGGGAATTGTCATTCAGATCATTATGCTGCTGCTTGGTATCGTCCTGGCATTCGATCTGTACTTCTGCCGGATGATGTCCGGTCAGGGAGCTGTATATCGGGTCTTTTCCTATATATTTGTGGTAGCACTGTTTGTCTACGCCATGCTGTTTTTATGGATCTACCCGGTACTTGCAAAGTTCTTCAACACTACCAAAAATCTGTTTCGCAATTCCATTCTGATGTCCATCCGCCATCTTCCGTATACCATACTGATGATGGTGATCACTGCGGCACCTGTATTACTTGGAATCTTTGTTGCACAGGCCTTTCCATTCATGATCCTGTTCTACATCATGCTGGGATTCGCCACCGTGGCATATATTAACTCCCGCTTCTTTGTAAAACTCTTCGACAACTACATTCCTGAGGATGCCGAAAAAGATACCGAAGAAAACGGCGAAGAAAAAGCCATCGACACCAGCATATTCTCCAACCTGCACCCGACAGAACTGCCGGTGGAGGACGCAAAGGAGAACGAGGACGAAACTCACTAATCTCAAAACCGCAAAAAAAACGTGCGACCGGTAATTATTTATGATTTACCGATCACACGTTTTTTTATTAGACTATACATTTTAACATTCCACTCATCATTCACCTCTCCAATAAACAAGAGTGAGATGCTCCCACTATCTGGATCCGGTGCATCGTTTCGTAAATAACTGTATCATCCACACAGGATACAGATTCGAGTGTGCAGTTCAAAAAACGTAGACGTAGCGGGCTACGCTGAGGCTTTTTAAGCTGTGCAATCGAATTCGCAGACAAGTGAATGATACAGTTATTTTGAAAACGATGTACTAGAGCGGTGCCTTCCTGGTTTCCTGCTCAATAGTTCTACGATTGCAATACCTGTTTCACTCATACAGATGGGCATCTTCCAAAGTCAGCGTCAGGCTCCCGGTGGGTGTGTAGGGGCAACACTTTGTGGGCGGTTAGGGCAAGCTTTGAGATCCGACGCTTACGTAGGCTTTCGCGAGGGTCCGCTGACCCTCGTGAATATAGCCGAAGTTAGCGGCTAGCTCAAAGTTGCCCTGCCCACGTTGCCCATACACACCCACCGGGAGCCTGACGCGTCCTCCTTATATAACTCTTACCTACCTCTTATCTAACTCTCTTTATCCACCGCCTCAAACGTAATCACAACCTTAAACAAATCCCCATCCAGGTAAATATCAAAGGTTCCCCCCTGCAATCCCACAAGGTTCTTGGCGATCGACAAGCCCAGTCCGCTTCCTTCCGTGCTTCTCGACACATCCCCACGGATAAAACGCTCCGTCAGTTCCTCCGCCTTGATATTCAACGGGTTTTCCGAGATATTCTTGATCTCCAGCACGACTCTGCAGCCGACCCTTCTCGCCTCCGCGTACACCCTCGTATTCGGCATGGCATACTTGGCGATATTATTATAAAGATTCTCCACAACACGCCACATCCGGCGGCCATCTGCCATGATCACCAGTGGCTCCTCATCCATCTTGCAGATCATCTGCAGTCCCCTGGTTGCAAACTTCTCCTCAAACTCCCCATTTGTCTGTCGGATCAGTTCTCCGAAGCGGATAGGTTTCATATCCAGCACCACATTACCGGAGCTGACCTTCGACGCCTCCACCAGATCCTCTGTCAGCTGTTTCAGCCGTTTGGATTTGTTATCCAGCACTTCGATATAGCCCCGGATCTTCGGATCCTGGATATCCTCTCTCTTCAGAAGATCTACATAATTGATAATAGAAGTAAGCGGTGTCTTGATATCATGAGATACATTGGTGATAAGATCCGCTTTCAGTCTTTCACTTTTTAACGTTTCCTTCACAGCGTTTTGCAAGCCTTCGCCTACACGGTTGACAGCCGCAGCCATCTGGCGGTTATCACCCGTCAGATCTTTCTCATCGATCTTATAATCCAGCTGACCGCTTGCCAGCCTTGCAAGGCCATCATAGATCACTTGACGTCCTGCATTTTCCCGGATCATATATAAAAGAACCACACCATCTGCCAAAAACAGCAGGATCAGACCGAATCCGCCGAAAAGAGCTGCCAGCAGATAGTTCATTAACACCAGTCCGACAAATGCCACGATCATCCGACCGGAAGTTGTACGTGCCATATATACTTTCTTACAGCTTTTCACGATGGTATAACAAAAACTGGATCTCCACAGAGTCTTTGCTTTCCAACGGCGGATCACACTGAGATACGCTCCAAGAAATACCGCCGCACCAAGAATTTCCCCGGTAGTTATAACGGTAAGCCAAAAGCCGTCTGCAGGATTGCCGCTTTCTGGCATCAGCCCTAATCCCGCTATACCGACCATACCGATCAGTGCCATACCACAGATCGCAAGCATCACCTCGGCAGGGATACGATCTGCAGGCATGGTATGCACTTCTCTGTCCCGACATACCAGACCGCTTTGCAGAGTAATGATAAGCAGGAACAGGATACCGGCAACAAAACTGATAAGCATGCCGACTACCAGCCCATTGCCCCAGCCTGCATAATTTTCATAAGATACGTACGCAGCGGAGATCTCATCGGAATAAGGAAATGATACATCTACAGAAACTATGATTTTCTCATTTTTTCCGGTTACGGGATCATTTTGAAAATAATTATAGATCCACTTTCCGGCATCTGTGCCATTGTCAGATACATCTTTCAGTTTTCCGTCTTCTCTTTCTGCGACAAATACCGGCACATCTTCCATCAGATCTTCCAGACTTTTCGGATCTACATTCCCATCTGCCCATTCTGACACATTGGTATATACTGCCTTGTTATCCAAATTCTGCACCATGAAGATCACGTTGGTCTTATCATCCATCTTGATTGCAGACTGGTAAGAGCTCAGCTGATCAATGGCATTCGATAATTGCTGATACAGCTCAAACAGAGATACCTTTTTCGGATTGGTTCTGGCATATTCCGCCAGAGTCTCTCCGGATTCCGGAAGTACGGTTTCAAAATCTCTTGCATAATTGTAAAGATAACGGAAACGAGGTGTGTAATCACTGATATCTACATCCTCAGTGGGGCTTGTATCGTTCTCGTTGTCATCTTCGTCATATTCACCGTCTTCATAGTATTCCTCATCGTCTTCGTCATATTCTTCGTAAATGCCATAGTCTGCACTCCAGATTGCATCCTGAAACTCATCCCAAAGACCATTATCCTTCAGTTCCAGAAGATCCTCTACGGTATAGGTAGTTGCCGGATTCTGCTGGCTGGTTTTTGCATCCAGTCTCGTGATATCCACCAGCTTGGTCTTATCCAGTTTTCCTTTTGTTAAAAACGGCTTTCCGTCACTCAGTGCATTACGGACTTTATTTACCTGTGAAGCCATCCGCTGTCCACAATCCTGAGTCTCCAGATAATTTTTCTCGTTGTAATAATTGCTTGTCAGCTCTTCCCAGCTGAAGCCCTGGCACATCAGACCGCCAAAGATCATGGCAAAGACGGAAAAACAGGCAACCGCTGTCAGAAACAACGCGATCACGATCCCCTTTGCCCAGGCAGAATAAAATTTGTTTCTTTGTTTTTTCTCTTCCATTTTGCAGCCTCCCACGGAGGGTTACATCTTTTCTATCTTATAGCCGATTCCCCAGACTACTTTCAGATAGCGGGGTTCTCTCGGATTGATCTCGATTTTTTCACGGATATGCCGGATATGTACGGCTACTGTGTTGTCCGCTCCAATCGCCTCTTCGTTCCAGATATTTTCATAAATCTGTTCAATAGAAAAAACTTTTCCCTGATTTTTAATTAACAGCACTAAAATATTATACTCGATCGGGGTTAATTTTACCGGCTCCCCGTCCACCGTAACAGTTTTCAGATCATCGTTGACCACCAGACCGCCACATACGTATACCGCCTCTTTTTCTTCTGTCGCCAGATTTCCAAGCTGCGTATATCTTCTCAGCTGAGATTTGACTCTGGCGATCAGTTCCAGAGGGTTAAATGGTTTTGTAATATAGTCGTCTGCACCGATGTTCAGCCCAAGAATCTTATCCACATCCTCTGATTTGGCAGATAACATGATAATCGGCACACTGCTGGTCTCCCGGATCTTACGCGTAGCCCGGATCCCATCCAGATTCGGCATCATAATATCCAGAAGGATCAGATGCACTTCTTCTTTTTTCATGATTTCGATGGCCTGCAGTCCATCGTACGCCTTTAAAATGTGATATCCTTCCTGTGACAGATAAATATCAATGGCATCCACAATCTCTTTATCATCATCGCACACAGGAATATTGAACATTTCTTCACCTCATTTCTTCTTCCTCTTTCCTTTTACGCTGTCAGTTTATCAGGGAAATCTTGTTTTCAGGATAGGGAAAATCTTAAGATATTTTAAATTTCTGTTTTATATACGATTTTATCATATCACATCTTTGCATCAAACGAAACTTACAAACATCTTACAGCTGAAGTCGTGTTACTGCTCACTCCGTGTTCAGCAAACACAATAGTTTTCTTTTCTTTACAGAAAGAGAATTTTCCGATATACTTAGTTCACCGTTTTTGTTTTGGGAAAGGAGACTCCGACAATGTTTCGTTTATGGGGAAAAATATGGACCGATAATCACATGATGAAAGACACCGTGATCTGCAACGATACGGATGACACGAGGACCCATAAGATCTTCCAGTCTCTCGAAGAGATCTGTTATCTCTGGGATCTGAGCAAACCGATCTGGCTGGACAATAATATTATGGATTTTAAACGCCACGATAAAACCCGGTTTACCTCCGATAATTTTATTGAGACGATCGATTTTGATTATCTGGAAATTGAAGTGATTGAAGAGTAGTTTGTATGGAAAACAGGCAGACACCGCATGCTGGTGTCTGCCTGCTTTATGAAAATAACAAGTTAACGTTCTGCTCAGATCAGATATTCGCGAATCACCTCCCGCATAATATGCTCTTCCTCCGGTGTCAGCATATGAGAAAATTTTGTCTCACTTGCCGCCGTCTGCCGGATCCCCTCTGTTACTTTATCGATCAGCTCCTCTCTGGTCTGCTCTTTCAGTGCCTGCTCATCCGGCACCGGTTTTCTGGCGGGCAGGGTATTTTCCATATAATCCAGAAGACCATCAAGAATTATATCTTCTTTATTCATAAAGCCCATAAATTGCTTCATCAGAAGTAACAGGGCGAAGATTCCCGCCCCGGTCAGTACATACTCGTAACGCAGCAGCTGTGCCTGCTCATAACGGTAAGTCCCATAGACTGCCGTCAGAATCAAAAGGAAGCACAGAACCGCGCTGTAGCCGATTCCCTGCTTCCACTTTTGTATCCCGATTCCCAATGTTTTTCCCCTGGCAAGCTGCGTCCTCACAAATGCCTCCGGATTATTGATCTCCTGCTCTTTCGTCAGACGCATCTGGTACTGGTTCAAAAATTCTTTTGTCCATTTTCCTTTCGGTTCTGTTATCCTGCGTACATCCCGTATAGCTCTGCCGTAGAAACGGTCGACCATAAACATACACAGGATTCCAAGAATTCCCGCTCCGATCATCCCGTAAAACAACACATTTTGTTCCATCCAAATATGCAGCATTTCCGTACCCCCTTATTTCAATACTGAATTGGCAGTCACTTTTCACATCCTCCCACAAACGCCTGTCCATCCCGCACCCCCGATCGCCGAATCCGGAAGTCATGCATTTGCAAAACGATGTTCTGGAAATATTATATCCTCCACATACCTGATTTGAAACTAAAATCGTTCGTCAAATTCTTACAGGTTTTTATCATGACAAATCCTTTTCTTACAGTGCTTTTACCATCTCTTTCACGAGATTCGCACAGTGACGTGCCGCCGCTTTTTCAAATGTCGGATAATCCATGGTTGCACTGTTATCCGCTTTATCAGAAATGGCACGCAGAACAACAAACGGAACATGGTTTAAGTAGGCCGCCTGAGCGATAGCTGCTCCTTCCATCTCGGTACAGCTTCCTGCAAATTCACGGATCAGTTCATCCTTCACTTCACTGCTTGCCACAAACTGGTCACCGCTGACCACTCTTCCTTCAAACACCTGAATATCCGGGTTCGCTTTCTTACAGCATTCTGCTGCTACTTTACGGAGTGTCTCATCTGCTTTAAAAGAAAATACATTCATCTGTGGAATCTGGCCCTTCGGATAACCAAATTCTCTGGCATCCATATCATGCTGCAAAGCATCGGTAGACACAACAATATCACCGATGTTGATCTCTGCCTTCAAGGATCCGGCGATTCCGGTATTGATCACCGCTTCTGCCTGAAAATCATCCACAAGAATCTGTGTGCAGACCGCTGCATTTACTTTACCGATTCCGGAACGTACTACGACAACTTCTTTTCCATTTAATGTACCCTGATAGAATTCCATGGATGCTTTTTCTTTTACACAAACTTCTTCCATCTGACTTTTCAGTTCTTCTACTTCGAGCTCCATTGCTCCGATAATCCCGATTTTTTTCATCTTTTCTCTCCTGTTTCTTTTTTGTCCGTAACTGTGAAAGTACTGAACAGTTACACTTTTTATAAAAGTACTCATATCCTCTGTAATTCCGGTCTTCTCCTGCTTCCCGGGAGTTTTGCCTGCTCTTCATTATAACAAAGCAGCGTTTTTTCCTCAACCTTTTTCCTTCCGTTTTGCTGTTATGACAAATTATAACATTTCGATTCCCCTACTGGAAATCAGACGTAATATTTGTTATAATGAGCGTTAGCGAGCGGGAACAAACGAAGTTTGTTCATCGGGAGCGGCGAATGGCGATCATGATAGCTGCGAAAGCAGCGTCAAGCACCGAAGGTGCGAATCATGATATAATAGCTTGCAGATCTAAAATGTACCGGATTCGGAAGTACATGTAAAATTAAAGGAGGAATTATCATGACATACAAGACAAAAGGAACCTGCTCTTCTCAGATCGACTTCGACCTGAAAGACGGCAAAGTATACAATGTTCGTTTTACCGGCGGATGTAACGGCAACCTGAAAGGAATCGGCGCTCTGGTAGAAGGACAGGATGCCCGGGACGTGATCAATCGTCTGGAAGGAACTACCTGTGGTTTCAAATCCACTTCATGTCCGGATCAGCTTGCAAAAGCCCTGAAAGAAGCGCTGAACCAGTAATCAGGAAACATATCCTGTTCTTTGCACATACGTAACACAATGCCCCTGTCAAAAGATCTCTGTCAGACATGCCGATCTTTTGACAGGGGCACTTTTTATTTTTGATACAACTGTTCGTAAAACTATCTGTCCCACTTATCACAAAGATTATTGATCTGGCTGGTCAGTTTCGCAAGGTCTTTGTTTGCTCCGCCTTCGTTATGACGGATCACCGTAAGAAGCCGCTGACCGGCTGCAACCAGTCGCTGATATACACCGGAACCTTTCGACTGCGGTTTTGTCTCCTGCTTGCGGATGAACACACCTTCCGGACAGCTGATGAATGCTGCTTCTTTCAGATCGTAAACAGTTCCGCTGTACGGTGCCATCGCCGTATAATGAAGTTCATCTTCCAGTCTTCCGGTCAGTACCTGACAGGAAGTATCTTCTCCATGGCACACAAATACCTGTTTTGGCTTCTCTTCGAAAGCTTTCGCCCACTCCATCAGTCCCTCATTATCTGCATGACCACTGACGCCAGGCAGAACTTTGATCTCTGCATTGACCTGAATCTCTTCCCCGAACAGTTTGATCTCTTTCGCTCCTTCCACCAGCGCACGCCCCGGTGTACCGATTGCCTGATATCCCACAAACAGAACCGTACATTCCGGTCGCCACAGATTGTGTTTCAGGTGATGCTTGATCCGACCGGCATCGCACATACCACTGGCCGAGATAATGACCTTCGGGCGGTCATCAAAGTTGATGGATTTGGATTCTTCACTGGTGATGGAAAGTTTCAGTCCCGGGAACGTGATCGGATTGATTCCTTTATTGACCAGCTCCATCGCCTCTTCATCAAAACAGTCTTTGTGGTGTTCATTAAATATAGTAGTTGCTCCTACTGCCAGCGGACTGTCCACAAACACCGGGAAACCATCGTGTCCCTGTATCATATGATCTGCCTTGATCTTACGGATAAAATAAAGCATCTCCTGTGTTCTTCCCACTGCAAACGAAGGGATCACCACATTCCCTCCCCGGTCAAAGGTTCTCTGGATCACTCTTGCCAGCTCATCTTCATAGCTGGCCCGTGGACCATGGCTGCGGTCACCGTAGGTAGACTCCATCACCACATAATCTGCAGATTGCAGATACGTTGGATTCTTAATTAACGGTTGATCCTTATTACCGATGTCACCGGAAAATACGATTTTCCGTTCTGTATCATCTTCTTTCAGCCACAGTTCGATGCTTGCTGAACCCAGCAGGTGACCGGCATCCACGAACCGTACCTGAATCCCGTCAGCCAGTTCCAGGATCTGCTGATATGGGCATCCCACCAGATGAGAGATTGCTCCCTGTGCATCGTTCATATCATACAGCGGCTGTACCGGTTCCTTGCCGGAGCGCCGTCCTTTTCTGTTTCTCCATTCCGCCTCAAACATCTGGATATGAGCACTGTCACGAAGCATGATCTCACACAGATCTACCGTGGCATATGTCGTATAAATATTTCCCCGGAAGCCTTCCGCATACAGAACCGGAAGTTTTCCGGAGTGATCGATATGTGCATGTGTCAGCAGTACAAAATCAAGTTCCGAAGCCGGCACAGGAATCGGTATATTCTCAAAATTATCCGGTCCCTGCTCCATTCCACAATCTACCAGAAACTTTTTACCGGCGGCTTCCAGAAAATAACAGCTCCCTGTAACTTCATGTGTCGCACCCACAAATGTTATCTTCATAAAAACCCCTCCTTTTCTTTTATTTTCAGAATCTTATCACGTTTTGCTTTTATATTCTTATTATACGCGTATATATACAGAAATGCAAAATACTTTTCCTTTTTATTTTCTTTTAATAATTATGGGTTTCTTGACTTTTTTTCTTAATAAGATACAATGAAACTATTAAAAATATTATATGTAAAAACATTGATTCTACTACTGCCCTTTCGGAAAATCAATCGCAAAACAATAGACGAAAGATTCCGGGAGAGTATTATGCATTCAGGAGGACATTATGAAACATATCGTACTTACCGGCGGCGGTACCGCAGGTCACGTAACACCGAATATTGCTATGATTCCAGCATTGAAAGAACAGGGATTTACAATTTCTTATATCGGTTCCTATAACGGAATTGAAAAAAAGCTGATCGAAGAGATGGGAATTCCTTATTACGGAATATCCTCCGGTAAACTGAGACGTTATTTTGACGTAAAGAACTTCACCGATCCTTTCCGTGTGCTGAAAGGATTTTCCGAAGCCAGAAAACTGCTGAAGAAACTGAAACCGGATGTGGTTTTCTCCAAAGGCGGATTTGTCAGTGTTCCTGTTGTCATTGCGGCAAAGCGTTGTAAGATCCCGGCAATTATCCATGAGTCCGATATGACTCCGGGACTTGCCAACAAGCTTTGTATCCCGTCCGCTGTGAAAGTCTGCTGTAATTTTCCGGAAACTGTCAGCAAGCTTCCTGCTGATAAAGCAGTCCTTACCGGAACTCCGATCCGTCAGGAACTTCTGCAGGGTGATCCGGAAGCAGCTCTTCGCTTTACCGGGCTGAAAGCCGGTAAACCGGTTCTGATGATCATTGGCGGAAGCCTTGGTTCCGTCGCTGTCAACACCGCTGTCCGCAACATCCTGCCAGATCTGTTAAAGGATTTTCAGATCATCCATCTTTGTGGAAAAGGAAAACTGGATACCTCCCTGACAGATACAGAAGGTTATGTACAGTATGAGTATATTAAAGATGAACTTTCAGATCTCTTCGCTTTGTCTGATCTGGTAATTTCCCGTGCCGGAGCCAATGCAATCTGCGAAATCAGCGCCTTAAAGAAACCAAATCTGCTGATTCCTCTTTCTGCCAATGCCAGCCGCGGTGACCAGATTCTGAATGCCCGCTCCTTCGAACGACTGGGTTATAGTAAAGTTCTTGAAGAAGAAGAGATCACCAATGAGAAACTGCTGCAAACGATCCGTGACCTCTACAAGAACAGAGAGCAGTATATCGAAGCGATGAGCAAAAGCAGCCAGATGGATTCCATCGGCAAGATTGTGGGAATGCTTTGTGATTGTGCGAAGTAAGTGAGTTCCGGCTCATAACCGTGAAGACACCGAACAGTTGCATATGATTTATAAAACGGACAGGACGATAAGCAGATACACCTTATCGTCCTGTCCGTTTTGTTACATTAATGCGGCTGTCACTTTCGCAACAATCTCGTCTCTCACTTCATCTTTCAGTTCGCCCGGTTTCCAAGTGATACCTGCCTGATCGCCATTATAGCGCGGAATCAGGTGCATATGAAAGTGAAATACGGTCTGACCTGCCACTTCACCATTGTTCTGTACAATATTAAAGCCATCGCAGCCCAGTGCTTCTGTCATGGCTGCTGCCATTCTTTTCGCCAGAACCATCGCTTTTGCAGCCATCTCTTCCGGAATCTCATACAGGTTTGCATAATGATGCTTCGGAAGGATCAGGGCATGTCCTTTCGTTGCAGGACCAAGATCCAGAATCACACGAAAATCATCATCCTCATACAGGGTAGCGGACGGGATATCTCCGCCGGCAATTTTACAGAAAATACAGTCACTCATATTTATTCTCCTCTCTGTTTTGCATTATTATTCTTTTGTAACTGTTCAGTACCTTCACAGTTACGAGCCAAAATGCATAAAAAATCACCTTCGGTGATGGCATTTTGGCTTGTATGTCTCGGGATTTTGACATATTCATGTCAAAACACCTCGCGGGACAGTGGCTACTGAATAGTTACGTTCTTTTTTCTTACCATGATACACGCATTATCAGAAAATTTCCAGTCATCTTGCAACATATTCTTTTCTGTTGCGATATGTGGTTTTTTTATGCACCGTAAACAGTACTGTCAATACAATTCCACCGATCAGGCCGCCCACATGAGCCGCATTATCAATCTGCGCCGCCTGTGAACCGTAGTAGATCGTAACCACAATGACAAACACCAGCCGCCGGATCACTATTTCTCTCACCTGCTTTTTGTTTTTGATCATCAGAACAAAAACTCCACCGATAATTCCATAGATCGCCCCGGAAGCACCTGCGCTGACAATATTGCTCTGCGACTGAATATCCATATACAGGGACAACAGATTACCCACCAGTCCGGAGCCAAGATAGATTGCAAGGTATTTCCAGTGTCCCACTGCATTCTCCACCATATCTCCCATAAACAGCAATACCGCCATATTATTTGCAAGATGATAGATTCCAAAATGTAGAAACATAGAAGTAAACAGCCGATACCACTCTCCATTCAGAATGAACGGTCTGCAAGCGGCACCCCACTGCAACATAAACCCGGTATCCTCTGTACTCCCCAAAAACTCCATGATAATAAAAATCACCACATTGATCCCGATCATCAGCAGATTCATCCAGTTTAACGGTCCCCTGAAGATTTGTTCCAGTGCATCCGGTGTGTTACTGTTCTGGCTGTTCATCCGGTAATACGCTTCCCGCCTTCTCTGCTCCTCCTGCTGCCAGTCTTCATCCTGATACCGGTTCATATATTTTCCTCCTGTCAGACATCAGTTATATTTTCCTCATTATATGCCCACACTTTCTGTTTTACAAGGAAAATCAACGAACCTGTCTGCTATATCTTCACCTGGTATATCAGGTCAGCAAACCGAATCTGATCGCCATTGATCAGTTCCTGTTCTTCTTCTCCATAAAGTTCCTGCTCATTGACCCAGGTTCCGTTTCTGGAATTCATATCTTTCAGATACCAGTTACCTGCCCGTTGTTCGATACTGGCATGGACCCGACTTACTGCTGTGGATGGCAGGACAAGATCTGCCTGTTCTTTCAGTTGTCCGATGATGGTGAGACGGGTTGCTTTTTCTATCCGAAACTGCCTGCCACTTACCGGGTGCAGTTCCTTCAGAATCAGACCGCCCTGTTCTCCTCCGTTTGAAAGAATCTGGGTATAGGTATCCCCTCCCCATGGAATCCGCTTTTCCCATGTGATTTCTTCTTCCGGCTCTTTATCCTTCTCCTCCCATTCTCTGATATCTGTTTTCGAATGCCTTGGCGCTTCTTCCGATGTTCCCTGATAGATCGCAAATTGTTCCTCAATCTGTCGTTCTTCTTTTTTTCTTTTTCTCACAACCACCTGCCAGATCAGAACAATTAATATCGCCATCACACCCGATGCTGCCCAGGTTCCCAGATATTGTGGAACATATTTCAGAACAGCATACCCTGCCAGTGCATACAACAAAACTCCGATAATTCCCAGCACCATTTCGACCAAAACAGGACTCACCCGCCCGTTTTCTCCTTCCTCCTCTTCTGAAGAAAAGAAATCTTCCAGTACCGCTTGTCTGTTATCTCCGAAATATGATGTTTCCTGATGTTCTCTGCTTTTCTTCTCCTGACAGGCCTGAAGTTCTGTTTCTGTCGTTTTTCTTTCTTCCATCAGCCGCCGTTCCAAAACACTTTGTAACCCCATTACCGAGAACGTATCCTGGATCGCATACTGGTAAAGTTCATAAACTACCGATACTCCGGTCTGTTCCTGATGATCCAGTCGTGGAAGCAACTCTTCCAGAAGTTCCCGAATCCCCTGTTCCAGTTTTTTCTCCGCTGCCGGAAGACAGCAAAAAGAGGGATAACAGCTGACAGGATCAAGATAAATATAATTCCAGTCCAGACAGATCTGATCTGCCGGTATCAGATATTCCTCCAGCTGTACCAGCACCTGTAACAGCACCTGAATAATAAGAAGCACTTCCGATCCTTTTACCTTTTTTAACCTGCTTTTTTCTGCAAGCGATATTTTTGAGGTAATATCATAATAATACAGTTTTTTCTGATCCATTCTTCTGCACTCACACCCAAGAAGTCCCTGCACCTGATTTTCGGTCATCATTCTTGTGATATAATTTTCTGTCTTCTCCCCGGTCTCCACCACCAGATAATTGTGCTGCAAATCTCTTCTGTAATCCATCTTCATCTCTAAAAACCTTCTTTTTATGTACGAAACGCAATCACTTTTCTCATAAATATAACCGGTCGTATGATTTTTTGTCCGATCTTTGTCTCAAACTCCAGATGCGGCCTTCCCCATACGGATACTTTTCCTGTTATCTTTACCCGTACTTCCTTCTGATTTCCTGTAATCTCACCTGAGATACCTTTTCCCGAAAATCCACTTTCACTACGCTTTGTTTTCCATTTTTTCTCTGCTTTTTCCTGTCCTGTTCTTCCTTCCAGCACACCATATCCACTTCCCTGAACAGATACCTCACATGCTGCCTGCGTATACCAGCATCGCAAATACACATAAAAAGTAAACGAAAGCAGAAAGGTAAGAATCATCACACACAACGGAACTACCAGCGATGCCTCCACCGTAAGAGAACCTTTTTTCCTTCGTCTGTCCCTTTTCTTTATCTGATTTGCTTCCGGATCCCTGCTGTACCTTTTCTCTTTTCCTGTCTCTTCCATACTTCAGCTCCTTTTTTGTATATTCACAAACCTTTTCATCTGTTTCCCGTTCTCAGATATACTGCACCAGATATCCGGCCAATAAAAACGGTACAAAAGGAAGTTCCTTTTTTCTTCCCATTCCCAATGCCAACATGCAGACCCCAACCGCTGCCGCCAGAAGAATCGCTGTCTGAAAAATCACACATGCCTGCTGTATTCCCTGGATCCATCCGATCCCCATCAGCACAATTCCATCTCCGCTTCCTATCTGATCCGACCTCCACAATGATGCAAGCCACAGACAGATTCCCGGAAGAAGACCACTCCAGCAAAGTTTCTGATCTGTTCCTACATATATAAACGCCGTCAGAACAAAAACGGCCACGGTCCACACAATATCCACTTCTTTTCTTCGCCAGTCAGTCCAGCTGTTTACCATCAGATAACCGGTTGTCAATACTCCCATCTTTTTCCTTTCCGCACACTGCCGCAAATATTTTTGGATCCCTGACTTTTTTAACCTGTGTTTTCACGACATCGCTCACATTGGATATATGCCTGTATTTCAGATTTTTTCACCAGACGGACGGTTCGTTTCAGCCCGCTGCAGGATGCCTGACTGTGATAGCAGTCTCCTTTTTCCGTATAGTAAACCAGGGTACTGTCACCGCCGCACCGTTCACAGGCATGATATTTTCCTCCATATTCATTCCGTTTTTGCTCCACCTGTGTTTTTATTCCCCGATGAACCGAGAGATCCAGATGGGTACAAGATTCTGATGTATGATATACGCTCTCATACTCTGTCACATAAACCATTTCTCCGCCATCTGTTCCCTCGTTGTCTGTATTTTTCGGGTCATATCCGGTCCAGGCATGCACCACACTGCTGTTCGTCACCCTAAGTTTTGATACCGGAAGGATTGAAAATGGCAGTTGATACAACACTGTAGCTTTCAGTTGAATCTTATGATTTTCATATCGGGATCCGATCAGACTCACTGCTGCGCCATCCCCGAGCTCCGGAAGATGTGCTTTTGCGTAAGCGATGCAGACACCGGAAGAAAGTACTCCTGTCGGCGTGTTCACACCGGAATCCCCGCTTTCCACACTGGCATACATACCAAGCTCCTGTGCGCTCTGATGTAGAGATGTTTTCACAAGTGCCTGCACCCGGTACAGATCCATTATTCCAAGCAAGGTACAGATTCCAAGCAGAAATAAAGGGATAACCAGAGCTGCTTCCACAGTAAGTACCGCCGGGATCTGCTGCTTTTTTCCCCGGGTCTTCCGAAAGAAACAAAGAAATACTCTCCGCTTGTTTTTGCAGATAGCCTGAAGAGATCCTTTACCTTTCTTTTGTTTTTTTATTTTCGGAGAGTATATCTTTATTCCTTTCTTTATGGCTGTCTTCATTCCTGTCCTTTCCATATCTGTATGTCCGTCTTTTTCAGACACCTTTCCATCAGTCACTTCCCATTGCATATCCGTAATCTCTTTGCAAAGAAAATGTCTTTTCCGCAAAAGTCACTCCCATGTCAACTTCCAGATAGATCACTCCCTGATCCAGACGAAAATTTTCTTTTCCTGACATTCCCCGTATCACCGCTTCCACTATATCCATCGTCCGCTCAGTCTGAACCTCTGACTTCCCTGTCATCAGTAAAATCCCAAGATATTCCTGATATGTCATGCCCTTTTGTTCCACAGCTCTGCTGTTTTTCAGTAACTCTGTAATCTTCGCCAACTGATGCAGCGATACCATCCAGGTGTCTCCTGTTTTTACCAGCGGAACCTTACCGCCCGTCAGCAACTGTCTTACATCCAGCAGACTCTCTCCGAAAGCCCAGGCTGCCTGCAGTGCAAAACTTACGATTCCTTCCAGCGCCGGAAATCCTATGGCAGCACAGATGACAAGTGCCATTTCATGAATCTCTGCCTGTCTGGTCGGATCCTGTAAAAGATACATCATATTGGCAGCTTCCCTGGCTGCCAGAAGACGGTATACCACCGCTTTCAGATTTTCCTGATCGGTGTTCTTTCCACCAATCACATACTCCAGCTGGTACCGCAACGGGTCTGTCGCATGCTCCATACTGGTATAGTCCGTAAGATGCTGCATCATATACGCCTGAAAAATCCCTCTTGTCAGAACCGTATCCTCCTGCGCCCCATAAAACGGTATCCCCATACCGGTCTGCTTTTCCCGTCTGCTGAGTCGTTTTTCTTTTGGCAGTCCCTTCTGCGACAGCTCTTTTCCCGCCGGAACCACCAGTGCCAGAATGCTTTTTTTCTGTAACTGCCGGATCACATCCAGCGGATTGACAAAATCAGCCGGAACCTGGACCACGGCTGGTTGTTGTCCTGTATTGTCCGGATCCTGTCCCTGATTTTGACCGGCTTCTTTCCTGGCTTTTTCATAACTGTCCATAGACTGTTTTACATCGATATCACTCCCTCTCTTTTCCTGTTGTTCAAAAATATCTTTCTGTTGTTCATATTTTTTCATAAGAAGCTGTATCCCCTGAATACCAAGTGTCTCCTTCATGTAGTCCACCGCCTGCGCACGATATCCGCGTCCATGCTCATCTGACATCAGTGTGTATGCGGTAATTGCCCCCGAGACAGACGAACATTTCCACAGATTTTCCCCACGAACACCTGATATTGCTCCATCCGGACGACAACTCTCTTCCATACATTTTTTTACCGTTTGATACATACACTCCGGCTTCCACACTCCGGTTCCATAACTTCCATCCACCATAAAAACATGATACCTTTCCAGCAGTTCCCGGTCATACCCGGCAAATACCGAATACAGACCTTCTTCCACACCGGTTTCCGCCTGTACGCGCCCTCCTCCAATCTGTACCGACTGCAGTAGTACCTGAAAGACCAGCAGAAAGACTGCCAGAAAAAGACTGGTGAATACCGTTATACTTCCTGATTTTTTCAAGGGATACCTTCTTTCTTTGGGAAATATGTCGTAACTGATATGTTTTCGTTGACAGGTTACTTTTTAGATGCTGTTACTTTGTTTTGTTATTTTTGCAAGAATATTATTCACCAGACTGACCAGCTGTTTTTTAAAGATGGCAACCAGCCCGACGAGAACGACAATAAATTTAGCCCCTGTCTTTTTCATGCCTCAAAAGCCTTATAAACACTGGATTTAACCATATAGACCAAAACGTATCATTCGTCTATTTTCTTTGTTTTTTGCACTTTTTGTATGTTGTGTGCATTTTGTAGCCAGTATTTTTATTTATTCATATCTATACAAAACAAGACAGAATGTACTTGCTTTTTTTACTGTACATTCTGCCTTGAATCATTCAAATTCAAATATTTAATTTTTCCTTTTATACTTTAGATATTTTTCTTACCCTTGCCAATTCTTCTCGCAACTCTGCATTTTCTTTTTCCAATTTTTTTATTTTTAGTTTCAATTCCTGTATAGTCGTTTTTGCATTAACTAAAGTTCTTTCCATAGCCATATCAATAATAATCTGTTTCGGATTATACGTTACGCTCTGTTGATGCATAGCTTCATTTACCACCCTGCGCATTTCTTCATTTCGATAAAAAAATCCTTTAGAAAATCCTGTTTTTTGAATCAATGCAGCAACTGTTATTTTTTCTTTTGATTCCAACATTTCTTGAATTTTCCGTTTTGCGGTTTCTACCTTCTGTTTGCTACGTTCCAAACTACATTCGACCATTTTATCGTATTTCATAGATTATCGTCCTCTCAAAAAACTTGTACCACACCATTCTCACAATTTTTTTAGAACAGAAATTTCTTTCCTACTGACCCGTTTATTCAATTTCTCTAGTTCTTGCTGCAACAGTTCATTTTTTCTTTTCAATTTCTGATTTTGTTCTGCTAATTTCTCGTTCTCTGCTTTGGCTTTTAACAATTCAATTTTCAACTCAATTACTGAATTTTCAAGTTTTCTGTCCATTGCAACCGGATGTCTATTCTTAAAAATTGCTTCCTGTCTATGTATTGCGTCATCCATTTCTCTTCTGATAAGCTCATTTTTATAAAAAAATCCTCTAGAAAGCCCAGTTCTTTTTACCAGCTCTGCTACGGTAATTCTTTCCATATTTTTAAGCATATCAGATATTGTATTTTTTGCAATATTCATCTTCCTCTGACTCTCAGCCTGCGTAATCGCTACCATCTTATCATATTTCATAATCATCCCATCCTTCTATGATATCTAATAGGATCATGTCCATTTTTTCTCTTGCAGCTCTCGTTTCATCTGCCATCAGTTTATTGCCAATTTTTCGATAATGATGTACCGAATATATGGAGGTATGCCCCAGTAGCTTAGCTATCATCCAGTCATCCACATGCATTTCTGTCAATTTCTTTCCATAACAATGTCGGAAAATATGGGTTCCAAACTTCAGAAACTCTCCATTATCATCCCGGATATCTTCCTGGCGGATCATTGTCATAATCCGATTTTGAATCATGCTATATTGATAAGGCCTAGTTGGATCCTCTTTTTTTGTAAAAATGTAAGTTGTTTCTCCATACCGTTCCTTTGTATAATCAATTGCTTTCATAATCAGTTGTGCCACTTCTTCACTGATGGCTTTTTCATAGGTGACTGACTTCACCTGATCAATCCTTATAAAATATCGATTATTCCGCATGCTTAGGCAGTCTGTCTTTAAGGTCAGCGTATCTGAAATCCTCGTTCCCAGTAATTGATGGATAATCAGTGCCCTACATATCTGCTCATCCATTTTGAAAATGTGTTCGTTTAATCTTTTGATTTCCGCATCTGAGTAAAATTTGAATACATGCCTTGGTGTACTTGGGAAATCATTACTCAGAAATAATTCGCTCATGTACTGTCGTTCATATAAATTCCCAACATCTTCTATTACCCTTCGTAGTGCATATAGGTCAGATCTATAATTTTTCCGGTCATGTGCTTCCGTCTGAAGATATATCAGATACTCTTCTATATGCATCCGTTCCAGATCCTGCAGCGATTGAATGTCCAAATGTTTTCTTTTAAGAAATTTTGAGAACCGCTTTACTGCAGCTATTTCACTATGAATCGTTCCTAAAGGGGAATATTTTAAATGCATAAAAATTACTTTTTTTACTTCTTCCCGAATATCTGGCTGTACAATTTTAGTAAAGTTAATCGTTTCCGTATTCTTGATTGGATTTCCATAAATAGGAAAATCGAAGTTTTTAAGAGTCCAGATATCTTTTTCCTGCTCATCCCTGTCATCCTCTTCTTCCAGAAACTTCAAGATTTTTTTCATATGCCTTACAATGCCAGGACTTTCAATTCCTATTTTGTCATATGCAGGCCGATATTTTTTGCTTGATAAAGCATATCCTCGTTCCAGCATCCATCCTTTTAACATACGGATGATTTTTTCTTCTTCTCTGGCATCAAGGCTTTGTATTTTCCGATCAATCAGAAATTCCCGAATATTATTATAATAGGTCACTTCACTTGCCATGCTGGACGGTGCGAGCATTTTTCCTCTTTCCCATATAAATTCTTCCAACTTTTCGGCAAGTTCTTCTGATGGCAATCCTTCCAGATTAAAATACCGTTCCGGGCTGATACGCATTCTCTGAATCTGCTCTTCGGATGCTACCTTGCAGCAGTCCAGCTCATATATGTAAATTCTTTTTTTCATTTTCTTTCACCACGCTTCTTAGCTTTAATGGTAGAAGCCAAGTCATTTTCCGGTTTCTTAAAGTAAGTATCACTTGCTTTTTCAATTCTCTTTGGCATGAAGTCTACATACTGTTTTGTCATCTCTTCGGAAAAATGTCCTAAATAATCTCGGATTGTCTGTATAGAAACATCCTCATCATAAAATTGGGTGGCCAGCGTATGCCTATAGTCATGGGTTTTGAAGATATAACTGCCATCTGCAATTCCATTCTTATCACAGTATTGCTGAAACTCTTGTCGGAATGTTGTTCCCCGGTACGCTCCACCATCCTTCCCTTTAAAGATATAATCTTTCGGACGAATGTGTTCACGCTCAATATACTTACGCATGATTCTATACATCACAAGCGGTATTGGTATCATTTTATCTGCCTTCATCTTGATCTGATAGACTTTCAACCATGCATCTTCTCCATCCCAGTAATATGCATCCCCTTTTAACGTACACACTTCGCTGATTCTCAATCCAGTACACCACAAGTGTAAAAATATCAATCTTGGAACTAGCGGAAATGCATACAGCTTATGCAGGATTTCCATATAAACTTTTTCTTCCACCGTTCTGTCATGATGCTCTGGATATGTCTTTTTAAGGTAATACTCCGGTTTAAAGGGTATCTCCTTCATATATCCTCGGACATTTAAAAACTGATAAAATTTTATATAATGCACAATTCTTTTATTGAATGTATCATCTTTGGTATCCTTTTCTTCCAGTTTCCTAAAATAGTCATCCAATTGATTTTCATCTACCTGACAAATGGATTCTTCTTCCTTAAAATATTCCAGAAGTCTTTTTACCTCATATAGTTGTCCTCGGATATTTGCTATCGTCAGTCCACCAATTCCAACATGATATTTGGCATATTCCTGTAACAATTCTCGATTCTTTTTGTTAGTCACTTCTATAAAACTCAATCGCTGTACTGGATTGCTTGGGTTAAGCCGATCTTCTAACAGGTGAAAGCGTTCCATATACCACACATTGGCATATAAAAGCACTATTGATAAAATTGCAAAAGCCATTGATGATCCAGAACTTAT
>ENA-ORVB01000115-ORVB01000115.1-human-gut-metagenome-genome-assembly--contig:-NODE-115-length-68088-cov-3.41012_pt1 | contig 68088 bp, 53 predicted proteins | sample MGYA00242090_ERZ509231 | MGnify/ENA primary metagenome ERZ509231 (study PRJEB26280, sample SAMEA2338798) | human gut metagenome | biome: human gut; feature: human-associated habitat; material: faeces...
AGGAGCCACGAGGGCTCCCAAGCTTTTTTGTTAGCTTTTAAGTCATAAAGTCAGGGCATCATGTCGTTTGCATAAAAATAAAAGATAAGGTAATTCTAGCTTGGCTCAGGTTACATAAAGACAGTAGATTTGTCTCATTTCAATATCTGGCAAATGCTATAATGCCAATGTTTGAAGAGGAACTGAGAGCAGGCTCTGCATTGATAGTTCCCGTGTAAATTGAAAAAGCCACTCGGGGGACCTTTTTGAGATCACAAGACATAAAAGTCGGATTTGCACATTTGCTCCCATTCAAACAAAAAATTTCCAGTATTTTGATTACTAAACACAGATTTAGGTTTTAGACAAAGTCGTTGCTTTACCAAGCGGTAAACTTTTAAACAAAATACTGTTATCAATGACAAGGTTAAAAATTTAATTTTCTCCAGCGTAAGGAAGATTAATATGTACGAAAAAAATAAAGCCGGTTGTATGTATTGCGACAGCGTATGCGCTCATCGCGACAGTCTTATGATCCACATCTGCGATTTTGAACACTCCAAGCTTTACCTATTCCGAGATCAAAAAAATCGCGGCCGTTGTATTCTCGCATTTGATGGCCATGCAACCGATCTGACGGATCTTTCAAAGGAAGAGCTTGATTCATTTATGGGTGAATTAATGCAGGTTGCCAACGCAATTCACCGCGGATTCTCACCTGATAAAATCAATTACGGCTCTTATGCTGATACAGTAAAGCATCTTCACATACACGTTTGTCCTAAATATGAAGGCGGCCCTAATTGGAACGGTCCCTTCTCCGATGCAAATCCTGTTTACCTGAAAGATGAGGAATATCAGGAAATAATCAATATTTTCAAAAAAGAGCTTAATAAATAGCTGATAAATTACATTTAGCTAATTTAAAAAGATTCGAGCTGAATATTAGAGGTCGTTGCGAACAAAAAGTTGACCTCCACGTCAACAAGTTTTTTAAGCTAAGTCTGGTGAATACGCAACGGCCTCTGAATTTTGATCGTTTACAGGATCTATGTTGGGGATCTTCAAAGATGATCGAAAAGATCTCGGTAAAACCAAGTCTTTATAGGTTTCACCGTACTGACTTTGACGTAAAGCTGATGGCCGCAGCCAATCATCACTACACCGCTTTTTTTCTCAGCATCGGAGAGCTTTTTTTGAAATTCAGAAGAGCTTAAATCGAAGGAAACTCTACCCATAGTTTTTCAACCTATAAAATCAAATTTGAGTTTTTACAAATAGGCAAAAAAATTGGAATTGACCTCAAAATCATGAAGATTTTGTGACAATATCAATTAGCGCCATATCAAAAAAACGGAAAACAGGGGGAGCTGCGAAGATGGATGATCCTAGATGATCTTTGTCATCTATGATCTGCTATGATCATACGTTTTTTTATACTAACCCTTTAATCTGTAACAATAAAATTGAGCTTTTAAAGCTACTAATCACAAGGTAAAACGTTGATAATCAAGAAGAAAATTACACAATACAGATGGCGGATAGGGTGAGATTCGAACTCACGGAAGGCTAGGCCTTCGACGGTTTTCAAGACCGTTGCATTCAACCGCTCTGCCACCTATCCGCAGAAGATGGATGCATTATACAGTATATTTTTCAATAAGCAAGTTAATTTTAAGGTCTCGATCTTAAAAATATAGCTTTCATTTGCTTTTAAATGAATTTAAGATTTTTTTCCCCTGAGCAACACACTCGTCGTAGTTGCTGTCGGACAAAACGACAATACCCGCATTATACAAATGGTGCTCGGAATTAAACTGCAGGATCTTGGCCTTATGAACGCTTCCGTTTTGCTCGAATTCATAGCTTTTTTCCAAAGCTCTGAAGCCTGCAATTTCAGATTGCTCCGATCGACTGCTTTTTATAATTTTTACCCCGCTGCGAGCGAAAAGCTGAGTAATATAATCGTCAAATTGCTCCACTCCGGTAATAAAGTCTTTGGCTTTTTGGCTGAGTCCAGCACTGTCCATTCTGATCCCGCAGCCGTCGCGGGATGCCGCAGAAAACAGCATGCCGGGCTGATCAGGCGGGATCGGATTACCCCGATGATATTCCCAGTCATCCGGTACATCCAGACGATCTCCTTCAAATAAATAAACCGGACGCCCGAATGCGTCACTAATTAACGGATTTAAATGTAAGAGAAAAATTATTAGAGAGATCAAGCAGGCTCTTTTTTGCATATCAGATCCACTATCGATTATTGTTAAAGCCTTTTATAGTTTGTACGGCAAAAAATAATCCTGCCGTCTAAGCAGGATTATGCCATATTCAACAGCAGATCAGGCTGCACTCTTGCTATTGCGAATCTTCTTTAACAGCTTGACGACAAGCGGGCTTATCCATAGCAAGACCGTGATAATACCCAAGGTTGCCGAAATTGGACGCGAGAAGAACGACAAGGGATCCCATTCCGATTTAATCATCGACTGCATAAAGGTATTCTCAAGCATATGCCCCAGAACAAGCCCCAAGATAGCCGGAGCAACCGGGATCTTATTTGAGATCATCACGTATGCGGCAATACCGAATCCAAGCATGCAGGTGATATCAAAATTATCATTGTTGATCGCATACGCTCCGACCATGCAGAACCCTAGGATAATGGGATTTAAAAGCCTAGGCGGAACCTTCATGATCTTAGTTGACAGTCTTATGGCTATATAGCCTAAGGGCAACAGCAACAGATTTGCCAGAATGAACACGCAGTAAATTGCATAAAGGAAATCGCCGTGCTGCGTAAATAGCGAAGGTCCCGGCTCCAATCCCTTCATGAACAGCACACCGATGATAATGGCGGTAAGGGAATCTCCCGGAATACCGAAAACCAATGCGGGAATAAAAGCTCCCGAAATGGCCGCGTTATTAGCGGTTGTGGCATTAGCGATGGCTTCCACGCTTCCTTCACCGTATTCATCCGGTTTCTTTGAAAAACGCTTGCCCACTCCGTAGCAAATCCATGCGGCAATATCTCCGCCGGCACCGGGAAGAATACCTATGAGAGTGCCTATTACCTGCGAACGTAAGATCTGGAATTTTAACCTGCGGATCAGATCCCCCATACCCTTGAAGATATTGGATGTAAATTTGATGAGCTCGGCATTATGGGCCTCTTTCCGCGAAACATTGGCAAAAACCTCGGCTAAGCCGAACATACCGATCATGGCAGGGATGAACGAGAAGCCCTCCAACAGACTTAGATTTCCGAAGGTAAAGCGAGGGAAACCCAAGGTAATATCCGATCCTACGCTTGTAAGCAAGAGACCTATCATCAGCGAAATAAGTCCGCGCAACGGAGATCCGCCTGAAATCAGTACTGCACAGGACAAGCCTAAAACAGCCAACCAAAAGAATTCATATGAAGAAAACTGTAAGGCAACCTCGGCCAGAGCTGGCGCCGCACACAGCAACACTATGGATCCGAACAAACCTCCCAAGCAGGAAAGGACCAAATCTACGCCTAACACTACCGAGGCTTTTCCCTTCTTTGCCAAAGCAAAGGAGTCGTTACAATACGCAGCAGATGACGGAGTTCCCGGAATATGCAACAGAGTACCCGGCAAATCGCCTGAGAATATGGCCATTGCCGACATGGTGATGATGGATGCTACCGCCGGCACCGGATCCATATAAAAGGTGATGGGTACCAGCAGAGCAACGGCCATGGTTGCCGTAAGCCCGGGCATAGCACCGATAAACAAACCGTACATGCCGGAGCATACCACCACCAGCAACACGTAGGGATCAAGCACCAATGCCGCCCCTTGCATCAACAGATCAAAAGAAAACACGGTATCGCCCCTTTAGAAATAGAACAGCCCTTCGGGCAACGGAACCAAGAGTCCCTTTGAGAAAATAAGATAAATGACCAAGGTTGCAACCGGAGCCGTAAACAGAACGACCCAAGGCTTATTACGTAGCATGGCGAGCAAAACACCGATCACAATGCACATACATATGAGGAACCCGAGATATTCGGAGCACTCAATGTAAAAGATCACCAACGCTATCACTATCGCTATGTTTACAGCGCCGAACGAGGACAACTCCTTATTAAGAACGATGAGTTTTTCGCCTTTTAGGTGAAAGAGTCCCTTAAATGCAAGGATAACTCCGCATCCGAAGAAAAGAATGGATAATGCGCAGGGATACAGCCATGCTCCGGGCTTACCGTCATTCTGATCTGGAAATTCCTTTGCCACCATAAAGATGGATACGGATGCGATCGCAATAATCAGTCCGAGCAGAAAATCATGAATTTTCATAATATTAAGCAGTCTAATAAAACAATAAGGCCGTCTTTTGGCTCAGATCCTCATGATCTGAGTGTTGAGACGGCCGCAAAATTTAAGAACTTCTCAGAACTTACTTGGCAAGTCCCAAAGCCTTCAAGGTCTTACCCAAATCGGTATCAGATTTCTCCATATATTTGGTGAAGTCCTCACCCTCAAGTACCTTGATACCGAAACCTCTGTCAGCCATAAACTGCTTGTATGAAGGATCCTCAAGGGCTTTCTTTATGGCATTTAACAGGATCTCTCTACGCTCGGCAGGAACACCCTTAGGCAAAGCCAAACCGCGCCAGGTACCGACCTGAATATCAGATCCCAATTCCTTAGCCGTAGGCATATCGGGGAACTTGGGATCGCGTTTGTCGGACATAACCGCAAGACCGATGGCCTTGCCGGTCTTGTACATGGTTGCCGATTCGGCTACGGAGGTAAAGCAGGAATCGATACCGCCTGCGGCCATCTCCTTGTAAGCCTCAGCAGATCCGGAGGTAGGAATATAGGTAATGGCATCTACCGGCAAGCCTACGGCCTCAAGCCACAAGCCCATGGCTACGTGCCAAATGCCGCCGACGGAGGTGGCACCGCCGCGAACCTTACCGGGATTCTCCTTTAAGTACTTGATGAATTCATCATAGGTCTTATAGGGAGCATTGGCGCTGATGGTTACGGTGGCAGGATCCTCATTCATCAACACGAGAGGATCGAAATCCTTATAAGATACGGTAACCTCGGGAGTGATCCAGTGATCCATGGCAAGCTCTGCGGTAAGCTGACCGAAAGTATAACCGTCCGGCTTGGAGCGTGCCAAAGCTGACCAACCTACTGCACCGCCGCCGCCGGTTTTGTTGACAACCTTAATTGGCTGGCCGAGATCCTTTTCCATAAGTCCGGCAATAAAACGAACCTGAGCGTCGGAACCGCCGCCTGCACCCCAAGAGCAGATGAGGGTTAAGGCATGGGTAGGATATTTGTCGGCAGCCTGAGCAGGTGCTAATGCACTTACGGCCATAAATGCAGCTGCTGCGGCAGCAATCAGCGTTTTCTTCATGAGAATACTCCTGTATGTTTAAATTCATTAGCGCACGAAATTCTTAATATTTATATTTTCGTTTTAAGTCCTTAAAAGGCTTAACGCTGGTTGTATGTTACTTAAAAAAGATAAGAAATTTTGCAAGCTTGTTAACGTTTTCGTTATATTTGTCACTATCTTTTAAAAATTATGATCAAGTGCACATTTATATTTAAGTAATTAACTAATTATTTGAATTTATTTGATTAAAAACAAAAATTGCAACTTGCGGCTTTCAAAAAGTTATTATTATTTTGGATATTACATCCGGTATTTTAGATATTTTTTGTTTTCCCTAATGTACGTGCACGGTTTATAAAACTTTACGCAAATATATGCATAATGAATCGTCCTTAAATTTTTTTAGGAAACTGTTAATAATTTGCAAATGCATTACTATGCCATTTTGCCAAATTTATCGTAATTTTGCTTCCTCTCGAAACTCTCGATTTTTATAAAAAAAGGCCCACACCGTAAGGTATGGACCTATATTTTTAGAATTCAAATTTTCACTGTTTCTTTTTGCCGCTTCCCTCTGCCGACAATCTCATAAGCTTATTCTTATGCTCATTGACCAGAGCCTGCATCATAATAAATCCGCACAGCAGAATACCTACCACAATCTTGGTCCACCAGGCCGATAAGGTACCCTGGAAGGAAATAATGGTCAAAATGGTACCCTGGATCATTACACCCACCAGGCAACCCGGAATAAATGCAACGCCGCCCATAAGCTGTGTGCCGCCTATTACCGACGAGGCGATCGCATCCATTTCCATACCCAGGGCATGCTGAGTGTAGCCCGAGAGCATGATCATGGAATAAGCAATACCGCCCAATGCCGAGCAAAAGCCTGAAATCATGTACACCTTAATGCGAATATTATCGACCTTAAGTCCCATGAGACGGGCTGACTGCTCGTTACCGCCTGCAGCATATACTCCGCGACCGAAGGAGGTGAATTTCAGTACAAAGGTTGCAATCACGACTACGGCTAAGGCAACGATCGCTCCTAGGGAGAGGAAACAATCGCCTATGGGCAGAGACCAAAATGCCAGTTCTCCGTACAGCTCATTGTCAATGGGCACCGAATCGCGTGACAAAATGGCGGTGAGACCGCGGCACAAAAACATTGTGCCTAAGGTTACGATAAAGGGCTGAAGTCTGAAGAAGGTGATCAGAAAGCCGTTCAGTGCGCCGACGACCAAGCCTATTACCAACACGATCCCCATGCATACAAACGGACTTAGCGACGTGTCACGCATCAAAACGGCCAGCGTCATGCAGCAAAGCGCCACAACCGCTCCTACCGAAAGATCGATACCGCCGAAGCCGGAGATGATCGTGAAGGTAATACCCACGCAGATGATGATCACCGGGGCATTATCGATAAACAGGTTTAAAAACACCTGCAGACTGAAGAATCCCGGGTATAACAGCGAACCTGCTCCGAAAAGCACCAAAAACAGGATCAGGGTTACGTAAAAAGAGAAAAACTGCGACGCAACCGCGTTACTGAAGAACTTACGCATTTGCCGCCTCCTTTTCTTGGGCTTTATCAAGTTTCTTTAAACGGTAATTTTGAAACATAGCCTTAAATTTCTGCGACTGGAGCACGATGATGGCGATGATCACCACGGCCTTAACGGCAGGCAGACATTCCGAGGGAACTCCGACTGCATACATTGTGGTGGTCAAGGTCTGAATGGTGATGGCTCCGATGATGGTACCGCCTATGTAGTATCTGCCGCCGATCATGAGCGTACCTCCCAAAACCACCGAGCAGATGGCGTCCATTTCCATATTAAGACCGGCGTTGTTGGCATCGGCGGCACGAATTAATGAGGATTCGATAAGACCGGCCGTTCCGGCGCAAAAGCCTGAGAAAACATACACCGCAAAGAGCACCAACGTAACATTGATACCCGCATAGCGCGATGCATTCTGATTGATGCCTACGGCTTGGATCATGGTTCCTATGGAAGTTTTCTTATCCATAAAAATCACAAGCAACACCATGGCAAATGCCATCAGCATGGAGGTGGGGATAGGACAGCCCGGAATATTACCGCCAATCCACTCAAAAGGCTTGTAATATACGGTAATGATCTGACCGTCGGTCATAAGCTGAGCGATACCGCGTCCTGCCTGCAAGAGGATCAGCGTCGCCACCATGGCCTGGATCTTGATCTTGGAGACCAAAAAGCCGTTCCAGACGCCGCATAATACGCCTGCCAAAATAGCAAATAAGATTGCTACGACGAAAGGATAATGCGGTGTTCCTGAAATATCGCCGCCTAAAAAGGTACAAACCGTAGCCGACGAAATCGCCACGACGGCGCCCACTGAAATATCCACACCGGCCGTTGCGATCACGAAGGTCATGCCCAAGGACAAAATTATGAGCGACGAGCAACGACGCAGAATATCGATGGGACGACCGTACAGATTGCCGTTATCCATTACCTGAATATCAAAGAAGCCCGGTACGAATATGGCATTGAATAAAAGCAGCGCGCCCAAGCATACCAACGGCAGCGCCAGCGAACTGTGGGAGAATTTCCTAAGCATGTCCATGGTAATCTCCTGCAATAGCCTGCATGATGTGAGTCTCTGAGATCTCATCCTCTGCAAGCTCGGTGAGTTTGACGTGATCTCTTATAACTATGATGCGCGAGCAGGTCCTGACCATCTCTCCCATCTCTCCTGAAATGAAGATCACGCTCATTCCCTTTTCCTTAGCAAGCGTAACTGCCAGAGCTTCGATTTCGGATTTCGTTCCGACGTCGATACCGCGGGTAGGCTCATCCAAAATCAAAAGCGAGGGTTGCGTGGCCAGCCATCTGGCAATGATCACCTTTTGTTGGTTGCCGCCTGACAGATCTCCTATGCGCTGCTCGCGATCGGAGACCTTGATGCGCAACAATTTTATATAGTAGTCGGCAAGCTCATTTTGCTTGGAGCGAGGCATGTGACGGAACATTCCGCCCTTGGCCATAAGGGCCATGATGATATTTTCACGCACGGTAAGATCGGCAAAAATACCCGAGAGCTTTCGATCCTCAGGACAAAAAGCAATGCGCTTTTTCATGGCATCCATAGGACAGGTAAAGGAAATATCCAGATCATCTACCTTTATGGTACCCGAGGTCTTAGGAGTAAGTCCGAACAGAGTATCGGCAATTTCAGTGCGTCCCGAGCCCAAAAGTCCGGCCAGACCTATTACCTCGCCCTTCTTTATGTTAAGGGACAGATCCTTCACCTTACCCGGTACCGTTACATTATCTGCCTCGACGAAAACCTGATCCGAAGGCTTTGATTTATCGACATTCGATTCGATATCCCCTTCCTTGATCTCCTTGCCCATCATCTTGGAAATGAGCTCTATGCGCGGAAGCTTATCTATTTCATACTCCCCTACATAGTTGCCGTCGCGCAGTATGGTAATGCGATCACAGATGGTATAAATCTGCTCTAAGAAGTGCGAAATAAAAATAATGGATATGCCCGTGGATTTAAGATTACGCATGATCTCAAAGAGCTTTTCCGTCTCACGCTCGGATAGGGATGAGGTCGGCTCGTCCAAAATCAAAATCTTACAACGGGTATCGATGGCACGCGCAATGGCGATCATCTGCTGCATGGCCACGGGATAAAAGCTCAAAAGCTTGGTAACGTCGATATCGATGCCCAGGGCTTCCTGCAACAGCTTTTTCGAGCGCTGCTCCATAGTGCCCCAATCAATAGTCCCGAAACGGGTACGCGGCTCACGTCCGATATAAATATTTTCTGCAACCGAAAGATTGGCGCACAGATTCACTTCCTGATATACGGTTGAAATACCTATATTCTGACTTTCAAGCGTGGATTTGGGAGTTATATGATCACCGCAGTAAATTATGTCGCCGTTGGTTTTTTGATATACGCCGGTCAAAACCTTAACCAGCGTTGATTTTCCGGCGCCGTTTTCTCCCATCAGCGAGTGTATCTCTCCGCGCCTTAGGTTGAAGGACACGTCCTTAAGTGCCCTTACTCCCGGAAAGAACATATCTATATGTTCCATCCTAAGGATGAGTTCATTGTCAGAGGCCATCGAGCCCTCCCGAGAAACTGGTAAAAACCGAATTCGTTTAACTTTATAATTTTTAATGATATTTATTAAATATTCAGGGGGATGAAAACTCATCCCCCTGACTGGACGCTCTGCGTCCTTCCTAGGGCAACGGCAGTTTTCTCATTAAACTGCTTTTAAGCCCAATATCAATATTTACGAGTAGGGAATACCTCGGCTGCGGTCTCGGCAGGATATACGCCTTCCTCAACGAATACGCTCTTAGGAACGCTCTCGCCCTTTAAGATCTTTTCGGCGGTGGTGAAGAAGATGTCGCCCTGCAGAGGGTTGCACTCAACGGTGGCATTGGCCTTACCGTCGATCATGGCCTGGAAGATACCCTTAACGGCGTCGCAGGATACGATGACAATATCCTTGGCAGGCTTCAAGCCGGCAGCCTCAATGGACTGAATGGCACCTAAGGCCATGTCGTCATTCTGAGCAAACAGCACATCGATGTCGTTACGATAGGACTTTAAGAAGGACTCCATAACCTCCTGGCCCTTCTGACGGGTGAAGTCACCGGTCTGGGATGCCAAAATCTTATATTTATCCTTGTTTGCAGATGCAGCCAGGGCATCGTTAAAGCCCTTGGAACGGCCGGTAGCAGCAGATGCGCCGACGGTACCCTCAAGCACTACGATATTGATCTTGTCACCGCCGTTGCGAGGCTTGATATTATTCTTGGTTACGTATTCGTCGATCCAATTGAAGGCCTTCTTACCTTCAGTTACGGAGTCGGTACCGATCTTAGCAACATACAAGGAAGGATCAGAAACAGTCAAATCACGATCCATGATCACCACGGGGATCTTGGCACGCTTTGCTTCACGCAACACATTGTCCCAGCCGGTGGCCACAATAGGAACGAAACCGATCAAATCAACCTTCTGTGCGATAAAGGTACGAATGGCCTTAATCTGATTTTCCTGCTTCTGCTGAGCATCGGAGAACTTCAAATTAATGTTGTGAGCCTTTGCCGCAGCCTTAACATCGTTGGTATTGGCAGTACGCCACTCGGATTCAGCACCGATCTGAGAAAAACCGATGGTGATCTGCTTTGCCTGCACTGCGCCAACGGAAGAAGCGGCAATGACTGCGCCTAAAGAAGCTGCCAGTAAGGTTTTGACTAATTTCATAATGACTCCTCACATTTAAATTAAGATCAGCCTTGAGGGATCTCTCCCTTTTGCTTGATTTTATTTTAGCTTGTATACAAGGAATAAAAATTAAACCGTAAACGTTTTTGTGATTTAAGGCGGATTTTTTGAACCGTTTGTAATGAGATTTAAGCCCTGTGTCACATTTCAATCTCTTCTAATTTCCTTATAACTCGGGCAATAAACCGGATATAAACGCCCTTGGATCCGTTTTGCGTCTATTTAAGATTTGATGTTATACAACCGTTTGCATGATTGGTAGCGTATTGCGTTGCGCAATACGCTTTGGATTTTGCTCTCCTAGGCTTTAACTATCAGCGCCGTCCGGTCTTTAGAAAATAAAAGGCACGGATGGCTTCACCATATCGTACCTTGGGATCATTTTGACATTCTATGCGGCGTATAGGAGATGCTTACGCCGCAAGCAGACAAAGATCAGTTTAGATTTCCCGTCACATCATTCAGCCTGTGCGCTGAGCAAATCATCAAGCTCCTGCTCAAGCACCGCTTTTTCATGTCTCTTTTCAAGCACGGACGCATTCTCGGGCATACTCTTCATCTTGGAGATCTGAGATTGAACCCGATCAATTTCCGCATTCAGCTTGGCATTTTGCACGCTCTTAGCCGCATTCTGCTCCTTGAGATCGGCAATTTTCTCCTCCAAGCGGTCGAGTCTGCGTCTGCTTTGCGCCCTATCTTCATTGATGAGGGCATTTTTATCATTCAAAGCCACGGTTTCATCCGAGACGGCCTTAAGCTCATCCCGCAACACACTGATATCGTTCTTCTTTTGCTCCGTGCGCGCGGCATAGGATCCTGACGCTATGCACCCAATTTTTGAAAAAAAGCCCGGATCATATTTGGGATCACAGCTTTCGGGGCTGGCACTGCAGGCCGTTAACCATACGGCTGTGCCTAAGATCAATGCCGTCATCTTACTTTGCTTATGCATATTTTCTCCTAAACTCTCAGCGACTCTCTTTGTACCGTATATTCGGCAATGTTGGCGTTGACCGCATCAATCTCCTTTCTAAGTGCGGCTATTTGATCGTCAAGCTCGCGCAGCTTATTCTTTTCAGACGCTGCCAAGGCATCGTTGCCGCCGGCATCCCTTAAAACCGTATCGCGGGTCTGCTGAGCCTGAGACAGACGGTTTTCGGCTTCGTCCTTTTGTTTTTCAAGATATTTGATGTTGGCAGTAAGCTCGGTGTTCTTCTTTTCCAGATCGCTCTTGGTTGCAACACCGCGTTTATATTCGCGCTGCAGTTTCTCGATTTCGGCCTTATCATTTGCCAATACCTCTGACGCGTTCTCTCTTAAATTACGCGTGGTAGCAAGATCTTTTTTTACCTGCTCGGCCGTTGCATCCAGCTGCTCCTCGGTAGTTGCATAATCAGCACGCACCGTATCAAGCAGATAATTGGTTCCCATTCCCAAGGCGCATCCGGCGGCAGCCCCCGCTGCAATGCAGGCGGCGCGGGTATTACTATCGGAGATCAAAAGACAGGCCAAAGCTCCGATGGCAGCGCCCGTGCCACAGGCTACGGCTCCGGATTTGGAAAAGAAGCTGGCCTCCTCATGCTTTAAGGCCGGATCTACATTGGGATCGCTTAGCACCGTATTATCCTGAGCTTGCGTCCCCGTGCTCTGCGAGGTCGACAGGCATCCGTTCATCGAAATTGCCGCCAGAGAAAATAATGACAATACCGCTATTTTGGATAAGGATGAGCCCAAGGCTTTGATGGGCTTTGCCGATCCTTTTTCTTGCAATTTTTTCATTCTCACTAACTCCAAATGTAAAAGCTCCCGCTTTTCATATTTTTTAAATCAACGATACAGATCCATAGGGACTTTTTCCTGATTTTGATTGTATACCCCCACGCATTCGGTCTTACCGTCCTTGCCGGGACTGCATTTCACCTCAGGAAGTCTCACGCTTCCGCCGTCTGAGCATGCAGCAAGCCCCCCTGAAATTGAAAGGGTATTGCCCCCTGCACTGCCGCTTGTTGCCGTACTGCACTTTACCCCGTCCGAACGAGTGATCTCAGCCTGTCCCGATCCGTTTTTGAATTTATAGGCAACCGATACGCTCTTACCGGTTTTGGAATCCACAAGGCCTGAGGAGGTATTCCAGTTCCCATCCAAAGCCCTGACATTTCCTTGCTGTAAATCCTTGGGATCAAGCTTGATGGATCCGTTTTCATCGGTAGCAGGATCCGTCTTAGCGGCAGCTGCATTCATATCCGGCACCGCCGCAGGATCAAACGCGGCTTCATCTGTTGTGCGATCCTGCGCCGGATCGGTCTTCTCTCCTCCATGATCGGAGGCATCGCCCTGATCCAATAGCGCAGAGTTATCAGAGTTCGCACCCGTTGTTTCTGCATCCTTTTGCGTATTATTTAAGGCAGGATCCTCGGCTGCCACATCCGTAGTGTCAGAGGGGGCGGAATTATGATCATCTGCAGCCACAACACCGTCGGCGAGGGGTGCAGGATCTGCGGGGAGCGGATCCTCATTTAAAATTCCGTCCTTTATGTGCGGCTCTTTGTCAGTGACCGTTGCATTATGCACAAGGTCCACGTTTTCCATGGGAACCCTGTCCTTTATACTTTTATCAAGGGGCTGTTCGTAGGCAAGGGGCTCTAAAGATCCGTGCGTAAGATCAGGGACGCTCTTAAAGAGCGGCAGTCCGGCCGCCCGCGCAAAGAACCACCACCATAAAAGATAAGCAAGCAGCAAAAGTGCAAGCAAGGCCAGAGGCAAAAGCAAAAGACAAAGCAGATGCCTGCGCCACCAAGGAACTGGAACAACAGTTGCCGGCGCCTCTTCAAAGGAGCTCTTGGAGGACGCAGGCGCAACTTTGGGCGGCATTTGCAAGGCTGCAAAAGGTGAGCTTTTAAGATCCCCGTTTTTTTTCATGAAGCCCCAAAAGGTGATCACCGGCCTGTCATCCACGATATAAACGTAATTTTCATCGGGGAAATGTACCGCCGGCAGTTGTTCGGTGGCTGAGGTACCCGTAAGAAAGTGGGCAAATATTTTGTCGTCGTCGTTTAGAGGATGTCTTTGCAGATCCTGTCCGAAGGAGATGAGGCGTTGCTCAAAATCCTTGAGCTGAACCAAGGCCTGTCTTTTCTCCTCCTCGGAGGCGGCACTCCACAAAACTGCTCTGTGTCCCTTGGGATTTGACGGTGCAAAGGGTACATACCAGTTTGCTACGCTGCCTCCCGTCGTAAAACGGGGTATTGCCAGCATATCCGCATATTTTTTTCCCAAGGCCGGAGCCGAGCTCACGGCCTGACGGAAGGCATCGGCCAAGGTCCAAACCGGACGCCCGTCCTCACCTATAGGTAGGTACTCGGAAATATTTCCGCTGTTAAGCAATGTTCCGCTCATGAATCGTCACTCCTCGCAAACTTTTTTCATTTCACTGCCCGACGACTGCAGATTGGCGTCAAGCTGACTTGCATTTTGCGGTGAAAAAACCTTACCGCCGGTGATCCTGGCTACGCATGCGGCCTTGCCCGCATCCTTACCAATGAGTATGGTATGAATTTTAAGACGGGGCTTACGCTTATGTATGGATTTTGCAACCTGACATACGTCAAGATTGGCAGTGGCGGCACAGGTATCCTCTCCGTCCGAGATCAGGATCCCCACGGCATCGGCATTGACCCCGTCACTCATACGACTGATCCTTTGCAAACCGTCGATAAGAGGTGTCATGCCTCCGTAGCGTCTGGGATCTATTCCTGCTATGGTCTGCTTTAGCGCCTGACGCTGTGTTCCCAAGAAAAATCCTCGTGATTTGGCGGCTGGACACCCGTTAATCTCCACCAAGCCTATCTCAACATTTTTATCCACCGTATCTGCAAGATGCTTGGCAGCGCTTACGGCGGCGGCAAGACGCGAGGAGCTTCCCGCCACGTCATCTATCAGCATGGACTCCGATCCGTCAAAGGCAATGATGAGCTTGGGCATGGTTCCCTGCTGCTTTAAGGTTCTGCACTTGGGCACGGACTTGGCGGAGGCTTTTTTAGCCGCCTCCTCGCGTTCCTTTTTAAGGCGTAAGGCTTCCTGAGCCTTGCGCTCGTTTTCTAATTTTTCCAATCTTTCCTTTTCAAGACGTTCCTGCTCCAATCTTTCCTTTTCAAGGCGTTCCTTCTCAAGGCGCTCCTGTTCCAATCTTTCCTGCTCGAGTCTTTCTTTTTCAAGCCTCTCCTTTTCAAGTCGCTCCTCCTCAAGACGCTTTTGATCCTCATCTGAGGGCGCAGCCTTTTCTGCATCATCATGCTTTGCAGGCATAACCTCAGTTGGGATCTCTTTATTTAACAATCTGTTAATAGCATCCGTCAGCGTTCCCTCAAAGGGCCAGGGTCTAAGCAGGAAGTACCAAAGAGCCAGAAGCAAAAGTAAAAACGCCAAAAGACCGAGTAAAAAAGGGAAAAGACAGCCGCGGGAGGTGGGAACTGGAGCAACCGTCGCAGGCGAGATCGCCGCCAGGCGGGCTTTTTCCTCAGAAGGCGTTTCATAGGGCAAAAGCAAAGGCACTTTGCCGTCAAACACCAAGATATGCACCGGCTTTTCAATAAGCTGCGCAAGATATGCGCGTTGCGGCTCCAATCTTGGATTTGAAAGCGCCTGACTGCCCTTTAAATAAGACAGGATCTCCGTCGTATGCCTTTGTAATTCCAAAAGAGCCGGCTTTGCAAGTGCGGACTGAGCGCCCTCCCACACGCTTCCCTCATAGGAGGTAAAAAAATTGACGTGGTTCTCCTCAAACTCGCAGTCGGGCAACAACGAGGCGTGATCCCGCCCTAAGGCCGCATTGAGCTCATCCTTCCAGGCTGCAAGAGATTTTAAAAGCTCAAGCGAGAGCGGTGAAAGCTCGCCTGCAGCTATTCTTTTTACTCTCAGCATTACTTTTTACTCCTTAACAGATCGTGGCATTGTCCGGACCAAAGCTTGCGCTCAGCGGCTATATCCTTAGCTCTTGATGCTTTTTTCAGGTGCTCGGTATAAGCGGCTATGAATTGAGGCATATTCCCGTTTGAGAAGGTTTTTAAAGCTTGGACGGAAGCTGAGGCTATGAGCTTTTGATCGTAGGTAGCTACGGCCTCAATTACCGTATCGGCATAATATGAATTCAAAGACTTTAAGGAGGCGCCTGCATTTTCAGCATTTTTCAAGGCCGCCTCATAGGCCTTGCACAAGGCCTTGTTCGCCGCACAACGCTCCTTTAAGGAGGAGGCCGTATGTTCAAAATACTCCTTTGAGGAGTACTCATCGGCCATGGAACGACATAAAAAGCCTCCGAGACGCAAATTGGAGATCAAAGCCGTATCACGCATCTCATCGCGCTCGGCATTTGATTTGACCATTTGCGTACGCAGAGCATCAAGCTCGGAGGTCAGCGCCACATTTTCCTTGGAAAGGGCTTCCTTCTCCGAAGCGGTCTTTTTACTCTCGCGCTTTAAATTATTAATGATCCCATCAAGCTTTTCGATGCTGTCGTAGGAGCCGCCGCCTGCCCGCCCGGTGCTGTGATCGGTTCCAAGGGCCGCAATCTCACGGTTGAGGTTTTTGATTTCATTGCCGTCCTGGGCCACCACCGTACCGATCATAAGACGATAGCCCACGTCCTTGGCCGTAAGCTCCTTACCGTTTAAAAAATAAGGCTTTTCAATGCGCAGAGCCGAGGACAGGGCCCCCTTGGGCGTCAGCATTCCGCCCCCGCGTACGCAAAAGCCGCCGCTTTGTCCGTGCAGGCGTCCCGTTCTTACGGCATGAAAGGGCTCCAATATCATTTCCTGTACATTACCGAACATGTCGTAAATACCGAGCGGATTGGGCTTCAGACGTCCCGGAATATTAAGATGCCCCGCCGCACTTTGTGCTCCCTGATGCCAGGCATAGTCGGATATATCCCCTTCATGCGGAGGTAATGACGCTTCAAAATCAGCCTTTGAAACCTCAAGCCCCCCGCGCGCGGCAAATTCCCACTCCGTATCGGAGGGCAATCTTGCAAAAATTTGGCGCTTATAATTTTTCTTTACCTGTTCATCCTTTTGCAGAAACAGAGAATACGATCGTGCCGCCTCCATAGCCTCAAACCAGGATAAGGACGACATCGGCAATTTATCGATCATCTTAGGATCACCGCTTGGACACTTGCCTAAAAGCTCAGAATGCTGACGCTTGGTCACCTCATATTTACCGAGCAGATAGTAATATCCATGATCATCCTTAAAACCGCCCTGCACGAAGGAGGCGGACGGATCCTGGGCGAATGGACTTTGGGTGCCGGAAAAACCTGCGGTAAACGAGTGATCGTGCATACGATTGTCATCGCGGGAGGTATAAACGCGCCTGAAGCTCATAGTATCGCCGCAGGGCATGGGCAACACCACATCATCCTTTTGCGCATGCGGATCAGAGCTTTCGGCAGCATACGCTGCATTCCCCAAGGAGAGGCCTAACAACAGCCCGGCAAGCAAATTCTTCTTGTACATAATTGTTCTCCCCTCAGCGTCTTAGGATCATAGCCGGCGATGCGGGCAATATTCTTATGCATACTGCCAAAGAGGAAATGAGCAGAGACGCAAGCAGAGTAAACAGGTAAAAAAGCCCCAAGTGCAGAGGACTTAAGGCGCACACGGCCGTCCCCTCTCTCAAGGCCGCGGAAAAATACATGGCAAAAACAGAGGATCCGGTAAGATAAAGCAAAAGCGAACAAACGAAGGCTGCGCTTGCAATGAGGAAGTTTTCCAAAAGAATAAGGCCTATGATCCCGCCCTGCGACATGCCCTCGGTGCGAAGCAGCGCCAGCGCCCGCTCCTTGCGTGACAGTGAGGCGAATAAAAGTCCGCCTATGGCTGCCGCCCCGCCTGCGACCGAAACGGAGGCTACGGTTATGAAAATAAAGTTTAGGGTCGCAGTCAAATTCTTAAGCTCTTCAATATCGGCAAGTGCATCGGAAATATTGAAATGTGCCGAGAGCCTCGCACTTAAAGGCTTTACGCTTGCAAGATCCTTGGCATACAATCTTGCCTTGGCAAAGCTTCTACGGGTGTTATTTTTAAATGATCCGTCCGAAAAAAAATCTGGCTCAAAACCGTCGCGGTAATCCTCCATGGCTGTTAGGATCTCCTGCTTAAGGTAAAGCTTAAAGCCCGGCGACAAATGGTTTGGGATGATCCCCGCTACCTTAAAGTTGCAGACGCTGCGTTCGGTGTTGCCGTCACGAATGCGACTTATGCTAAGACGCAACACATCCCCTTTCTTTATACCGAGCATTTCGGCAAGGGCGGCGGAAACGGCAGTCTCATTAGGATCCTTAAGGTATGGGATATGAGCAAAGGAAAACACGGGATCGCCTGCAGCCGTCGGAATGCATTCCACCGCGCTTTTTATTTTGCCCATAGCCCCGACATCTGCAGAAACACTCAGGGCACGAGTCATTTCCACGACAAAGCCCGTATGCGGATCCTGCCTTATGGCCTTAAAGAAATTATCATCGAGCTCATAGCCTGACAGCATTCTGATCTCAAGGTTCTGCGGATTAGAATTCAGATTGTGCTCCATATTGCTTAGGATCCCGTAGCGCAACGAAAACAAAAGCAAAAGCGGAGAGAGCACGGCGGTGATGGCCGCCGTCATGCACAGATTTAAAATTTTCTCATGCCTGAGATCACCTACACACAGTGCAAAAATCATGTACGCTCCGTAAAAACACTTTCATGTGCCGACGACAATTCCTCGTCATAGGAGAAATGACGTAAATTGAAATCCGAGGCCAAATTCAGATCATGAGTCACCGCCACCGTACAAATCCTAAGTCGCAGGCTTTCCTCGATCATGAGCGAGAAAAGCTCCCTTGCATGCCCAGGATCCAAGGCGGAGGTAGGCTCATCCATAAGCAACAGCTCCGGGTGACGGCATACGGCCTTGACAAAGGAGGCCCTTTGACGTTGCCCCTCCGACATTTCATGAGCATAGCATTTCATCTTATCTTCGATGTTAAGGCGGGCACACAGCTCCAGGCTTTCCTCAAAGGAGGGACCGCTCTTTTCAAAGCGACGTGATTTTTTCGCCAAAGCCAAAGACAGTCTTAAATCATCCTCAAGTTTTAGGAAAGGAATAAGCCCGCCCTTTTGCGGCATATATCCCAAATAGCCCCCGCGCATGCGATCAAGCGCCGCACCCTTCAAATCCTTAAGGCTCTTTCCGTTTAGTTGAAAGGCGGCGGCACTAAAGCCGGTACGTATGAGGGAAAGACACTCCAGCAAGGTGGATTTTCCCGAGCCCGATACCCCCGTTAAAACCGCACTCTGACCGCGCTCCAAGCACATGGCCGGCAGCTTTACCCTGAAGATCTCCTCCTTTAGGCCATAAGCATAGCTGAGATCTAAAACCTCAAGGTGTGTCAAGGCAGAGCCTCCAGAGGAATGGGATACACAGACTGTGAGGCCTCGGCATCCTCGGAGAGCTTTACCCAGCGATCGAGATCGTCGTTACATTTTTGGTAAAAATTGAGCTTTTGCTCGAGATCCTCGATCAAGCGATTTTGCTCATCGGCCCCCATGGCGCTCCAGCTTTCCTCATCTAGCTCCTGAATGCGGCTCTTATAGGGCAGATCGTCCAAATACTCGCCTAAGATCCCCATCTGGGACAGCTTGAGACTTTTATCCGATTTTAAGGAGGAGGGATCACGTCCCAAAGCCGCAGCCGCCGAGCGCAGCTTGTCAAACATATCATCAGGAGAGAGCATACCGCGGTTGGCAGCATCCAAAATGCGTCCCGTTACCTCCTTAAGATCGGAGAGCTCGTTTTTAGTCAGCAATACCACGGGAGTTGCAGTGGGACGATTATGAGTGACAAGATCTCTGTCCAAAATCCATCCCTTGAAGAAATCGGGGGCCTTGGTGCCGCTTACGCTGCCCATATAGGAAAGCGCCATGGCATGACCGAGCAAGGCGGTATCCTGCTTTAGCGCATCGCCCTTATCCGAGGTCACGGAGCCGGCACTTAACTTTCCCTCCGAGGCCATCTTCACCTGCTCGGCTATAGACTGCGACAGCGAATCCACCATCTTGCCGAAGGCATCCACATCTCCTGCCTCCACGGGATAGTAGAGGCTCTTTTGCACCACGGAGTTATAAGTAAGATCCTCATATTGTGTACGGGCCTTGTCATGATTGGCATTTCTTTTTCCCGAAGGGGTCAAAAGATGCAGCGCATAGACGGCGGCGCCGTGGTGCTGAGCTTCAAGACGCAACTCCTTGGAATCAAGTCCCGTGGTCGAGAGCTTGTTCGTTCCGCTTATGGCTCCCGCATCGGTGATCAGCACCACATAGCGGCCGCCGAAGGGAGACCAATCTATTTGCGACAATGCCGTATTGATGCCGGCATAGGAATCCTCGTCGAATAAGGCCGAGGAAACCTTAGCCTGAGACAAATCGCGTACCTTCTCGGCAAATTCCTTAGATGAGCTCACATCACCGGGCTTTACATACAGCTTGGAGGTATATTGCAGTCCGGGTACAGCCTTGGTGTTGGATCGAAACGAGACCAGACCGAACTGCACGCTCTTTTGCATATGCTCCTTTTCAAGCTGCTTGTATACGGCGGCTACGGCCGCCTTGGTACGATCTATATAGGGTTGCATTGAGATGGAGGAGTCGATCACAAAGACCACGGCCGCCTTAAAGGCCTTGATGGTGGCAGGATCGGATGAGCTCTTTTGCTTATCGGAGCTGACCGAGGCTATTTCAAGCTCGCGCGCATAGGCTCCGTCACTTAGCATCACCTCTTCAAAGTCGGTTATGGGCAAAAGATAAAACTGCTTTTTATAGTCCACAAAGTTTTCAGGCTCCAGAGCCACTACCCCCGGGGCCTTTCCTTTTGCCACGGCCTCCTTTAAAAGTGCGGAGGCGGAGACGCCGTTGTCGCCGGCATCGGCTATTTTTTGCAGCGTGTCCTTATCCTTGAAAATGATGGCGCGATCTCTGCCTGCCGAATTGGTGAACATCAGGGCCGTCTGGGCTTTCCAGGGCACGGTACAGGCCTCATCTACATAGCCTGCTATTTTATCCGAGAGATCGGGCCCCACCTTCAGCATTTTCCCCGCATGCTCGTACACGTAATAGCGGGAAAAGGCCGGCACGCTTTTACCCGTCTTGGCCGCAGGAGAGCTTTTTAATACGCATTTAGGCGTGGTAAGCACTCTTTCATAGATACTCTCCTTGTTCTCCATGAGCAAGGGAGAGGCAAAAGCCTCAAATGCCGATGTGGTTGCAAGAGAGGCTGCAATTGCACCAATCAATATTTTCTTCATGATCTACCTACTTAAAGATCCTGATCTTAAAAGTCCGTCGCCGTTTTAATCGGCAGATGCCTTGGTCTTCTGGCCCTTTTCGTACCAATAAGCGGCCGCGCTTTCATCCTTTTTCACACAGGAGGAGCTCAAGCTCTCCTTAGGATCGAGATAACGGGCATATAAAAGCGCTGCCTTTTCATTTCCCGCTCGCCCAAGACTTGAATATATACGTATAGCTATATCGCAGCGTCCGCCGTCCATGGCCTGTTGTGCCGTTTGCATAAGCTCATCGGAGGAGGGAGCGGAGTCAAGACAGGCTTTTAGGAAAAGCTTGTCGTTGCGTTCAAGACTTAAATCACACTTGGAGGCGACAACGGACGCAGGCGCGGCACTTGATGTCTGCATCTCCATAGGCTTGGTACCCTGCTGTACCGTTGTAGCACTCTCTTGTATCTGAGGCTTTGTTGCATCATCCTTTGCAAACAGAAAGTACCACAGCAAGGCTGCGGCAAAGAGCAAAGCTATCAAAGAGATCAGCACTATAAAAATTAAACTCTTGGATTTTTTGGGAGCTGACACATTCTCTGCTGTTTTATCAAGATGCGCCGACTTTAGCTGAGGCTCGGCACTCTTTGGCACATCTGCGCTCTTTGGCTCAGCGCGTACCTCATCCGCCTGCTTGTTTGAGGATACGGCCAATCTTCCGCGCACCTGTACGCGAATTTCTCCCTCAATGCCTTCGACGCTGAGGTTATAAAAATTCTGTCCGTCCTCGGCCAAGGCGTTGCAGATCTTAGGCCCCAGCATAAATCTTGTGGACATGGCATTGCTCTCTGCGATCTCAAGCGTGCCTGATGCCAGCATAGATCCGGAAAGCCTCTTAAAGATAATATTTACCCCCGTGCTACCGCCATCCTCGCTATAGGCTCCGCTGAGATCAAGAACGGCCTCTCCAGGTCCCTTGGGGGTTACAACGGCCTCAACACCGCCTGCTATTGCTTTAAGCTTCATAAAAACCCTATAAACTGTCTGCTTTCTCTCTTGTAAAAATGCCTGCGGGCTTGATCTTAAAATTATCCTCCCGTGAGGAAGAAAAAAAAACAAGACCATTACCTTGTAGCCTCCAGGCCCTTTAGAATTTCATTGAGCTCGTCGCTTTGGGCTACGGAAAACTTATAGCGTCCCTCCGCCGTCAAATTAACACCCGTCATGCGATTTACCAATGCGCAGAGATGATCCTCAAAAAATACGGTACCGCAGCTCTTTTTGAATTCGGTATCAAGCACGGGGAGGGTTTTTATGGTTCTGTGCATATCGCAATCCTCCTCCTGCGTAAGTTTTATTTTAGGAATGAACAGTCTTTCCTCATCAACCTCATCTGAAAAGAGCGAGCTACGCTGCACCTGCGGTATATTGCCTACCTCGTCATAGCCTAAATACAGCAAGAAAGAGCTTAAAATTTTCTGTACCACGCGCGGCTGTATGGTGCTGAGCATGGACAGATCCGTAATTTCTCTTTCTATCGCATCCAATGCATCGCGCAGCTTGTCCTCAACTGCGCAACCTGCAAGGGCCTTTTCAAGCTCCTGCACGTAATTTTGCATCAGGAGGTCAAAGCGCTCCTTGAGCTTAGGATCCCCCGCTTCAAAAAACTCGTGCTTTTCATCGTCATAGAATAAGGAATATTGCCTGTGCAAAAGCTCATTGGCTGAATCGGCCACTATATTTGCACGGCTTGAGGACCATTTTTCCTGCAAGGGGATGAAAAGCTCGGTCAGCACGGGATCACAGGCCAAAGCTCTTAGCTTCTCAAGCTGCTTTGCAAGGCTTTGTGCGGCAAAGCGGGCGGCATTTTGACCGTATGCATAATCTTCGACATAGATCGAGGACAAAAGTGCGGTATCAAGCTCGCAATACTCACGCATACGTCCGAAGAAGGATTCGTTTTGCACGCACCTTACACACTGCATGAATTGATCGGCAAGCTCTCTTCCGCGTTCTAACGAACGGGCCAAAGCTTCCGATCCGGATCCGCTTTGATATAAGGTAAGAGCCTCGATACATTTCTTTAAAAGTGCGCCTACGCTTTCCTCAACACGCTCGCGGCTTCCCTCATAGCCGGTAAAATTGTCGGCAATAAATTGCAATATGGCGCCGGCACCGCCGTCATCCAGCTTCAATACCTCTGACAACGAGCGCTCGGCACTGTAATAAAGATGGGAGACATTGGGATCACGGGCAAAATCCTCTCCTAAGGCCTGAAGATAAGGAGCATAGTTTTCGTCTATACCCGTCTCCTTACCGCCTTCTACCTTAAAGATCCCGCCCATGCCGGGACGGCGCACCAAGAAAAACTGCTTGTGCTCCTCTCCGCAAGTCCACTCGTTAAGCCAGCTACAATTTCTAAAGTGCTCAAGGGCCGTGGTAATGGTGGAGCAGGCCTCCAGAGGGCGTCCGCCCAAGGCATTGTTCAGCACCTTTTCCATCTGCTGATCAAAACGGGTTAAAACGCCTATAAGCGGGATCTCCTTGTGCGCAGCCCGCTCCTGCGCACTGCTGCCTGCATTCATGTCTATCCAGGAGTTCAAAATGGCCACGAGTGAGGAAACCTCCTGCTGTGCGGAGGAATTGATGCAGAACAGGAGCAGATCTACCTCGCGATCCTGCGAATAGCGATCAAAAAGGTAGGCAACCTTGCCGCGGCGCAAAAATTCCGAGGAGGCGTTTTGGGTTTCTTGAGTAAGCCCCTTTTCCATGAAAGCCTCGGCGCTGTCGGCACGGCGCTCGCGCGCGCCCGGAAAATCGAGCACGTCGAAATTTTCAAGGCGACTGTCCTCCTCCAAAGGGAACTGCAGCTCCATAACCGCCGCGGCCATGGCGCAGAAGGATAACTCGGCGATCTTAACGTCCCCGCCCTTTTTAAAGGCGACGCGTATACGTCTTGTATCCTGAAACAGCTTGGCCAAGGTGGAAATTGAGAGCAGCGTTCCGTCGGCATGCTGTATATATCCGCCGTCGGCCTTGGGCTCCACGAAGGCATCCAGGCCGGTATACACGGTATCGGCCCCCTCAAGCTTCATGATCTCGCGACAGATCTTTTCAAAGAGGGCGTTTAAAACCGCCATATTTCCCCAAAGCAAGGAAAATAAACGCGTAAGCCCCGAGGCGTTAAGTCGCGGAGCCAGATCACGCATTTTGAGCCAGAAATCTCCGTCGGCGTCGAGGGTTGCAAGAACCCCCTTGGCATGCTCATGCACATAATCTGCCGCATAGACCAGATCCGCACGACTTACCGCCCAATTGCCATCCTTGCACAAAAGACTTTCGTCGGCGGCAAGCTCTTTGAAGAAGGCATCGTAATTTTCTTTTTTGAATCTCTCGTCAAGCTCCTTTAGCGTATCGGTCTTGACCGTAAAGTCGGCATAGAAGGAATTGCAGAGAATAAGGGCAATTTCACATACCTTAAATACACGGATCGTAACTGGAAAATCCTTGATCCCGCAGCTTGCATCGTGCGTAAAACGCGTCACCGCTCCGGTAGCCTCTTTATCGCCGCCGTTGGGGTTTATGTGGGTCATAAACTCTATGCGTTCACCGGCCCACGAGCAGGTAAGATCATTGCCGCCTGCGGCCAATGTATTTACAAGATAGCTTTTGCCGGCCTGAGAGGCACCGAATACGCCGATGGTGGTACGTCTTTGCAAAATGGACGATGCAGTTGCGGCTTTATTGGCAAGGCGCAAAAGCGAGGTTTCAAGACGCGGCGCATTTTCTATTTCGTCCTTAACCTCAGTCACCCAGCGAGCACCGCGCGAGGATAAAACCGCCATATCGGAAAATTTGTTATTCATTGCCGCATCCTTACTGTTTTACGCTTAAATTTGCCGGAATAATGCCGCCGGTATAGATACGTCCGGTTTCTGTCCAATACGTTTCATCGGCCTCGCTTACGGTCTTAAGCTTGAGCTTTATGTAGGCGGTATAGGTTCCGCCCTCACACGAAGCCTTTTGGAGCTTTAATTTAAAGGTTTTGGGCAGTTTGACACGAAAATCGCGTTTGATCTCGCTCCAAAGCGGCTTTAAGCGCTCGCAGGGGGCCTCATTGCTCTGCTCGTGCTTCAATTCGATGGCAAATTTCACATTCTGCCTAATCTTTTGCTCAACCTTTTTCAAATTGTTTTCCGCATAGTTAAGCTGCTCAAGATAATGCGTGCCCAGCGCCTGTCTGACCGTATCGTTGAATAAGGCCTTATTTCTATTACGTATTTCCTCTTCCTTTGCGCAAAGCTTTTCCTCAAGTGCGGCCTGATCGAGGGCAAAGATCTCCTGCGTCCTTTGAGCCTTACGCTCCTCGAATTTAGCGCGTTTTAAGGCTGCCAGCATGCCGTGAGGCTCCTCATCCTTAAGCTCAGCTGCCGCCTGCGCCGCCGCTTTATTTTTAAGCTCCGTAGTAAGCGTGTTTGCAAAGGCTACGAATTCACCCTGTGCTCGAATGCTGTCTATGCTTTCAAGATATACTCTCTCCGCCTCGATACATTGATCCTTAAGCTCCTCCCGCATCTGATTGAAGGAGCTTTGCGGATCTTTTTTCAAGGCGCTCAGATCCTCGTCGTCAAAATAACGGTAGGCGGCGGCCTGACGTACGGTTTTTATGTTGTAGGCATTGGTTTCACGCTCTATGCTGTAAAGCATGCTTGCGGGATGATCCACGCTTGCAAACTGCTTAAAGCCCAAATTGTCGGGCAATACGTGAATGTCTTCGTACACAGGCTCGCTGCCGTCACGTCCGCGCGGCACCGAAAGCTCCTGCATTTCATCACAGAGGGCGCCGGTGTCATCACCGCCATCCGAGCGTATAAATTCGGCTTCGGTGACGAAACGATAGAAGGGATCGCGCAGAAGATTGGCTCCGTCTATATGTCCGAAATAGCGCACGGGAGATGCCGCCGGCAGCAAGGAGAGATCAAATCTGAAGTTACGCAGAGCCTGACTTGAGCGCCGTATATAGGCCAAGGCCGCTCCCACCGCGACCGTGGTCTTGGTGTCGCCGATGGCGCTGCCGTCGGTGGTGAATGGATACCAGCTGCCACACTCATAATGACTTAGGCGTATTACGCGACTTGAAGGCAGGGCACAGCGCGAGAGGAAATAGGTACGAATGCCGCTCACGTTTGAGGGACGTCCCGTCAGGAGCAATACATCGGGACGATACAAATTCACAAGCCCCGACAGTGCCGAGAGCGAGGCGGATATACGCGAGGAATTGCAAACAAACTCCGCATTAAGCTTCTTAAGATCCAAATTGATCTCAAAGCCCATGATGTCAAAATCCTTGATATATTTGCCAAGGTGCTCGTTGACAAAATTCTTAACCGACAAATTGGGTTCCGGATAAGAAAAATGCTTCTGCGGCACGACCTGTAGCACGGAGCATTGCTCCAAGCCCTCAATAAAAGCGCCGATCGTGCCTTGAAGCATGATGCTGTGAGCTGAGGCGGGAGCCTTATCAAGCTCCTCAAGATAGGACAGCACGCGATAGCCCACCGCCTTGAAGATCTGCTGCGTCGCCTGCAGGCGTTTGGCTCGAAACTGCTCGCCGCCGTCGGAGCTTGAATTTTCACCAAAGAGCGCGCTTAGAGCCTGATCTACGGCCTTGCGTCCCATGGCCCGATCGGAATAGAGCTCGTTAATAGCCCGGCCAATCTGCGTAAGCACTGTTTTTTCTATAAGCTCGAGTAAAACGTCGTCACCTGCGTATTTAAAGCCCTCGCGCAGGATCTGACGAGATTTTACCGTCTCCGAGTGCTCGTAGGTATTTTCCGGGAAGGAGTAATTGGTGATCACCATATCGGTGGTGCCGCCGCCTATATCCAGCGAAGCGATGCGACAGGAGATAAGCTTGCGATCATCCTCATCCTTGATCCTTTCGTCAAATCTTGCATCGGCATCGGGACGACGCATGAAGCTTAAAAATCTTTCACAATTTCCGCCGAAAACCTCCTGGGTTTCGTTGTAGAGATAGACAAATTGTGCCGCCTGAGCCTCATCCCAGTCAAAAACCACCTCGGGCACCGGATATTCCATCTCTGCAGCCTGATCGCCCGTAAAGGAGAATTTAGCCGGATCTTCTGCAGGATCATAGCCCATGCATTTCCATAAAATGCCTATGGCTTCGTATGCACAGCCGCGGAAGATCTCGCGCTCGACGTCGGGCATGGAAGGAGGAGTGGTGATCACCACGGCCTTTAAATAGCGCGGGGTATCCTTATAGGAGGTACGGAAACGGTAAGCGCAGGAATTGATCTGACTTATAGCCTGCAGCAAAATCTCCTGCAGCATAAAGGTCATGGTCGATTTTCCGGAGTACACGGCATGGAAGTTTCCGAGATCGTCGGCGGCAAAAAGCGCATCGCCCTTTGAATTTATATAATCCGATACGGGAGATAGGGATGCCGGCGGAGTAAAGCCTGAAAATGCGGCGGAGGCGTACCCGAGCATCTTGCCCGAGCGCTTATCTATCACCGGTATTTGATAGGAATAGGGATTAAAGCGCCATTCCTCGGTATCCTTTTTGGCCTCGTCGTTCCAAATATAGCGTTTGGGAGAGTTAAGACCGGTGGATCCCTCGTTACCGCAACGCATGGAGGAGAGGCGTACGGCCTCAGGTCCCGTTCTGACTAAAGACGGCCAAATAAAGGCATCCTCACGCCCCGAGCGGGCGGAAAGCCCGTCATAATCGAACTCGGGCTTTGAAAATTCCACACAGCTTTCAAAAGCCTCGTCATAAACATTTTCAGGGGCGTTCAGATCACGCAAAAAAAGCGAGGTGGTTTTGAAATGTCCCTGCTCCGTATCCTCCATCAGCACGCCGCAGGAACGTGAATTGCCTATATCCAAAACCAAGCTCACGCCCATGGCCTGTTTTGCGGAGATAAGACGTATGCAGGGCAGCTGGAGTATATTTCCCAAAAGAGAAAGCATATTGAGATAGTGAGCCTGATGCACCCTGTCTCTTAAATTCTGCTCGAGATCCTCAGGAGAGAGGAATAATGAGCGGTTTTTGATCCTGCCGTTTACAGCGTGAGAATAGACCGCACTTGCCCATTCCTCAACCCAGGCATGTCCCGTGGATCTCTTGGTCAGCATCGAGGAGGCATTTTTCAAGGCAAATCTGAATACGCTGCCGCCCCTCACATCGTCGGAGAGAGGTCCGTAATATTCGTTGCCCTTAAAATTGCTTACCTTGGTATCGAAGGCAAAAACCGCACGATAGATCTTTTTGTCGGATCTCGCCTCATCTAAAACCCGCACCACGCGGCAGCGCACCCAGTTGAAGGGGCCGTTTTCGCGATAATTTAATGAGCTACCGTCACGGTAAAAGGGAATTGGAAACCACACGCCGTTGTAGATGGCCAAGGTATCGACAGTATCGACGCACACCAAACGAGGATCGTCCTCATCGAAAACTGCGGAGCTGTCGTCCCCAAGACACAGTCTGTCGGATGCATCCCTTTGCAAAAGCCGCAAGGGCTCGTTCTCGTTGGATAGAAGTGCATATCCGTGATCGTATTTTTTAAATTCGATCCCCGATCCCAATTCAAATTCTTTATCCAAGAATTGTATTCCGGAATCCTCCACCAGATCGAGCGTACGATCGTCGGCATTGATTAAAGATGCGAGCACTTCCAAATCCTCCGTTGTTGTCTTGTTACGATTATATATGTAACGGTGCCTAAAGTTGGATCAGGTCTTAGAATTTGATTAATCTTTGCGTGCCGTCTAACAAGTTCATAGATTTTTTCTTCAAATTGCCAGGCGGGATCAATTAATTCCCGCCCAAGCGAGGCTTCAAAGCGCAAAAGGAAATATGAGGAAGAGCGGATCTCTTAGATCGAGGACTTTGCAGGCGATCCGGTATACGGCTTAGAGGTAGAAAGCCCTGCCCGCAGCAAAAATTGCGGACAGGATATGATTTTTCAGCGCAGAAACGGTCCCTCGTCTCCGAAAAATGAACTGTAGGCGGGGATCTCATATTGTTTTTGCGCAGAGGCATTGGCCGTAAGCGGTCCCTTGCCCTCAGGACATTTATAGGCTCTTCCGGAAAGGCCCACCCCCAAAAGGGATCTGGTCAAAACTCCCGGGTATACGAAGGTTTCCACCAGATGCGTGGCGCCGAGCCTGGACGCCTTCATTTTAAGCTCAAAGCGCGCCTGCTCCATCATGGCCAGCGCCCCCGAGGTATCCACATCGCCTAAAAACACACAGCCCTTTATTTCCTCAGGTAAGGCGGTAATGACACGCGAGGCATCCGCCAGCTCCTGATCCGAATAACAGCCGTTTAGCGACAACGCCGCCCCCAATACAAGCATTAAAACCGATTTTTTTGCCAAAAGCATATAAAGTACCTGCTATTTTTTCTTTTCTTTAAGAGCGGAAGCACGATCGGACAGTTCGGGGTAACGATCGGGCTCGCCTTCGGGACCCGTTTTAAAGCGTCTGTGCAACCACAAATACTGATCGGGTCTCGTCATGATCATTTTTTCAAGGATCTTATTGATGCGCACGGTGTCTACCAGGACATCCTCCGTGGGGAAGTCCTCAAGAGCGGGCAATACGCGCAAAATATACTTGCTGTGATCGCGTACGGTCCAAGAGGGCTGCACCGCAGTATCCTTAAAACGGGCCAGATCGTGGGTGCCCGTCACCGTGGCCGCCTTTTCCACGCCGAAAAAGGGAGCGAACACCGAAACCTTAGCTCCGTAGTCCTGATCAGGTGCATACCAAATGGGAACTCTTTTGATCATGGCCTTCAGCATGGAGCGCGGATCCTTTGAGGAAACCAAAGCCAAATTGTCGCGCAATCTGCCCTTAACCTGCAAATACTCCCATACGGGATGCTCGGAGGGACGATACACGCCAATGCCCGGCTTTATGAGCAAGGCATACAAACGTGCCATGATCTCAAGATGAACGAAGTGGGCAGTAAGCACGATGACGGGGCGATCCTCTGCGGCGAGCGCCCGTGCCAGCTCTATTTCCTTAGGATCAAAGGAGGCGTGACGTAAAAGACGGCGATCGCTCCAAAACCAGGCTATGCCCGTTTCAAAAATGGCAACTCCCGAGTTCTCGAGTATGCGCCTTTCCATCACCTTTCTTTCCTTTTCTTCCATAGTGGGGAAGGCCAGCTTCAGATTGGTCTCAAGCACATAGCGCCTTGAGGGCATGAAACGGCCTATGAGCAAGCCGATACGACGCCCTAAAAACATCTGTACGGGATACGGAAGCAAAACCACCATCAGGTAATAAAAAAAAGCGGTGATCCATGCTCCCCAAAAGAAGGGATGCAACATTTTCTTTGAGAAAACGGCCTTGGAGACAAAGCCCTTTCCCCAACCCTTTCCGATCAGGGAAAAACGCCTTTGCTTCAGCCTTTCCTTCTCCTGACGACGAAAGGAGTCGTGAAGTTTGAATTTCTTTTTTTCTTTATTCTCGCTCATGAGTCTTATCTGTATAAATGCAAGGTTGATGCGTCTTCTAATAATGACAAAAGGACATCCAGATCTTTAAAGCTTAAATACCTTATCCCAAATTCTAATGACGTCGGCACACTCCAAGGGCGCCTCGCTGCGCGGAATAATACGCTTAAAATCGGCAAGGGAGAGCTTGTGGTACCAGCGACGCAGGGCGATATAGGCCTGACAAAGGCTTGCGGCATCCTCATTACTCAGAATACCCAAGCGCGCACACTCTTCAAGAATGCGCACGTTGTCGCTCCACAAAACCATATCCTTATGCTTTGATGCCTCGCGCAATAAAAGATATTGTACTAAAAACTCGATATCGACTATACCGCCGTGGCTTTGCTTGAGATCAAAAAGCTTGTCGTTGCCGCGATCGAGATTGTCCGTCATCTTTTTACGCATGGACAGCACGTCCTCACGCAATTTCTCATCATCGCGTTCGCGCCGTAAAACCTTGTCGCGTACGGCATTGAAGGCGGCACATACCTTAGGAGATCCGGCGATGGGACGAGCTCGCACCAAAGCCTGATGCTCCCAGGTCCAAGCCCGGTTCATTTGATATTCCTCGTAGGCGTGAATATCGGTTACCAGTACTCCCGAATCACCGTCCGGACGCAAACGCATGTCCATGTCGTAAAGCACCCCTCCTGCAGTACGGGTGGTGGAAAAATGCAACATCTTCTGCACCAGGCGCTGATAAAATGTGATGCTGGGAACGCTTTTCTCTCCCTCGGTCATGGAATCATTGACATCACGTATGAAAACCATGTCGAGATCCGATTTATAGCCGAGCTCTATGCCTCCTAATTTTCCGTAGGCGATGACGGCAAGTCCCGGATCCTCGGCGAAGACGCCCGCGGGCGCTCCGTATTGTGCGGTGGTGTAATGCCATGCCAAAGACAGCATCTCCCGCACCTCGGCCTCGGCCAAAAAGGTCAGGCAATCCGAGATCTTCATAAGCGGCAGCTTGCCCGCCTTATCGGACAGCGACACTCGAAAAACCGTGAGCTTTTTAAAAAGACGCATCTCCTCCATCTGCTGCTCCAGATCGTCGCTTTCAATGCGCAACATGCGTTCTCTTAAGGCCTGTAAAAAATCCTCGGTTGATGGGGGCGCGGAAAAATACTGCGGAGTGATAAGCTCGTCAAGCAAAATGGGATGCGCAGTGATGAGATCGGTGGCAAAGGCGTTTTCACCTATGATGCTGATCACGCGCTTTAATACTTGCGCATTGTCACGCAAAAGCTGCAGATACGGAGTTCTTAAGGCTACGGTGCTTATAAGCTTGGATAATTTTTTAAATATGGCGGCACTGTTGCTTTCATTACAAACGGCGGCTATCAATCTGGGCATAAGCTTTAAGAGCGTGGCCCTACCCACGGGACCTACCGGCATACGCGACAGAGTATGTTGCAGCGAGATCACCGCATCGCATAAAGCGGAGGCCTCGGCGTCACTTTGCAACTTCTCCTGCAAAAGCGGCAAAAGATCCTCGCGCGTGCATTCAGAATCCAAGAGTGCGGCAAAAACATCGGAGGCTTTTTCATCCTCATTTTGCTGATCTTCCTCAGAGGAGACAAGCTTTAAAAATTCCTCATGCACGGTCGTGGTCACTTCATTTAATTCGTCCAGGAACTCATCCCAAGCCCCTTCTTTTGAAGGATCCTTATTTAGGGCGATGAGAAGACGATCACGGTCGCGCTTTAAATCGGGTAAGGTCTGGGTTTGACGATCGGATTGCTCCTGCAGGCAGTTTTCTATGCGTCTTAAATAGCAATAAGCATCATCAAGCATAGTGCTTACCTTTTGCGGCATAAGATCGAGCTTGGCCAAAAGCCTCAGCACGCAGCGCAGATTTCTTATGCGCAGTTGCGGAATGCGCCCGCCGCGCATAAGCTGAAATACTTGTGCGATAAATTCTATTTCTCGTATTCCGCCCTTGCCGAGCTTAAAGTTTCCGCTTAGAGAACGACGTCTTACCTCCGATTCTATGAGGCGTTTTAATTTGCGCAATGACTCTACGGCCCCATAATCTAAATAACGGCGATATACGAAGGGCTTTAACATGGATATAAGCTCCTCCCCATACTCTCCGGTATAGTCCTCGCCGCCTAGCAATCTTGCCTTTACGAGAGCATAGCGCTCCCAGGTACGTCCCTGAGTTTCGTAATAATTGGACAAGGCCTCAAAGGAGCTTACCAGCGCTCCGGCATCTCCGAAGGGACGCAGTCTTAAATCGATACGGTAGCAAAAGGAATCCACGGTTCGATCGGAGAGAAAATTCGATACGCGTTGTACTATGCGCGCAAAAAATTCGGCAAAGCTGATGCTGTTGCGTCCGCCGCGGGTTTCACCCTCCTCGGGGTAACAAAAAATAAGATCGATGTCGGAGGAAAAATTCAATTCTCCGCCGCCTAATTTACCCATTCCGTAGGTAAGAAGCGGCAAGGGGTTGTCGTGCTCGTCAAGCGCATCGCCCCACGCCGTACGAAAGGATTGACGCACGTAGTCGACCGTCTTGAGAACTATATGCTCGGCATAGGCGGTAAGAGCACGTAGAGTTTCCTCAATTGGAGCACGCCCCGTAAGATCCCGCCAGGCGATGAAGGCATAGCGCGTACGTCTTAAAATACGCAGGCGTCTTTTAAAGTCGTTTTCCGTTGCATTAAAAGGTAAAAATCGGGATACGTCCGCTGCTATGGGATCATCCATAGCTGATCTGCGGAAATATTGCTCGGTGTCGATTGTATCGTCGAGGGGAGCGCATAAGGGCCGATCCACATAGCCGTTTTTCAAAAGTAAGGCGCATTCGTCAGGATATGAAAACAAGGTCGAAGCGATAAAATCGGATAAACCCAAAACGGCTTTGAAATCCTCTCTTTCGTCAAAGAGCGCAAAGTCCTCACCCTTCATACGGTTTTTGATGCGATTGTATTCGCGCTCGGCATCCTTTTGCAGCTCGTCCGTGAGCTTTAGCGCTAAAGAAGGATTGGGAATAAGCTTTGCGTACATATACGATCCTTTAGGCTTGTGCCTTCTTTTTTGGTATTCCGACGTTTAAGCACCGCCATTGCAAGAAGAGGCGGGGCTGATCCTTAATCGATATTATCCGTGATCTGCTCTTTCTAAAAGAAAAATATCGGTTATTTTTTACCGATTGAGCCCGTCGGCACCTTCAAGCCGGCACGAACAACTATCAAATCCTATATCGTAAATTGGGATATAGGCAGGGATCGTTTTCAGCTAAATAAAACTCTTAACCGAAATACGGCTCTGCTCGTAACAGCGGACGGAGGGTTATTTTACAAGATTGAGAGAAAAGTAAATAAAGCCGAACAAGCATGACAACAATATTTCGTGATCTGTTCGGCTTTAAAAAGAATGGATCTTGGATATTACCTACAAACTTAAGATCGCAGATCTGTTAAGCCGCGTTTTCAATGTCTTTGCACCCCACCCGGCTTAAAAATCTCATCGGCACGACGCCTTCATGATGCTAAGTTCCTCCCCGCCAATCAAAGCGCTGCCAAAAGAGCTCACGGAAGATAGTAGCGCCAAAATTCCGAGGAGAGAGCTTATCTTACTTTACAAGCATGGACAGTAAAACGCGCAACTTAAGCGGGATCACGAAAAGACGGCAACGATTTTCTATCCTTCTTACCTTGTCCACAAGCTCGCTTAGGGCAAACTCGTCAAAAACCAAGGCACTCTTGGCAATATCCTTTTCAAAGGCACGACATTTTCTTTCGTATTTTTTAATGGTCCTGATCATGATCTTAAGATCACTGCTGTAATCAACGGGATCACGTGAATCCTGATAAAACGCAGCCGGCCCCTGCTTCAGCAGGGCCTTAAGCGCCCTGTTAAGCGTCCTCAGGGTTGAATTTTGGAATGAGAATACTAGGGGATCGTGCTTTAAAAGGAACAGACCGTATAGGTTTTCAAAGCTACCCACCAGAGTTCTGATATAGCCTCCGAGATCATCGCTTTGGATGCGGTTTTGGAAGCGTAAATTGTTACGCTCGCCCTTAATCAGCACGGTGGCGCGATGCATCTTTGAAAAAGGCTCCAATACCAAGGGTATGTCCTGCTCGGCAAAGATGGAGATGAGAGCATTGTAGACGAGCATAACGGAGGATTCGGGCAGATCGGATCTTTTCAATTCGATCTCAAGCTCGTTGATGGGATATTCGGCCCCGTTTTGCAACTCTATGCAGCCGTGATCATATGCCACCTCAAAGAGGCATTCCATGATCTCAAAGTCGAAGGATTCACGGGTAAATCTTATGGTACAGGCCTTCTCCAGACGGCTACGCACCCCTTCAAAATCGAAATTCTCGGGGAAGATCTCATTTGGAAAACGTGAAAGATCAGGAAGCTTTTCCTTGCGCGGAATGGGTACGTTAAACTCACGGCGTGAATGTATTCCTCCCAAATTGCGTCCGCGTAATTTCATGGTTTGCTCGGAAAGCTTATTGCCGTGACGAATACGCAAACCGGCACCCATTTTGAAAAGCGTCTGCTCGGGAGTATCGAAATAGGTATTCTCCAGCACGTCGGTCTGCGGATTGCTCACCGTACCGCCTGCGGATTCAAAAAGCTTCATCAGATTTTCGGGACGTCCCAAAACGCCGAATTTGATTTCAACCTCGCGGTTCTTCCCGTTGCTGAAATCACCGTGCTTCAAATCGCCGGATTCGGGAGAATCATCAACGGAGGCTGAAACATTCTTTTCATTTTCGACACTTTCAAATAAAGCTTTTTTTAAAAAAAACATACATTCATTTCCCAATGTTCAGGGGGGGGAGACACAAAATACGCCGAGCCTAAAGCCCTTAATACGTTTGACCGCAGCTGCTTTATGGTACGAAAAATTTGATCCCCTCCGGGACGGAAGCCTTTTACTTCCGCAAAATTGTCCCGCGTATTATTCCTATCAAAGGTTCTCAAAAAGCATTTGCAGTATAGCATCCGCCGTACAAATTGCACAAAGCTGGCTTTATCACGATAACCGTGTCAGTGTCTGGTAATTTTGTTAAATTTTGCGCAATTTAGCTTTAATTCTATGTTAAATCCTCCTTAAAAAGCCGTTGCCTAAAAGCTCACAGCAAACATCTGAATAATGCAGTGACCACAAAAAAATTAATATTCTCTCCCTTTTGCAACATAGGCATTTAAGGCTTATGCCCTCGAGTGCCGCCCTACTCTTGTTTTGATGCCGGCATGACAGCCTGATTGCAGACATGAGACTTAATATTTGGCAAGCCTCATCCCATAAATGTCTTAAGATCGAGGCTTTACACCGTCGATCTGCTAAACTATCGAAGGTATTACAAAATCGCACGATGTTATTTCAGGATCTATATTTCCATGATCTCCAAGTTAAAAAACGTAAAAACCACAATCCTCAGTCTTTTAATTTCCGCCTCTCTCTTTTCCCTTTGTGTTGAGGCCGCCCCTACGGATGAGAGCGTTACCATGCGTGAAAACATAGGGGCCTTGGAAAATACAAGCAATGACATCAAAGATGAAAACGGCTTTTACCCGGGTTCCCGCATTTATGTATCCGATCAGGTAAACGCTCTTTTAAGATTTGAGCCTGCCGCCAACGTGCGCAGCGCAGGAGCGTTGCACCCTGGCGACACCGTCGAGTTTAAAAGCTACAGCCGCGACAAGCGCTTTGCCCAAATTGTTTGGGACGGCAAAACCTATTGGATGCGTACGGGAGATCTGCAGTCTGCTCCTGCGGCCGTCAATCAGGTTGAGGAATACAAAGCCCGCCTTGCCCAATTGAACGAAGAAATTGAAAAGATAAAGGCAGAGGCTGAGGAGCTTAAAAAAACCGATCAAGGACAGGAAATAATCAAGCTCAACTCTCAAATACAGGCTTTAAAGGACGAAAACTCTTCCCTAAGACAGGCTCTTGCCGATCAACAATCCGTAGTTAACCGCCAAAATGAGCAGCTGCAAAGCAGCGATCACCAAGATGCACTGTCAAGAGAGCTTGACATGCAGATGCGCTGGTGGCTGCAGGGTGCTCTCATCGCTTTAGGCGGTGCGGTTGCAGGAATTATCTTCATACTGCTACCCCGTTCCCGCAGGCAAAAAAACAACCGCTATTAACGCTTATCCTTCCTACAATAAAATTGAGCTCTCATCTCCTGCCTGCAAAACAGGAGATGTTTTTATTTGACCTTATCAAAGCGCACTGCATATACGGAGGGGGAAATTCTTTTCTTAAGCCCCTTTACCCTCACGAGCTCCAATTCATCATGCAAGGCCAGATCCTCAGGATCGGCATAGCTATAATGACGATGCGGATCGCTTACAACGATATGAGTATCGACAAGGGCCGTTGCAAGCTCGGGGGACAAGGCCGGATCATTGAAATTGACGGCGGTGTTGGACTCAAAAAGTCTGCAGGTCTCATCCTGCGCATTAATTGAGGCTGTATTAAAGCTAAAGAGCACAAACAGCGTAAAACACCCAAGGCCCGCACATACTCCTGCCAATGAGGCACAGCATACACGCAACGCCGTAAAAGCGGCATCCCCCTTTAGCAATTTAAAAAAATGTACCTTCATAAGCATTTCAAAGCGGATTTTGCGTGGATGACTGTCCCCGTGTATGGCTGTTATGTGAGCTCAGGCGCTTTTTAAAAAGCTCCCACCGTGCAGACTCCTCACAAAGATAAGGTCCCACCCCCAAGCTCAGATCAATTAAGAGCTCACGCTCCTCTTCATCCTTATGCAAAAATTCAAAGGCTCGCAGTGCTTTCTTGTAATCATCCCGATCCTTTAAGGTTCCTTTTTCGATCCTGAGAGCCTTTTCCAATCTTGCAAAATCGTTTTTGTAATTCTTTGAGGAAGGATCGGCAAATTCGGCACTTTCAGGCAACACCGCCGTAAAGTTACCGCTAAAATGCTTTCTTATATAGTCGTTATGGATTAAAAACATGCGATCCCCCATGATCAAGGAGGAGGTGTCGTCTGCGACGTTTACCTTAAAGAGCACGGCATAATAAGGCATCAGATCATCATCCGTCATGGATAAAACCGCAGGCCGGCCGTTTGTTAAAACCTCGTCAAGATCGCCTTGTCCTAAAGCGCAGTACACTCCGGTTTTATCCAGATCGTTGCAGCTTATTTTTTTGCCGTCCTTACGCGCATAGCCCCATATATTAATAAGTGCGGCCTCGGCATCGCTTTTAAATACGGAATTCTTTATGTATGCGTAAAAAAGCCTGAGATCCCGCCCGCGTTCGGTACTTTTCCAAGCATTGGAATCCACGTACTGCTCGGCGGCGGCTCTTACCATCTCTGATCCACCCAATGCCGCCTCCAGAGTTTTGTTTGAAAGCGCATGCGGCAACAAAAAAAAGCAGGCGGCAAAGGCGGCAACTGCAAGCGATGCCCCTAAGGCGGCAAAGGGGATCGTGATCTTAATTAAGGTGGACAGGGACTTTAAATATCCGCACAGTCTCATTTTGAGCGTACGACCGCGCGATCGCACCTGCGTTACGGCCTGCTTGGCCACGGCGGCGTTCACCGTACGTATTTTGCGTTCAAAGGCCAAGGCCAAGGCCTGATCGGCTATTGAATTGATAAGACGCGGCAGACCGTGCGAGCCCTTATACAGGATCTTAAGCGCCGCAGGTGAGAACAGGGGATCATGACAGCCGGCCTGTTGCAGACGAAAGCTCAAATATGAGTACATTTCGTCTCTTTTAAGTGCCGATACGGAGGCAAAGGCCTTCACACGACTTAAAAGCATATGATGCAGTGGCTCACGCAAACGTGAGGAGAGCTCATCCTGCCCTGCAAGCAGAATATTGATCCTCTGTCCCGACATGCCCTCGATATTGCTTATAAGCCGTAGCTGCTCAAGACAGTCATCGGACAGCCCCTGCGCCTCGTCTACAATAAGCAATATTCCGTGTGCAGAAGCGGCTACGCCATCCAAATACTCGCGCAGCTTAAAGGTAAGCTCGGGTATGCTTTCATAGGAGGACGCCACCGTACCGCAGGCCCGCAATAAAGTGGCAAGCAGCGTATGCGGCGTGATACGCGGATCATCGATGGTAACTATCCTTTGCTTTTGCGGCAGTGCCCGAATGAGCATACGCACGAGAGTGGTTTTTCCCGATCCAGAGGGGCCGCACAGGACACAGACGGATCCCTGACGCATAAGCTGCTCACTTAAAAGCGTCAGCGCCTCACGCTGAGAGCTGCCGACATAGTAAAAGCGTTCGTCGGGCAAACCGTCAAAGGGTAATTCGTCTAAAGAGAAATACTTTTGGTACATGTGCGTACGTCACAGCTCAAGTGCTCAGATAATTAAAGCTTAAAAATACCTTCTATACAGCGTCGCCAGTATGCTCCCTCATGAGCACCGTCCTGAACGCTCAGTGAGGCATCAAAGCCGTGATCCTGCAGACTTTTTAGCATGCTTTCATTAGGCTCCATGCACATACCGTCCTGTAGCCCGCAAAACATGCGTATAACGGTATTGGGATCATCGCAGGCCTCAAGTAATTTTATAAGATCACAGCCCTCGGTATAAGTTCCCTCATCGAAAATAATCTTATTCATGTTGCTTACGGCACGAAAAAGACTGCGCTGGGCACGAGGCACGGCTTTTATGAATTCGGGACTCAAGTCAAAATCGTAAACCCCAGAGAGCAAATAAGCCTTCGAAAAAAGCTTGGGCGAACTCAAAATCCAAGCCAAAGCGCCGTACGCCCCCATTGAGATCCCCATGATCTCGTTATCCTCACGCTCCATGGAGAGATTAAAGGTTTTGGCCATGACATCGGGGAGCTCACGACGCAAAAAGGATCCGGCATTGGCAAAGGCCGTATCCGAGAAAAAAGCATTCCCGAGATCGGGGGCGATCACGGCTACGGACATACTGTCGACTATGTTGAGCATGCCGAGCTCATTAAAAAAATACTCGCCGGTTTTCATCGCACAATGCAACGCCCACAAATTTTTGATCCTTTGACCGTTAAAATCAGGATACGGCAGCGCCACATGTACGGTTACGGGAGTCTGCATAAAAAGCGAATCTATGGTAAATGTACACTTAATCATTTGTTTTCTATGGTTTATTCAAATGCAAGTACGGCCTATTGCTTATGCTCAAGGGAGGGGGAGGAAAGGCCCGTTACGCCGTGCATAAGCGAAAAGCCCTCGCTCCCGTCTCTTACCCCCTCGCTGTAAATTTCATATTCACTGCGGGTCATGCTTTTGGATCTTCTGGTATAGGAGGTAATATCGGGATGATGCTCATCAAGGTACATTTCAATAAGCTTAGTCGTTTCATCATCCATAGCTGCAAAAGCATTGACCTTATTGCGTACGGCGCTAAGCCAGCCCTCGATATAGTTCCTTACATCGCGGTTTAAGTATGAATTTATAAGCTTTTCGCAGTCGAATAAATAATACGAGGGCATTTTCCTAAACTCCGCATGAGTTGTCGGGATCTTTTTTACATACTTTTGGATCTCAAACATAAAAAACTCCTCGCTTACGGTTGAGCGCAAAAGCTTCAAAAATTGCATGGCATAGAACTCTCTTTGCTTGGAGCGACGCTCCTGTACGGCGATCTTAAGCTGTCTTTGCAAAAATACCAAGGCATGCGCTGCAGGCTCTAGTCGCTCCTTAGGTCCGACCAGCACTATGCTTTGCGCACTGGAGGAGTCTTTAAAATCTACGAAATAATCAAGTCCGAAGGCTTCGGCAACAATGCCTCCCAGCATTTGGGCATCACGCCCCCTGCGCAAACCATTGTTCAAGAGGCACTCCTCCTCGGAGACCGAGGCTAGTGACAGCTCCTTGTCCGAGATCCCGTGCATCTGCATCAGCTTTTGTGCTCTGGCCAAGGCCGCCGCCGCTTCATTGGGATTACTGCTGTCGGAGAGGGCGAGGAGCTTGCGTATGCGCTCCAGCACGGCTTCCTCATTTTTAGGATCTGCTGTCATTTGTTTTCCTTGTAGTTTTATTTGCAAACGCCTGGACCAAATTTCATAAGCCCCGATTGAATGCGTTATTTTCCATCATTTTGCGCTTTAAATCTCTTTTATTCGTATGCGAGGACATTTTTTTTACTCTCAAACGTTTGCTTTTATCGCGCTTGCGAACTATGATACACATAAACGAATACTTCTAAACTTAATGGAGATTTAGTATGAAGATCGCTCTCATTCTGGAAAATTCCCAGGCTGACAAGAACCCCATCATTTTCAATGAATTGAAAAATGTTTCCGAGGCTCACGGTCACACCGTATTCAATTACGGCATGTATACCTCAAGCGACAAGCGTCGTTTGACCTATGTTATGAACGGCCTGCTCGCAGCCATCGTTCTTAACACCAAGGCCGCCGACTTCGTAGTTACCGGTTGCGGTACCGGTGAAGGCGCCTGCTTGGCCCTGAACTCTTTCCCGGGCGTTGAGTGCGGTCACGTTGCAAACCCTGTCGACTCCTATCTCTTTACCCAGATCAACGGCGGTAACGCCATTTCCCTGCCCTATGCCTTAGGCTTCGGCTGGGGCGGTGAGCTCAATCTGCGCTACACCTTCGAGAAGCTCTTCGTCAACGAGTTCGGCGGCGGCTATCCTCCTGAGAGAGTTGAGGCCGAGCAGTCCAATAAGAAGATCCTTGATCACGTAAAGACCATCACCCACCGTCCTCTGATTGAGGTTTTGAAGGGCTTGGATCCTGTGTTCGTGAAGAACACCATCGACGATCCTCAGTTTGCCGAGATGTTCTATGCAAACTGCCAGGATCAGGAAGTTGCCGACTTCTTAAAGGCTCTGTAATTTTTAAGAGAGCAATTCAAAGAGGGGATCATATGATCCCCTTTTTGTTGCCCCAAAAAATATTTAGGTCAAACACTATTTTTATTTAAGCTCGTCTAATTGCTTTTGTGCCAAAGCCGCCGAAGCACTGTCCGCATGATCCTTGATCACCAAGGAGAAATAACGCTTGGCCTTATCGAGCTCTTTGGCCTGCTTATGAATAAGTCCCAATTTATACAGGGAATCGGCACGCTTGGCCGTATTTCTATACGAGGCAGCATTCAAGAAGCTAAGGCGCGCATCCTCGTTTTTCTTTTGCTTAAACTGCACCTGACCCATCCAGTACCAAGCATTGGGAGTGAGCTCATTATCAGGATATTTTTCAATATATTTCTTAAAGGCGGGCACGGACTCGCCAAGGCGGTTTTTAACCACTGTCTGATAGGCCTCGGCATACATTTTCTTGGCATTATCGTCGGCAGCCTTCAGCGCATTCCCCTTGCTGTCGGTCACCAAAGCGGGCGCAGATCCTCCCCCATCCTTTGACGGCTGAGCGTTGCCTTTCTCAACGCCCGAGGCCTCATTTACAGTGCCTTGATCATCATTCTCTGAGGGCTGTACGCGACCCGACTTGAGATCGCTCACCTCCTTTTGCAGTTTAGCGATCTCGTATTTCAACTCGTCGATCCTGCCGTTTTGCGCATCAAGCTCGGACTGCATTTGATCAAAGGCGTTTTGGATCTTAAGCATGCTTGCCTGCTGTGCATTCATTTGTGCCTGCAGATCATCATCAGACCAAGCATATACGGGGACGGAGCTTAAAACGGCAACCAGCGCAGCTCCTAAGGCTGTTTTCTTAAACGACATAAAAACTCCCAAGGGGGTTATGGTCAAAAAATTTAAAATGAACCGTGCTTTGTTCCGATTTGCCGACAAAACACAGTCTTAATTTACGCGTAATTAATATTCAAAAGGCGCCGAAACGACGCCTTTTTTAATCCGATTAAAGCTTGGATCTCAGTAGTTTAAAACCGCACGACGATTCTGTGACCAAGCGCTCTCGTTATGACCGGGATCAACGGGCTTTTCCTCACCGTATGAAACTACCGACATCTGATTGATGTCTACTCCCAAATTCTGCATGTAGCGGGCAACGCTGCGGGCACGACGCTCACCTAAGGCGATATTGTACTCAGGCGTACCGCGCTCATCGGTATGGCCCTCGATGATCACGCGGGCATCGGGATTATTGCGCAGGTATTTGGCGTTGGCCTGCATCACGGAAATATACTGATCCTGGATCTGATCGGAATCATAATTGAAGTACACGGTGTGACTGTCGGCAAGCTCGGCAGGACCGTTCCAGCCGTCGGAACCGTATGAGGAGGAAGGATCCCCTACGGTAACTGCACCGTCTGAATCAAGCCCCTCCTGAAGATCACTACCGTCGTTGACCAAATTTGATCCGCTGTTATCGGTGCTGCAGGCGTTGAGAGAAAGCATGGCCGCGCCGCAAAGCAAAGCTGCTAAATATTTGTATGACATGATATATTCCTATTTTTACTTCTCAAGCATAGGACCCCAGGCAGGAGAGCCGACCTCTCCGCGGGCAGTCGGTAAATTCGCCTTAAAGCGACCGTCGGCCGAGACCAAAGCCAGGCCTTTTCTTCCTTGATAAACAGTGCTGTATATTACCATACTTCCATTGGGTGCAACGCTTGGCGACTCATCCAAAGAAGAGGTAGTCAGCATGTACAGGGAACCGTCGGCATCAACACGCGCCACGCGATATCCGTTCTGACGGGTAACGACGATGAGGGCGTTTGATCCCGGGATAGCACGGGCCGAAAGGTTCATCGCTCCCTGGAAGGTTACGCGCTCGGTTTGACGCGATGCAAAATCGAATTTATAGATCTGAGCCTTGCCGCCGCGCTCCGAGGTAAAGAAGATGGCGCGTGAATCGGCCGACCAGTTAGGCTCGGTATCGATGGCACGATTGTCGGTCACACGATTTAAGGTGCCGTCGGTGAGATCATAATAATAGATATCAGGCTGTCCGTCCTTGGACAAGGTCATGGCGATCTTGGTGCCGTCGGGCGACCACGAGGGCGAGGAATTCAAGCCGGGGAAAGATGCCAGCTTGGTACGCTTGTGGGAGCTGATGTTCTGCACGAAGATAGCCGGCTGACGGCTCTCGAAGCTCACATACGCAATGCGTGTACCGTCGGGGGACCAGGTCGGGGTCATGATGGGCTGAGTGGATTTTAAAACGGGCTTTTCGTTGTAGCCGTCATAATCTGAGGTCATGAGGGTGTAAGGATACCCACCGTCCCCTATTCTGGTTACCACATAGGCAATGCGGGTACGGAAGGCGCCCTTCTGACCGGTAAATATCTCATAAATACGATCGGAAACGCGATGTGCGGCCTGACGCATAAGGGATGCGGGAGCAACACCTGCATAATGAGCCAAAACCTTGCCCTTGTTCGCACCCTGCAGTCCTATAAGCTTGAATTCAACGTTATAGCCGTTGCCTGCAGGCTTTACCACGCCGGTAACCGCCGCCTCAACGCCCGAGGCCGCGGCCTTGTCAACAACGATCTCGCCGTTCACTACGCTGCCCTGGGGAAGAGTATTCATGGCGACGGGACTGAATTTCCCCGATCGCATAAGATCCGAGGATACCACCGAGGCCACATCCGTATTAATTCCGGATGCCTGAGTAAACGGGATCACGGCGATGCGGTGCCCCTCATTGATACCGCCCGTGATCTCAATTTGCAAGGCGGCCTGTACCGAAGACGTCGCCACGGTAAGGGCAATCACCGCTAAAAGTTTTTTCAGCATGATGTAAGCATTTCTCCTTTATCCAGTAACAAATGGAATTATAAGGGATTTAGGCGCTGAACGCTCACTAATACTTGATGACTATTATCATCGGCGTAACGCTCATCAAATTTTAGGTGTCATCGTAACATGTATTACCGAGCATTCGACGCAACCGCTCGGAGGCATGGGGAACATGCCTATGTTATCGATGGCATCCAACGCACTCTTGCATACGCGACTGTTTCCCTCGCAATTCTTACTCTTGACGGTGCCGTCAGAGGCTATCTCAAGCATAACCTTCACACTCTTGCCGTTCATGGAGGGATCCACACGCCAGTTTTGTTCAATCAAGGTGCGTACCTTAGAGCCGTAGCCTGCGGAATCTCCGCTACCCGATCCTAAGCCCTTTCCGTTTACCGGATCTCCGTCGGCAGTACCTAAAATACTGTCCTCAAGCGAATCGGCCTGGGCCTTGGCTGCAGCATCGGCCTTTCTCTTGGCATCGGCTTCAGCTTTACGTTTGGCATCGGCCTCGGCCTTTTTTTTCGCCTCGTCTTCGGCTTTCTTTTTAGCTTCGGCCTCAGCTTTCTTTTTAGCCTCTTCCTCCGCCTTCTTCTTGGCCTCGGCTTCGGCTTTCTTCTTAGCCTCTGCCTCCGCCTTCTTCTTGGCCTCAGCTTCAGCTTTCTTCTTGGCCTCTTCCTGTTTCTTCAGCTCCTGTGCCTTCTTTTGCTCCTCGAGCTTTTTCTTCTGTTCCTCAAGCTTCTTTTTTTCTGCTTGCGCTTTTTTAAGAGCCAAAGCCTTCTGCTCCTCCTCGATGCGTTTTTGCTCGATGATCTCTTGGCGCTTAGCCTCCTCCTCCCGTTGCTTTTGGATCTGATATTTAAGATCCTCGGCAGCCTGCTTGGCTGCACTGTTATCAACGATCGCAGGTGCACTCTCCTCGACTGCAGACGAAGCTGCAGGCTTTGGTGCCTCGGCCTTGCCGTCGGGATTTCCCTTGGCTGGCGGCACGAAAGTAGCATGCATAAGATTACCCGTATTATCCTCGGGCTTTTGCGGACGATCTAAGGATACGTTGATGATAAGACCGGCCACTATGACGGCATGAATGGCAACGGCAATAACGGCGGCGGTTTTAAGCTTCATTTGGTGCTACCGGATGAAATGGGCTCGGTTACGAGGCCTACGCTCTTAACACCGCCCTCCTTCAAAGCATTCATAAGCTGGATCACGCTGTTGTAATCAACATGCGCATCGCCCTGTACGACCACGGGACGCTGAGGATCCTTCATAAGCTCGGAGGCCACATATGAGGTAAGCTCATTAAGATCCTGCATTTTTTCGGTAGTGGTATCGTAGCTTACGAAGTATTGCCCAGCAGAATCCACCGTAGCTATGATCGGAGTGCGCTGATCCTGATTCATGGTCTCGGATTGAGCCTGCGGCAGATCGACGGTAACCCCCTGCATAACCACCGGAGCCGTAGCGATAAAGATCACCAGCAAAACCAGCATGACGTCTATATACGGTACGACGTTAATTTGAGCCACGGGACGGCTGCGACGACGTCTTGAAGCGTAACGCATCAGCGATTTCCTTCGTTATATTTGCGGATCTCGGGATGATTTTGCGTGGCAGATTGCTGCATGCGCTCCTGCTCGCCGGCCACCCCCGGAGTTATGTAATGCGGTCCGCTGTGATGAGATTGGATCTCACGCATATCCCGCCCGTCATAGGCTCGGGCATTCTGATGGGGCTGGGCATATGGTTGCTCCTCATAACGCGGCGGTACGCTACGCATGGGAGGCATAGACTGACGATATTGCTCCTCGGATCCGCGGTAGGATTGGCGCAGACTCTGCATTTGCGGACGTTGCTGCATGCTCTGAGCATTGCTCTGACGCTCCTCTTGGCGCTCTTCCTCGTGCTTCATCTGAGCCTTCACGGTCACGAGACGGCGATTTAGGATGGTGGCGAACTCGTCCATAAAGTTGTCGTAACGATTCTCCAAAGCCTCACATTTTGAAACGAAATGGTTATAGAACATTACGGCAGGAATGGCCGCAAACAGACCCATGGCTGTTGCGATCAGGGCCTCGGCGATGGGTGGCGCCACCATGGACAAGGTGGCGTTTTTTACCGCCGCCAAGGCCACGAAGGCATGCATGATCCCCCATACGGTACCGAAAAGTCCTATATACGGGCTTATCGATCCTATGGTTGCAAGCGTATCCAGATGTGATTCCAGAGCCTCAACCTCGCGGGACTGCGCCACCTTCATCTGACGGTAGGTACCGTCCATCACCACCTCCTGCTCGGCAGGACCTGATTTTACAAGACGGGCAAATTCCTTAAAGCCTGAAGCATAGATCACCTCAAGGCCCTGCAGATCCTGCTGACGATTCATACAATCCTGATACAGATTGTTTAAATCTATGCCGGACCAAAAGCGATCCTCAAATTCGTCGGCACGTGCGCGGCCGCGTTTGAATACCGATGAACGCTGAATGATGATGGTCCAGGAAATCACGCTTAAAAGCACGAGAAAAAACATCACGAGCTGTACCAAAAGACTGGCATTTAAAATCAGCTCTGAAAAAGAAAGCTCGCCGTTTTGCATTTATTAACTCACACAAAATGATGCGGGATCTTCAGGGATCCTCGCTTTTATAAATTCCGCAATGCGCGCATCGATGATCTTAGGCTTGTTCTTTAAAAGATCCGTACAAGCCAAAGTACATTCAAACTCAAAAAGTTTCTCACCGTGCTGATTATAAACCTCTTGATAAACACTCAGGCTTAATTTTCTAAGTTTGACGGGGATCACAGTTACGGTCAACTCGTCCTCAAGCTTCGCCGAATGCAAATAACGGCCTTTTATTTCGTAAACCACAAAGCCGGTGTGACTGCGCTCGATCATTTCCTCCTGGGAAATATTCTCACTGCGCAACCATTCGGTACGAGTTCGTTCGCAGAATTTAAGGTAGTTGGCATAATAAACTATCCCGCCTGCGTCCGTGTCCTCAAAATAAACGCGGAATTTGGCTTTAAATATATCCTTCATGATCCTTCTCCGTCATGTGGCGACGACTGTGTACAGGGTACGTTGAATTTGCGGCAGGCCTTGTCCGTAACCGCTCTGCCAGTGCGCGTACGCATTACAAAGCCCTGCTGAATAATATACGGCTCCACCACGTTCTCGAGAGTATCACGATCGTGTCCTAAGGATGCAGCCAGGGACTCGATCCCCACGGGACCGCCGTTAAAATCGAACAAAATGGTGCGCAGATAGGCGCGATCGAACTCATCAAAGCCGTCCTCATCAATGCGGAGCATTTCAAGGGCCTTGCGGGCTATGTCGAGATCAATCACCCCGCTGCCCTGAACCTCCGCTACATCACGCACTCTTTTTAAAAGGCGGTTGGCAATGCGCGGGGTGCCGCGGGCTCTGGCGGCGATCTCATGTGCGCCCTCTGCGGTGATCTCGATCCCAAGCTTCTTGGCATTGGCGTTGACTATGATCTCAAGCTCCTCGGGCTTGTAATACTTAAGCTGCAAAATGATCCCGAAGCGGGCACGCAACGGCGAGGTCAGAGTACCGGCCAAGGTCGTGGCACCTATCAACGTAAATTCGTTGAGGGTGAGCTTGATGGAACGCGCCGAGGGGCCCTCTCCGGTCATGATGTCGACGCGGTAATCCTCCATGGCCGGATACATGAATTCCTCGACCACGGGGGACAGACGATGGATCTCGTCGATGAAGATCACCGAGCGCGGCTGCAAATTGGTCAAAAGCGCCGCCGCATCGCCCTTTTTCTCAAGCGCAGGCCCGGAGGTCTGAGAGATCCCCACCCCAAGCTCGTTGGCTATGATGTTGGAAAGAGTGGTTTTACCTAGGCCCGGAGGTCCGAAGATCAGCACATGATCCAAGGCCTCGCCGCGTTTTTTGGCCGCCTTGATGTAAACCTCAAGCTGACGCTTGACATCCTCCTGTCCTACATAATCCCTTAAATATTGCGGACGCAGTGCGCGATCTTCGGCCGATCCGCGCACCTCCTCCAATACTTCCTCGACATTTTTTTCCGCACGCACATCCTCTGAGATCTCAAGTGCGTCGGCTACTATGCCCACTTCATTAGAGCCTGCCATCCTTAACGTCCCTTATTCTTTGAAATCAGTAATAATGCGGCCTTGATGAGCGTTTCGGCATCATGGGCCTCAGCTAAAGCCACCTTGCAATATTTGACGGCCTCGCCTTCCTTATATCCAAGTGCCACCAGGGCATCCACCGCCTCATCAAAGAAAACTGCGTCCGCGGACGGGCTCTGAACCTTAATCTCAACTCCGGCCACGGAAAACGACGATACCGCATCCTTTAATTCCACGATCATGCGCTCGGCCGTCTTCTTGCCGACGCCCGGGATCATCTGCAATTCCTTTGCCCGTCCCTCGGACACGGTCTCGACAAAGGAGGCAACGCTGAAGGTAGATAATGCGGCCAGGGCACTTTTGGGACCGATGCCGTTAACCTTGATGAGAATGCGAAAGAGCGAACGCGCATCCATGTCCGTAAAACCGTAGAGCATCTGCGCATCCTCGCGCACGCTGTGATGCACGTACACAAAGATCTCAGATCCCAGCTTTGGCGACAGGGTATTTAGGGAGGATCCGGGCATTTCAACCTCATAGCCCACTCCGCCCGCCTCAATCAAGGCCGTGGATCCGTCGATGCGTAACAGCTTACCGCGCAAAGAACCTATCATAAATCACCTAACCTCCGATCATTCTTAATCTGCCGTGCACGGAGTATTTATCCGCCACGCTCTTTCCCATAGCCTGCGTGACGCTGAAGGTATAAGCATGACATATGGCACAGGCCAAGGCATCGGCCGCATCGGCCTGAGGATCGCCTGACAGATGCAGAGTGTTTTTGACCATGTACTGAACCTGCTTTTTATCGGCCCAACCGTAGCCTACCACCGCCTGCTTGATCTGCTGAGGCGTATACTCGTGCACCTTAAGCCCGGCATTGGCTCCTGCCACCATAGCCGCAGCCCTTGCCTCGGACAGCTTAACCGTCGATTGTACGTTCTTGGATAAAAAGGTTTCCTCTATGGACATGCTTTCAGGATGAAATTGCTGTATGAGAGCGCTTACTCCCGCATAAATAATGCGCAGACGATCGGCCATGGGGCCGCCCCCCGTGGATATACATCCGGAGCCGCGGTAGCTGACAATTCCCCTTGAGCTCTCCACTATGCCGTAGCCTGTAAAGCGAGATCCGGGATCGATACCGATGATGATCAAAAAAACACCTTTATTTTCCGCCAAATGCTTAAACGCTTAATTTTTCAATTTTAGCATCGCACACCGTACCTTTCAAAACCGATGATCCGTCCCTTGAGCTTTGCCTCCCGCCAAAATCCACGTCAAGTGGCAAAAAGTTTTTCTTTTGATAGAATTCATTGCACCGCAGATGCACAAAAAGCACGCTTGCGCCTTTTGCCCCGCTTCTTTTCTTAAAATTTTTGTTGCATGGGAAACAAAGCATGTCTTTTTTGAGATTTTTTAAATTATCAACGGCCCTTATTCTGTTCTGCACCGTTACGGGATCTGAAGCGGCTAAATTGGAAATAGCCATCCTTCCCGCGGCCGATTCACTGATCCTCGAGACGGCCTGTGCACAGGGCTTTTTTAAAGAGCGCAATCTTGAGGTCAAGCTCGTTCCCTTTAAAAGCGCCCTTGAGGTGGGAGCCGCCTTCAGGGCCGGCAGGATCTCGGGACAATTCGGCGATCTGATGAATGTAATAGTGCAAAATGAAACGGGGGTTTTACAAAAGGTAGTGGCCGTAACCACTCACACCGAAAAAAAGCAACGCCGCTTTGCACTCGTAACCTCACCGTCAAAGGCCGCCGCCATTATGAGCACCGACGATTTAAAAAATACCTCCACGGCCATGAGCTCGAATACCATCATCGAATATCTGCTTGACGGCATGCGTAATGAGCTCAAGCTTGCAGAGGATGCTCTGTCCTTTAAGGAAATAAAACAGATCCCCGTAAGATTGCAGCTGTTGCTTACTGGAAAAGTCGATACGGCATTGTTACCAGAGCCCTTGGTTACGCTGGCAGTAAGCAAAGGCTCACGCGTCTTATGGGATGATCGCAGGCTTAATGAAACGCTCGCGGTGATCTCCTTAAAGGACGGGATCTTGGATCGCAAGGAAACGGATGAATTTATCGCCGCCTTAAACGAGGCCGCATCCTTCATCAAAGACAATAAGGATGCATCGCTTAAGCTCATGCTTAAAAAAAGACTTTTGCCCAAGGAAATTGCCACAGTCTACGAAATGATCGATCTTTGCGATGAGAAGGGACAATTACCGCCACTGCCATCAAAAGACGAATTCTCCCGCGTAGCAAGCTGGATGCTGCAGCACGGCATGATCAAAAAGCAGCCCCGCTATGAAGATCTGATCCTGACGAAATGAGCTTTGCATCGCTGTCCATAAAAGATCTCGGTGCCTCCTACGGCACACAAAGGATCCTCAAAAATCTGTCATTGACGCTTGAGAATGATCCTGCCTTGGTTATTACCGGTCCCTCAGGGTGCGGAAAGAGCACTCTTTTGAAGATCTGTGCGGGGATCCTGCCCTGCACTGAGGGCAACGTTACCCTCTCCATGCCCGATGGAAAACGCCCGCATGCGGCCATGGTTCCTCAGGGCGGTGTCCTCATGCCCTGGAAAAACGTATACGACAATCTCGCATTGCCGCTAAAAATACAAAAAAGCGATCATCGCGAGGACAAAATCGTCCGTATGCTTGCCGAGCTTGAGCTTACCGGACTTGAAAAACGTTTTCCGCATGAGCTCTCCGGCGGGCAAAGACAGCGCCTGTGCCTGGGACAGGCTCTGATAGGCGATCCGGAGATCTTATTTTTGGACGAGCCCTTTTCCGCCTACGACACCATGCTCAAGGAAAAATTGCAACTATTCCTAAAGAAACTGCTAAAAAAACGCTCATGTCTGCTGCTGGTCGTAACCCACGATCTAAACGAGGCGATCTTTCTTGCCCCAAAGATCCTGATCTTAGGATCAGCTGGCTCGGGCAAATATCTGCTTCACCGCAACCGTGCCTATACGGACGATCTGACACGACATATACGCGAGGAAGCGCTTTTTGCTCTGGAGGCAGGCACACTGCATCGTCTTTTAAGACAAATGCGCCCTGCTGAGGAGGCGGATGCTTTATGAAAAGGATCCTGCATCTTGCACTTTATCCCCCGGCGTTGCTGTTCTTGCATTTAATTTGGTATCTGCTGTCCCAAAGCTGCGGTGAGGATGTGATCCCCGATCCCTTAAGCACGCTTAAGGCCTTTGTCGCTATGGCCGCTAATGATGAGTTCGTCCATAGCTTTTACGTAAGCCTCATGCGCTTAAGTGCCGCCCTTTTGCTCTCGGCACTAATTGCCTATCCCGCAGGACTATGGCTCGGTCTTTCAGCTCGCGCCGATCTTATTTGCGCTCCGCTTTTATACCTTACCTACCCCATTCCCAAAATTGTATTGTTGCCGGTGTTCTTTTTACTGCTGGGATTAGGCGATCTTTCGCGCATATCCCTCATAGCCCTAAGCTGCAGCTATCAAATTGCCATGATCGTACGAGCCGCCGCCAAAAGATTGCCCAAGGCTTATACAGACTCAATGAAATTTATGGGGGGATCAAAGCTTGATTGCTTAATAAACGTATGGCTGCCTGCAACCTTGCCCGATTTCTTAACATCGATGCGTGTAGCCACGGGTACGGCCGTAGCAGTACTATTTTTAGCCGAAAGCTTTGCAACCGAGGCAGGACTTGGCTTTATGATCATGGATGCCTGGGGTATAGGAGATGGGATCACCATGTTCTGTGCCATGATCGGGATCAGCCTGCTGGGACTTGTTTTTTACATAAGCTTTGCACTTCTTGAAAAGATCCTCTGTCCATGGCATCAAAAAAGATAAAGACCGCGATCTCAAATGAGCATTTCCGTTGCGGATATACTCTGAACTTATTTTTTTAAATCGTGATCGAATAATTTTTGCTTATATATACTGAAATTGTGACCATCTAATTACGCTACTTAGATAAAAAAGAGAGCATATTTTTTGATCAATTGTGACCAAAATAAAATACAAAAGCAGCAAAATATTGATTTTTGTATGAAATATTTAAGGAATATCAAGAGAAAGGTATGCAAAATATGGCTTGGTGCTGATAACAGGAATCGAACCTGTGACCCCCTGGTTACGAATCAGGTGCTCTACCTACTGAGCTATACCAGCACAACGGTGAGCATTGTAGCAAAATACTTTTTAATTTTAAACATCATTCTGTTAAGTAAATAAAATCCGCCCCATCGGCGGTAAGGAATTTAAATGCCCTACTATCCGCAAATATTGTACTTCTCCGTATATATCATTGCCTGGTATATGATGTCCGCCTACGGCTATGCCGCCTACCCCGATCATGTCCTGCGCATATTTATTCTGATCTTCAATTCAGGCATATTGCTCGTAAGCGCCTGCAATACCTTCAAACACGGCCATAAAAAAAGTGCCCTCATCACCGGGGCCTATGCCCTGTGCTGCTGGATCTTCTACGGCGAATGCATGCTGCTGTCACTTGAGAGCTCCCCCTCTTGGACACATGCGGTGACAGTTTACAACATGCTGCGCTATTTCCTCATGGCGGCCGTATTCGTCATCCTGTTGAGAGATTTTTTCCGCTCCATTAAGAACTCTGACTGAGCGCCAAGGCGCATTACAACGCCATTCCCCCGAAAACCGGCGCTAAACGCCGTATTTTTGGGGGATGGTATTTTTTTATTTGTCACAATGCCTACGTTTAAATTTTAACGGAGGCTTTATGCTCAAACTGAATACAACCGCTCTTATCCTAAGCCTTATTTGCTGTGGCAGTGCTGCGGCATCACAGCTCCCGCAGCTTGCAGGCACGGTTCCGGACGGCGTCAGGATCGATGCCTTTGACCAATCCATGACGATCATGTCGTCAAAAAATAACAACGTGCTTAAATGGAAAAGCTTCAACGTCTCCGAGGACGCCTTGCTAAACTTCGACCAACACAACTATTTGAATCTGGTTACAGGCGGATCTCCCTCCGTGATCAACGGGCGTATACAGGCTTTTGGAAATTTATATATAGTAAATCCCGCAGGTATAACCTTGGGGCCTAAGTCCTCAATTCAGGTCCCGCGCCTGGGCTTATCCTCGGCACGCATAAACGATGATGAAATATTGCGCTTTGGGCAAAACGGGACTTTGGATTTTCAATCGGGAAAAGGCATGGGGCGCATCAATCTCATCGGCAATATCAAAGCCGACAATCTCTGCGTCGACGGCGGACAGATCGTGATCAAAAATGCCACCGATCTCAATACCCTCTCAGGAGATCAGCTCCATAACCGCAATGCAGAGCGCATAAAGCTTACAAGCTCCGTAAAACGCATAGACATAGGTTACGCTACAACAAAAGATCTTAAAAAGGATTTCGGCTTATCGGGGGAAGAATTCGTAAGTCACAGCGGACAAAAGGCAATTTCTACAAAGGAGGATTTGCTTAATATTCAAAGCAACGGCTCCTATTTCATCACCAACGATATAGACTTAGGCGAGATCTCCTCCCCTCTTGCAGGCGGCAATGCCTTTAATGGCACCATCGACGGTACCTACAGCCGCATAAGCTATAAGGGCGCATCCGATCATGTTTCCGGACTTTTTTCAGGGCTTAGCGACACCGAAATAAACAATCTCTTTATAAATGCAAAGATTAGCGTTCCGACAACCGGCGGCGCGGACCTTGCCGCCCTTGCCACCACCATTGAAAACAGCTCCCTTAAGGATACGGAGTTCAATATCGTTTTAAATGGAAAAACGGATGTTGCCTTCAATTTCGGCGGTGTAGCTACATATTTGAAGGGAAACAATTATGTAAACAATGTCATCGGCACGCTGACACTAAGCGATCCCGATTTAAAGCTTAATTACCTTACCAACGCCGGATCATTTTGCGCCCGAAACGAGGGCTTTCTAAACACGGCGGGAGTAAACGGGATCACGCTTAAAACCGCCCTGATGGGAGATGAGCTCCAAAAGCAAACGGCGGTTAATTTCGGTACCGGATTCATCGCAGGTGTTAAAGACAGCTTTTCCTTACTTGATGAGGACGGCAAAGAGCGCTTTATTGTAAAAGACGATAGGGATGACTTTTTTAGCGTCAGCAACAAAGGCTTTTATGATCCCTTCTTTACAGAGAACTTCAGTCTCGATAGCGACGTTCGCGATCCAGATTACGCCTCCTTAGCGTCAAACGAGGCCTTTGACATCAATAAATTTACAGATATATATGCCGATGAGAAGGAGAGCAGTCGCGGAAAATTCGTCTTCAAGCTTCAAAATAAAGAAGATGATGCACGGCGCAACTTTTATTTCATAAATATCGATGAGGACGGACAGGAAAGCACTGGTGATTCAGGTCGGGCTCTGGTTACAACCGTAGTTCCGGATCTTAAGGATCCTGATCTAGAACCGGCACCAGATCCTATCCCCACTCCAAATCCGCTCCCATCTCCGGATCCAGGTCTCAGTGACAAAAAAGAGAACTCAGACGATAACTACGGTAAAGACTATTATGCAAGCGACATCACATACTCAGATCGCCCCAAATTTACTGAAATTCCTAAGGAGCAGGATCTATTTTCGGAAATTCTTCTAAAGATCCCCCGCCTTGGCAATAAGATCATGCTGGCTATGGAAAACGCCAATCATGAGCTGCTGGCCGCCGTAAGCTACGGCCTCGGGCATATTGCCAGCACCACCAAGGATGATGAGGACATACAAAAAAGCTAAGCTCAGATTCCGCCTGTTTGATGGTATGTGCCTGAGGTTTGCGGCAGGCTCTTCTCATCCCGCACGTCAAAATATGACTTCTTATTATCGAACACCGCCTCGTCGGTGTTCGACATTCCGCCGGCATTATATATGCTGCCGCGATTGACACAGCGTGAAGCTCCCTTTAACTCAAAGAGCCCCGTTTCATAAATCTTAAAGCCGTTACGATTTTCAAAAAGCGTATGCGAGCTCATGGAGAATATCCCCTTGATCTCCATCACATGCTGATTTAAAAGACTTGATCCCCCCTGCATCTCATACTCACCGCCCGATGCCAGCTCAAAAAAACCGTAATTTACAAAGGAGCTCGTATCATTGGTATGAAATTTTCCCAAAAGCTCTATATTTCTGCGGTTTGACAATTGGGAGCTTCCGGACAATTCGACGGCACTGCCTTTATTGAAGATGAGGCGGCCACGATTTGAGATCACGGCATTCTTAGATCCCATAACGCGTGTTCCCGAGGTAAATTTTACAGTGCCGACGTTCTCAAATGCTCCGCCCTTCATGATCATAAGGGCATTATCAAAGGTTGCATTTCCTGAAACCGAAAGCTTGGAATTGTCGGTAAGCGACAGCGTTGCATGCGGGTACATAGTAAAGCGGCCGAGGCTTTTTAGGGTTGCACTTTTTTGCATCTCGACGGAGGCGTCATTACGTATAAGGAGCGATCCCTGTACTGAAGAGGAACTCATAAGCTCAAGCAGTAGCTTTCCCTTCTCCGCAATCACCAGCTCTCCGCGCACATTCAGATTGCCACCGCGCTTGACGGTGATCTTGCGTCCGCTCTCAACGCGCAACTTAACCCCGCTTTTGATTATAAAATTGCCGCCTATCAAAAAGTTTTCTTTCACGACGGCGTCTTTTTGCAATTCAAAGCATTTGCCACGCTCAAAACGCTCCTTGCTCCCAGGCAGGGTATCTATACCTACACACGTGGCCGCATCAGCTGGTAAGGAAATAAAAAGCAAAAAAACGATAAATAAGCTTTTTCGCGGAAACTTCAAAAAGATACTCATAATTTCAAACGCAGTGAGGACTGTTTTCCCAAAAGAGTCATATCTCTATACACTGCCACAGCACATTATTTTGTCAAGCTCAGAGAATATATGCTCGAAGGGCTCTAAAAAGCTATTGTATTTAAATTGTTCTTTATAATTACATAACAGAGTGCCTCTATTGTGAGAAAATAGGGCGTCGCATCTTCTAAAGATAATATTTCAATTAATTAAGCGACCGTCATCTGCTTTTGTCAGTACCAAGATCTGCAAAGGACTTTATTATCATGACCGAACTTTCAGGATATGCCCTCATAGGAGACATAGGCGGCACCAATGCCCGTCTTTCCTTGGTCGACCTCAAAACGGGAGAACTTAGCGATCCTATTATTTACTCCGCCGTTGACAACCCCTCGCTTGAGGACTGCATCAGGCGTTTTAAGGAGCAGTGCTCGGCTCCCTTTTCATCGGCATGCATTGCCATCGCCTGCCCCATCACATGCGATCATGTAAAAATGACCAACAATCCTTGGGAATTTTCCATCAAGGAGATGAAGCACAATTTAAACCTCGACAATCTGACCGTCATCAACGATTTCACTGCCATGTCCATGTCGGTACCGGTACTTTGTGAGGACAGTATTGTGAAATTGGGCGGAGGAAAGGCCGATCTTAATAAGCCCATAGCCGTATACGGCGCGGGCACCGGACTAGGGGTCGGACATCTTCTGCATATAAACGATAAATGGCTGCCGTTGCCGGGTGAAGGCGGACACATGGATATGGCACCTGCCAGTACCGACGAGGATGCCATTTTGATCTCGTTGCGTGCACGCATGGGACACGTCTCCTATGAGCGCGTACTCTCGGGACAGGGGCTTTTGAACATCTACAACGTGATCTCAAGCCGTCATAACCGCGCTAAAGCCGGTATGACCCCTGCGGATGTAACCAAGGGGGCCTTGGCAACTCCCGCCGATCAGGACTGCCTCGAAAGCCTGAACGTATTTTGTCGCATTCTCGGGAGCTTCGGCGGCAATCTGGCCCTCAATATGGGAACCTTCGGCGGTGTTTACATTGCAGGCGGAGTGGTCACGCACTTCATAGACTTCTTAAAGAGCTCCGATTTCTACCAAAGCTTCATATCCAAAGGACGCTTTGAAAGGATGCTCGAGCAGATCCCTGTATACGTGATCACCGACAAATTGGCCGGATTAAAGGGTGCCGGAGCGGTCATTCGCCAAGAGCTCGGAGCCGTACTTTAATTCCCTCTCCCCTAAGCGCCGTCATCTTTCTAAGAAGATCACGGCGCTTTCAATTTAAATACCGCCAGTCTCATCTGCACGCCCATCGAAGACTTCCGACTTTGCGTCACCGGATCAATTCACACCAAAAGATCTGCTCTGCCTTATACTTAAAAATCCTAGACGCCCAAAATAAAAAACTTACCCCCGCTTATTTTTTTGCGAAGGTAAGTTTTTATTTGATCTTTAAGCCTTATTGAAAGATCAGTCGAGGAAGCCGCGCAAGCCCTGAGATCTGCAAGGATGACGCAGCTTTCTTAAGGCCTTGGCCTCGATCTGACGAATACGCTCGCGGGTAACGCCGAACTGTCTGCCCACCTCCTCAAGAGTATGATCGGAGGGCAAACCGATCCCAAAGCGCATACGCAGAACCTGAGCCTCACGCGGCGGCATTTCATCCAACACGGCATTGATGGCAGTCTTTAAGGACTCGGAGGTAGCCGCCTCAGCAGGTACCACTATGGAGCTGTCCTCAATGAAATCCCCAAGATGAGAATCATCATCGTCACCCACCGGAGTCTCAAGCGAAATTGGCTCCTTGGCGATCTTCATGACCTTACGGATCTTATCCTCAGGCAGACCCATCTTGGCAGCCAGCTCCTCAGGAGTGGGCTCACGGCCTTTTTCCTGCAGCATCTGACGTGAAATACGGTTGAGCTTATTGATAGTCTCAATCATATGCACCGGAATACGTATGGTACGTGCCTGATCGGCAATGGAACGGGTAATAGCCTGACGTATCCACCAGGTAGCATAGGTTGAGAACTTATAGCCGCGGCGATACTCAAATTTGTCCACAGCCTTCATCAAGCCTATATTGCCCTCCTGGATAAGATCGAGGAACTGCAAACCGCGGTTGGTATATTTCTTAGCAATTGAAATAACCAAACGCAAATTAGCCTCCACCATTTCCTTTTTAGCCTTTTTGGCCATGGCATCACCCATCATCACGCGATGAGCCAAGACGCGCAGTCTTGAAATGGAGATCCCGCACTCGGATTCAATTTCCTTGAGGGCATCGATGCACTTTTCAATTTCTGGGCGCATGTCCTTAAGCTTGGTTGCATAAGCCCTACGTGAGCGGCAGGCCTTCTCATACCAAGCTATATCAGCCTCGCATCCGGAATCGGTATAAACGCTGCGCAGATCTTCAATCTTCATACCGCAACGATTTACACAAATATCGCGAATGGCACGATCCTGACGCTTGACACGATCCATATTGTCGTTCATCTTGCGCAAGAGGCTTTCTAACTGCTGGGGAACAAGCTTGAAGGTCACGAAGAGATCAGCAAGATCCTTAAGCTCGGCCTGATATTTCTTTTCGGCAGCGGCTCCTTTTTTACCGCGGCAGGCGCAGACCTTGTCATAACGAATGCGCAACTCGGCAAAATTACGGCGGGTAAGCTCGGGATCAGGGCCGGCATTTTCTGCTACCCCATCCTCGGCTGATACTTCATCCTCGTCCTCATCCTCAGGCTCGGGTTCTTTTTCGACCTTGGTCTTTTTAGTTGCCTTTTTGGGCTTTTTGGATTTTTCGGTATCCTCCGACTTGATCTCGACGTCCTTCTCCTCTTCGCTTTCAAGCTTCAAGAGCTCTTCATCCACATCATCGCCGCTGTCTACCTCATCGCCTTTATCTCCGAGGTTTGTGAGATCCTTATCATCGAGAGCATGATCGACCTCCATGAAGCCGGAAATGATATCTCCGAGCTTTACGCTACCCTCAGCATCGCCCGACATCTCATAACGCTCGAAAAGCTCTTCCATGGCGGGAGGATACTCTACAAGACACATCTGCGTGTCATTGGTACCTCTTTCTATACGCTTGGAGATATCGATCTCATCCTTGCGCGTAAGCAAAGAGACATTACCCATTTCACGCATATACATGCGCACGGGATCTGTAGTGCGCCCGATATCTACGGAGGAATCAAGCTGATTGGCTACGACCTCTACATCCTCGGCATCGGTTTGCGAATTACCGCTTAGAAGCAGATCGTCGGCCTCAGGAGGGGTATCACATACGTTGATCCCCATGTCGATGAAAGTCTGAATGAATACCGAAAGCTGATCTCCCGAGATGATATCGGGCGGGATCAGATCGTTGATCTCATCAATGGTAAGGTAACCCTGCTCCTTACCCCTGGCGATAAGCTGCTTAAACTCGGTACTTGCTGAATTATTATCCATTTACCCTTCCGGATCTTTTATCATCTCTGGGTTGAAAAATTTCAAACCCGGGGTGTACACAAAGCATGGCTTTGCATACTTATTTTCGGCTTTGGTGACACGCTTTTGCGGCAATAATGCAGATAAGTCTCGACTTTGAGATCATGCACAAAAAATAGATCCCGTTTTGTATGCCGAGCGTTCACACACAAAATACCAGTATAACCCTATTTTAATAGGGCTACAAAACATTAAATAGTTCCTTCTCTGAGAAAGTTCAAGTAAATAAACCCAAGACGGATCACAAAATTGAATTTTCTCAAAGTTTTCCCCCGTAAAATCATCAAAAGCAAAAACGAGCTTCAACAATTTTCACGGGAGAAAAATCCCAAGATTATTCCTCGGGCTCGAAATCGTCGGGTAAGGAGGCGTTGTGGTAAACCTCCTGAGTATCATCGAGATCCTCAAGGGCGTCGATCATTCTCATGAATTTGACGGCAGCCTCGTTATCAAGTGCCACCTCATTGGACGGAACCTGAGATACCTCTGCTGATACGGGCTTGATGCCTTTCTTGTCAAAGGCCTCAACCACGTCGGCAAAAGCCTCAGGAGAGGTAAAGACATCGATGGAGCCGTCTTCATTGGAAACCACGTCGTCAGCACCGGCATCAAGACCGATCTCCATGGCCTTATCCTCATCCAAGGGCATATTGCCGTCTTCATCGGGAGCAAAGGTGATCACGCCCTTTTTGGTAAAGAGATAGGATACGGAACCGGAGGTACCCAAATTTCCGCCGAACTTGGAAAAGGCGTGGCGTACGTCGGCTGCGGTACGATTGTGGTTGTCGGTCATGCATTCAACCATAACGGCAATACCGCCCACACCGTAGCCCTCATAAACGATGGTCTCGAGATCCGAGCCCTCGCCGCCGCCTACACCGCGCTCGATAGCACGCTTGATGGTGTCGCGGGTCATATTCTGAGCTAAAGCCGCAACAACGGCAGAGCGCAGACGGGGGTTGGCGGCTTCGTCGCCGCCTCCGAGCTTGGCGGCGGTAGTAATTTCACGGATCAGCTTGGTGAAGACCTTACCGCGCTTGGCATCCTGTGCTGCCTTACGAAAGCGGATGTTGGCCCATTTGGAATGACCTGACATAGTTGTTTCTCCAGTTTAAAAACGCTTTTGCGTTAACAATTCATCCCGCTGTGGCTTGCTGCGGGATCATTTATACCGAAAGCGGCATACCCGAATTAAATTTTATATTTTGATCATTAAGTCCGGATCCTGCATTAAAGCTCAAAATGGCATCGGATCAGGACTATGTAATTCATTCGGGTCAAGCCGTCATGATTTTCGCTTAAACAAAAAATTATTTTTCCTCGTCCGTAACGGCGACGGCAAGCTCCTTTAAAGCCTCCTCAGATGCAAAATTAGGAGCACCCGACATAAGATCGGCCGCCGCCGTTGTCTTCGGGAAGGCAATGACGTCACGGATATTGTCCGTACCGGTTATGAGCATGGTTACGCGATCAAGACCGAAGGCAAGACCTGCATGCGGAGGTGCACCGAAGGAAAGCGCATCAAGTAAGAAGCCGAATTTTTCCTGAGCCTCTTCCTTTGAGATCCCCAGTACCTTAAATACGGCCTCCTGCATCTCTCCGTCATAAATACGAGCGCTACCGCCGCCTGACTCATAGCCGTTGATAACCAGATCATAGGCATCGGCATACACGCTCATAGGATCGTTGACAAGCTGCTCGGGGGTTACATCCTTAGGCGCGGTGAAGGGATGATGCATGGCGGTAAGGCCGGCCTCCTCAGTGATCTCGAACATGGGAAAGTCCACGATCCACAATGCCTTGTAGCCCTCGGCAACAAGATTGTGATCCTTTGCCGTCTTGATACGAAGCGTACCCATGAAGGTTGCGGTCTTAATGCGTTCGCCCGCACCGATGAACACCAAATCGCCGTCATGTGCTCCGCACTTTTCACAAAGAGCTGTAAGCTCTGCAGCAGAAAGATGTTTTCCTGCTGAGGATTTAAGTCCCTCAGCGCCTTTTGAAAGCTCGTTGACTTTGATCCAGATAAGTCCGGAGGCTCCGAGCTTTTTGACATAATCGGTATAGCCGTCAAGCTCGCGACGGGTAAGCTTGGCGCCACCGGGGAGCGCAAAGCCTATCACACGCGATTTGGCATCGCATGCAGGCGCAGATAGCACCGAGAACTCGGAGTTCTTCACGCACTCATCCAAAAGGTGTAGCTCATAGGAAATACGCAGATCGGGCTTGTCGGATCCGAAGCGGTCCATGGCCTCCTCCCATTTCATAACGGGAAGCTTGCCCAAATCCACTCCGCGCACCTCCTTAAAGAGAGATACCATCATCTCCTCGGTAACTGCACGCACCTCGTCGGAGGTCATAAATGAGGTCTCGACGTCGATCTGCGTAAACTCGGGCTGTCTGTCGGCACGCAGATCCTCATCACGGAAGCACTTGGTGATCTGATAATAGCGATCGTAGCCTGAAATCATCAGCAGCTGCTTGAACAATTGCGGAGACTGCGGCAATGCATAAAATTTACCGTGGTGTATACGTGAAGGCACCAAATAGTCGCGTGCGCCCTCCGGTGTTGCCTTGGTGAGCATGGGGGTTTCGATATCGATAAAGCCGTGCTCGTCAAAGAAACGACGTACGAAATGAGTGATCTTCGAACGCGTAAGCAATTGGTTGACCATGTACGGACGTCTTAAATCGAGATAGCGATAGCGCAAACGCTGCTCTTCGGTATTATCCTGATTAAAATCAATGGGCAGAGCGGCAGATTTATTGAAGATCTTAAGCTCCTTGGCATAGATTTCGATCTCGCCGGTAGCCATTTCGGCATTGGCCTGAGACTGAGGACGGGCTCTTACCATACCCTTAACCTGTACGCAAAACTCGTTGCGCAACGCGGAGGCGGCCTCGTGCACATCCTTCTCATCGGGATCGAAAACCACCTGTACTATTCCCGAACGATCGCGCAGATCAACAAAGATTAGTCCGCCCAAATCACGACGACGGTTTACCCAACCGCAGAGCGTGACATTTTCGTCTTTATTGCTAAGACGCACGTCTCCACAATAGACAGAACGCATTGACATAAAAAAGCCTCATTTGTGCCGTACTCCGCCGTTGCGCTTTTATTTTGCAAATAAGCAAAATCGCATCTAACGGCGAGAGCATAAAATCTGAATGCAAAATTATAAAACTTTGACCGGCGTCGAGCAATACGCAAAGGGCTTTCCCTAGCCTTAATTCCGCATATTGAGCTACAAAAAAGACCCCTTGCGGGGCCTTTTGAAAACCGATCCGATCTCCTGCAGGAGAATGGGGATCGGATCGGAGAGTGTAGCCTTAGCCGAGCAGTGACAATGCCAGCTGAGGGATGGAGTTTGCCTGAGTCAGCATCGAGCTTGCCGCCTGCTGTACTATGGACTGAGCAGAGAGGTTCGAGGCCTCGGAGGCATAGTCGGTATCACGAATTCTCGAACGGGCGTCGGACTCGTTATTGGCAATGTTGGTCTGATTGCTGATGGTGGACTCCAAACGATTCTGTAAGGCACCGAAATCTCCACGCTTTTTATCAATAAGGTTTATGACCTTGTCGATGTCAGCCAAAGTTGCCTGAGCAGCAGTTGAAGTGCTGACATTAAATACGGTGTAACCTTTAGTTGCACCAATATTTTTATCACCGTCAGCAATTGATTTAGCAGCATCCTTAACACCTGCCGCAGTACAAAGTGACTTTAATGAATAGTCCTTAGTATCATTTGCAGCATTAAGTCTTAAATCAAGTTTTAAAACATCATTGGCATTAGAACCTACTTGAAAGTTTACCTGCGCATTACCTTTGTCCTGAACGATGGATTCAGCCGGTTTATCGAAAGCCGACAATACCTTTTTACCAGCGAAGGTGGTACGGGAGGCTATACGAGTTATTTCCTTTGAAAGGGCTGTAACCTCAGCTTGAATTGAATCACGATCAGATTGTGTATTTGTGCCGTTTGCAGCCTGTACGGACAAGGTACGTACGCGCTGCAACATGGTGGTCATTTCATCCATGGCGCCTTCAACGGTTTGAGTCAAGGCGATGGCATCATTGGCGTTACGATTACCCTGATTAAGACCGTTGATCTGGGAGGTCAGACGATCGGAGATCTGCAATCCGGCGGCGTCATCCTTGGCCGAGTTGATACGAAGACCGGTGGACAGACGGTTATAGGTGGTGGACAAGGCATTGGAGGCCTTGTTTAAACTGGATTGACCGCGTAACGAGGTAACGTTGGTATTTACATACAGAGCCATAATTTTTCTCCTGCTTTACTGTAGTTTTGCGGGAACTTTTTTTCATCCCCTGCTTGATTTTATTAACGTCAGCTTTGCTCTTTCCTTTACAATTTTTTTTACTTTCGTAACTTTTTAAAAATCATAAGGTTATTTTTATACTCTCTCCTTTTTTCCCTATTTTTAAGCCCTATTTCTTAATATAAAGCCCCTTTTTAAAATTTATGCGCTTAAAATAGTCTCAGTTAAACGGAGCTGCCATCTTATGAAAAACTTCAAGCTTTCCCTTACGGGATATGCGGTGGCCTTGGCAATGCTCGGCACCGCAAATATGTCTGAGGCTTCAGTCGCAGACAAGGTTCTTAACGTCGGCTGTGAGGGAGCCTTTGCCCCCTTTACCTATGTTGACGATCAAGGAAAAATCACCGGCTTTGACATCGATCTCATACGCGCCTTAGGCGAGGATCTGGGATATAAGGTCAACGTCACCGTCTTCCCCTTCGACGGTCTCATTCCGGCCCTTCTTACCGACGGGATCGACGTGATCATCTCGGGATTTACCATCTCGCCTGAGCGCGCCAAGAAGGTGGATTTTTCCGATCCATATTATCTATGCGGCTTAACCTACTTAACTCCCGCCCAAAATGCGGAGAGATTAAAGGATTTCCGCTCCCTAGACGGAGAAAAGCTGTGCGTACAGATAGGAACTACCGGAGCATTGTTTGCTACCAAGCACTTTAAAAATTCGGAGATCGTACAGTTCAACTCTCCCCCCGAAACCTATCTGGAGCTGAACAAGGGCGGTTGCAGTGCGGTCATTAACGATATGCCTGTCAACGATTTCTATCTTTCCCGTCATAAGGGAGACGCGCTTGCATCCTTGCATATAGACAAGGATATAGACAAGGAATACTACGGTATTGCCGTAAGCAAGAACCACCCGGAAATGCTTAAGGAAATGAACCGCGGTCTTAAGATCGTGCGAGAAAACGGTCACTTTGCCGAAATAAGCGAGCGCTGGTTCGGATACGACATTTCAGATACGCTCTGATCCATATTTATCCCCCTTCCAATAAGGGGGATGTTAGATACAGGATCTTCTCACCTTTTCAAGATCAAAACTTTCGTCTCTTAAATTGATCCCTACCTAAAAAATCACCTTTACTTTAGCTGATCCCAAGATGCTTGCTGTTAGAATTTAGCAAACAACACTTGTGGATACGAAATGAACACCCCTACTCAGAATTTTCAAAACAACACGGAACGTGATGACGAATTGGCACAGCTGCAGATCCAGCTTGCAGAGGATTTAAAGGCGCGCTTTCAAAGAAATCTTGAAGCCTTCGCAGATTTCATGCCCGATGTAGTTGCGGCCTTCAAAGACTATACGCCGCATAAAACCCTGCAATTTTTCTGTACGGAAAACGGCATCCCCAATCTTGAGTTTCCCGATGAGGATCACAGGATCCTCTACCCCTTTTCCGATCCTATGGAAGCCATTGAAAAGGAAATATCCCGTGATCTAGGCTCTCTTCCAGTTTTAGGCAGCATCATGAAGCATCAATGGGATCCCTATGGGCAGATACATTTTCGTTATGTGCTTGAGGCTCGTGACGTAGCCTTTGACAATTGCGATCAGGAAGGGCTTAAGGACGGGGCCCCCGACAACAGAGACGATCCTATCAAGATCTACACGCCACAAGTACTGAAAAGTCTGCCGCACTGCTTGGTTTTGGGCCCGGGCTTAGGCTATGCGCTGGGAATTTTATACAGTAAGGTCGAAATTGCGGATATGGTAGTGGCAGAGCCCGATCCCGATCTCTTTTATGCCTCATTGCACGCCTTTGATTGGGCCTCGCTGCTATCCTATATAAAAAGCGAAAAACTCGGTTTCAATTTGATCGTCGGACAGGCCCCCGAGCAGTTCTTCTCCTCCATGCGCGATTTCTTTTTACGCCACGGTGTATTTCTTGCCACCCATCAGTGGACCTACGTGGGTCGCAGCGACGAAACCATAAAAGAGTACGCACGGGTGATAAGACGTGACTTTTACAGTCTGATCGGGCAAATGGGATTTTTTGACGATCATCTCTTTGCCGTATCACACGGCATGGATGCAGCCCTCAAGGGACGTCATTTCGTAAAACGAAATGCTAGCCTTCCAAAAGATATGCGTAAATGGCCGCTGTTCGTAGTCGGCAACGGTCCGTCCCTTGATAAGGACATAGCTTTTTTACGCAAAAATCAGGATAAAGCAGTGATCATAGCCTGCGGTACGGCTCTCGATACCCTGTACCATGCAGGCATAAAGCCCGATTTTTATGCCGCCACCGAGCGCACCCCCGAGATTGCGGAGACTATTGATGCCATACCTGACAAGGAATTTAAGGACTCGCTGACCTTGATAGCAGGCGATGTCATCCATCCCAAAACTGCAGATCGCTTTTTACGTACCGCCATATTCGGCAAGCCCGACGAGCCCTTTTACTGGATGTGGCAAACCCATGTCGCCCCGTCAAACCGCATTCGCGAAATCGACATGATGAATCCCATGGTCGGCAATTTAGGAGTAGCCTCAATCTTCGGGTTCGGCTTTACCGAGGCCTATCTGTTCGGGCTCGACTGCGGGCGTCGTCAGGACTCCATGCACTCAAAATTCAGCACCGTCTACCATGAGGCCGGCGTTAACGACAAGGGCGGTGTTTATTCTGCAAACGGCGATTACATTCTGAAGGCCAACTTCGGCGGCGAGGTTGTTTCCACCTACTACTTAAAGGCCTCCTGCCTCAACATGGCGGAGGTAATCAAAAATCATCGTTACTATCGTGACGAGCACTTTAAAATCTACAATTGCTCCGACGGTGCCTTAATTGAGGGCGCCGCTCCGCTGCACTCACAAGATCTCGACTTTAGCGATCGTCCGCTCCTCGATAAAAAAGAGCTTATTGACTATGTCGAAAACAAATTGACCTTCGCTGCCCGCATCGACGAGAAAGACTGCGATGACTACTGCGGCAAAAAAATCTTCCCGCAAATTACCGCTAGGATCCGCGAGCTTATAAATGACACACCCGCATCCCGCATCGCCGCCGTGCAACGCCTCATGACCGTCTCCGAGTTCTGTCACGACATTGCCCATGCCCCGGGCACAGCCGCCCTCGGCTATTTTTTACACGGCTCAATACAATCTTTTTTGATGAACGCCGTTTTCGTACTTTATCACTGTAAGGATGAGGAAAAAGCGCTTGCCGGCTATGACAAGGTTCTGCAAAAAATGCGCAACTTTTTGGATGATGCCGACGTACTCATGAGCTTCATACCCAAATATGTGCTCGGCGAGCATTACCATTTTTGTAACGGCAAGGTAGGCTTTGATCACGGCGATGACAAGGCCCCTGCAGCTCCTGCCTATCCGCGACTTTTTAAAAAGAGCTTTGACGATCCTTTAAAGAAATTCGTCAAGCGCTACGAGTAAGTTTGACTTTATACGAAGGCGTCATTACGACGCCTGTTGGGGATCCTCTTGAAAAATAAAATAAAAAACAAAAAAAACTGTTTACAAAAAGAAAGGCGGGCTCTAGTCTAAAAAACAAGTTCCGGACTGAGTGAGAAAAACACGGGGTTCTGGAAAAGTGGTGATCGTAAGCTACAAGAGCTTCCTGTCCGATCATCTTCTAAGATCCTGGTGGATCATCTAGCGGATCTCTAACATTTCTCTAGGTCAATAGTTGAGAACTCTGTGCTGGTTACAGACAGAAATTCATCTTACAATAAGATTGCCAATGAACATAACCTGCAGTTGGTTCAAATCAAATCTGGTAAAGGTTCTAAAGGAACATTTAATATAGCCAAGGTCAACAGTTATCACGCTATTTTAAAGATGTTTATCATCTACAATTTTAGAGGTGTTTCTACTAAATACCTGAATAACTATCTGATTTGGAACAACATCAAAAATTATTCTTTAGGTTCAATGGAAGATAAAGAGAAGATCTTTGCAGACTTTTTATTTACAAACAGATTTTATGAAAAATCTCACAATGTAAGCAAAAGAGCTACTATTCCAGTATAAGGTACAGATTATGCACTCACTCACTCACTCACTCACTCACTCACTCACTTGTCAGTGCTCACTTAAAATGACCGATTTTTGCTCTTCTGATTTGTCCTAAACCTTTAAAATTCTGCTCATCTAGTTTGT
>ENA-ORVB01000121-ORVB01000121.1-human-gut-metagenome-genome-assembly--contig:-NODE-121-length-66154-cov-3.23554_pt1 | contig 66154 bp, 65 predicted proteins | sample MGYA00242090_ERZ509231 | MGnify/ENA primary metagenome ERZ509231 (study PRJEB26280, sample SAMEA2338798) | human gut metagenome | biome: human gut; feature: human-associated habitat; material: faeces...
TCGATATTTAAGGTCTGAGCAAGAGCAGAGCCGGTAAATGCCATTAGGGAGGCTACGGCCAAGCCTAAAATTGCTTTGTTAAGTTGCATAGTTACGTTCCTGTAGTTGTTATTCAAAGGAAAAATGTCCTTGCACATTTCTCCTTTTTCATTTTAATATTTCTTATATTTTGAAAAAAATATCAGCTCATACAAATTTGACGCAGATCGAGTTTTTTCCCATAAACCAAAATTGATCAAAAAAAATCCCCCCGCTTTAATACGGAGGGAGCTTTAATATTACTTATCTGCGGTCTTACGCTTTTTTACCGTGCTCTTTGCCGACGTTGTCTTTTTGGACGCCGTGCTGCGCTTGGTTGCAGTCTTACTCTTTACCGCCGCACGCGTGCTCCTAATCTTATCGACCGCAGGCTCCTCCCAGCACTTCTTTTCCTCATTGTAAAAGCACATATAGCCCGTAGGTTTCTCGTCCTTGCAGGAGATGAGATATTGCTGTTTGGTTTTGCGTGAGAATCTCACCTCGGTAGGGTTGCCCTCGGGATCTCTTTCCGGAGCATCGGCCAAATAGTAGAACTTAGGGGAGATACGATCACGAAAGCGCTTAAGCTCCGATACCAGCGGCGCACGCGTTTCCCTGACCTTGGGGAAGTTGTGGGCGGCGAGGAATATACCCGAGGCCCCGTCGCGCAATACGAAATGGGAACCCTTAGTCTTACATAAAAGCTCGGGCAGATCCGTAGGCTCCTCACGCGGAGGGGCAACCTGACCGGACTTTAGGATCTTGCGGGTATTGCCGCATTCGGCATTCGTGCAGGCCATGTATTTGCCAAAGCGCCCTTCCTTAAGCACCATGGGATGGCCGCAACGCTCACAGGTTATTTCGGGCCCCTTTTCTATTTCGGAGGCAAAATCGCCCTCAATCACGGTATTGCCGTCACACTTGGGGCTGCCGCATATATAGAGCTTACGCTTATCGTCGATGATATAGGCGTTCATTGCCGCCCCGCACTTAGGACAGCGCGGAGTATTGCGCAGAAGCTCCGCCTCCTGCTCCTCGCTCAAATGCTTGTCACGATTGTCGACGGGCTTTAGGTTCATGGTCTTACGACAGCGCTCCTCAGAAGGAACATTTTTGTCGTGATAGCCCATACATGCAAGGAAGACTCCTGTTTTGCCCGATTGTATGGCCATATGGTATTTGCCGCACTGTGGGCAGATGATGGAGGTCTCCACGGGGTGGTTTTCAGGCATACCGCCGTCGGAGGCCGGCTTGGAGGCTTCCTCCAGTGATTTTTCAAAGCTTGAATAGAAATCGTCGAGGCTTTGCTCCCAATCGGCCTTTCCGGCTGCGATCTCATCAAGCTGTCCCTCAAGATGGGCGGTGAATTTAGGATCCATCAGAGCCTTGAAGCTGTAGCGCAGACGATCGGTAACTATTTCTCCCATGGGCTCGGCATAGAAGCGGCCGTGATCAATACGCACATAGCCGCGATCCTGAATAGTGGAGATGATGGCCGCGTAGGTTGAGGGGCGGCCGATGCCGTCCTTTTCAAGCTGGCGCACGAGCGCCGCTTCGGAGAATCGTGCCGGCGGCTGGGTAAAGTGCTGCAGGGGCGAGAGCTTATCCAAGGAGAGGATCTCACCCTCCGCGACGGCCGGCAACAGTACCTCGTCCTGCTTGCCCGAGCCCCATACCTTACGGAAGCCGTCAAAGATCACGTGACGACCGGAGGCCTTCAGTACGTAAGGACCGCATTGAACGCCCACGGTCGTGCTCTCAAAGAGGCAATCTGCCATCTGACAGGCCAGGTAGCGCGCATAGATGAGCTTATATAAACGCTCCTCATCGCGATCAAGTCCTGCAGGCGTACGCTCAGGATGGGACGGACGAATGGCCTCGTGTGCCTCCTGCGCACTTTCACGGGACTGGTAAAAATTGGGCTTCTCAGGCAGATAGCTCTTGCCGTGATCGTTCTCAATGATGCTGCGTGCCGCCGTAATGGCATCCTGCGAAAGATTCACGCTGTCGGTACGCATGTAGGTGATAAAGCCGCGCTCATAGAGATGCTGAGCCACGGTCATGGTCTTCTTCACCGAAAATCCCAGTCTCTGGTTGGCGCTTTGCTGCAGCGTCGAGGTGGTAAAGGGCGGATAGGGATGAGCCCTTTGCTTTTTGGCCTCGACGGAGACTATCTCAAAAGGCGATCTCTGCATGAGATCGACTGCCTTTTGTGCGGCTTTGCCGTCGGGAAGAGAAATCTTCTTACCGTTCTCACTTACAAGATCCAGCACCAGGGCGTCGCCTGCAGACGTTTTGGTGGCGGCACTTACGGTCCAATACTCCTCGGGAATGAAGGATCTGATCTCACGCTCTCTGTCAACGATGAGTTCCACCGCTACCGACTGCACGCGGCCTGCCGAAAGACCGCGGGCGATCTTTTTCCACAACAGCGGGCTTACCATAAATCCCACCACACGATCAAGGAAACGACGGGTCTGCTGGGCCTTGACCATATTCATATCAATGCGTCCGGGATTGGCAAAGGCTGTGGCTATGGCCTTTTTAGTGATCTCCGGATATTTGACGCGCAGGTATTTTTGCTCGTCGCCGCCCAAAACCTCCTTCAAATGCCAAGCTATGGCCTCTCCCTCGCGGTCCAAGTCGGTTGCGAGGTAAACCTTATCGGCATTTTTCGAAAGCTTCTTTAGCTCGGAGACCACCTTCTCCTTGCCGGGCATGATCTCGTAGTCGGCACGCCAATGATCAAGAGGATCGATACCCATGCGCTTAAAGAGGGCCTTGTTTTTATCCTCGCTGCTCTTTTTAGTGCGAGCTGTCTTGGCGGAGGCGGTGCCCTTTTCGGAGGAGCTGGTGGGCAGATCGCGTATGTGACCTACCGAGGCCTTAACAATGTAATCGTCTCCGAGATATCCGTTGATAATGCTTGCTTTCGAAGGAGACTCCACTATCACCAACGACTTTCCCATAACTTATTTCCCTATCCTGACGATCCTCTGAGAAAATGCAGACGATCCAAATTCATCAAAATCAGGCTGCAAGCTTCAAGGCTTTAAGCACCGGAAGTTTTGTTTTGCCTGCCTACGGGCTTATCCCCGTTTAAAAAATCTTTAATCCTCACTCGAGATAGTACCGAGACTTTGCACTTTTTTAAAGCCGCAAGCGCAATTATCGCCACCATCTCTGATTATCGTTAAGGCGTTTTTCCGTTTCCTCCGCGATAGCACTTACCAAGGCCTTGGCCGAAAAAAGCTTAATAACCTTTTGTAAAAGCGAGGTCTTTTGCGGAATATCCCAGCTGACGCTGAGGGCACAGCGCGAGGTCAAGGACATGCGATCGGCGATATAATCGTCGGAGGTGCCAATGGCATCGACCAAGCCCAATTTCAGGGCATCCTCCGCAAGCCAGTACTCGCCCGTGGCCACCTTCTCAAGATCAAGCTTAGGGCGGTAATGAGATACCAGGGCCTTAAAGCGAGCATGTACGGCCTCAAGCTCGTCACGGCATTTCTTTTTGGCCTCATCGGTATTTTCGCCGAACATGGTGACGGTACGCTTGTATTTACCGGCCGTAAGCTGCTCGAATTCGACATCATGCTTCTTCAGCACCTTATTGAAATTGGGTACGCTCATCACGACGCCGATGGAACCTATGTAGGCAAAGGGAGAGGCAACAATGCGCTCGGCCACGGAGGCCATCATGTAACCGCCCGAGGCTGCCACCTCATCTACGCATACCGTAAGATGTATGCCGCGCTCACGCAGACGGGCAAGCTCGGAGGCGGCAAGCCCGTAGCCGTTGACCACGCCACCCGGGGAGGTTAGGCGCAACACCACCTCGTCACGCTCGTCGGCATGGGATAATACGGCATCTATTTCCTTGCGCAACGCATCATTACCCGTGGCCTTCACGTTGCCGTCATAATCCAATACATAGAGATCGCGCGGGCAGAATTTACCCTCGGCGCGAGCCTTGTCTATGCGTGCCAGGCGTTCCTTTAAGGCCTGCTTTTCCTTTTCAAGGCGCTCCTTTTTCAAAAGCTTGCGGCTCTTCTTTTTGGGGCTCTTCTCGGCCTTGGCTTTTATGGAGGACTCATCATCACTTTTTGATTTTGGATCCTCTTTATTTTGCAGATCCTGAGTATTTTCGGCTTTGTCCGTCTGAGACTCCGACGGCTCTTTTTCTGACTTCGAGCTCTTATTAGCCCCAGATCCAGAGCCGGTTGCATCCTGCATCTCTTGCCCCTTATCCTGAGCATCAAGTTCCTCTTTGCTATCGGGATCAAAGCGACTGTGCTCAAGTGCGGAATGCATGAATTCCTTGCGCTCTTTATCTTCCTTAAACAGAGATTTAACGCTGTAGCTTCCCTCTTCCTCATCCTTGTCGCTACGATGCTTGGCAGCCCCCTTTACCGCTACCAATAAAAGTACGGGTACGGCCACAAATACCAGTACCGTAATGATCTTAATCACAAACATCAGCCATTCACCGAACATTTTTTAATGCTCTCCGTTCTTATTTTTTGTTATTTTCGAGGGCTTTTTCACCCTCAGTCGTAAGCTTGATCCCGCTTTGCTGCATTTCAATATAACGCAGCTTGTACAGATGCCCTATGGCCTTTTTAAAGCGTCCCTTGGACATATGCAAATAGTCCTCGATATCCTCAGCCGGGGTTTTGTCGTTAAAGCCTAAGAAGCCGCCAGAGGTTTCAAGGATCCTCATGAGCTCGGCGGCAGCACTTTCAATTCCGCCTACTCCGGGCTGCTGCAGCGAGACGTCCAAGCGCCCGTCGGGACGTACGTTGATGACGTAGCCCTGATAGCGTTTTCCGGTTCTGATCTCGCCCTTCTCGTTATCCTTGTACATAACGCCGTACACATAATCGTCGACCACGACTTTATAGCCTAAGGGGGTTACGGCCACAGGCACGCAGGTTACTTTTTGAAAACGCTTGAACATACCGCGTTTTTCGGGTACGTCGCGTATATAGCGGTTATAGCGCTGAGTACCGAAAAGTCGTCCCTCATCGTCCATAGCCACATAGATCATGACGCTCTGACCGACCTCAAAGATACTGCGCTGCTCGGAAATGGGAACCACCAGTTCCTTGGGTATGCCAAGATCCATATAGACGGTGCCACAGTCGATTTCATTGACCTTAAGGCGGCCGATGCTGCCGAGCTCAAGATAGGGATGCCTGGCAGTCGCAAGCACTCGTCCTGAATCCTTAAAAAGGAAGACGCGCAGCTCATCACCTACTTTCAAGTCCTTGGGAAGCTGCGATCTGGGCACAAAAAGCTCACCGTATTCACCGCCGTCTACAAATGCCCCTTGATCGGTCAAGGATAAAACCTGACGTCTGATCATGTGTCCCAAACATACTTCGTCAATCATGAAAGCCCCGTGATCATAAAAATGCCTAAACCCAGGCAGATTTTTTAAATTAATGTAATGAATGAATATGAAAAATGCAATTGTAGCCGAATAGTAGATCCGGCTTTGCCTTTATTTCGAGCGCCTGTTCACGCAAAAAATCCTCGGGCAGATATGTCCTTTTTTACATAGCATAATTTGCGCTGAACAACAGCAAAGGGCTTAATTAAGCCTAAAGCTGCAGGCGACATAAAAAAAACAGCGCCCGCGGACAACATATAATACGGATGAGAGTTGGCGGAAATAAGGCACAGAAAATTTTTTTGCACTCGTATTTCTTAAATACGCAAAAAGACCGTCACAGGACGGCCTTTGATATTTTTGATCCGCGGAATGAAATACTTTGAATACTCATCCCCGCATCAAAGCATGCATATGTATGCTTTGACGAATTCCTTCGTAGCAGCATCAAACTCATTTTGGGAATGATGCTCTGCACTCATCATTACAGACGGATGAAATCCACGTGAACGATGGCTTCGGAAACAGGGTGACGCTGGATCTCAACGGGCTTTACCTTGATATCCCTACCGTCAAGCTTTAAAACAACTTCCTGATAGAACTCATCCTTAAGAGCAGCCACGATCAGCTTCTTGGCGTCTAAGGTGATGGAAATTGCAGGCTCTTTACCACCGGTTATAACAGCGGGAGTCTGCTCGGCACGACGAAGGCGGCGGCTCGCACCTTTCCCCAGGTCAGTGCGGATAACAGCATTTAATTCAATTGCCATAATATAAATCTCTAATAAAAGTTAAACTTCCGTTCAAGCGCGACCGAATGAACGGCGCAAAGATAATAGCAGAAAGAGGCATAAAATGCACACATTTTTAGAAAACGGCACGTATTTTCTCGGTGTTAAAAACGCGTGCAAAGGCTTTCTTTGTCGACGCCCCGGTCTATGCAGAAGACATCCTTGCCCATACATCAGAACGTATTTACAGGAAACAAACGTTAATTAATTGAATTTGACCCCTGAACAAAATCTCTGTCGTATGACTGTGACGGTGTAAAGAGCAGATCACTTTGGACAAATTCTTTTTCACCGCTATGTTTTTTGAGAGACTTGACCATGTCATCGAAATTCATATCCATTTCAAGGTTGCTTTCATTTATTTCAAGACATTGAACAGTATCCATAAGACGCAGATTGCCCCTGGGAGTTTTCTGTCCGTCGACTCTGATAATAAGCTCAGAAAGCTTTTTTTCAGCACATTCATTCGCGCCCACCCAGGTCCCGCCTTTGTTGTTGTCTATAACATCTTCCCCTTTACTTAGTTTTGTATGGTAATCACATGAAACAACCATTGCATATCTGGACACAGCATAAATGATCTTGTTTCTGGCCATAGCGTTATAGCTTAAAAATCTCTGTTTTGGATTTACAAGTGATAAATACACACTCAGCTCGTCAAGAATTGCATGTCTAATTTCAGCTTTTTGTATCTTTTTTAAGAGACTGTCTGATACACAAATTATTGAAAATCCACCACTTGACAAGGTTGCGTCCTGTGCAATGCTGTCAACTCCATTTGCTCCGCCCGACGCAATTGCATAACCGCTCTTAAGGGCTTTTTTAACCACTTTTTCAGTAAATAAAACAGCTTCACTATCCTTTTCCAAATTACGGGATCCGACTACTGCCAAGCTGTTAAAACGATCAACAAGTGAAATATTGCCTGAATAATAAATGACTGCTGGAATAGGAATGCCTGCTACCAATAATTTTCTTCTTAAAATTGCAGGATATAATGATTTGTTAGCTCTCGTAACTACACTTATCCCCTTTTTCATAAGCTCATTCAATTCAACAATAATTTGTTGATGTCGCTTGAGCATACGAGGTACGCATAGGTCAAAATCCTTGCGTCTGATCCTTGAAAAAAGCTGAGCATGATCTTTACAAACCGTCTGAATATCATCAGCATTCATATTAAAAAGATCCGCAGGTTCTTTCTCGGACAGATATAAAGCTTTAGCAAAAGCAGAATATGCTGCATCAGAATACGGCTTTTCTTCTCCGCATAATGCCAAATCAGAGCACAGCATCAATGTGACAAGTTCATTATCTGAAATTTCCACTTTTATCATCTGACAATTAAATAATTTCTATGGCTTTATGAGTAGCGGTATTTAAATTTGAATAATTGGCTATAAACATCGCAACCTCGCTTTTTCTTTTGGCTTTGAATCATACCGATAAAAAAAAATCCTTCCTACGTAAAACTTTTCGTCAACAGTATAAACATACCTCGCCTTAAATAAGGGCCATTAACCAATTAGTTAACGACACTTAAGGAGTGTTTCAAGTCATATTTATACATTGAGACACAATGAGTCATCTTTGTCACAAAGAGATTATATTTTGTCTTAAAATAATTTTCGACTAATTTATTCTTTAATGCTGTTGCAATTTATATTAATAAAAGCATCTTAATTACTGAATATAGACTTTTCTTTATATTTTTAATTCATTTTTATCCTATTCTTATATTTAAAGTTTAATTTTAAACCTTTTAACAACTTTCTTTTATTCCCTTATACCAAATACTAATGAATTTGCATGGATTTTAGCCACATATTTATATAATTTTAGTCTCAACAAAACCAAGCATATTTTTAGCCATCCTTTTTTATGAACAATTATGAATTTTCTTTTCATTATGTATTTTGTAATTATTGCTAATCTTTGTTTTTATAATAAGTTCTTATAAATTGGCTAATTTCTTTATCCTATAAACTCAAATTATTCTTATCTCTTATATTCAGCCATTTTCGTCTTTATAATCACCTCTGCTATATAAATATATCTCTAAATTCCATAATTTTTATCATTCACAAGAGGACGATAATTAACTTTGTTTCTGCTATGATCTGCAATCGTAATTAGGGCTTTTGGAGGTATATCATGGAAGACAATGCTTATATAAGACCTACCAAGGATGAATCCTTCATGGAAATTGCAGAAGCCGTCTCCATGCGTTCAACCTGTCTGCGCCGTCGTTACGGGGCCGTCATCGTATCTCAGGACGGGCGTATTGTTTCAACGGGATACAACGGAGCCCCGAGATGCAGGGCCAACTGTACCGATCTTGGGGTCTGTCTACGTCAAAGACTGAAGATACGCCCGGGCACTCATTATGAGCTCTGCCGTGCCGTTCATGCCGAAGCCAATGCCATCATCAACGGCAACCCGCTCGACATAGTCGGCGGGACCTTATATTTGGCAGGAACGGATGCGGCCTCCGGTAAACCTACCGTACAAAACCGCCCCTGCGCCATGTGTGAACGTCTTATTTTGAATGCCCAGATCTCACGCGTGGTGTTACGCGATCAGTGCGGAAACCTCGTCAGTATCGATCCGCAGCACTGGCCCGACGATACGGAAGATCACATTGCCCCAGAAATACTTGAAGAATTGGAAAAAGAAGCCGGGAGATAAAGAATGATTGAGGACGCAACCATATTCAGCCGTTTCAAGGCCCTCATATTTGATTTGGACGGAACGCTTATCGATTCCGAGCCTTGGCACCTTAAGGCCTGGAACGAGGTGCTTGCGGAATACTCTCTGCCGCTTATAGATTACGAGTACATCATGAGTGTAGGCGGAATCAGATCATCTGAGATCTGTCGCATGATGCTTGAAAAGGCCGACAGAACGGATCTTGATCCAATTAAACTTGCCGATCTTAAGACTCAGATTTACCGTAGCAAGTATATGCAAAACATTGAGTTCTACGACTCCATTGCCCGCTATTTAAAAAAAGCACACGAACTCGATCTTAAAACTGCTGTCGCCACCGGTTCACAGTTACCCGAGACCGAGGCTCTTTTAAAGCGCCACGGACTTTACGACTACGTACAAACAATCGTAAGCAGCGATCAGGTAAAAAACTGCAAGCCTGCTCCCGATACCTACCTGGTGGCCGCCGAGCGCGTACAGGTAGAACCCAAGGACTGCCTTGTTTTTGAAGATACTAATGTGGGTCTGCAGGGAATTAAGGCTGCGGGTATGACTGCCTTGCAGGTAAGAGGCGGTAAGATCATTTCTGACTTTTTAGTCTGATCACAATCTACATGTTGTCATTTGAATAAATTTGGGATCATTACCGCAAGCCTCCCTAATCTTATGACTTGGGAGGCTTTGATTAATCGGTAAGCTTAGGCTCCATCCAGGACGGACGAGAATTTATCTTATCGGGATCATAGTTGCGGCGATCATTGCTGTTCATATCAGAGATCGTGGCAATATCCCCCTGCGAGAGATCAAAATCGAAGAGATCGGCATTTTCCTTAATACGCTCGGGACGTACGGACTTGGGGATCACGGCGATCCCTCGTTGCAGATCCCAACGTAAAATGATCTGTGCTGCCGTCTTATGATAGTAATCACGCATACCCACGAGTCTGGGATCATCCACCAATAAACGCCCTTCTCCACCCAAGGGAGAGTATGCCTCCATTAAAATACCGTGACGACGGCACCAGGCGGTTAACTCTTCCTCAGTATTGGTCGGATGGATCTCCATCTGATTCACCTGCGGCACCGAAACTCCGCACGCCAGTAGCTTCTCAAGATGAGAGATCTTAAAATTGGAGACGCCGATCGCACGGCACAGTCCGTCCTTCTGCAATTGCTCAAGCACGCCGTAGGCATCCTCATATCCGTCAAATGGCCAATGCAGGAGAAAAAGATCTACATAATCAAGTCCGAGACGCTTAAGGGAATTCTTAAGCCCCGTGCGCGGATCGTGATAATCGGTTTTCCAAAGTTTGGTGGTTATGAAAAGATCCTCGCGTTTTACCCCCGAGGCTCTGATCCCATCCCCCACGCTTTGTTCATTGGAATAGGCACGGGCGGTATCGATCATACGATACCCGCAATCAATAGCACATTTAACGGCAGCTGCAGTCTCCTCTCCGGCCTTGGAGTGAAACACCCCCAATCCTAAAACCGGCATTTTTACACCGTTATTCAATGTAAAACAAGAATTTATTTTCAATTCCATAGCAGTTTAGCTCCGTAGCAAAATACGAATACGGTCTTTTTATTTATACAGCGGTCAACCCTGTCGTTTCCCGTTTTTTAATGAAAATTATGCAAAATCTCTCATTATCAAAGCAGACATGAATAAGCCTTTTTAAGCACCGCCCTTGCATCGTCTTCGCCTAAATGCTCGGACAAATATCGACGATAGCGTCTTGCTCCGTTGCAGGAGGCAAAGAGATTTAAAAAATGCTGTCCCATGTGACGAAAACGACCGCCCTCTTTCACATAGTTCTCACACAAAACTATTGCCTTTTCAAAGATCTGCTCACGACTTAGAACAACGCCTTCATCGCCGAAGATCTCTGAATCAACAGAGGCCATAAGGTAGGGATCATCAATGCAGGCACGTCCGAGCATCACCCCGTCTGTATGCTCAAGATGCATGAGACAGTCCGTAATCGAGGTGATCCCGCCGTTAATGGTCACTCTAAGCTTGGGAAACACCTTTTTCAGATCCCATACACGCTCGTAATCAAGCGGCGGAACGCTACGGTTTTCCTTGGGCGAAAGGCCGCTCAGCCAGCATTTTCTGGCATGTACGATCACATGGCGACAACCGGCATCATATAAAGTACCGATGAGCTCATGCGTAAACTCCACACTGTCGAGATCATCAACACCGATGCGCGTTTTGACCGACACCGGAAGATCCACGGCCTCATTCATGGCTTTAAAGCATTGGGCCAAATGCTTGGGATCCTTCATCATCACGGCCCCGAAGGATCCGGACTGCACTTTATCGGAGGGGCAGCCGGCATTTAAATTCAAGGTAGCATAGCCTGCCCTCTCCCCGCATTTTGCGGCAAAGGCCAAAGCCGCAGGATCACTCCCCCCCAGCTGCAAGGTAACGGGAGGTTCACATTGATCAAAATCCAAAAGCTGCAATTTGCCGTGAGTGATGGCATCTGCTGCAATCATCTCGGTATAAAGCATGGCTTTTTTGGTATAAAGACGGCAAGCTCGTCTGAAGGCGGAGGTGGTGACGTCCACCATGGGCGCCACCGAAAATCGCTCCGAGGGTAAAAAATCTACCTTCATTAATGGAGATCCGCCACGAACTCACTGCCACCGTAAGGAGCAATGCCCTCAGAGGACACTCCCTCGGGCAACCACCTTCCTGCAAAGAACGGCAAGGTTGCAGTAAGCGTAGCTACCGCACCGGTCAAGGCCTTGGCGTGCTCATCATCCGGGGCACGTAAATAACCGCCAATGACCTTACCTACGTTCTCAAGATCCTTAGGCTTGAGACCGCGCGTTGTGGCCGAAAGCACGGAGAAACGTACTGAGTCGAATTTGACGGTCGGATCCGAGGTACACACCGTGGCATAACGTACGCCTACATTGCAATCTGCCAAAAGCTCCTGCGCTCCGCGAGCAGATACGGCAGTATTTCTCATATCGATCATTACGAAGTGAGATTGAGTGCCGGGACCGATTATGCTCATGCCGCCGGCTTTAAGACCTCTTTCCAGAGCCTTGGCATTTTCGATTACAGCATCGGAGTATTTCTTGTAAAGATCGCCGCCCATTTCATGGATACGGGCCGAAAGCGCCGAGAGCTGTGCAGTTAAAAGACCGATATGTCCAGAGGTGGTAACGGCGCGATCGATGGCTCCGCCCAATTCGTCCTTGGATAAAATGACCGAGCACTGAGGTCCCTGCATGGCGCCGTGCACGGTAAAGGTCACGACGTCGGCATAGGGAACCGGTGATGCCAGTCGTCCTGCGGCAATAAGTCCCGCATTTTGCGAGATATCACACCACAGCAAGGCTCCTACCTCCTTGGCAATATTTGCAAGGCGGGCATAATCAATATCCTGAGGATAATTGACGGGAGACAAAATGATGAGATGGGGCTTGGCCTCACGAGCAGTCTTCTCGATGTCGTCGTAATTCAATTCCTGCTTTTGCGGATCAATACCGAAATTTACGAAACGAAATACGAGATTTTCACTGTTGCAGTGCTCTTTCTTTCTGAGATCGAGCGACAAAACTACATCGCCACGCTTGGTTAGGGCCTGAAAGACCACTCGTGATGCCGCTTCAATATTCAAGGTACGAATATTGGCATGCTCGGCTCCGAAAAGACGGCATATACGATCGGCGGTCAACGCCTCCAATCCCTCGGCACGGGAATAGGACACCTTACCGACGGAATTTACAAGCACGTTGCCCATGATGGTGGCGCACAGGGGGGTCGTAGAGTTCTCGTCGGGAATGAAGGACAGCGAAGAATGCTGATGTTCCATTTCCTTTTCAAAAAAGGCGAATAACTCCGGATCAAGTTTCTGCAGTAAAGAAAGAGAGATCATAATTTTATCCTTATTGAAGCTCCCGATTTATTTTTTATAAGTATATCAAAAGCCCGCAGTCTGCTCTTTTGATATTGCATAGGCTGCGGGCTCTATCTCATTTTTTTATTATTTTCAGCGGAACGGCCAGGCCCAAGGAACGATAAACACGCACATAACGAACGAGATCAGGCAAAGCGGCAAGCCGAAGATCAAATAATCCTTAAAATGCAGATTGCCGGGCGTCATGATCAGAGTGTTGGGAGGAGTTGCCACCGGAGTTGCAAACGAGCTTGAGGCTGCGATGGTAACAGCCATGGTCACGGCATAGGGCGATACCCCTAGATGCTTCGAAATGGACAGACCGATGGGGATCAGCAAAGCCGCAGTAGCGGTATTAGGCATGAACTGAGTCAAACCGCAGGAGAGCAAAAAGAGCACTGCCATAATGGTCATCTCGGAGGGATTTGAGCCCATAAGCTCCACTACGAAATCGGCAACCATCTGCCCCGCTCCCGTTTTATCCAAAGCCGTGGCCAGCGGAAGCATGCCTGCAAACAGGAAGATGGTAACCCAATCTATGCCGTCATAGGCCTGCTTTTCAGTGATGGTCCTGGTAAGAATGCACAATAAGGCTCCGATCACGGCCATCATGGAGGGGGATACCCCGGGAATGCCAATGATGAGTCCTGCCACCACCACTGCCAAGATAAGCAAAGCCTGTATCTGACCGCGTATCGACCCTTCAGGGATCTTCATCTGAGCTATACCCATCATCTTGGCCTGATTCTTAGGCAGGATCTTAGGCGCAAGATAAACAGTATAAATAAGGCAGCCCAAGCACAGCGGAGCACCTATGATGGCAAATTCAAAAAAGCCGAAGGGAGTAAAGCCGGCGTTTTCCAAGGCGGCATTGGCAAGCATATTCGGCGGGGTTCCTACCATGGTGAGGTTGCAGCCGGTATTGGCCGCCACGGCTAGAGCCATGAGCAGAGGAGCCGACGGGAGCTTTGCGGATACGCAAATACCTATGACCATGGGCATTAGGCATGCCACGGATCCTGTGTTTGAGGCAAAGGCCGACATAAATATGGTAACCAGCATCAGAGCTACCATCAAAGGTCTTTCACGTATGCCAACCTTTTTAATTACGAAGCGACCGACGGTCTGGGCCAGTCCCGTTTCCATCATGGCCGCTCCCACCACGAACATGCCTCCAAAGAGCACGACGGTTGAGTTTGAAAAGCCTGAAAATACCTCCTTTGAGGTAAGTACCCCGCACAGACCTAAGGTCACGGCTGCGGAAACGGCGGTAACCGCCATGGGGATAATTTCGGTGATAAAAAGAAAACTCACCACGGCCAAAACGGCTAGGGTGATCACGGCAGGATCCATGTAAGACTCCTTAATCCCAAGCTCTGTATTAAATAAGGCTTAAACACAAAGTGGGATGAAAATGCCCAAAATCCAAAGCTTAAAAAGACTTCATAGAAATATTAGTCAACGAAAGCCCCCGCTCAAAGATCTGTATTGTCAACTTTGTTTAAAATTGTCGAGAAGATCACGTATCTAAAATTTCAGATACATAAATGCTTAGAAGATCTCAAGATCATGGGTAAAAATTAGCATCATCCGATCACCCCCAATAGATGCAAAATGCTCTACATATAGATTTATATAGATGTATGCTTTGTATATTACGAATGTAAGGAAAATAAGGAAAATGACTCCCGTTGCCAAAATATTGCTTTGCCTTGCCCTGTCGTTGCTTACCGCCTTTGCGGTGAGACTGTGCCTTGGGGATCGTCATGAAAAATGGTTTAAGAGGCAAATTCCAAAGAGCGTCATTACCTTAAGAACTCGCCTTTCTATGCATCTGGCCATAGGAACTCCGGTAAACAGGCAAGGTGCGGCGGTAAGTGCGGCATTAGTTGCGGTGATCCTGCTCGAGTGCTTTTTGGTGTGTCATTTTCTATAAATCCGTCCGCACTTTTTTCCGTTTACGTAGCTTTCCTAAGTTTTTGCTGTTTTTTGATCTGTATTTTGTGAGGTCGATTCAAAACTCGAATGTAAAGTTTTGATGATTAAAGATCATTTTATAAATCAAATGCTATACTGCTTTTGTTTGAACAAATTTAAAAAGACGGATCAATCCGCAAGCCCTTAAAACGCATATGCGAGCAGACATGCTCTTCCTACAAAGAAAATAGGAGGATCGTGTATTTATGCGTTTTGGACTAAATAATAAAGCTATAGCAACCATGCGTTTTCAAACGCTTTAATAACGAATACATGTTAAATATCATCGTCACCTCGCGACGTAAGCAGGAAGACTTCGTCGCGGTACAGAAGAACACCGGCATACTGCCGTTGTCGTCTCGTCATTTCGTTGCGGTTTTGACTATCTGTGCCATCTCTTTGGTAAGTGCCCTGCCCTTTGGCAATTTAGTCCCGCTTACCATCGAGGCCTCTCCATACGTTGCCCTCCTCAATAAGGGAACCGGTAGCGACAACGAGCAAAGCTATATTCAAAACGAAGGCACCTCGGACGTTATGATCGCCGAAGATGCAGGCTCGCGCGAAAACTACGACGATGCCATTCTTCCCTCTAACTTCTTCTCAGATCAGGCTTTGGCCGAGGCTATCTCGGGAGATGACGAGGGCTATGACGATCCCGTACAGGAAGAGGTCAACGTTCCTGCAGTTCCGACTATTCGTGAACGCTTTGTCGCCTCAGCTGATAAGGATCAAAAAGAAGAGAACGCTGACAAGCAGACTTTGACGGACAATAAAGCTCAGAGCGTCATTGCAAACAACAGTGCATCTTCTACACCCGAGAATGTAAAGAACGAAGAAGCTAAAGCTACAACTGAAGGTGCTGTTGCCAACATGGAACAGACCTTGGCACAAAATACCGGCACTGATCCTAATTTACAGTCTGCCGCGCAAGAAGAGCCAACCTCTCTTGGCAACAATCTTCCGCAGCTTGGGGCGACAACTCTGCCTAAAAGCGACGTACGTATTCCCATGCTTGATGCCAACGACGATAAGGTTCGTCGCGTCATGTCCATTTTGCAAAGTGAGAACGTCCCCGTTCTTTCAAGCTTACAGTCTTATACTGCAGCCGAGGTTGAAAAACGTCCCGACGGTAGCTGGTACAAGCAAACCGTCCATAAGGGTGACAACTTCTCGGTCATATTCAATTACCTGAATCTGCCGAACGGTACCCTGGCACAATTGCAAAAGGTTGCGGATAAAAAGGATCTGGCTTTGAAGGTCGGCACCCAAATCCATTTTCTCATCGATGCCAAGAACAATGTGCTTGAACTCGTAAAGCCCGTCGATAATAAAGAGCAGGTTCGCTTTACGCGTATGGACGCGCGACAGGATTTCGTTGCCGTACATGAAGCCTTAAACGCACATGTCGAAAGCGAAAGATCCATCAAGTCCTTTGCCGATGCCGAAAAGATGCCCAATGCCGTTGAGGCGGCCAAGGATCGTGCTAAGGCACAGGAGGAGGCAAAGCTTCTGGCTCAAAAGGAAGCCGCCGCCGAGCGTGAAAACGCCCGCAGTCGTCCACGTCTCGTACTGGCTACCCTAAAAAAGGGAGAGAATTTCAAAACCGTAAGCAAGCGTATAGGTCTTACCAATTCTGAAATGGCAACCCTGCGTCAGGCGTTTGCAGGCAAAGTTAACTTCAATCGTATGACGGCTGGCGATACCATACGCGTACTCTTCAACGGGATCGGCACCAAGGCCGCGATCACCGCCGCCGAGTTCAATACCTCGCGCAACGGCAAAATAAGCATGTATCGCCATCCCGATACCGGCAACCTTTATGAGGAAGACGGATATAAGCCTACTACCGGTGTTTTCAGACGTTTCCCGGTCAACGGCAATCTGCAGGTGTCATCTCCGTTTAATCCTCGTCGCTTAAATCCAGTAAGACGCAAGATCGCCCCGCATAACGGTGTTGATTTCCGTATGCCGGTTGGTACCTCCGTCTATGCTCCGTCAGACGGTGTTGTAACCTATGCAAGCTACATGCGCGGCGGCGGGTATACAATCATCATCAAGCATATGGGTGCATACTCTACCGTGTACATGCATTTGTCCAAGATGACTGTTAAAAAAGGTCAACGCGTACATTTGGGACAGCTTATTGCCAAATCCGGCAATACTGGTCGTTCTACCGGTCCTCATTTACATTATGAGATCCGCATTAACGATCGTAGCGTGGACCCATTGAAGGTGGACTTACCTTCAGGCTCACAACGCCTGGCTCAGGAAAGACGCAGTAAATTCGAAAGCACGGTCAAGATCTTAAAGTCGGATCTTTATCAGGAAAGTCTGGCGCTTAGAAAATAATAAAAAACACACGGATAAAGCTCTCTTTCTTCAAAGTAAGGGAGCTTTTCTTAAGGTGTTGTCAAGAAAATAGGCCTTAGCCAAAGTAAGTCATTTATGCCTATACACAACTGAGTTCTTGAGTACGGCTGTTGCCGGTTGCGGATGTTTCAAAATGCCTATGCATTTTATGTTTTGTGTTTTGAGGCATCGTGATTGTAAAATTATACTGATTTTGTCTGCTACGCAGGCTTTGAATACCAACCAACTTATCTATTGCAGGGTAAGCAATTGTTCGAGTTCATAAATTTTAAAGACGAAGCCGCCGCTTTGACCAAGTGGCTCATTTCAATCCCATCTGTAACCACTACATCGGGAGAAGGCGACATTGCCGATGCCGTATTCCAAACTCTGAGTGAAACCTCTTACTTTAAAACGCATCCTGACAATTTGATCTATGTACCGCATGCTGACAATCATCATCACTCGATCACGGCATTAGTCAGAACCGAAGATCCGGAGATCCGCGATACCTTTTGTCTTTTATGCAATCTCGACACCGCCGGGAACGATGAGTACGGCATTTTAAAGCCCTATGCCTTCCGCTCGGACGAGCTTAAAAACAGATTACGCTCTTACCTGAAGAACAAAAGTCGCCGACAAAGTCAGCTAAGCTACGACAACACCCTCTACGGTCTTGGTTCCTTTGAATGCAAAGCCGTGGCGGGAACTCTCATTACCTTGATAAAGGAAGCCTCGGACAGCATTGCCGATCTTCCCTTTAATCTTTTGCTCATATGCACCACGCAAACCGTAAACGGCAATAAGGGCATAACCGAAGCTCTGCCCTATGTCAAATCTCTGCTTACAGATAACGATCTTGAGCTAAGACTCACTTTGGCCTTTAAACCTGAGGAATCGGAGGCAGAAGATGAAAATAAACTCAAGCTTTATACATCCAACACCGGGCTTGCCGAGATCGGGTATTACGTCATAGGACAGAAAACCGAAATCACAGCTCCCTTCGCCGGTTTCAGCCCCACGCAGACGGCAGCACGGTTAATTGAAAAAACCGAATTCAACAGCGATCTTTGCTCAAGCAAGGCTGCCCCCTTCGTACCAGTTTTTAAGAATATGCTGTTACCGGGACGCCTTAATACCAGTACCAAGGACTCGGCGCTCATTACCTTTGATCTGCCCTTTTGCAACCTAAACTTTCATACGCTCATCGAAAAGCTAAAGCAGATAGCCGCTGCCGCCCTTGAAGATAGCTGTTTGGCCCTTGAGAACAGTCAAGCGGCCTATTTTGCAAAAACGCATGAAGAATTCAGTCCTAAGCTACGCGAGGCTGAGGTCTTATCTTATTCTGATCTGCTCTATCGCGCTTCAAGACGCTATCGTGGCGATTTAGGCTCAGATATGGAAAAATTACTTGAGCGTTGTCGCAATGAAAATTTGGGAAGCGGATCAACAATACATGCCTTACTGTCTAAGCTTTGTAAATTAGCTCGTTTGCCCAAGCCCTCGGTGATCGTATTCATGGGAAACAATTTCGTTCCTCAGCAACAATTGAGGCAGAATTACTCCGAGGATCGTGATCTATATATGCGTCTTTACAGCAGCGTTGAGGAATTCAATAAGGAGCATGTCCAGCAGATAAACTTTGCCGAATATGCGCCTTGGTCCGACTGTTGCTTTATGAGACCCTCGGGCAGCGATCATGCCGACGAGTTGCTGTCCAGTGAATGCCCCATTCCGTATGCTCCCTTCTACAATTTCGGAGCTCCGGCGGTGACACTTACCTACAGAGGCCAGGATCTGAACCAAGCAACGGAGCATGTCTCTACCGAGATCTTTGAGCTGATCCCTGCGTTTTTGTTAAAGATCTTTGAGGAATTCCAAGCGTCCGGAACTACATCAAAATAAGACTCTTCACAAACTATCTCTAATTGTCTTAAAACAGATCGTCGCTCTTTTGGTGGCGGTCTGTATCTATTCCACTAGATTTCAAAAAATTTTGTTTTCCGTCCCCTTCAGGGGATCATGCATTTAGCAACCGATAGAACATTATCGCTACTATAAAATTTTTGGAAACAATTTCCGTCCCCTTCAGGGGATCATGCATTTAGCAACTGCCTAAAGCCTCTCTAAACATAAAGGGAGCGCCAGCTCGTTTCCGTCCCCTTCAGGGGATCATGCATTTAGCAACTTGAACGCTCCTCTGATATGCAATGTCCGGTTGTGAAGCGGATTATGCTCGCCAAGCAGGAGGTTCCTTAAAAACAGTTCCAGATATTCTGTCGTCTCATGGATGCCTTTTGTGAAATCATTGTAGTTAGCGCGGACAAGCGAATTGCGGAAATACCACGCACTTTCAGCGAAGATGTCATTCTTTATGTCAAAACCGAGTGTCCGCAGATACATGATGAAGAACACCGCCGTGGTCCTGGTATTTCCTTCACCGAAAGCATGAATCTGCCAGAGCATCGAAACGAAAAGCGCAAGATGTCTGATGATCTCATCCATGGAAAGCCCCCGATATGAGAACTTCCGCTCCTCGGAAAAATCATATTCCACTGTCGCTCTCAACTCAGTCGCACTGCCATAAAACACCGTCGCTCCGTCAAGCACCCATTCCTTCTTCGTAATGTTATAATCACGAATGCGACCAGCATGCGGATAGATACCCGTAAACAATCTTCTGTGAATTGACAGGTACTCATTCGGTGTAAAACTGAATGCATGCTCGGACAATATCTCTGCGATTCTGGCAGAAACCTTGTCAGCCTCTTCCGTGCGGTCACCTGCATCACGGGATGGATTCTCCTTGTAATAGCTCTGCAGAAGCGCATTCGCTTCTTCGAAGGAAATCTCTCCCTCGATATTGCGAACCGCCGTATGCATCAGGTAATCAGATGTCTTCAAGCCATCAACTGCCTGAAGTCCAATGGCCGTATACCATGCATAGCCCTTATCTCGCTTACCCGGTTCGGACTCCTTGATATATTCCTTGAAAGGGTCTTTATCCATCCGCCCTCACCTTCTTTTTCCTATTTCAACTGACACCGCGACACCCATCGTGAAAAGATTCAAACTGTGCATGACATCTAATCCCGACACTTAGTGCAAAGCTCTATAAAGCTCTGGCCTTGGAGGTAAGCACCATGGATAACAGCACCTCACACCCGGTGCGATCAAATTTTACATAGGAACCGATGGTATCGTCCTTTTCAAGCCTCAGCGCTTTGAGGATCCTTGGAATATCCTCCCCCGAGCCGCCGAGATCTGCAAAGGAAGAAGGCAGCTTGAATTCGGCAAAGAGATCGCGTACCGCCCTAATACCTTCCTCTGCCGTAGCTACGGGATCGTTAAAGGAGAGCGGGATCCCGAAGACTCCGGAGGCAAATTTGGCAGCCTTGAGCGGATCTTTATTCATCACCACCTCAAGCCAACTGGGGAATATAAGGGCCGTCCCCTGTCCGTGCGAGCAATCATAGACGGAGGATAACGCAAGGGAGAGCTTTTCAATGGCCAGATCCTCCTCACGTCCAAGTCCGTAGCCCGTGTAGGCCAAAACCCCGCCCCACATGAAATTTGCCCTTGCCTCAAGATCGCCGGGATCATTTTTAAGCCTTCGCAGCATTTCCACAACGGTCTTTGAGATCCCGATACAAATGCTGTCGCTCATTTCTGAGCACATATCGTTGGTAAAAAAACTTTCGGCCGTGCGAATTAGGATATTGGCAAAGGAAATCCCCAGATGCTTCGGAAACGAGGTGATGATCTCGGGATTGCACACGGCAAAGCGCGGGGCTACGCAGAAGCTTTTTAAATGATAAATGCGTATACCGCTTTCGCCTACAACTTTTTCGGAGACGGTGATCTCGTCCGAGAGCTCGTCGCCGCTACCAGGAACCGTAACCACCACGCCTATGGGCAAAGCCTCGCAAATATCGGCTCCCTTATTGTCGAGCATATCATGCAGACCGCCGTCGTATAGGGCTCCTGCGGCAATAGCCTTGGCGGAATTGACCACGCTTCCGCCGCCTACGGCCAGAATAAAGTCGACGTCACGCTCGCGACATATTTCTATACCGCGATATATTAGATCAAGGCGCGAATTTTTTTGTACCAAGCCGAGCTCAACAGACTCGATCCCCGCCTCCTTTAGGGAATGTCTGATCTTATCCAAAAGATCGGGATCGGTTACATGCTGACGTCCGTAATGGATAAGCACCCGTGATCCGTTGTTGCGTTTGACGGCGGCACCGGTATTTTCCTCCTCTCCCCTGCCGAAGTGGATCACGGTGCGAGGTAACGAAATGATATTGCTCAAGTAACTTCCTGTTATACGAAGAAATCTGCAAAAAATGATGCCCTACAAATCAGCATATGCGGTTTAAAGCTAAATTAAGCCTCGCCGCCTTACATTCTGCTTACGATCTCCTTAACCACATGCGGTCCCTTGTAGATAAGGGCAGTATAGATCTGCAAAAGAGAAGCACCGGCGTCGATCTTCTCGCGAGCCTGAACGGCATTTGAGATCCCGCCCACACCGATCAGGGGTATGGAATGCTCTACCATTTCGGATACGAGCTTGAGAATGCGTGTCGAACGATGGAAGAGCGGCTGTCCCGACAGTCCGCCCCACTCGTTGGCGTGCATCATGCCGTGTACCACGTCACGGGAGACGGTAGTGTTCGTACAGGTGATGCCGTCCACATGCTGCTCCATACATACCTTGCAAAGTGAGCGCAGTTCGTTGTCATAAAGATCGGGTGAGATCTTAACGACGAGGGGAACATAGGTGCCGTGCTCATCGGCAAGACGGGCCTGAGCGCTCTTGAGCGGGCTTATAAGGTTGGTGAAGGTATCTGATTGCTGCAGATCGGTCAGATCGGGGGTATTGGGGCAGGAAATATTGACCGCTATGTAATCGGCATAGGGGTAAACCTTTTCCATACATTCCAAATAGTCATCGACGGCCTTCTCAAGCGGAGTGGTTTCGTTTTTGCCTATGGATACGCCGATAATGCCCTTGTACTTGACGTTCTTTAAATTATGCACGAGGTGATCGACACCCTTGTTGTTAAAGCCCATGCGGTTGATGATCCCGGCGGCATCGAGCACACGGAACATACGCGGCTTAGGATTGCCCTGTTGCGGCTTGGGGGTGACGGTACCCACCTCGATGAAACCGAAGCCTAAATTTCCGAAGAAATCCACGGCCTCGGCATCCTTATCAAGTCCGGCGGCCAAGCCCAGCTGATTTTTAAACTTAAGTCCCATCACCTCAAAGGGGCTCTCGGGAACCTTTTGGGCAAACAGGGGCGCCAGCGGACTGGCCTGAATACGGCGGGCCATGGAAATAGTGAGGTTATGCGCAGTCTCAGCCTCGGCCATAAAAATTAAGGGTCTTGCTAAAGCACGATATAAAACGTATGGAAACATAAGAACTCCTAATCTGCCCTGTTGAGACTTACGAATTTATGCTCGGCGGTGGTAGTTAAAATAAAACTGCCGGCGATGCCGTCGGCGGTGGTGAATTGCTTAAGATGCGAGGCATCCAGCTCCACCACCGGCCCCTCGTTACAACGCACGCGGAGCTTTTTAGCACTGCCCTGATAAACTCTCAACAATTCATCGGGGCCTATATTCAATCTGAAAGTGTAATGAATGTATCCGAACACGACAATGAGCCTATTTTAACGCCGCTTCAATCTTCTCGGAAAGACCGCGGCTTAGGTTCTCCATTCTGAACAGCTGTTCCAAATCGTCGCGCATAATCGTCGCGCGCTCCTTTTCAAAGCGTCTGCAGCAGAGGCGTCACCAGGGAGGCTGCGAGCATTGCATTTTGATCATTATAGCGACGTATGAGCGAGGATAACAAATGATAACCTGCGCCGTCCTTGCGGTGCAAAGCGACGGGGTTTGATCTGGCCATGGTACCTACAAGGGCACGCACGCGATTTGGATTCTTGTCATCAAAGGCCGGATGCTTTAAAAGCTTGCGCACGGTGAACACCGTTTCCTCGTCGGGCACGGCGGCGCGAATACGGAAATAGTTGTCCATAACCAGAGGATAATGCCCATAGCTCTTTTCAAACATTGAGTAAATCTGCTCGGCACAGGGCAAGGAGAAATCGGCGGCGCAGCGCATGGCCCCCAGACGATCGGTCATGCAACGGGCATTGCGATAATGATCAAGGACGAGAGCTGACACGGCCTCACGCTTGGGACCTTCGTAACGCGCCATAGCCAGCATGTACAGCGCCAGATTATTAAGCTTACGTCGTCCCATATCCTTTACTGAATACTTGGGAGATGCGGCCTTAACCTGCGTATAAATTCTTGCAAAATCGTTTTCCAGCACGCGGGCGGCCCTGTGCTCGAGTGCCTTTTGTACCTCACTTAGGCGATCCAGCTCGATCTCGCCGTCAAAGATCTGCATGAGAGCGGTCAGAGGCTGAATTGCAAGCACCTTGGACATAAGAATGAGATCGCTGTTTTCATCCATGCGTGCGATCATGCCCGAAGCGGCCTCGATAAAGGCGGATGGCTCCTCAAGCTGATCGCTTTTAAGCTGTGACATTACATAGCGGTTTTGCAACTGCACGGAGGCGTCATAGACGGTGAACGGATCTGTGCCGTAGCGCATCATCAGCGCCAAATCTTCATCACTGTAGGGAGTGCTGAATTTGACGGGGGCTGAGAAATCCTCAAGTAATACGGGCACAATACGATCGTCATCGTCGAGCTTTTCCTTATCGTCAGGAGCAAAGCAGAAGTTGCGGCTGTCCTGATCTAGGATCAAGAGATCGTCACGGCTTGTAAGGGCATGATCAGCATCGCCATTGCCCGTAAGGTGCAGCTTCACCCGGTGACCGTCTTTTGCCGAAAGGAAAGATAAGCGCACGGGGATCACCATGCTTTCATCCTCATCGGGCTCCTTGCCCTGAGGAGTAAGCTGGGAGAGGGTAAGCACAAATCTGCCCTCTTTGGCGTCATAGCTGTATTCGGCCTTAAGTCTCGGGGTGCCCGCCCTCGAGTACCAGCGGCAAAATTGTTTGAGATCGACGTTGCCGGCCTTTTCCATGCAAGCGACGAAATCGTCTACGGTGGCGGCCTTGCCGTCAAAGAGCGTCAGATATTCGCTAAGTCCTGCGCGGAAGTTTTCCTCTCCGATGAGGGTATGGATCATGCGAATTATTTCCGCCCCCTTATCATAGATGGTCACCGTATAAAAGTTGTTCATCTCAGATACTTGCTCAGGCCTTACGCAATGGGCCGTGGGAGATGAGTCCTCATCAAACTGCGGACCGCGGATCACGCTTACGGCATTTAACCGCGACATGGTATGCGAGGCGGTATCGGAGGAGAATTCCTGATCGCGAAATACGGTCAGCGACTCCTTAAGTGAAAGCTGGAACCAATCGCGCAACGTCACACGATCGCCGGTGTAATTGTGAAAATACTCATGACCGATGACGCTTTGGACGTCATAAAAATCCTCATCGGAGGCAAGATCAGGATCCACCATTACGTACACGGAGTTGAAGATATTTAGGGACTTGTTCTCCATGGCGCCCTGGTTGAAGAAGTCCACGGCCACCACTTTGAAATTATCCAGATCATATTCAAGGCCGAAGCGTTCCTCATCCCATTTCATAGCATCTTTTACGGACTGCATGGCCCACAGGCCGCGTTCGTAGCTGCCGCGATCCACAAATAAGTAGAGATCTACCTTGCGGCCGCTCTTGGTGATGAAAACGTCATTGATGATGTCAAAGGTTCCGGCCACCAGAGCAAAAAGATAGGAGGGCTTGGGGAAGGGATCATCCCAAACGGCATAATTGCGGCCTTTTTTTATGCCCTTTTCCACGAGATTGCCGTTTGAAAGCAAAACGCCGTAGCCGTATTCAGGACCTATGACGGTTACGCGGTAGCGGCACAGCACGTCGGGACGATCCAAAAAATAGGTAATGCGCCGAAAGCCCTCGGGCTCGCACTGCGTGCAAAAGCAGCCGTCTGATTTATAAAGTCCCATCAGCTCGCTGTTGTGTGCGGGAGCAATGATATTCTCGACGGCCAGCTCAAATTCATCGGGTACATCGTCGATGACGAGCATTCCGTCCTTTTCAACATATTTACAGCCGCCGCCGTCAAGGGTCACGTTTACGAGCTTAAGATCCTCGCCGTTTAACATCAGAGGAGCTTTTTTATCGGAGCTTAAACGACGATAGCGCACCAGAGAGGACACGCGTGTGGCCTCATCCGAGAGATCAAAGGTAAGCTCGCAGCTTACGGCGGTGAAATCGGGCGCGTTATAATCCTTGCGTTTTTGGGTTTTGAATTTTGCGACCATATTTTATCTCCCACAGAAAAGGCGGGATCTACCCGCCTTTTTTTATTTAATGCGCGTTTTTAGGCGGGGCGAAGCGTTGCAAAACGCTCTGCTCGCTCTTTTTATAAAGGTGCTGCTCCTGAGCGGCACAAAGATCTGCGGTGATATTGACGGTTTCGTTTAAAAGCACGTCGTCAAATTCGAAATCCTCGGGCAGATCCTTTATAGACTTGAGCTCTTCCTTACCCATGGCTTTTAGACGAATATTGGCAGAATTTAAGCGGAAGGCATCGTCCTCAGCCTTAAGCTTGCGACGCTCCTCAAGATTGACGCTCAAATACTGCTGACGCTTTTGCGTACGATAGCGCGACAGCTCCTCGGACATAAGCGCAAACACGGGATTGCCCTTAATACGCTCCTCATGCTGCTTAAAGAGCTTGGGAACATAGGCACCAATATCGAGTACGGGATCGTATTCAACGCTCTTGATGCTGTCCCAAGGCAGGGCATTCTTTTCGGTACGCTCGCCGAACTCCTCGTCGTCAACAAGCCCCGGCAGTACTATATCGGGCTTTACGCCCTCAAGCTGCGTGGAACCGCCCGTGACGCGATAAAATTTACCTATGGTGTAATGGATGGAACCTAAGGGGGTATTGGTCATATCGTACACGCGCTGCAAAGGACGGGACTGCTGTACCGTACCCTTGCCGAAGGAGGTGTCACCCACGATGAGCGCACGACCATAATCGGACAGAGCCGCGGCCATGATCTCCGAGGATGAGGCCGAAAGACGGTTGATGAGCACCACCAGCGGACCGTCGTAGCTTACGGAGGGATCGTTATCGGACTGCACCAGCTCGTTGCCCACGGCATCGCGCAATACCACCACGGGACCCGATTTAATGAAAAGTCCGGTCGAATCCACGGCCTCGGGTAACAAGCCGCCGCCGTCTGAGCGCAGATCGATGATCACGCCCTGCACCTTTTCCTTTTTGAGCTTTGAAAGCTCACGATCGAGATCCTTATGCAGATCGGTATAGAAGCTCTTGACGCTCACCACGCCTATCCTGCGGCCGTCGTAGGCGGTTTTGACCTCACCCTTGGCCTCACGATCCTGCAATCTTATTTTGTCGCGCGTAATTTCGACGGCAAAGGTTTTGGCATTGGCGCCGTCCCCGCGCTCCACATCCAATATGACCTTGGTGCCCTTGGGGCCCTTGATCCTTTTAACCACATCGTTTAAGCGCCAGCCCGTGATGTCATCGAAGGAGCCGTCCTCCTGACGCACACCCACGATGCGATCCTTGGCCTTAAGCTTTTTGGATCGCTCGGCAGGAGATCCCGGGATGATCTCGGTGATCACCGTGTATTCATCTTCGCTCGTAAGTACTGCACCTATTCCCTCAAGCGAGAGATTCATATCGTCGTTGAAATTCTCGGTATCCTGAGGTGAGAAATAGTTGGTATGCGGATCAATGGCGGTGGCGAAGGCGTTTTCAAAGGTGGAGAAGGCATCCTCGCTTTTAGTCTGCGCAAGCTTGGATAAGGCCGCACGATAACGCTTGGTGATACGCTCGCGCGCCTCCTCGTCGTTCTTTCCGTTTAGGATCTGCACGTCATATTCATTGATGATCTCCGCATCCCATTGCCTGATAAGTTCCTCTTTTGAGGATGCAAAGGGGGCCACGGTACGATCGACGGCAATTTTTGCATGACTTTCCACGTCGGGCGTTTTTTCTACGGACTTTAAGATATAGCTGTACTTCTCAAAGCGCTTTTTTAACGAAGCGTTATAGAGATCGTAGGGATAGCTTAAATCGCAGCTTTTAACCGCCCGCAAAATAAGATCGCGGTGTCTGTAGACGTCGTCGGCATCATTCTTGGTAAGCAGGGTGCGCGTATAGTCCAGATAGGAGAGATAGCGCTCTATGATCCTGTCGGCAAAATCAGCATTCAGATCCACTACCTTATAATGAGCGCGAGTAAAGAAATTTCCAATGCGCGAGCAGGCCGTGGAATGCTGAGACTCGGGAGAAAGTACGGGAATGTCTTCATATGACGGTGTCACCATCTTGGCAGATGGCGACAGCGACAGCGTAATTCCGGATGCCAGACACAGCACCCGGAAAATATTAAGCGTTTTGTGCAAGGAGAGCCTCCCCGCTCATTATTTCTGCAAAGGGATCAATACGCGCTCGAGCGGCATAGACACGGTCATTCCGGTTGAAAGAGTAACCGCAACCAAATCTCCGTTGACCTCGGCCACGCTGCCGCGTACATAATGGGACTGGGACGATACCACCAGCACCGCAACTCCGCTTTGAAGCTCGGAAAGCTCGGCCTTACGTCCGGGAATGGGACGAGGGGCGGCCTTGGCGGGCTTACCTTCTCCCTTCTTTACCCATTTCTTTTTGCCCTCTCCCTGACGACGATCGTTCTTAGGACGAGCAGGCTTATTGGCTCTGCGCTTGGTATTTATCTCGTCAAAGCGGGCCTTGGCAAAATCAGCATGCTCCTTAGAAACAGTTTCGCACTCGTTACCCTCGAGATCGATGCGGGGTGCACCCTCCTTCAGGCTGAAAAGATAACGAAGACGTCCCGTATAGAAGCTAAGTGCGGCACGGCACTTGGTGACGGTAATATCGTCACGGCCCTCAATGGCGGCTCTCAAATCGTTGAAGATCCCGATCTTAAGAGGTTTGCAGTTACCTTCCTTGATGAAGGCCTTGGGGAAAAGCGTATAAAGAAGTTCCAAGGTCTCTTTAATATGATCAAAACGCGAGCCCTCAGGCTGAGCAGGCTTTTCCTGCACAGCACCCTCGGCAACTGCCTCCTGTACGGGCTCTATGGATTCGTTAACTTTGGAGATATTGTCCTGAGTTTCCACCTGGAACTCCTTTTTTTATTTTTATGGGATGCGATCCCGTTACCAAATTTAAACCGCAACAAAGCGAGACCACGCTTACGTTGCGAGCATTAACTTACAACTAACCGCTGATTGTAGCAAATTCTTGCAAGGTCTACACGTAAATACAAAGCGAGAACTCAATTGATGCCGAGTTTATGCAGATCTAGCTCATTATTATCGGAGTATGAATACCGGCACTGTAGATCTTCAATACGCAAATGAGCGCTTTGTTTTTATATTCCACCTGGGCACTTGGATAAAAAAAGTATTGAATGCTATGGGGTTATAGATCCTTTAGAAGATGATAGGACAGGAAACTCTTAAAGTCATCGCCTAGAGAGCTCAAAGCCTAAGTTCCCTCGAACAGTTTCTGCGCAAGAAAGTAAACCGTATCCGCAATTTAAAAAGTAGAAACAGTCTTCTGCTCAAAAGCAGTGGTCCCTTGCACAAAAGATCATTTTTTGTCGATAATGATCCCAAACAAACGATCTTAAAACTTACGTTCCTGCCGAGTAAGGAGTATTCATGCGGGCCCTCATTCAAAGAGTAAAGGAAGCTCACGTCGTCGCAGACGGAGTCTTAAGCGGCCAAATCCAAGGAGGCATGCTTGTCTTTTTGGGCTTTACTCACGACGACGACATGCAAAAGGGACAAAAATTACTGCAAAAGCTTAAAAGCATGCGCATATTTTCAGATGAGAACGGCAAGCTCAACCTTAATTTGGAACAAGCTCAGGGCAATATTCTCATAGTTTCTCAATTTACCCTTTACGGATCGCTTACACACGGAAATCGCCCGGGCTTTGATGAGGCCTTGGAGCCCTCAAGGGCCAAAGCACTGTACGATGAGCTTGTTAGAAGAGCGCACGAATTTTTTCCGGATCTACAAACTGGTGAGTTCGGCGCCGACATGCAGGTAAGCCTTATCAACGACGGCCCCTGCACCTTCATACTTGAATACTGAGCGATCTCACAGCACGCAATTTGCATTCTGCATGAATGCGGTTTACATTTGTAGGGTTGTAAGTCCCGTATTCACAAGTCTTATGCGGGCTTTTCGAATAAATAGCATAAAAAGGAGAATTCAGCATGTCCATGCCGCCGCGTTTTGAACCGACCTGTCCGCCCGATGCCCACAAGGTAATGCGTGAGCCTGAAAATAAGGTAGCCGCCAAGCTTTGTGTAGCCGTTGAGGATCATGAATTGAGCTACGGCACGGCCAATATTTGCGATCTCCTGAGCGCATTTTCCAAGACTCCCCTGATCTCCTGCTCGGACAAGGTACGTGAGGAGATCCTAAAATTTGCCGATGCAAGTGAGATCAAACCTCAGTTTTTAAAAAACAACGGCGATCATGCCGTGATCATGCCGGGTGAAGCCGGGGTCGAGTATACCGTCTGCAATTTATGCGATCCTGCCAAGGCCGCGACCGAATTTTTGGAGGCTTTGCTACAAAAGGACACGGTGATCGTCATCGCTATGCCATCCATGTATATATTGCGTTCAATTTCCACGGTATTTGAGTGGGATGTGCTTTTGGCCAAGCAATTTTTAGGTCAGTACGAGAAGGCCTCCGCACAGCTTACAGATTCAGACAAAGAGCTTTTGCAAAGGGTACGTTACGGACAGGAGGATGCGCTTAAGGTTAAGGAACTTTCAGAAAGTGCCTATCCATTCCTGCGTCTCGAGCGCAAGCTTTTCCTGCAGTACCCTACCGAGGACTGACGAATGAACGATGATCCCGTGATCGCTCTTAGCAAGGAACTTATTGCCATACCCTCCGTCACCCCGCACGATCGGGGCTGTCAGCGCCTGATTGCGCAGATCCTAACTGACGCCGGCTTTCATTGCCGATCTCTGGGTGAACACGGTACCGACAATTTGCTGGCCCTGCACGGCACGGGACATCCCTTCACTCTTTTTTTAGGTCACACCGACGTGGTATCCGCAGGGGATGAGGGGGCCTGGCATACTCCTCCCTTTTCCCCCGTGATCGTCAATCGAGGCGGTACGGAATTTCTGTGCGGTCGCGGCAGTGCCGATATGAAAGGCTCGGATGCAGCCATGACCGTTGCTTTGGCGGAATTTGTAAAAAACCATCCCTCACACTTAGGCTGTGTCGGGCTTTTACTGACCTCCAACGAGGAGGGCGATGCCGTCGGAGGCACTCCCTTTGTAGCCGACTATTTAAAAGAAGCGGGGCTCATACCCGATCGCTGTGTGGTCGGCGAACCGTCGGCTCTTGAGCATTTTGGCGATCAGATCAAGGTAGGACGGCGCGGATCACTCTCACTTGACGTTACGGTGGAGGGTATACAGGGACATGTAGCCTATCCCGAGCGTTGCGACAATGCCGCCCATCATGCCGCCGCTCTTATGCATGCCTTGAGCGCTGAGATCTGGGATGACGGCAGTCCCGAATTTCCCCCTACCTCCTTTCAGATCACGAATATACGCTGCGGCGAAGGGGCGGAGAACATGGTACCGAGATCATGCTTCTTCATGTGCAACTGGCGTTTCTCTCCCGCCTCAGATCCGCAGGGGCTTATACGGCGTTTTGAGGATATAGCCTCAGAGCTTAAGATCAAATACAGGATCACCAAGCGTCTTAACGGCATGCCCTTTGTCAACCACGACAAGGACTTTTTAAAAACCGTCAGGGCACTTATGCTCAAGCACACGGGACTTGATCCCGTATGCTCAACTGCAGGCGGTACCTCCGACGGACGCTTCATCGCACCTCTGGGTACCTCGGTTTTGGAGCTCGGCCCCTCGGGAGCCACCATTCATAAGACCGATGAATGCGTAAGCACACAGGCACTGCGTCAAATGCAGACCGTTCTTTTTGATCTGCTTTTGCATCTGCACAATAAAGCCTGAGGAAGCCGTGCTGAGGCTTTGTTTTATCTGCTGTTTAAGCTCGCAATCACATCGGTTGCACTGGGAGTATTAGACATAGGAGCAGATAACGGCACGGCGGTTTCTGTCCTTTGTGCCAAAGCACCAAGCTCCGGTCTTATATTCGGATCGTAGACGGGATCTGGCTTTTCATCCGCTGTCGCCGAGGCCGCCTGCGGTACAAATTTGCCGTCAGGATCAGCTGCAAAGCAGTCAAGATCTGGACTTTTTTTGATAAAGTCCCTGATCTCAGGCGGCATATTCCCGCGCGCAATTACATTGATCTCCTTAAAGTGCGATCGCAGCTCCTCGTCAACACCGATTTTAAGCTCCAGCCCCTTTATAAGAAGGATGGTATCCTCAAGCTCTACACGATACCAGCTCAGAATACGTTGGCTGCCGTGCAAACGGGCTACGCCGCCTTGGCGCAAGGACTGTACTCCGCCCCCGTTCTGCTCATCTCCGTATACAAGCTGCAGCTTTTTGCACAGTTCATGATAACCCCCGCTTCCCGATCTGAGCAGGATCCCGCCCGACGTTAGAAAGAGATCGGCTGCGGCATGATTAGCCGCGTCCTTGTCCTTTAGCTTCTTTAGTACCCAATCCGTGACAAATTCCGGCACGGAAATGATGCTGCTGCCGCGTGAGGAGGAGACGGATACGCTGAGACCGTCGGCCATGGCCACCAGCTCCCATACATAATGAGTGCCATTTACAAGCGCACTGCTTTCCTGCGTATCATCAAGATAGGAGAAAAAGCTCATATCTCCTCCCGTAAAGAGCATGGCTCTGAGCGCATTACACAGATCATGGCGGTGGGATCTTTGCGCTCTGAAGCGTACGCACATTATGGAGCTCTCGGAGGCGGCCATAAATTCCTCAAGGCTTTGCTTGAAGGGATCAAAGCTATTCCCGTGCTCATCACTTATGTCAAAATCGGTGATGATCTTCCCCAGATCGTGGATAAGCGCCGCCCAAAGTATGCAAAGGCTCATACGTGCCTTGGGAGTCTCGCTTTGTACGCTCTTAAAGCTCGTCACCGCATTCAACGCCACTAAAAGCGAGTGACGAAAAAGCCCACCCGGTCCGGCATCGTGTACCCCCTCGGAGGCAGGAAGCGATCCGCAAAGCAAAGCCGTACGCATAATAAGCGGCAGGGCCTGGCTTGTATAGAGCTCCTCCTCAAGATCAAGCGCCAGACGCAGTTGTACCATAAGCTCGGCATTTTTTTGTACGAGCATCGCGGCAGTCATGCATTTGAATATATGTCCTCCCGCCCCGTCCACAAGAAACAAAGCCCTGTTGTTTAAAAGCAGGCTTTTATTGTGCTTTTTCTCCGCCTCCTGCTCGTCCTTGAGCGTAAAGGTAGCGTCATTGGTTGGGATCGTACTGCTTTGGGCGCAGGACTTTGTCTCCGCTCGTCCTCCCCAAAAACGCAGGGGATTTAGAAAAGAAAATGCATTTGCCACGCTAAACTCCTTATTTAAAGCCGCACAAACAATATTTCCTCTCCAAAATATCAGCAAAAAAATTTACTCCCCCTCAAAAGCGGCGCTTGACGCCGTTTTACAGCTCCTTAGATGGCAAAAATTTCGGACTGACTTTTTGTATTCTTGGATCTGTGTATAAAGTTTTCTTTTTTACTCTAAAAGTACACGATAATTTTTTATGACTTACATATGTAATATATTCGTTTGTAATCAAATTGTTAACAACATAAACGCTTATATAAGAGCCGTGTTAAGTTATAAATATTATTTATATCACATTATATAATTTATATATTTTTATTGCTTTATAAAAAATAGATGGTATAGTTAATTAAAATTTAGTGATTTGTATATTAGTTATTTTCTATATTGTTATTCGGAGAATAAACATGTCCTTGCAAACCATCTATCTCGCAGGCGGTTGCTTTTGGGGGATCTCGGAATTCTTTTCACGCATAGACGGCGTCATAAGCGTCGAATGCGGCTATGCCAACGGCAATATCCATTCCCCCACCTATGAGCAGGTAAAAAATCAAAGTGCCGATGCGGCCGAGACCGTGGCCGTAAGCTTCGATGACGAACAGATTTCACTTTCAAAGTTGCTGCAGGCCTTCTTTTTAGTGATCGATCCCCTGTCTCTAAACCGTCAGGGAGCTGACTGCGGACGCTCTTATCGCAGCGGCATTTACTACACAACGGAAAAGCAAAGAGATACGGCACAGCAGGCCCTTTTAAAGCTTGAGGGCGAGCTTAAGCAAAAAAGTGCTGTCGAGCTTCTTCCGCTTAAGAGCTTCTATCCTGCCGAGGAATATCACCAAAATTACCTCAAGAAGAATCCTCAGGGATACTGTCATGTAGATTTTTCAAAACTGAAACTTTTTAAGGATAGGTATTTGCAGCAATAAGCACTGCCATCGGATCTAAGGTTCATTTACAGCAAGAAAGATAAGGAAAAACATTATGAAAGCTGTCATTAAATTTGCCCTTGCCGCCGCATTCGGCTCCGCTCTTCTTTTTAATCAGGCCGCAGCCGATCCTACGATTAAGATCGGCGTAGTGGGTGAGAACAACGAGCAATGGAAACCCATAATTGAAAAGTTAAAGGATGAGGGCGTCACGCTCGAGCTTGTAAAATTCAACGACTATTCAATTCCCAATCGGGCTCTTGAGGACAAGGAGATCGACCTGCACGCCTGCATGACGGGCAGATTCCTTAACACCGAAAGCAAGGAGCATAACTATCATTTGACCGCCATTGGTACTACTCTCATTGCTCCGCTCGGGATCTTTTCTAAAAAGATTAAGTCGTTAGACGAGCTCAAAGAGGGGGATACCTTCGCCGTTCCCTCCGATCCCATAACCACCGGCCGTGCCTTAAGGCTTCTTGAGGCTCAAAAGATCATAAGCCTGAAAAAGGATGCGGGCTGGACCCCGACCGTGCAGGATATTGAAAAAAATCCGCTTAAAATCAATTTTTACTTTATCGAGCCCGGTAACGCCTACGCCGTTCTCGATGACGTTACGGCCGGCTTTATCAACGGCGGCTTTGCAGTCGATCACGGTCTTTCCATCAAAAAGGATGCCATTGCCGTTGAGAACACCGACGGTTGGGGGCTTGACAACCCCTTCGTGAACGTCATTGCCTCCCGTACCGAGGATAAGGACAATAAGCTCTACAACCATATAGTGGATCTCTACCACTCAAAAGAGGTGGCTGACATCATCAACAACTACTACAAGGGTGCCTTCACGCCCGCCTTCAAGTACTGATCCCGTCACCACATCATTCAAACATGTACAAAAGGGATCTAAAGATCCCTTTTGTATTAGCGACCACCGAGATCCTGATCAGATCCCGTAGCTTACGGCAACAGCCACGGCATGATGCCACCTTTCAAGCCTTGATTTGGCGCTCTGCTCATCGCATTGCGGCGTGTAGATCCGCCCTACGCTTTCCTTCAAAAGCAGCCCCTCATCATAAATACCCGCGGCGATGCCGGCCATAAAGGCCGCCCCCTTTCCCGACAATTCGCTCTGTTCCGGTACCTTGATCTTAAGTCTGCAAAGATCAGACTGAGTCTGCATTAGATAGCCGTTTTTGGTGGCACCGCCGTCTACATCAAGCTCCGTCACGGGAATGCCTGCATGGTTGCAAATAAGTGCCAGGATGTCACTGACCTGAAAGGCTATGGAATCAAGAGCGGCTCTTACGATTTCATTTTTCCCAGTGAGGCGGCTCATCCCCAAAATGCTTCCGCGTACGTCGGCATTGAAATAGGGAGCCCCCAGTCCCGACAGCGCCGGCACAAAAAAGCATCGATCGTGAGGATTGGCGGCCTTGGCCATAGCCTCGGTTTCCTGAGCCGAGGAGATCAATTTGAGATCATCCTTAAGATAGGAGATGATCCCCGCCGAGTAATTGATATTGCCCTCCAGCACAAAAACACTGCGTCCCTGACGACGCCAGGCGGCAGAATTTACTATGCCGTGAGGACAGCTTACGGTCTTAGTGCCCGCATTCATCATAATTGAGGATCCGGTACCGTAGGTGGTCTTGGTCTGACCGTCCTTAAGACAGCCGTGTCCGAACAGCGCCCCCTGGGAATCACCTATGGCCGCATGCAACGGGATCTTGTGCGCCAGCACTCCCGCAAAATCACTGCAGCCGAATTCGGCATCGCTGTCGATTATAGGCGGCAAGGCCTCGATGGGAACTTTAAAAAGTCGGCACAGCTCGGGCGACCACTGCTGAGTTTTAAGATCCATAAGCTGCGTGCGCGAGGCATTTGAGGGCTCGGTATAAAAGCTTTGCCCTGAGGTAAGGAAGGACACTAAAAAGGCATCCATATTGCCTATACACAGATCATGCTCACAGGCCGCCCTTTTGATTTCAGGCACATGATCCATAAGCCAGGTAATTTTCGAGGCTGAAAAATATTCGGAAAGCTCAAGCCCCGTGACGTCACGTATACTCTGTGCACTGCCTGCTATCTCCTCGCGTCTTACATACTCGGCCCCGCGCGGACACTGCCACACTACGGCATGATAAAGCGGTCTTTGCGTCGATCGTCTCCAGGCACCCACTGTTTCGCGCTGTACGCTAAGACCTGCACACTTGATTTTATAAGCACGATCAGGATCTTCATCCACCAAGGCCTTCACCGTACCGATCACGTTTTTAGCTATCTCATCAAGGGAGTGCTCTACATAGCCCAGATCGTTGATGATCTGCCGATGGGGCTGACTTTTCACGGAAATTAGATTGCCCTCACCGTCAAAGAGCAGGGCCTTGGTGCCCTGCGTGCTTTGATCGATGCCGAGGACATAGTCGTCCTTAGCCATTTAAGGCCTCCTCACACACTGCGGCTATACCCTCACCCGTAAGCTTATAGTAGGCAAATACCTCCTTGGAGCTGCCGGTGATCACGGGAGAGTCGGGCAAAGCCATGGTTATGCATTTGCGCGGACAATGCTCCGCCATCACCTGCGCCACCATGGATCCCAAGCCGCCGAAGGGCGAGTGCTCCTCGACCGTAACCACGGCCCTGGCAGTACCCGCCGCCTCGATCACGGCCGCCTTATCCAAAGGCTTTACACAGTACATATCAAGCACCGTCGCACTTATTCCCCTATCCTTTAGAATTGCGGCGGCCTCCTTGGCATAAAGCACCATTTCGCCGCAGGCTATGATGGCAACGTCCGTGCCTTTGCAGATCCAGGTGGCCTTATCCATTTCAAAGGGGGTATTGTCCTCCTCATACACAGGATCGACGGCATTGCGCCCCACTCGTATATAAGCAGGCTCATTGTCTCTTACCAATACCTCCATGAGTTTCTTGGTCTGATGACAGTCGGAGGGCAGATAAACGCGCATGCCCGGGATCGAGCTCATGCAGGCTATATCCTGAGCACTGTGGTGAGACATACCGAGCGCTCCGTATGAAACGCCGCCTGAAATACCTATGAGCTTGACGTTGGTATGCGAATAGGCCACATCCACCTTGCACTGCTCGTAGGAGCGGGCGGTAATGAAGCAGGCCGGTGACATGGGGAAGGTTCTTTTGCCCACGCGCGCCATACCTGCAGCTATCCCCACCAGATCCTGCTCGGCAATACCTACCTCCACAAACTGCTCGGGGAAGGCCTTGGCAAAGGGAGCGGCGCTGGCTGATCCGCGGGAATCCGAGCACAAAACCACAATATCCCTGTCCTTTTTGGCAGCCTCCATCAGGATCTCGCAAATCATTTGTTTATTGGCGATGTTGCTCATAGGTTTTCCTCCGCAGCTCTTTGTCCCAGATCCTTCATTATTTGTGCGTATTCCTCGCTCGTAGGAACGTGGTGATGCCACGAGGCCTTATTCTCCATAACTGGCGATCCCTTGCCCTTGATGGTATTGGCAATGAGCACCGAGGGCTTACCCTTGACCATACGGGCCTCCTCAAAGGCGGCAAGGAGCTGTCCTATATCGTTGCCGTCCTTGACGTCGATGACATGCCAGCCGAAGGAATCCCATTTTTTATGCAGATCATCAAGCGCCATCACATCCTCGGTACAACCTGAGATCTGCAGGCGGTTTCTGTCGAGCACGGCGCAAAGATTGTCGAGACGATAGTTGGCCGCGGACATGGCGCCCTCCCAAACCGATCCCTCGGCCTGCTCGCCGTCGCCCATAACCACATAGACGCGACTGTCACTGCCGTTCATGCGCTCGGCTATGGCCATACCCACGGCCACGGGCAAACCGTGTCCCAAAGCTCCCGAGTTCATCTCTATGCCGGGCAACTTATTGTTGGGGTGTCCTACAAACGGTGATCCGAATTGGGAGAACTCCTTAAGCACTCTCTCCATGGGGAAAAAGCCCTTTTTAGCCAGTACCGCATACAGCGACTCGACGCTGTGCCCCTTGGACATGACAAAATGATCATGCCCGGGCGCATTGAAATTTTCGACGCTGATGTTCATCTCCTTGAAGTAGAGGGCCACCAGGGTATCCATTACCGACATATCGCCGCCTATATGTCCGCCCTTGCCGTTTACGATCATGTCAATGACATTCATGCGCAGCTCATAGGCCAGTTTTTGCAAATCCTTCATTTTCTTACTCTCCGCGTAAATAAGCCCTGATCTGCTCCTCAATGGGATCATAAAGATCAGCCTTGATGCCTATATACTTGCAGGCCTCGTACAAAATGGGCACCACATCCTGATAGACGCCCACGCAGTGGTGTATATATGGCCCCGTGACAATCTTTTCCTCAAGGCGTTTGATGTTTTCAACCTCTACCCACATATAGGTGCCGAGTATGTGCGGACCCGCGCAGCTTTTGGCGTTGCCCAGCAGCAATGAATACTCCCCGTTATCACCGTCAAAGCGGGTGAGCGTGAGCTTCTCACAGGGCTTGGCCTCGGCTGAAAGCGATCCCTCATCTGTAAAGGCTATGGGAGTGGTAAGCTCGGGCTTGGTCGAGCACACCGAGAAGGGCCAGGGACCGCAATGCTGCAAAAGCTCACCGTTTAGGTTGGTGGGATGACGTACCGTCCAGTCGGCAAAGAAACTGCGACTGCGATTCATCACGGCCGCCTCGGCCAAAAGTGCGGTCACCGCTCCGTGAATATCGGTTTCACACACCACCGGAATGCCCATGTCGTTTAAGATCGCATTGGCCGCACAGGGCATGATCCCAAGCTCACCCTGCAGCGCCGTCCAGCACTGTATGGCTCCGGCATTGCAGCCGTACTTGTCGATGAGATTTTTCATGGCATGGGCCAAGGCCGCCACCGTGCTCACCTTGCTTTGGCTGATCTTGATCACGGTGTTGTCCTGAAGGAATTTAAGCTCCTCCGAGGCCTCGTTTTCCTTTTCAATGCGGCGCACCTCGGCTACAAGCTCCGACAGAGGAATGGGCGAAAGCTGAATATTGAACTTTTCCAAAAGCTCGCCCTCGTTGCACATGGTGGTCCAAAAGTCGAAGGGACGAGGGCCCATCTGCAAAATACGTATATGACGGAAGGTACGCACCACGTTGCATACGGCCTCAAAATCATGAATTCCGCGCTCAAATACAGGATCGGACAGACGGCAGTTGGTCAGATAGGTAAATTTTACGTTGAAGCGGCGCAATACCTTACCGGTAGCAAAGAGTCCGCACTGGGTATCGCGCAGTCTGCGTCCGTCGGGAAGCGGTGCCTCATCCAGAGGTCCCCACAGCAATACGGGCAGATCAAGCTCTTTGGCAAGACGCGCACATACATATTCGGTACCGAAGTTCTCATGCGCAAGAATGATGCCGTCCACCTTTTCACGGCGGAATTTGTCCGCAATCTTCTGCACGTCCTCATCAGCAAACAGCAGTCCCTCGGAGTTGATGTCAGTGATGTCGACGAAATCGACCCCGAGCTCGGTCAGACGTTTGGCCGTAAGCGCTCTGTATTTAAGCGCATCGGGGGCGGAAAAGACGCTGCGACGGGTAGGCACGAATCCCAATTTGATATGTGCTGTCATGATATGGTCCTTCTTTTACGGTATTTTTAATTCGTTAAAATCCAGTTTTGGGAGGCCGAGCTTTCGATTACCCTGCCTCCGTACTCAATCACTTATTTTCGTTGCGAACCTGCAGAGCCATACGAGCCTGCAACGAGCGCTGATATTGATCGATGATGACGGCGAGCACTATGACCAAGCCCTTGATGATCATCTGCCAGAACTCTGAAACTCCGCACATAACCATACCGTCTGAGATAACACCGATGATGAAGGCGCCGATCACGGTACCAACGATGGTTCCGACGCCGCCCATGAGGGAGGTGCCGCCCAAGACGGCGGCGGCGATGGCGTTCATTTCCCAGGTGTTACCGGTCATGGGATGGGAGGCAACAAGCTGGGAAGTGGCGATGATCCCGACTACGGCGGCACAGGCACCTGAGAACATATAGACCAGGATCTTATCGGCATCGACGTGTACGCCCGAGAGCTTGGAGGCACGCTCATTACCGCCAATGGCCAAAATATGCCAGCCGAAGGGAGTCTTACGCAAAATGACGGCGGCTATGAGCGCAATGACGATCAGGATCATTACCGCCACCGGGAAGCCCATAATATCGCGGCCGAAGATCTCAAAGCCGGTATTGCCCAAGGCCTCCTTGCCCACGAGATTGGGGAAGGTGGCACCGGCGGAGGTGAGGTTGGCGGCGCCGCGGGCTACGTACATCATCCCCAGCGTGGCGATGAAGGGAGCTACGGCAAACTTGGTGATGATCACACCGTTGACGGCTCCTACGATCACGCCTATGCATATGGCAATCAGCACGATCACGGGCACGGAGAAATAGATGGTATAGCCGAAAACGGTGAGACCGTGATTGATGAGAAGCCCCGAGATCATACCCGAAAGACCGACCACCGAGCCTACCGACAGATCGATGCCGCCCGTTACCAGCACGTAGGTCATGCCTATACCCAAAATGCCGTACAGAGCCACATGCTTGGCCACCAGTAGCAACGACTGCGAGGTAAAGAACGACTCGCTGGCAAACGAGAAGAAAATAACGAGCAGGGTCAGCACAATCAGAGTACGCCCCTTCAGTATGGTCATGATCAGATCATTTTTATTCATTTGTGTATTCTCCGAAACCCTTAGTTTTTCTTATGGCCCATATATGAGGCCTTGACGAGGTTGTCCTGATTGATGTCCGCACCTGTAAATTCAGCGGTCTTCTCACCGTTTGATAGCACCATGATGCGATCGGCGATGGCAATGATTTCCTCTAGCTCGGATGAAACGACTACGATCGAAACCCCGCGCTCGGCATATTGATAAATGAGATGGAAGATCTCGGTCTTGGCACCGATGTCGATCCCGCGCGAGGGCTCATCCAAAAGCATGATCTGCGGAGAGGTCAGCGCACCCTTGGCAAATACCACCTTTTGCTGGTTACCGCCTGAGAGCGAGAGTATGGGCAGATCCTTGTCGGCCACCTTGATGTGCACGTCGTCGATCATTGCCTGCTCGGCTTCATCCTCCTTATTTTTGTCGATAAGACCTAGAGAATTCGTATAGGCGGCGATGTTGGTCAGGGCTATATTTTTGGCAATGGACATGGTCTGCACCAAGCCGTCGCGCTGACGATCCTCAGGCAGCCAGGCAAAGCCCTTGGCGATCTGATCCGAAACCGATCCCACCTTAATATTGCTTCCGTTTACTAAGATCTCCCCCGTATGATCGGGACGCATGCCCATGATGGATTCGAATACCTCCGAGCGCCCCGCCCCTAAAAGGCCGTAAATACCGAGGATCTCGCCCCTTCTTAAATTGAAGGAAACGTCCTTTAGCAAATAGCCGCCGCCGCTTTTAGGCAGGGACAGATTTTTAACCTCGAGCACATTAGGGCGCACTGACCAGTCAACCGGCTCCTTGCGCTTTGGATAGCTCTTGCCCTCACCCACCATCTGCTTGACTATCCAAGGCAGATCCACGTCCTTTACCGCCGCCTCGGCCACCAATTTACCGTCACGGAAGATGGTGACGTAATCGCCGATACGCATCAGCTCCTCGAGGCGGTGAGAGATGTAAACCACGGAAATACCGGCGGCGGTAAGCTCGCGGGTGATGTTAAAGAGCACCTCAACCTCCTGCTCGGACAGGGAGGAGGTGGGCTCGTCCATGATCAGGATCTTAAGATTGGGAATGAGCAGATTACGTGCGATCTCGATCATCTGCTGCTGTCCCACGCGCAGATCTCCTACCTTGGTATCGGGATCGATGGGATATTTGAGGCGTGCCAATACCTTCTTCGCAAGCTCGCGATGCTTGGCGTCGTCCAAAAAGCCGTTCTTGGTTCGCTCGGTGGACATGAAGAGGTTTTGAAACACGGTCAGATTGGGAAAGAGGCACAGCTCCTGATGAATGATGGCTATGCCCTCTCTGCGGGCCTCGACCGTGGAATTGAATTCCACCTCGCGCCCCTGCAGATACATTTTGCCGGCAGACTGCTTTTCAATGCCTGCCACGATACGCATCAGCGTGGATTTGCCGGCACCGTTTTCACCTATGAGAACGTTGACCTTGCCGCGTTTTATGTCGAAGGAAACCTGATCAAGGGCCTTGGTGCCGGGATAGATCTTGTCTATCTTTTCACAGTGCAAATAAATTTATTCCTGCTCGTTGCTCATGAGATTTATCCTTTATTTGACGGTGATCTTCACGGGGGTTATGTTCACGAGATCCGGCTTGGAAACGGTAAAGCAACCGATGAATTCAATGCTTTTACCCTCAAGCGCATTCATGTCGATCTTGGAGAGCAGCTCCTTGGTGATAAGCTCATGGAACGCAACGGATACGCCCGCCCATTCAATCTGATTTTTATAATCCTTATAGGAAATTAGGCTGATGGAATCGCGTACGGCCGAGCCCTTGAACACGGGGCCTATCTGCAGGCGGGTCTTGATCTCAGAATCGTTGCCGTCCAAATCGAAGGCCAAATAGCCCGATCGCAATTTGTTTTTAACCGTGGTGACGCGCCCGGATCCTTTGACGATAAATGAAAGCTCGCCCTTGTCGCCCATGGAATAATGTCCGAATTCGGAGGCTACCTTGGAAAAATCTCCCTCCGATTTTTTTATAAGCGTTACGAGATCGACGGCATTTTTCTCAAAATATGCGGCGGATTTTTGCTCCCAAAAATCAGTAGCAACCTTTGTAGGATCAAACTCGACCTCGCCGGTCAGCGTTGCCTCCTGCCCCTGAGGTACGATCGTGGCGGTGAGGCCGGCATATATCAATACTGCTGCCGCAAGAGCCGTCCCGATCACAATTCCTTTTTTCATGCTGTACTCCTTATAAGGGGATAAAAATCCCCTATGCAGTTAAAGCACATTGTTTTTTATTATGATTTTCGAGAATGCGCGCCGTATTTCAGGCGCGCGGCGATACCAAATTGCTCAGCGCTTATTTGGCATAGGAGAAGTTTTCGAGCTTCTTGGCGTTGTCCTTGGTGATGATCACGCAGTCGATGAGCTGCTTCTCGGAGGCACCGGTGGAGCCGGTCTTCAAATACTTATCAGCCTGACGTACGGCCATCTCCGCAATTTGAGCCGCAGGCTGCATGGCAGTTGCGGTCATATTGCCGGCTAAGATCTCGTCACGGGCATCGTTGGAACCGTCAACGCCGATGATCTTGAGGGTTTTGCCGGCGGCCTTGATGGCAGCGGCGGCACCTACGGCCATGTTGTCGTTACCTGAGATCACGCCCTTGAGCTTGGGATAGGACTGCAAAATGGTTTCCATCTTCTGATAGGCGAGGTTCTGATCCCAGTTGGCAGTCTGTACGGATACGCACTTCATATCGGGATATTGATCGATAACCTCGTGGAAGGCGGTGGAGCGAGTCTTGGCATTGGTATCGGAGTCGATGCCTAAGAGCTCGGCATATTCGCCCTCTTCCTCCATCTCCTCAACGAAGACCTCGACGGCACCCTTGGCACCCTGATAGTTGTTAGCTACGATCTGGGCTATGGCAATGCCCTGCTCGTTGATCTCACGATCGATGAGGAAGGTAGGAATGTTATTGTCATAGGCGCGCTTGACGGCGGCTACGGTGGCATCGGCACCGGCATTATCGCAGATGATGGCGGCGGCCTTATCGGAGATGGCGGTTTCAAAAAGCTCGGACTGCTTTACGGGAGAATCGTCATGAGAGACCATCTTAACCTCGTAGCCCAGCTCCTTGGCAGTGGCGGAGGCAACCTCGGCCTCTGTCTTAAAGAAGGGATTCGAATGAGACGGGGTGATAACGTACATAATGTTGGAGCCGCCGCCCTTTAAGACCTTGGCATCGGCCGCATAGGCAGAGGCAACGAAGGATCCTGCAGCCATTACCATGGCCATGGAAATGCAGAATTTAGAAAGCTTCATGATCAATCTCCTGTTTGTATGTTTGATGAGTTTGAAAAAATTTTCAACGCTCGCTGTTTTTTCATGTTCAGTATAGGCTTTCTTAGATCAGGGCTTTTGTCATAAAAAGAGTTTATTTGACATAAAATTATTATATAAAAGCATTTTTTTGGCGATGTGATCACATTTTCGGTTCGCTATTACAGTCTTTTTGCGTAAAGGGCACCGCTTATTCCTCTCGGGCTCTTTGCCTGATCCCTTGCTCAGGCTAATAACGAAAGGCATAAACAAGGGATGTTGCGCTTTAAGACACGCTGCTTTAACGGCAGGCATTCATGAGGATCGCAATTTTTTGCAAAAACGCACGCATTTTCCAAAATTTGCGCCTGAGGACAGGCTCTCAGCTCTCAGAAAACGTTATCGCGGGGAGAGTGCTCCTTGCGATAGCGAGCGGGACTCATACCCGTTGTTTTTAAAAAGATACGCCCGAAATGGCTTTGGGAATTAAAGCCGAACATCAAGGCTATCTCGGATACGGGAGTATCCGTGGTTGACAGCAACGACTTTGCGATCTCGATGCGGCGTATTCTTGAATACTCGCAGGGCGTTAGCTTTTTCTCTTCCTTAAAAAGCTTTGACAAATAGCTTACGGAGATCTTGAGCTTTGAGCACATGCTGTCGAGATCGAGCTTTTCATAGATGTGACGATCGATGTAATCACAGGCCTTGGAAACGGCGGGAGACAGAGACTTTCCCCTCTCCAGATCCCTTTTGTATTTCTCCGTCATCTGCGTACAACGCAGGGCGCACGCTCGCGCCAGCGCCGCCGCATCGGATGGATATTTACAATCCTCCACCTCCATGATGAAGGCATCGGAGATCACATACATTTCCTCCACGCCAAGCCCCGCCTCGATGGCCGCACGTGTGGCGATGGTAATATCCACAATCGCAAGATTCTGAGCACTGCGCAGCTCATTGCGCGACAGCGTGCCGCGCATATTGGCATAGATAGAGCTTAAGGCCTTTTTTAAGGCCTCCACCTGTCCGTCCTTGATGGCGGCCTTAATGGATTCCTCAAAGATCCCGGGATTATGCGGACGATTGGCTATGGTCTGAGCTGAAAAAATGCTGGCGATTTGCTTCTTGGTTGAATCGACAAGCTCGGCGTTCAGAAAATTCTGATCCAAAAAATCATTCAAATAAAGATATTTATGCGTGACCGAGCCGTAGATCATAAGCAACATGGCCGCAAGCTTTCTAACGTCTATGCGAAAGAGACTTTGTCCCTTGGCCTTATGCTTTAGAGCATAGAGCTTGGAAAAGCTCTGATCCACTGCAGAAATGACCACGGGACCTATCACCAGCAAAAGGGCGTCCTTGAGTGCCACCCCTCCGTACAGTACGGGCTTTTCCTCGCTTATGATCGCAATCCCCTTCTCCTTGATCGTGCCCAGTAGCCTTTTACGAAATTCAAAATCCGTCTTCAGCACATTCCATTCGTCCGTCTGCTCACAGTCAAACTTGGCGTAATAATGAAAATCGTCCGCAAAAACATGCGTGGGCACCGGAATGAGCTCCTTGATAAGGCTCAGACCGAAGGAGAGCGGCATCAGCTCCTTGTCGACGTGATCTTTAGTTACGGACATAATTAATTGCGACTTCTGGATCAGCTAGATCTCATCTTTTGCTATAAACGACTCAGAACGAAACATTCGATTCCAAAATCACATTGCAATAGGGTTTGCATTCACCGGTACGTACCACCGCAACGGAGGTGGTGCTTTGACGCTTGAACTCCTCATGCGGAACCTCAACGAGCTCAACGCCATTTTCCTGTGCCCATGTCGTGATCATGGCATAAAACTCCGGATTTTGCCCGCGCGCCTCGGCGGCTATGATCACCTTTTGAAATTTAGCCTCCGCATCGATAACCCTGAAAACATCATTAAAGGACGGCACGCCGTAGGTCACCGCAAGATCAATGCGCTGCACCCCCTTGGGAACGGGAAGGCAACAGGTTTTGACACGCCTTGATTTTTAAAGAGATTTTAAGATTTTTTGCTTATTTTTACCCGTTGAACACCCGTGTTATTTTCCAGTGCTTCCGTAGCCTGAAGTGCCGCGAGTTCCAACAGAGGAGTTGATCAAGTCTTGATGCTCCACCTCTTCTGTATCACCGAACCAGCAAGGAACAACCACAAGCTGCGCTATTCTAAATCCCTGCTCAAACCTCTTAGGGCGTTTATCCATATTCTTCACAACTACTTTTATTTCTCCTGCAAATCCCTCGTCGACAACTCCGGTGCAAACGTGCACTCCTTTACACGAAATACTCGAACGAGGGAAAATTAAACCGACATAACCATGTGGAATTTTTACCGCAAGATTAAGGTTAACAATAGTTGTAGCCTTACCCCTTAAAGTAAAGGCATAAGGTATATATAGATCAAGCCCTGCATCCGTACGGTGTTTTCTTTCGGGAGCTATGAAAAACTCGGTCTTGTCAATATTAGCTACGGCCATCTTCTTTTTAAAAAAGTTAAACATTTTTCTTTTCCTTTTCATCAATTTTTCTAATTAAATCTTCCCTGATCTCGTCATCGGTTCGCCTGCGTCTTTTTACTTGTGTTAGGATGCGTTTTAAATCCCATCCCTTAGCAAGTCGACAATGAAATAACGTTGTCGAGATCCCCCACTTCTCACACATCTCAGCCCTTGAGTTAAAGACTTGCCCTGTATGATCCCGCACTGGGACAACCTGCCTAGTGTTTGCCGATGATTGAAATCTTTTTCGTTCGGCAAGTGGAGGTACTTTCCGCTTCGGCTTGATGCGTTCAAGATCGTATTTAAGGAAGTTTCTTGATACATCAGCTTTTACAGTAAGCTCTTGTAAAGCCAGCTGCTCAAGCTCAGCCTGTGTTAATTCGGGGCTGATAAGTCTGTATTTGCGGATCAACCCCTGAAAGTTCACGCTACAATCCCCCTGCATACAACAGCCAGCAAGTGGGAAATGATCAACAATCCCATGATGCCTGCTATTAAAAACACGATGTCTTGGATGCGATTTTTGAATTTCATACATCACCCCTCGAAAGTTTTAACGCTTTCTCAATAGCCTTAAGCTGTTTATATGTTATTTTGGGGTTTAACCAGCCGGATGGATAATGCACTCGACGTGTTTCAATTCCTAAGTGGAAATTCAAAATCAGTGTTTCCAAGCGTCGCCGTCCGATTTTGAGACGCTTGCAAACTTCTGAAACTGAATACCTCTTATCGCCGTTTGAATTTTCATCAAGCTCGGCTAGCTTGAAGAGCACTTCATTTAGCTTGCTCTCCAAAGCTATCAACCTCATATCTGCTTCCTGCGTCAAAATGGGATGTCCTCTTTACAGAACCCTTCAGAATTGGACGGCGGATTAGTTGGTTGCGGTTGCCCCAGCTGGTTATATTGTTGTTTTTCAAGCTCAAGACCTTTTATAAAAGCGTCGTGATCCTTCTTTAATTGTTCTAAGAACAATCCCAACGCAACGGGCTTGTCCGCATAGGTTTCAAGCTCGGGAGCTGAAAAACCATTCAAATCAAAGAACGTAAAGGTATTAACGTCATAGCCCTTGAACTCCGACGTTTTAGCGATGGCAATTTTGAATTTCAGGCCTGCCAAATGCGGATAACGCGTAATAGTCTGGCCATCATCAAAGGTATAATCCGAGCCATCGGCTAAGGCCTGTTGATTTTGTCTTAAGGCCAAACAAAAGAAGTCATGCATCAGTACGGAGTAATCGCCACGGCTTCCATCTTCTTTTATAGATGCTCCCTTGATCTTGAGCCTGTGCCAGTAACGTTCCTTAATCTTCACGATTAAAGTCATATCCTCACGTCGAAAGGTATGACCTTTTGAAGAGATAAACTCATTGATCTGTGAATCAGCGAGCAAGACCTCAACATCAAGAACATCGCCCTTAAATTCTTTGTCATAAGGTTCGTAATGCTCCTTATATTTGAGATCTCCTACTTTCATGTTCTGTGCTGCTCGGTCATAAGATGGATTGTAAGACAACATTTTTTCCTCCCTGATCACATGCAAGACGCAACGGCCTTGAATAACTTGATAATTTCCTCGTCGCCTTTAAGAGCTGCGGGGGCTGATAAATAAGCCTCTTCCAACTCTTGGCGGTTTTTACAGTCCCTGATTTTTCTAACCAATTCTGTTTTAGGATCGCCCAGGGGCTTGGTGGGTTCGGCCGTCATATCCAAGGCCTCCGCTACCTTTTCAATCTCAGGGGAGGTTTCAATTACTTCACCCTCAGCCTTTTTTAAGGCCTTAGTAACACGGCTTGCGCCGGCGCTCTTTGGTTTCTCTTGTTCCTCTTCTGCAAGATTATCGACATCGATAATTGTTCCGCTCTCAGGTTCAACCTCAACATTAAAGCCCATTGCACGGCCTGCCTCTTCGGCGTCATAAGCACCCCAGCCGTAAGCATTCGAGGAGGCTATACACATTGCCCTACCATCAAGAAGACGACGAGGAGACTTAACCCAAGCTGCATTTACCTCGTTAAATTCTTCGTCGAAGTAAGCAGTGCCCTCAACATAACCGTCGCTACCATCAGGGAAATGTTTACGAATGACGCATTTAACGGCATCGTAATATTCAATCTTCTTTCGTCCCTGCTTGGTGACTACGACTTTTTCTCGTAACTCTCCAATAGGAATAAATTTCAGATCGCGGTAAGTAGGCTGCGAGGCTAAGGCCTGTTGAAAGCCCCTTTTTGTAGTGCCGATAATTAAGCGGTCGTCCTTGTCTTTGAAGGCGTATAAACCGCCCTTTAAAGGATCTAAGTGTTTTGCCATGGCCTCAGTAACCACGGCGGCAACATCGGCTACGGTTACTTGCTGGCGCTTGGGATCTTTTACATGCACCATCTGACGCACACGGTCGACCATCAGATCAATACCGTACTTAACGCCGATGTTCTCAGCTGCCATTTGAAAGAATTGGCGTTCTTGTTCTTTAATAGGTTCAATAGCTGTGCCCATTTTTATTTATCCTCTTTCTGCTCAAGCTCTTTCTTAGCGTTGTTGAGTTCGTAATACTCAAGCAATGCATCCGCAAAATCATTTTTGGCATTGTTGAATGCTTTACGCTTGTCGGAGTACTCATCAAGCAAGTCTTGATTTTCTTCTTTGAACTCAGCCAATGTGGATTTAGCAGCCTCATACTTTCTCTTAGCAGTGGATACGATAGCCGTGGCAAGATCTAACTTCTTTGTTAACTCCTCTTTCTTGTCGTAAACGACAGCGCCATTTATAGTGATGCGATCTGCTTCCATGATTAAGCCTCTTTAGCAAAAGTGAAACGGAAACCGCCGAAAGTTTCCTTGAGATACTGGCCGTATAAATCAGCGTGTTCGGCTGAAAACTTCTTGCTGTCAAAGCGTTGTGTTTTAACCTCAGTAATAGAAAGAAGTTTTTTGCCGTCCTTGTTTACCGCGGTGCCGCAGTCATTCATTGAATGCGCAAGCGAGGTTTTAATATCCTCCATGCGTTCTTTAAGCTCTTTTGTTTGCAGACTGAGCTCGTTGTACTCGTGGACAAGATCAGAAAAAGCCTCGTCAGCTTCGTAAACTTTGCTTTTGTCGTGAGTTTCCTGCGCATCTTCTGCGGGGGATGTTTCCTCAGGGCGGACGCCTGCAAGAACGTTGTTAAAAATGAAATCGTCTTCGGCCTTGATGATTTTCTGAATAAGCTCGGGATCGCGGTGGATCACATAGATACGAACACGGTTTTCAAATGTGAGCCATGCCGCCAAATACATGTATTCCTTATGAGTGAAATACATCTGTTTCTGACACTGCAAGAAATATTCAGGCGGGATTAAATCGTCTTCTTTGGCAATCTCCCCGTTCTCGTTAATAACAGATCCTCGTCCCCAAGTCTTGCCGTCGTCGGTCGCTACATTAAAAGTTGCTACCTTAATTTCGAGGGGGATTTTGTCCTCGCCTATGAAGGCGTCAACCTGACCGATTGACCACGGACGAACGGGGAGATCTGTATATAAAGCTCCCTGCGTCACATTCATATGAAGGAGCTTGCCCGCCTGTTGTCCTACAAAACCCTCGCAAGCATGGCCACGAGCAAAGACGAAGTTATCTTCGCCGTTCTCTATTTCATCCGACATCATGCGGTCGTAAATACTTGCGGCAGTGTTCCATTTGGAAACACCTAGCAAAGCCCCAGCGTCAGAGCCACCGACATGCGTCTTATGCAGATAACTGATGATGTCGGTCTTCTTCGCGTCGAACTTCAAAGATTGGCGTGAGTTCCAGTCTTCCCAACGTTTTATATTACTTTCGTTCATGGTTTTATCTTTCCTCCAAAGAAAGGATAAGTTTCAATCAACGAAAAATAATATAGAACCTTATTTCTTTTTGCGCAATTTATTTTTTATAGATTTAAAGTTTTTCATTCTAAATATATAATTTATCAGAAAATTTTGTATAAAAAAAATCGGGACATTAAGCCCCGATTAAAAAAATATTTGATTTAGATCACACAGCGCCGATGCGGATGATCACCTTATAAAGGATGCGGATCATATCCGGTGCAACAATTTGCTTTTCTTTATCCTGCTCCGTCCATATAGAAAGAGAGCCGTTAAAGTTGCGTTGCATGTATCCACAATATAGGTGTTTACCGCTTAGAAAGATATAGATGCAGCCGTTGTCTATATAGTCCGCCCCATCGGTCTCAGGCATAGGAATGCAAATTAATTGATCTCCTCTGCTTAAAATAGGTTTCATTGTGTCTTCGGACATGTCGATTAAATCTAAATCCGTTGCGTAGAGCGCACCTGCTTTTTCCAATGTCTTGCGGTGAACATATAAGCCCTCAGCCCCTTGCCTGCTTGAACCGTCGGGGAATAGCTCAACTTTCATTACAAGCACACAGTCGGCAACTTCATTAGCGGTAGGAGCTTCACCGAACAAATAGGCCATTGAAACACCCAGCCCCTTAGCAAGCTTTTCGATCGTATCTAAAGAGGGATTAGATTTTTCATCATTCAGACATCTGCTTACTAAAGAAGATGATACCCCCGCATTAACACCCAGCTGATAGGCCGATAAATGCTTTTCCTTTAACAGAATTTTTAATCGTTCCCCTAGGTCCATACACCCCTCCATATAAAAAGAATTATTTTCTTAGATTATAGAGCAACTTAACATTTTTTCAAAAAAAATTACTTGCGCATATAGAAAGCATGATCTATCATATGTGCAAATAAAGTTTCTTTTTGGAGAGGCGAAAATGGACACAATAAAGAAAGTTCGTAAGGACTTAACAGGGAGGCTCATAAAAGAACTGAGCCATGAGCGAATAGCACAGTTTCTCGTAAGAACTCGTGGAACTGTTCGCACCTGGTCGACAACTGGGATGCCTTATAACGAATGCCGGTTACTGGCTTTCAAGTATCCACATCTTCTTACTTGGGAAGATTTCGGGATCAAAGATCCTGACGACATTTCCAAGTTCTTGGTGGATTAAAAACAAGAGGGCTGAGACGATGGAACGCCAAATGATCTTTTTGTCGCCTGAATTGATGGAGTTATTCGGCGCACCCGTCAATATCGTTGCAAGCATCATCTGCTTGTTATCGAAAGACGGCAAGCAACGAGTGACGGCGACGGAACAATTTTTAGCCGATAGGACATTCCTATCTACTCGTCTTGTCAGTAAGGCAAAACGAATTTTAAAAGCTCACGGCTATATCAACATAGCCACTAGCTCCATAGGCTTTAAAAGATATTCGGTAATTACGGCGACGGCAAAATTAATTCAGGCGTTTTTTATCCCTGATACGAACGGCACAGTATGCGATACCGATAACGCACAGTGTGCGATATCGACACAGCACAGTATGCCTAATCGAGACGGCACAGAATGTTCGGATCATACGCACAGTGTGCGTACCGAGATCGCACAGTATGCGGTTTGTGATTACGCACAGTGTGCGGATAAAAAGAATAATAAAAGAATAATAGAAAATAATGGGGAAAAGAATATACGCGCGTGCGAGAAAAACGACGACCACGCTCAAATGTCAGCAAACGACATTCACGACTTTCTGACAATCCCAGTTGATGATTACGATTTTGAAGATCACGACGAACTCAAAAACGACATCACGGAACAGGTCGAACCCATCACCCTTACAAGCAACCCGCCGAAGGCGGAACCGCCGCAGGCGGAAGAAAAGAAAAGTTCCGCGAAAAGAAAAGAACGCAAGGCGAGTGCGGTCGTCGAGTACCCGAAAGACGCCGCCGAGGTTTTAAAGCTGATGCAGGACTGGAAAGAAAAACACATCAGCGTTGAACCTCGTATTCAAGGCGTGAACATCGCCCTTGAAAGTGAAAAGTTCTTTAACTACTGGGAAGCAAATAACTGGACGAACAAGCGCGGCAAGATTAAATCCGTCAATTCCACAATCGCAACATGGTTAGGGTTTGCGATTGAACGGGTCAAAGGAAACTTTACCGCCCCGGAAGTACGGCCTGTTGATGAGAACGGTTGTCCCATGATTAAGATGGATGAGGCAATAGCAAAAGGCTTATGTAAAGACCTATACGCCGCTATGAAGCTTGCCAATAGCGCCGGGTGGATACGTGAAGATCAATTCATCAAAGAGGTCAAAGAAGCAGAATTTGAAATTATCGACGGCGAAACAGAAGAGACTGAGCAACAACTGGAGATAAAAGCATGATTAAAGAAGAGTTTTTACAGCGCATAGGATTAATAACAACAGACGTATTTACGTCATCAATCAATAAAACTGCATTGATGGAATACACCGCAGAACAAATACAAGAAGCCTACGTTGAGCATGTAAAGCGTTCTCCCTACCCTATCAAGGTAAGCGACATTGTCTCTTATTGGGATCGTAAAAACGGCAATACAACCGAGGCCTTGGAGCAACGGGCAGCACTGATATACGAAAAGTATTTCAAACACCCGAAAACTGGCTTTGACCATGTCACTGCTGATAAGCGCATTGTGTATGCCTTTAAGGTAGCGTTCGGAACTTTGGCGGAGTACGGAAGCCGTACGGATTTTATCGAGGGGATAGACAAGAAGGACTTTGTGAAAGCCTATGTGAATGCGCGTCCCGAGGACTATGAGCGAGCGGGCAACGTAATCGAGGGACGCAATCACAATAGCAATGCTTGTGATCCTACAGTTGTTTGCATCGGGACGCAAGCCAAATCACTGGCAGTGAAGCTATACGGTGAGAAAGTGAAGTTTACAGGCCTGCCGGTGCAACGCCCGCAGTTGGGGTTTGAGATACAGAAAAAGATGCTGCCTCAACTCAAGCGAGAGGAAAACAAGCAGAAGGTACAAAACATCTTAAACAGCTATCTGCAACAGATGGCACGGTAAGGAGATACGTCATGCTCGGTTACGGTCAAAGGGAAGTGATCTTAACTTTCTACGGTAAAAAAATCACCGCAAGAGAAGTGATCTTGCCCATGCCCCCGACGGAAAACAACAGACATCAGCCTGTATATCGTCGAGGCCATGCAGTGCTATGCAACACGGTTGTATATAACAAGTGGCTTGCGATGGCAAAGCACGCTTTGATGAAAGGCAAACTACCCCGCTTATCGGGAGATGTGGCCGTGATTTTTATCGTGGTATTCCCTGACAACCGTCGCAGGGATGCACAGAACCGAGAAAAGGCAACGTTCGACGCTTTCACGCAATGCGAATGTATGTATGAGGATGATTGTTTTATCAAGCTTCACGTCACCCGTAAGGAAGTTGTAAAGGGTGAAGAATGCATCATTGCTTACGTAATGCCGTATGAAGAATTGAAATTAGACGAACTGCTATTAACTGAGACCCAGTTGATAGCGAAGATAAACCAAGCAAAGGAAGAAAACCATGCAGAACAAGTCAGATGTGCAGGACTTAATCAACAAACGAGTAGAGCGGATAGACGCAGCAATTAGAGAGGTGAACCGCTTAGGGCACGCACTTCTTGAAATGCGCTATGCCGTAACTGCCTCTACCGTTGATGATGAATTTTTTGAGGAGCTGGAACAGGTCATAACAGATACGGAGGCTATGGCCAATGATGCCGAAGACGCCAGCAATTTTATGTACAGCCTCAATGAAATAAACAATCAGGAGAACAAGGATTAAGGGGAATTACTTATGAGAGCACCGGTAGAAGATAAAGAGGGAATACCAGCTAGAGACCATTTAGGAAAAAACTATGTTTCGATGACTGCGATGGCAAAGGCTTGGGGTATTTCCGAGCATTTATTAATTACAAGGTTAGGTCGTGGGTGGTCTTTGGAGGATGCATTAGTAAACGCCCCCGGTGAAAAAAGGAGATGCATCGACCATAAAGGAAACAAATTCTTTAATTTGCAAGCAATGGCGACAGCCTATGGATTAACTCGTGCGCAATTAATAAAGCGCTTAAGTAGCGGGTGGTCTTTAAAAAGAGCATTAACAACACCTATCAGGCCTTATGTGAGGGTTAGATAAATGGAACACGCAAAATACACCGCCGAACAGCTTTACAGCCTGTATCGCTTGTTTGCAAAAATACTACTCAACTTAAAGCGAGAGGCTGAAAAGAGACAGGGGAACGGTGATAAATGTGAAGTTTGCTTTGAGTTTAATTTAAAGCTCAACGACGGGACAACTAAAACTGTAAAGCTGCGCACAGGGAAAGCTATTTTAAACGTTATTAAAGAGCTCAACCTCAGCAAGCCCAAAGAGATAGCGAAAGCCGAAGCGTGGATTAAGGAAGACGAAGAATTAGAGAAAAAACTTGAGGAAGAAATAGCACAGGTCTTTGATGAATTGGAGGGAAATAAAAATGAGTAATGAATTTAAAGAAGGCGAGTATTACGTTTTTAGCGATACCAAGAAGAAAGCGGGTAAGGCGACAATCTACGGTTTTGTACAAGTCAATGGAAAACCTTATGCGGTTATGACTATAACTGATGAGGCAAGCACTCCCGTTGCACGTTTGATAAAGCATGACAATGATAGAGCCTATATAGAAGTATTTAGCGGTTGTTTAAACGCCAATGCCCCCGTCCAGCCTAAGGTTGTGAAGTTTCAGGTAGGAAAAGCCTATAAGTATAAGACTAGCGGCGGATGCTACGAAAGCTACACCGTCACTGCAAAATACACTGACGGAGGAACAACCTACATTGTTTTAGATAACAGGGGTGTACTCAAGGTTAGCAAAATTGAAATTAATGGCGACGTTGTCGAGTATGCGGATTTTCTCGACAACGGACTTTTGGCAAATAAAACGCTTAAGGAGATCGAAGAATGAAAAAGGTTAGCGAAGAAGTAAAGGCTGAATTTGTTAAGGATGTCGACAATGCTGTAAGCAGATGCGCTATCGAGATGAGTTTCGCCTTAACAAAAATGCTTATTAAAGCATATCCCGAAAAGGCTGAAACAATAAAAACCTATGCTCTTGAACATCAAAAGGAGACCATCGCAACGTTTAAAGAAGAGTTAATAGGTGACGGGTGCAACTTTGAAGAGACTATCGGAATGATCGCCGAAGTTGTAAATGAATTGGAGATTAAAAAATGATGTTATTAAGAGATTTTTTAGAGATTAGTCACACTGACTTTCAGGTCATTGTGCGTAATAACAACAACTTCAAAAAGATAAACGACACTGAATTTTACGGTGAAGACACAGGCTACAACTTCGCAAAGTTGCAAGGGTATCTCTACGATCCAATCATAGATATAAAAACGGTTTTAGTCGGCGGAAATGGAAAAGCAACAAGTCTCCTCGATGTGACTGTGCTCCATGAGGACGAGGGCAAGGAGAAAGAAGATGATTAACAAGGTTCGGGAACACCCGAATAACATTCTTTCCAAAGACCACCTAGGGAATGAATTTCCCACAATGAAAGACATGTGTGAGTATTGGGGGCAGTGTTACAGCACGGTTTCGTATAGGTTGGAGCGTGGTTTTAGCATGAAAGAAGCTCTAACGATGAGGCGGAGGAGGTTCGGAAAGGAGGTTGTGATAAATAAGAAACGCTACCCCTCGTATACTAAGGCGTGTAGAGCACTAGGACTAAACGTCAACACTTTTAATTCTTACCGCACGAAATTTAAAATGCGCGCTGAAGACGTCATTAATAAAATGCTTGTAAGCAAAATGAGACGAGAAAAGAAGAAGGAGGTACTAAAATGATATTTCCAATATTGATGATCTATTTTGCGGGGGTGTCAGAAATTGTTAAGGGTTTATCGTGTTTTGCTACTTTTGCAACAGCGGTAGGGATAATACTTTTAATTATAACTTGGATTGACAACAGTTCTGACGAGGAGGCCGTAATTAAGTTTAAAAAGTGGATTAAATCGCTTATCTTCGGCTTTACGGCATCAGCGTTTGTGCTGATTTTTACCCCATCCGAAAAAACGTTTTATATGCTTGCAGGGGCTGATGTAGCAGGGCAAGTAGCGGACAAGGCAAGCCCTGTGCTAAATAAAACTCTTGAGCTTATCGAGCAGAAGCTGGACGAGGAGCTTAAAGGTACAAAGCAAGAAAAGGATGGAGAATAATTAATATTTCTTAAAAAAACGCTTTGACAATTAAACATCTTGCGCTATATTTAAATCGTTCCCTCAGGAACCGTGCTTAGAAACCACGTACAATTTGTATAGCGCAGATGCTTGCGTCAATCGCATCATCTCACCTACACATACATAGCCCCTAGGGTTACTGTATCTCTATGGTGAGTGTGGTATGAATATATCGAATAAATACCACTCGGTCTATACAACGAGGTTTCTAGCACTCACCACCCGAATAAGGGCTATTTAGAAACAACATTTTGTATAGGAGACAGCAATGTCTAATCTCACCACCTACTCTTTCCACGATAACGCCATCCGTACTTTAAATAGCGAGCAAAACGAAACTTTGTTCTGCCTTGCTGATGTATGTCGTAGTCTTGACCTTACTACCCCAGCCCGTACCGCAGAGCAGATCAAAGAAGAATTTGGATGCGGTGAGTTAAACTCATACCATGTCACCGACAGTCTAGGGCGTGAACAAGAGGCAACATTCATCACCGAGCCCCAGCTTTACTTTGTGATGATGCGTTCACGCGCAAAGGTCGCTCGTGAGTTCCGTCAGTGGATTTGCAACGAGGTACTGCCGTCTATAAGGAAGACCGGAGCATATGCAGTAAGCACAAGGAAGATAGGGGAGAAAGATGGGGTATTCGAGGATGAATTACGCAACCTTGATAAAAGCTCTTGGTATGCAAAGAGGATTTACAACCTACTTCAGGGCAAGGTTGATGCGAGTACCACAACTAAGGTTATAGATGTAGCTGCCACTGCCTGGAAGCAAGGATATGCAGTAGCTTGTGATAGGCATGAAAAAGAACTTCAACTTGCTCATAAGGATACAAAGTATTATCACGACTTAGCCGAGAAAGTGGCAATTATGGTTTGTAACGTTCAAAAGAATGCAGCCAAGGAGAGACAAGCGGCGGAGGAGTATAGAGCTAAGCTCATAAAGACTACATCAGAGTATGCAGTGCTAGGAGCAGAGGCCTTTAAGCTCCTAGCACTCCCTGCTTAAGGCAAGGCCCAATATAACACCAAGCCCCCTAAAAACAATACGGGGGCTGTTAAAATCACTGCCTCATACAGATATTCAAATACCGCTTTAATTTTGCTCATTGCTTTCACACCCCTGCTATGACAAGCGCAATTATGCCCAAAAGCATAACCACACCTATTAACCTTTCGTTATCTACCTTGTCTGCAATGATGCAGTAAACCGTACATACAAACATCCCTAACAATGTAACTATAAAAATCACCTCAACCATAACCATAACAACCTCACTTTTCTCAGGGCGTAGTACCCCATTAGCCCTAAAGACTACATAACTTATAAGGGTTCTAAGGGAACAGAGAAAAGGAAGTTAGGAAAGGGTTAGGAGGGAGGCTAAGGGTTAGAGGTTTGAAGAGGGGGTAAAGAAGATTTAAAAGGGAGGGGGAAGAGATTTGAAAAAGGTGAAAAAATTTTTGAAGAAAGGTTAAGGATCTTGGTTTTGGGAAAAACAGGAAAAATTTTGTGTGGGGTAACAGGCGAGGTTGATGAGCCTGTTGGGGGCAAGGCCTTGAATTTGACCCCCTACCCTACCCCAGTTCAAAAAACTTTTAAACCGGTGGGATTGAATACCCGAAACATTAGGAAATATCGCACTAACTCAGTGCTAATCAATTGATATATATGGCAGATATGAAACTTATTATTCCCCCACCGTCAGGGTATCAAAGTGCCCAAGCTTTGCGATCACGTATGAAAGCTCCGAATTAAGGCATCCTATTTTTTTCATAATTTGCTCCTTTGCCTGCAACATAGCGAGGATCTATTTGCTCTCGATATAAAAAGCCACGGCGATCCTCTCCGTCAGGGATATACGATCCCCCGCTGCCTTCATGGCAGCGCAGAGAGGGCCGTCAAAACGGGATAGAGATCCCCTACAGCTTATCCGTAAGCACGTCCGTCTTTTGCTTCTTGATAAAATCCAAGACCTCGTGCGCCATGGGAATGGATGGAGTTGCCCCCTTTCGCTGCACGGCAAGCGCCGATGCTGCCGTTGCACATTTGAGCGCCAACGCCGGATTCATATCTGAAGCCAAATTGGTAATGAGATAGCCCAAAAAGGTATCGCCCGCCGCCGTCGTGTCCACAGCCTGAACCTTAAAGGATCGGCAGGAAATGGGATCGGCTCCTGCGAGCTTTAAAATCGAGCCGCGCACACCTAAGGTTAGGACAAAGGAGCTGTCGGGATATTTTTTACACAGACTCTCAATCAAGATATAGGGATCAGTGTCCGGATCCATGTCCACCATCGCCGCCCCCTCAAGCTCATTGACAATGAGATAGGAGCAAAGCTTTAGCGGAAGACTTAAAAGTTCCTTGGTAAAGGGCGAGACGTTAAAGCAGATCTTAAGCCCTTTTTTGGCCGCCTCTTCCATCATATAAGCGATGTTGCTGGTTTCATTTTGCAAAACGAGATAGTCGCCGGCGCTGAAATTTGCGAGTGTGGCGTCTATATCCTCTTTGCTGATGGTTTGGTTGGCGCCGCCGAAGAGCAAAATGCAATTCTGCCCCTTCTCATCCACCTGAATGACGGTATGTCCAGAGGGCCCGTCACTTTTTTTCAAAAAGGAGTGATCGATCTTGTTTTCATCCAAGACCCTTTGCAGGATCTCGCCGTCAGATGCTCCGACGGCACAGGCATGATAGACCTTACCGCCGGCACGGGCTAAGGCCACCGACTGATTAAGTCCCTTGCCGCCTGCAAAAATATTGCGACTCTTGGCCCGCAGGGTTTCCCCCGGGGCTACGAAATGCGCAACATCATAAACGTAATCGATATTAAGAGAACCGTAATTAAGGATCTTCGGCATATAAACCTCTGTTAAGAGCAATATTCAAAAGCTGCCGCAAGATACTCTCGGATAACGAAAAAACAGACTTAAAAAAATTAGCCCGAGGCTGCGTACCTGACATACCCTTGTGAACCAAAGGCTCCGTTGCGATCCTAAGTCGCAGGGAAATTCCCGTAAAGCTCAGTTGTGAGCTCTTAAGGCCATCCGGATCTGTCGCACCCTTTGTTAAATAAACATTTTCAGTATAGCCATTTACCGCCTTGGGATCACGGAGCTTTTTTAATAAGACCGCATACATTTGTCTTTTTAACGAGCTGCGTCACATTTCCCGTTTAGAAGATCATCAGTAGGTTACATCTGCAAACAGAGCCTTTAATTCGGGCGTCCACTGCGGTACGGCCCCGCGACAGGTGCAGACGTAGGCTGCCACCCTGGAGGCAATTGCATGTGCACAGCTTACGCTACGTCCGCTTACAAGCGCAGCGGCAAAGGCCGCCGTAAAGCTGTCGCCAGCACCAATGGTATCGGCAATCTTAATTTGATGCGCAGGATATGAGGAATGCTCCTCACCCCAATAAATATCACTGCCTAAGCTGCCTGCTGTATAAATAAGGCCCGTGATCCCAAATTTCCTTACCAAAAAATCGTACAGGGCCTTGGCGCTTAATTCGCACCCCGCCGTCTCGCACAAAAATGGAAGCTCATCCTCAGAGAGCTTAACCACATCGCAAAAAGGAAAGGATGAAAGCAAAAGCTCCTTTGAATAATAGTTCCCGCGCAAATTAACGTCGAAAATGCGCAATGCGTCCTTGGCAAGGCTTAAAAACTCTCTTATGGAATTGCGCGATTGCTCCGCTCTCTGACACAAAGTCCCGAAGCACAAAAGCGAGCACATCCCTGCAAGTTTTTTATGCTTTTGCGTAAGTTGCAGATGATCAAAGGCGCAATCCTCATCGAAGACGTAATGCGCCTTTCCCTCACCGTCGATTGAGGCCTCAACCGTGCCGGTTTTATAACCGCATCTCACTATTGCCGCCCCCATATTTCCCAAAAGCCTAAGAGCCTCATCTCCCAAGTCATCGTTCCCAACTGCCGCCACGGCATAGGCATCAAGGCCCGCCTGCGTACAGTGTGCGGCAAAATTACAGGGCGCTCCGCCTAAAATTGCATGGTGATCCACCACATCAAAGAGCACCTCTCCAAGACCCACGGCCGGACCACTCTTAAGCTCTTTCACAAGCATTTTTTCTCCGTCAAACAAAGACACCATTAAAAAGCTCGGATCCAAAATGTATCCAATGCCTCTTTATATTCTGCGCTTTAGCATACAAATAAGTTAACCTCTGCATTTTTTTCTTTCGTGCTCTTAAATTTACAGTCGCTCCTGCCGTATAAAAATTCGGGTATTACTCTTTTGAGGTTGGATTTAGAATGTCAAGTCAACCCTAGATTTTTTTGAAGATCTGACAAGTTATGGCTTATTTGCCATGCGTGATCTCTTCGACATTCACCTATGTGAGGTTGGATGAAGCAAAAAATACCGGCAGTACCATTTCGGACATATTCATCATCAATTTTTTCTATGCTGCCGGTGCGCATGGAGATCGTCTCTCTCTTTTTATTAAAAGGCTGTGATTGTATCGGTCGGGCATCAGATTTGCCGGAAATCACCCCTTGGTGATGATTTGATATTTTTTGTCGTCGCCAAGTTCATCCTCTTTGCGTTTGTCTGAGCATCAAAAAAAGGATTTGATCCTCGTAAAGATCCGGCCCTAAAAGCAATACCCCAAAATTTGCCTTTACCAAATTCAATAATACTCAGACCCATAAAAACAAAATATGTAGCGAAGACGAGATATATGTAAGGCACAGCGCCGTTGCATTTGTGTAAAATGCAGATCCGGCGAAAAGAATTCAGCACCGAGTAAAAAAAAAACAGGATCTGCGTCAGATCCTACCTCGCCATCATTAATGGGCGAGGCAAAATTCAAATAGATAAGTATTGAGAGCGGACTTTAGATGCTCCGCTTTATGTAAAGCGTTGCTTTCGGAGATTAGCATGTTTCGAAAATTGTTCACGATCACAATGATCGTGTGCACGGTACTATATGCCGCGGCCTCTGCCGATCCGCTTTCCGTGGTATCGCTGAAGGAAAAATTCGATGGGTCGAGACCTGCTGTATGCGTAACCTTCTCCCGCGATCTGGCGCATATTTCGGCAACGGATCTTTCCAAGTTTTTTCGCGTCAGCACCAAAAACCTAAGCCGTGCCGCGGCCCCGATCCTAAGTCAGAAGGGTAAAGAAATATGCGCCCACGAGCTTGAATTCGGTACGGATTACAGCTTTGGGATCATGAGATATTTGTCCGCCGAGGGCGGCGGATCTTTAAGTCACGACGAGGTATGGAACCTCACCACGGCCTCCAAACGACCTCAGTTTTCTTTGTTAGATGATCCAGGCATTGCCGGTGAATCCGCCGATCCTCGTCGCCTCAGTCTTTTTTTGCGCTCCGTCAATATAGGCAAAATCGGTGTGGCCGTTTTTTCCATTCCTGACGATGCTGTCGCCTCTGATATCTTCCAAAGCGACTATAAAAGCAATATAGGCGTTGAAAAGGCTTTGCAGCTTATACATTCGGGCGGCCGCCTCGTAGACGGCAAAATTATAAATATAGACAATCAGAACAACACTCCCGTGATTTCGCATTTTTCACTCAATTACGGCACGGCAACCGGAGGAACTCCGCTCATCATGGCCTTTGATCCCATCATTGATGACATTAAAGGACTCACGGAGACCATCAAAATAAGACCGGGTGCGGTTTGGGGAGCAAAACTTACCCAATCAAAATCGCTGTCGGTAAGCCTGACTCGGCGCGGGCACACCGTGCATGTGGAGGCTCATTCCGGCAAAACCGGCAACGCCCTCAATAATGCCAGAGTAGAATTCTATACAAAAGCTGGCAAGCTTACGGCCTCGGGCACTACCGACAAATACGGACACTGCGAGCTCTCGGCTTTTTCAAAGGAGTATGACAATGAGCCCAGCTACGCACTAATCGAGGCGGACGAAGGCAGCTCGCGCATTTACCTTCCGCCCTTTGAAAATAATGAGCAGATCTTCGACAGCGGCGACAAGCTTAATAACGAGGGGATCTTGGCGGTTGTTGACAAAAATAACTACCGTCCGGGCGAAACCGTCCACCTCATCGTAGTCTCGCGCAATGCGGATCTTAAGGCCTCGGGCGTAAACAGCCTGCGCGCTCAGGTGATCTCGCCTGCAGGGGCTGCCGTGCGCGATCATTTTCTCTATAACGAGGGCGGTTCGAGCTTTTCACTGCAGTTTAAGATCCCATCCCAATGCAATCCCGGCAGGTGGACCATAAGACTTTCAGATCATAACGGCAAGCTGATGGCGCTAAAGGGCTTTAACGTCCAAAGTCAGAGGGCCTCGGACTTTTCCATAAAATCCACCGTCTCGCAAGGAGATCTTACGGCCGGCACGGATGAATTCATAAAGCTCAAAGCCTCCTTCCGTGATTCCTCCCCGGCCTCGGGGCTTACAGCCGACTCTTGGCTGTTCTTCAATCTTGATCGCAATCCCTTTAAAAATTATAAGGATTACGTAACCGGGCCTGATCCGAAATTTCACAGTACCCTGACGGATTTCATGCACTTTAGCGACAGTCGCAGCAACGAGCATGGCAATGTCTCGCTAAGCTTCAAGCTTCCGGATACCGGCTATCCCCTGCGGGCCGACATTGCCTCGGTGATCTCGGATGCAAACGGCAGATCCTCGCATTTCATTAAGCATTTCAATATTAAAGCTCAAAACAATATCTGCGCCCTCAAACACGAGGTTAACTCCGATGAGGTACAGGTAAAGCTCATCGATAAATACGGAAAAACCGTAGCCGGTCGTGTTTATTTCAATTTATTCAAATTGCAAAACATGGGCGTATACGAGCACTTTCCCGAGGGCTGGCGCTTTGACATGCGCAGGGAGCGTACCCTTTTAAGCTCTGGGGCAGTCACACTCTCAGCCGGTGATCAAAATCAAGGATCAATCAAGGTTCCTAAGGACGGCGGCGAATATTTCATAAGAGCCGCCACCCAGGACGGAATTGTCACCGAGCTGGTGTTTGTAAACGCTTTCCGCAAAATTGATCTGCTTGAGGGCGAGCTCAAATTAGCAGTTCCCAAGCAGATAACATGGCCAGGGGATCCTGTTGAGGTGTCCTTTGCCAGCCCCTACGACGGAAATGCCGTCGTTGAGATCGAATCGGGACTGTCCGTCACCCGCTCGCTTATGAAAATAAAACGCGGTGATAATAAATTCCTCATCGGACTTACCAAGGATCTGGGTGATAAAGCCACCGTCAGTGTGCTGGCCTTTTACAGCCGCAACATGCGCGGGATAATGCGTGCCCGCGGCAAGGCCGTATTTGCTATAAACCGCCCCGATGCCAAGCTCTCGCCCAGCATTACCTTCTCGCAATTACCCGTAGCGGGTCGAGACGTAAATTTGAACGTAACGGGAATTAGTCACAAGACCAAAACCTATTTTGCCGTAGCGGTACTGCTGGAGAAAAAAACGGAACGCTTAAGTGACGGCATGGATGAAATGTATGCCTCGAGCGATAAGGATATACAAACCTTTTTCTATTCCGGCATCCAAACCTCCGAGATTGCAGGGGACAACTTGCATTTTAAGGTTCCGGATGAAAGCGGCTTTTTACATATAAGACTGCTTGTATGGAATAAATACGGCTATTCCGTAATCAATCGCAGCGTTGAAATTTCTAAGCCCTTCAGCATGGATTTGGATATGCCCGATACGGTCAATATAGGCGACACAGCCCTTGCCAAGGTCAGGATCGTTAACAATACCTCCGAGAGCGTACGAAAATTTAAGCTGGCAATAAGCTGTAACGGTCAGGCAAAATGTCTTTTGGATCGCAGCTTCATGCTCGATAGCGGCGCAGAGGTTGAATATATCATGCCGGTCACCGCCGCCATGACAACCGGTAACGCTTATATACGCATCGACGGCAATTATGATGCTCACTACAGCACCAAGATCATACCCATCAGAGTCAAGCAGCCGACCTCCATAAGTCACCTGACCGAATGTATACATCTTAACGGAGCGGATCGCCGAAGCTATACTCCCGATCAATTAAGAGTCAAACTGAAGGCCGCAGTTGACATCAGTCCCATTCCTTTTTTAAATCGCAAAGGCTATGTCGACGCCCTCATAAATGCAACGGGCAGTAACATACTCAACCGTCTCTTTGCTCTGTCCGCGCTTTTGGATTGCAACTCCGAGGATCTGATCCCAAACGACGATTTAAATCTTTTTACGGTTCTAAGCAAAACTCCTCTGAGCAAGGAAAAATTCAAACAGCATTTGCAGGACATGCTCGACTCTCTGGTAGCCGATCTCGGATCTCAGGGAGCCCTGCAGCTCTACTCCTCCGATCTGGAAATGCGCAACACAGTGGCCATCAAGGTAGCACAAGCTTTAAATGCGGGGATGCGGCGCGGCTTCATTGTCAATCGAGAGGTGGCTGTCAGCTGCATGCGGCGACTGTCCGAAATAGCCCGCGGCGACGGCAGCTATTACGATCAGGCCATGGCTGTTTGGGCTCTTATGGAAAGTGGCAATATTGTCGCGGCCAAAGCTCTTACGCACAAGCTGTCGTCACAGCACTCCATAAAATCTCCCTCGGCCTTAGCCCTGATAGCAGTACTTACGGCCAAAAGCGGAGACCGACGCAGAGCAATGCAGCTTTTGCAGCTGGGACTTGCCCAATTTAATGCCATTGAGGATCTGAGAATAAAAATGAACGGCGTTGCTGATTCGTTTGACCGCGATATGCTAAACCAAAAGTATGCAGAATTCGGTGAGCCTGTCTTCTCATCTTCAGCCTACAATGCCGCCATGCTTATGTTTGCCTGTAACTTCCTAAACGAAAAGGATCATCTGCCGCAACTTATTAAAAAATTGTATCGCAACAAGGAAACAATCACGGAGCAAACACCCGTGTTTGCAACCCTTATGTCCCAGTTAAAATTTGTATCCGCAGATCATATGAGCATGAAGGAGTTTTCGGACAAACAGGCCTCCTATGAGATTAAAAATCCTTATAGCTGGCCTAGCTACGCCACCTTGATGATCAAATCCTACGGCGGCTTCCAGGAACAAACCGATCCTAACTCCGTCTATGAGGGGAGCTTACGCTTCTACAATACCAGCGGACATCGCCTTAATCCGAACCAAGTTGTCAATATCAAACAGGGCAACGAGTTGCAGATGGTAATTGAGGTACGAGCCAAGGAGCATACGAGGCAGGATATGAAGCTGTTGGTCTCGCTAAGCTCGGGACTCATACTCGAGCGTTTCCTAAGCGTAAACGAACCGCGCTTCCCGCACGTGGATATGCTCTATCCGGTATCGTTCTTCCGCCGTGCGGACAATACCTTTGAGGTAAATGTCGGAACCAACCGCGCCAAGCTTTTCCGCATTGCAGCCGTAGTAAGAGCCGACTTTCCAGGAAGCTTTGTGATCCCGCAGATCAATTTCTTTGATGCTGCGGGTAACACCGGAGTCATTCCGGTATCCGTAAACGGACGTATCAATATAGAATAAAAAAGAAGCAAGCATTCTAAGCACTGTTCTTTCAGATCCTCTTTTAGGATCTACAGAAATTTTCAAAACGGACGCTGATATTCAAGATCAAAAGCTATGAGCTGTTAACTTTTTACATAGAAAAAATATCACCTCTGCAATGCTAAAATCTAATTTAGGGAGTTTAAGGAGGGAGAGTCTATGTCATCAAAAGAAGTAGTGCTTACGGGCACGGAGGAATTCTCAGAGCTCATTGAAAGCGGAGCCTACTACGTTGACAAGACCTCCTTTTTAAAAGAGCTTTTCATGGGTAACAGCCTGGCCAAAAATCCGCTTTTTCTGCGCCCCCGTCGCTTCGGCAAAACCCTTAATATGAGCATGA
>ENA-ORVB01000122-ORVB01000122.1-human-gut-metagenome-genome-assembly--contig:-NODE-122-length-65398-cov-4.60894_pt1 | contig 65398 bp, 55 predicted proteins | sample MGYA00242090_ERZ509231 | MGnify/ENA primary metagenome ERZ509231 (study PRJEB26280, sample SAMEA2338798) | human gut metagenome | biome: human gut; feature: human-associated habitat; material: faeces...
ATTTTCGGGAATTTTATTATGAAGAAGTCAGTATTGGCTGTAGCTATCGCTGCAGCAGCTTTTGCAGCTTCCGCTGCTTCCGCAGCCCAGGTTTATGACAAAGACGGCACCACTTTAGCTGTCGGTGGTCAGGTTGAGTTCATGGCCGGTAATGCAGGTAATTCTTATTTCAGCAACGGCGGTCAGGATGCCACCACCCGTGATCGCGCTCGTGTCAATTTAGCAGGTCGCACTCAGTTGACCAACGGCATTGCAGGCTACGGTTTCATGGAGTGGGAAGCTAACCACATGGGTACCTCTAAGGAAGCACAGGACATCAACGCCCGCTTTGCTTTCTTAGGCGCTGATTTTGGCAAGTTCGGTAAGGTTCAGGTCGGTCGCTATGTCGATCCTTTTGAGTATGCTTCCAACTTAGTTGACGTTCTTGATGAAGTTGGCGTTTACGGTGGCAACGACGAGCGTAACTCCGGTCATATCTCCTATATGTGGTCCGGCTACGGCTTTGATGCCGGTATCTCCTATCAGATGGCTGAAGACAACTACAAGTCTGATCTGCTCGGAAATAACAAAAACTTCAATGTTGATTCCGGCTTCTCCATCTATGCAGGTTACACCTCTCCTGTAGTTCTCTTCGGACCCATCAGCGTTCGTGCCGGTTACTTGTATCTTAACGGCCAGGCTGAGCGTGACGGCGGTAACAAGTATGACTACTCATTGGCTGAAAATGGAATCGATTTCAAATCAATGTTAATCGACAGCATGAAGTCCATTGACGGTGCTTTGGCTTGGGGTACCAATGGCAAGGGCTTCTATATTGCTACCAACTATAACTATGCAAAGGCAAAATCCAGCAAGGATTATACCTGGACTAGTACTGGTGTAACTGCCGAAGATACCAACAATGAGAAGACTGTTAAAGCTTGGGAAACCGTAGCAACCTACGGCTTTGCCAACGGCGTCCGTCTCGGTGCTTCCTATCACTTTATCAAGGAGACAGTTAAGGATCTTCTCAATGATGAGAAGGAATCAGGAAACACCAAGTACGTCCAGTTGATTGCTGACTACAACGTTACCCCCAACTTCAAGGTTTGGGCTGAAGGACTGATCGATGCAGGCTCTGATGATGATTATCCTAAGATTTCATCAAAGTTTGACGATAAGAATTCCGGTCACAACTCCTTCATGGTCGGTGCGCGCTACGTCTTCTAATCGAGTCTTGATTTATAACTCGCTTAGTTGCTAAAGATTCATTTTCCTTCGTGGTAAATGAAACCCAGTTGGCAGGATCCTAATTGATCCTGCCTTTTTTATATTTCTTTAACGATGCTCCGCACTTATTCGCGCTTTTCTTTCAAAAAATTACATAACTAATATAAAATTAAAGAATTCGAAACATTCATTTCATACAAATTACTCATTCAAGCAGATTAAGGAACATTTATGACTATCGGTATCATTGGTGCCATGGAACCCGAGGTTAACGATCTAATCGAGGCCTTGGACGGTCATGAGATCATCAAAACCCGTATTGCCGACATCCACAAAGGGTCCATCAAAGGAAAAGACGTAGCTATCGTGCAATGCGGGATCGGCAAATGCTCGGCCGCCGCTGTTACTGCAGTGCTTATTGACAGATGCTCCCCGTCGGCTGTGATCAACACCGGATGCGCCGGAGCCATAGCTGCTGATCTGCATATCGGTGATGTGATCTTTTCAACCAAAGCTGCCCATCATGATGCAGATCTCACGGTTTTCGGATATGCCAAGGGTCAGATGGCCGGGCATGAGCTCTTCTTCAACGCCGATCCTGCCATGATGGCTAAAGCCGACATTGCCGCAGCTAATATTCCCGAGCTGAAAAATAAATACAAAAGCGGTCTTGTGGTCTCCGGAGATCAATTCATAAATACGCCTGAACGTAGGGACGAGATCCGTAAAATGTTCCCGGACGCGGCAGTTTGTGAAATGGAAGGGGCGGCAATCGCTCAAATCTGCTACGACTGTGAAACTCCTTTTCTCATCATACGCGCAGTTTCAGATGCCGCCTGTGAGGGGGAATCGATAACCTATGACGAATTTATGCCCAAGGCGGCAGCTTTGAGTGCCAAATTCGTAACGGCCCTTTTACCACTGCTTTAAAACATGTTTTCAGGACTGAGTAAGGCTCTTGAGTCCACCGCATCGGGAGATCTCGATGTCTCGGCATGGTTGTCCTTGTGTGACGGTGCTGGCACTATTTTGCTTGTTGCCGTTTTAATCGAGCTTATACTGCCGCTACCCTCTTCCCTAAGACTATCCAGCCTTGCTCCGTTTCTTAGGGCTCTGGCATCCAAGGTCAATTTGGAAAAAGACAGTGATCCGCAAAAATTATTCGCCGGGATCATGCTTCCATGCGTGATCTTCCTATCTATTTGGTCCCTAGGACTGCTGATCGACGCCGCAACCGGCTTTGACACTCTGCTGTCATTATTTATTTTGCCTTTTTTGCTTAACTCGCGATCGTCCTTAGATACTGCCTGGCAGATCTATTATCTGTTGCGACATGACAAAAAGGATCAAGCCCGCAAGGTATTGCAAAAAAAACTGCATAGGAATTGTTCAAGGCTATCCCATATGGGGCTGTCCAAGGCCTGCTGTGAGTATACGATCATGTCGCTTGCATCCAATTGGATTGCCGTAATGGTTTGGTTTGCCATAGCGGGACTTGAGGGAGCGCTGATCATGCAGATGAGCTCAGTCATGTTCGTGATCTTCTCATCAAAAAACAATACTCAATTTCACATATTCGGAACCGGCATAAGACGCATTCATCAGTTCATGCTTATCCCGGTTGCTGTCGTCTGCATACTTTGCACCGTTTTTTCCTTTCATCCGCTGCGAGCCTTAAATGCCGCCTTTGACGCAAGTACCAAACATCCCGCGCGCATTTCCGGCTTTTTAGAAGGCCTGTACGGAGGTTTGACAGATGTAGCCTTGGGCGGTCCCAGGGAATACGGAGATCTTATATATCGCTACCCCCGCATTGGCGGCGAACTGCAACCCTCCTCCGACAGTCTGCAGCAAATAACCAAGTGCATGCGCAGGACCGGAATGATCTTTTGTCTTATATGTGCCGTGATCACGGTGATCACGAGTTAATTGCCTGTAACTGACGTTTTTTACTCCGAAATAACAATGTAGAGATCATCATGCCCGCTTCAAAAAGTGCGATCAGCGGCAAGGCCAAAAGAAGCTGTGAGGTGACATCTGGAGGCGAAAGCACTGCAGACAAAGCAAAAGCACCGACGATGATATAGCGACGAGCCAGCTTTAAAGTCTCGGGCGAGGTAATGTCAAAGCAGATTAAAAAGCATACGGCCACCGGCGTTTCAAAAGCCAATCCGAAGGACACAAACATGTGCAACATAAAGCTTATATAGGATTCGACATCAGGGGCAAAGCTGATGCTTTGCGGTGCGAATGAGGCAATAAATGGGAACAAAAAATTAAAAACTACGAAATAGCAATAAGCCGTTCCCGCTGCAAACATGCAAAGCGAAGAGATGACAAAGATCAGTGCCGATTTTTTTTCTTTTTTGTAAAGACCAGGAGCTACAAACTGCCACAGTTGCCACAGCACCCATGGAAGAGAAACGGCAAAGGCTACAAATAAAACCAGCTTCAGCGGCCCCATTACCGGAGATATGACCCCCACTGCAAGTAAGGATGTTCCCTGAGGCAAGGCCTTTAATAGTGGAGCCCCCGCCCAGGAAAATAATTCCTTGGTAAAAGGCAATAATGCCGCCGTTACGGCCGCCATCCCGATTAATGAGCGTATAAAACAACGCCTCAGGGCTATAAAATTCTCAAGAAACTGAGGATTCATGTCTATCTTCCCTGCTCTTTCCGCTTTCCCCTTGATTTGCCTTAAGCTCTGCCAATTCCCTCTCAAGGCCGTCGAGGCGTTTAATTAAATCCTGTATTTTTACATCCTGCATTTGTAACGCAGGATCAGAAATATGCACACGTGATACGGTTTGAAAGCTTTCTTCGCCATTTTTGTTTACGCGAACTGCTTCTTTAAGCTCTTTTGAAAGTTCACCGCTGCTTTTGGCAAACTCTTCCTTAAGCCCTCCTTGTCCGGTCTTAAGCGCAGACTGCGGGAGCTCTATTTGACGACGACAGTCATTCCACATTCTTTTAAGAGCCCCTGCCTTACGACCTAGCAGATTTGCAAGCTCCAGACTTTTTTTAGGACCAAGAACGAGAATGCATACCGTCGCCAGAACCAGCATTTGCTCGAATGAAAATCCAGGCATGGACTAAGAACGATCCTTATTCTTATCTTCGGATATGCGGTGCATGGAAGCATGCTCGTCTTCTTCGTTCAAACCTTCCTTGAAGCCGCGAATGGCAGATCCTGCATCCTTTCCGAGATTTTTGAGCTTGCCGGTACCGAACACCAACACCGCAACTATAAGTAAAATAACCCAGTGCCAAATAGACATCGCACCCATAATAAAACTCCTTAAAATGCCGTACTAAAATGTACGGCATCACTTAAAACATCAAACTGTTATTTGGAAATTACGCTTTCGGCAATGGTGGCTGCAGACTTGAAGGCATCGCCTACGACCAAGGCCTGATTTACGTGCATGAAGCTGTACTGAGCCCCGATATAGTTGCGGAACTTATTGAATTTAATGCCCTTAAGATCCTGATCACTCATACCGTAGTTGTTTTTGGCAACCCTTTGGAGCATCGCCACTGATGACTGTGCGGCAGGAACCGACAATACCCAATCGTGATCGCCTAAATGTACAATGTAGCCTGCTTGCTGATGAGGAGTAGGCAAAGTCTTGGCGTCGGCACCTAAAAGGCCTGCTGCGACGGGATTGACTCCGGCCAAAATTGCGGCAGCCTTAATCCAATTTACGACCTGAGCCTCGTCAGCAGAAGATCCCGGATGATTGTGCGCACAGGCCTGAGCTACAACCTCATCTGCTGGCATGCCACGGTAAATTGATTCAGCTACGGAGAAAATGTGATGCGCTCCGGTACCTGCAACGGTGTACTCCTTAAGGCAGGAACCGTCCTTTTGCCACTGGAAAACCCAAGGCTTGGCCAAATCATGGAGCAACTGAGCGGCAACAGTTATGTCATATCCGTATTCATAATCCATTACATTCTTGTAAGCGCCCAAAACTGCCTTGGTGATCTCAACGTTTACGGCAGTGTGAGTCACCAATCCGCCCGGGTAGGAGTGATGGCTTGCATATCCGCTGCCGGGTGCAGAGAAGAAGGGCTGAGGATTGGTCGACAGATCCTTTAACGGCGGGAAAAGCTTATCAACGGGAGTCTTGGCAGGATCCACAAGATCTGCATTTTGCAGTTTTGCGTACACAGTCTTTACGTCAGCTGAGGACTGGTATTTCTGCATGAACGTGGGAACGGTATTGGCATAAAAGCTCATTACCTTGTCACGCAGAGAGGCATCATGCAAGGCGTTTATCTCATTTAAAAGATAGTCCCAAGCACGCTGTACGAGCTCGGAACTCTTAGCGCAGGCTACGGCATCCTCAGGTATTGCATCCAATGTCACCTTTCTAACCTTCACATCGGCAGCAAAGGCGGGACGAACCATTCCGGCCACGGTCAAGCCTACGGCAGCGGCAGTTGAGAGCTTTAAAAAATTTCTCCTGGACATATCAGCGGGAGTATTCATATTTTCTTTCCTTTTTCTGTGTTGTATTCACGCTTTTAATCTTCGGGCGCGTCTGTAAGATTTAAGGAGCGGCATTGTTAAGAAAAGAAAAAATTTATATCCGTATTGTTAAAACGGCGAAGATTAAACTTCGCCGCTTAGATGAGTGCCAAGCCTCCGCAAAACACTGCCTGAATAATAACTACCAATATAAAGCGCTCAAGGAACGCTCAGTGGGTAGTCCTTTTAATCACCAGCGATCCTATAAATTGGAATAAGCTGATCATAAGCAAAATTACCGCAACCGTAAGCCAGATCATGTCTCGATAGCCCATTTGGTAGCCGTAGCGAATGGCAAAATCACCGAGGCCGCCAGCTCCGATTGCTCCGGCTATTGCCGTTATTCCGACAAAGCTTACGAAGGTGATCATGGTTACACGGGTAATACCGGGAATGCTTTCCTTTAAATAAACGCTGAATATGATCTCGCGCGGAGAAAAGCCCATTGCCGATGCCGCCTCGATAAGCCCCGCATCTACATCTGACAATACCTGCTCAATTTGACGGGCAAAAAACGGTACGGTGCCGAAAACCAAAGCGACAAAAGATCCCTCAAGCCCGGATCCGGTCCCCACGATCAACCGCGACAGCGGGATCAGAAGAACCATCAAAATAATGAAAGGTACCGAACGTATAAGATCAATTAAACGATCACAGAGTGTAAAAACCATGCGCTTGGGGCATATTCCGCCCCGACGGGTAACAACCAAAGTTACCCCGAGTAATACTCCCAAAAACCACGCTATGGTTCCCGAGACGGCGATCATGATCAAGGTCTGGTATAGGCATTCAAAGAACTCCTCACGAAGCGGTTCGAAATTCGGCATGATCATATTTATGAAATCGTTCATTTGAGCATCTCCACGTTTACCTTATGTTCCCTTAAGAAAGCCAGTGATTTTTTCACCTGTTCCGGATCTCCGCGTAAATTGACGGCAAGCTTTCCCAAAGGTACGCCCTTGATGTAATCGATATCTCCGTAAAGAATATTGGCCTCAACCTTAAAATACTGGTAAAGCTTTGACATCAGGGCCTCGCCCGTGGCCTCACCCGTATAGGTTAAAAACCAAATATGGGTACCGTCCTTAAGATCGGCTAAGGAGCCGGGCTTATCAAAGATTTCATAGAAGGAGCCTAAATTTGAGGCGGTCTCAAGGAAGCTTTTCGAGCTTAAAGCAAGAGGCTTGGAGAAAAGATCGTATACGCTTGAGCACTCGGTTACCCTGCCGTGCTCCATCACCGCCGCTCGATCACATATTTCCTTTACCACCGACATTTGGTGGGTGATCACCACTATCGTAAGCTTGAGCTTTTCATTAAGCTCACGTAAAAGCTTTAAAATCTGCGCTGTAGTTTTCGGATCCAAAGCCGAGGTAGCCTCGTCGCAAAGCAGAACCTTAGGATCGCAGCATAATGCGCGAGCTATGGCCACACGTTGCTTTTGTCCACCCGACAGCTGCGACGGATATGCTTTTTCCTTATCGTCAAGCCCCACCATCTGCAAAAGCGCCTTGATTTTTTCACGTCTCTTGCTGCTTTCCATGCCGGTACGACGTAACGGCAGATCAATATTTTCATATACCGTACGCGAAGGCATGAGATTGAAATGCTGAAAGATCATGCCTATTTCCTGACGTACACGGCGCAGTTTCGAATCGCTTAAAGATGTAAGCTCAACTCCGTTTACGGTGACGCTTCCTAAGGTCGGCCTTTCCAGCAAATTGATACAGCGCACCAGCGTTGATTTTCCGGCTCCGGAAAATCCTATGATCCCGAAGATCTCCGCCTCGGCTATTTCCAGTGATACGTCCTTAACCGCTTCCACGACGCGTTTGCCGTCCTTGAAGGTTTTGGACACGTGGTCTAGCTTGATCATGTTTAAGTCCCTTTTATTCATAATTTTTGAGATCTTACCGCAATTAGCACGTTCTAAAAAACTTGCATTGCATTCTTTTTTGTGTAATAGTTTGAATATATATTAGTTAATGCTTTTTAAGCTTTTACCCAATTCAGGACAAGTAAGAAAGGATCGAGTGATCATTATGAAAAAATTATTAAAAATATCCGCCTGCATAACCGCCTTAGTTTTTTCAGCCTCAGCCATTGCCGAGCATACCGTGGTGAAGGTAGGTGTTGTCGGTGCTTACAACGCTCAATGGGACACCGTCAACGAGCTCCTTAAAAAGGATGACATCGAGGTTAAGCTCGTCAAATATTCGGATTACGCCACTCCCAATCGTGCCTTAAACGACGGAGATATTGACTTAAATGCTTTTCAGCACAAGGCCTTTTTAAAGAACGATATCGAGCGTAACGGCTATAAGATCGAGGCCATAGGAGATACCCTCATAACTCCCCTGTGCGTCTTTAACAATAAAGACAAGATCAAATCCATGGATGACATTAAAGACGGCGACATCATTGCCATCCCCTCCGATTTGACTAACGGCGGACGCGCTCTTAAGGTTTTGGAGGCGGCGGGTCTCATAAAGGTCAATCCTGACAAGGGCTATACACCTACCAAGGCCGATATCACCGAGTACGTTAAAAAAATCAAAATTCGCGAAGCTGAATCCGGGATCCTAGCCCGCATTCTACCCGACGTGAGTGCCGCCCTCATCAACGGAGGCAACGCCTTTACCGCCCACCTTGATCCTTCCGCCGATTCAATCTATCAGGAAAACATCGATCCTAAGGTGAATACGGCTGCTTTACAGCTTGTAAACGTCATTGCCGCCCGTAGCGAGGATAAGGACAATCCGGTTTACAAAAAGGTAGTCGATGCCTATCACACCGATGCCGTGGCCGATACCCTGCTTAAGGAATACAAGGGAGCGTTCCTGCCTGCTTGGGACGGAGCCAAGCAAGGATATAAGGCAAACTAATATGTCGCAAATTATTAAAAGTCTTGACGACTATATAGAAAAGCTTGCACAAAGTTGCAATATTGATTGCGGAACCTCGTTCCCATCAGGAGTTACGAAGCAGGCCGAGCTTTTTGCAAAATGGTTCCAGGAAGCGGGCTTTTACAGTGAAACAGTGGATCTAGGTCAAAAGGTCGGACACGGAGTATTTGCTACAAATGATCCCGAGGCAAAAGCATATGATCTTTTGCTCTCCGGCCATTTAGATACAGTATTTAAGGAAGGCACCTGCCAGGAACGCCCTTTTTACGTGAAGGGAGATAAGGCCTACGGTCCCGGCGTTGCCGACATGAAAAGCGGAGATCTTGCCATATTATGGGCTATAAACTCGCTTGATGAGGAGATACTCAAGCGCATAAAAATTGCCGTGTGCTTAAATCCTGATGAAGAAACCGGATCTGTGCACTCGTCTGCATGGATCGATTCGTATGCTAAAAAATCACGTTACGCCCTGGTTTTTGAAAGCTCCGATCGCATAGGCAAGCTTACCGAGCAACGCAAGGGCATAGCGCATATAGATATTTTTTTACAGGGCGTCGGAGCTCATGCCGGTTTTTGCCCTGAGAAAGGTCGTTCTGCAGTAGACGCTCTGGCCGAATGCATAATACGTATCAATGCTTTACGTACGGAAAACGTCACCGTTAATTTCGGCGTGGTGGACGGAGGAACCATTGCCAATGCCATCGCCGAAAACGCCCACGCGCGCATTGATGTTCGTTTTTGGAGCAACGAGCAGTGGGATGAGTTTTATTCCGCTTTCAAAAAAGAATTTGCAAAGCCCTTCGGAAAAGATATCAAGTCCTCCTTCGATATTTTGGTTTTAAACAAGCCCATGGTTAAATTACCGCAGACAAAAGATCTGAAGGATTTGGTTGCCGAGGCCTATGCAAGGCAAGGGATAGAAGTTGAATTCGTACGCTCGGGAGGGATCTCCGACGGAAATCATATTTCTCAGAGTGGAACGGCGGTACTGGACGGTCTAGGACCTGTCGGAGGCGATGCCCACACCATACGAGAATGGCTTGATCTTACAAGCGTTGAGACTTCTGTAAAGGCACTACAAAATATCATATACAGCCTTTAGCAAATATTAAAGAAATGCTTTTAGGGAGCTTTTTACATTCTGTAAAACGTTCCCTAAAATTATGGCCATTTAAGCTCCCCCAGCAATACATACCGACGCCTTAATAAGGCGGAATAATTCCTGCTTTCTAGATAACAAGAAGGAAGAATTCCTAAGATTTCTTCCTTCTTTTGTTTATTGTTTCATACCGAAAGAACACAAGTTCTTTGCGGCATGATCACATCAAAATTCATCGCGACGTCTTGAACGATCCGAAGTAAATCCGCGCTCTGAGCGAGATCCGCTTCTACGCGGGCGATCGGAGAAACGACGATCCTCAAAGCTAAAGCCGGGACGATTACCGCCGCGACGAGGACGACGCTCATCATTGCGGAAGTTGCCGAAATCACGGTTAAAGCCATGACGATCGGAATTGCCGAAGCGATCATTGCGATCATTACGGTTGAAATTACGACGAGGTCTGTCGTTATAATCAAAACGACCTTCACCGCGTTCACGATGTCCGCGCGGAGGCTCCGCCGTATATTCACGCAGATCAAGAGGACGACCGCAAACACGGGCGGCGGCTAAGATCTGCATAGTGTCCTGCGGCATACCCTCGGGGAGATCTACCGTAGTAAAAGTGTCAAAAATGGAGATCTCGCCTATGTACTTGCTTTCGATATTTCCTTCATTGGCAATTGCTCCCACGATTTGACCGGGCTTGGCTCCGTCACGACGACCAACGGCCAAACGGTAACGGCACATCTTCATATCCGGGAACTCACGCAGAGGCTGAGGCTCGGCAGATGGAGAATGACGACGACGATCACCGCGATCGCCGCGATCATTACGATCACCCTTTTCATCTAAGGTACGTTGCTTAGGCTCAGGCTTGGATTCATCCAAGAACAAATCCTCATCCCCGCGGCACATCTTAGCCAAGGCTGCAGCCAGGGTTTCAGGCTCGATGGAATCATCCGACAGCAATTCTGAAATCACTTCCTCATATTGCTCAAGCTCACCTGCGGCTATGGTCTCAAGTACCTGATTCTTAAAGTTCTCGAGGCGAACCTTGTTGACATCGGCTGCCGTAGGCATGGTCATGGGCTCTATCTTTTGGTGAGTCATGTTTTCAATCATGCGCAGTGCACGACGCTCACGGGGTGAGACAAACAAAATAGCCTCGCCCTGACGGCCGGCGCGACCCGTACGGCCTATGCGATGCACATAGGATTCCGCATCGTAGGGTATGTCATAGTTAAATACGTGCGTAATACGATCAACATCCAAACCGCGAGCTGCCACATCGGTGGCGATAATAATGTCCAAAAGTCCGGATTTGACGCGCTCTATGATCTTTTCACGCTGACGCTGAGGGATGTCTCCGTGCAGAGCCGCACAAGAGAAGCCGCGTGCCATGAGTTTGTTGGCAACATCCTCGGCATCCGTTTTTGTTCTGACGAACACCAGTACCGCATCATAGCTTTCAACTTCCAAGATACGGGTCATGGCATCGATCTTATGAGCTCCGGACGCCACCCAGTAGCGCTGATGTACGGTTACGGCCGTAGCTGTTTTGGACTTGATCTCCACATCCTCGGGCTTACGCAGGTGGGAAGTAGCGATCCTGGCGATAGCAGGCGGCATGGTGGCCGAGAATAAGGCAGTCTGGCGCTCCTCGGGGGTATTGCTCAGGATCCAATCCACATCATCGATAAAGCCCATGCGCAACATTTCGTCAGCCTCGTCTATGACGGCAAAACGCAATGAAGAAAGATCCAGCTTGCCTTGCTTTATCAGATCGATAAGACGTCCCGGGGTAGCCACCACCACCTGGGCACCGTGTCTTAAGGAACGAATTTGATTTTCATAGGAGGCTCCACCGTAAATGGGTGCCACATGAAAATCCTCCATAAACTTGGCAAAATTCTGGAAGGCTTCTGCAACCTGCAATGCAAGCTCACGGGTAGGCTCCAAAATTAAGGCCTGAGTAAAACGCTCATCAGTATTGATAAGCGATAAAACAGGTAAAGCGAAGGCGGCAGTCTTTCCGGTACCGGTCTGAGCCTTACCAATCAAATCCTTTCCCTTAAGTAACAAAGGAATGGACTGCTCCTGAATGGGAGTTGGGCTTTCAAAGCCCATAGCCTTAATGGCCTTCACAACGTATTCGGCAAGCCCCAAATCCTCAAAGGCGGTCATTTCCTCTTCATCTCCTGAGAGCAAGGTACTTTCTGCTGCTCCGGAGCTGACCGCCGTCATTCCGACGTCTTTCTCATGCAAAGAATTATTCTTTTCGTTCTCGTATCCGTGTACCGCTTCTTCTGCGGCTTTGATTTCCATTTCTTCTGACACTTAATTACTCCGATCCCGCCATTACGGGCATTTTTTTAAGATACGCAAAATTATGCGCTTACGACACGGGCGCAACCGCTGATGCTGCTTTCGCTTTGACTTGAAAATGATGATGTGAGGATTTAAAACCCGCACCACAAAACACGAACCCATAACCCGGGGTTCAAACCAAGACGCGCCCTAAGGCTTGGCATTATACAGGATCATATCGTTTTTCGCCCTAATATCATGTTAAAGCCGAAAAAATTCTTTTTTTAAAGCTTATAAACGAATTTTTGACCGCCTAACCCACAAGTTTCGCTGTTAATGAGGATACGATCTGTAATTACAGGGCTCACCCGATATAAAATGATCTGAGCGTTAGAACACAACGTTTCTTTTGCGTTACAGCCTAATCATACGTTATTTGAGGCCGTTTCTTTTGCGGTCGAAAAAAGGAGATCAAATCATGGTTAAACATATCGTCATCTGGCAGTTCAAGCCGGAAACCGAAAATGAGGTCAAGGCGTTTTTGAAGGGCTTAAACGGCCTTATGGGCGTCATCGAGTGTTTGCGCTCAGTAGAAACCCATTACAACGAAAATGAAAAGGAAGGCATCACCGGCGCCCTTATTTGTACCTTCGACAATATGGCGGATCTCAACAGCTATGCCGCAGATCCGCGCCATCTGGCCGTAGCTGCATTGTGCAAGCCCATAAGAACCTCACGTATTGCCGTCGATTTCGAGTTTTAATCCATCCACAACAGGGCAAAGATTTATCCCCGGCCCGCTCTGGGGATAAATGATCCATTCCGCAACAAAAGAAACGCCGAGGTTAAAAATCATAAAAAAGAAACTTTACCCTGCAAATTCATTTACACCGACGGCGAAAATTTTGGAACAAACATTATGAAAAGCTTTCGATTGGGAATTTTGGGAGCCGGGAAAATAGCATGCTCCATGGCTGAGACCGTGAAGAAATTAAATGCCTCCGGTAATTTGGAAGTTATTTTGACCGCCGTCGGCTCACGAGATCAAAAAAAAGCCGAACGTTTCATTAAAGACAACGAGCTTCAAGACTGTATACCCTTCGGCTCCTACGAGGCTTTAGTTTGCTCGGACGAAGTCGACGGGATCTACGTGGCAACTCCCCACAATTTTCATAAAGAACACGCCTTGCTTTCCATAAAGCACGGCAAACACGTGTTGGTTGAAAAATCCTTTACCGCTAATTTAAAAGACGCAGAAGAGATCATTAAGGCGGCGATCGACCATAAGGTCGTGGTGAGCGAGGCAATTTGGACACGTTATCAGCCCCTGCGCACTGTGATAAAGGATCTTCTGGATTCAGGGATCATCGGCACCCCTACCTATATAACCGCAAATCTGGGCTACAACATCGCTACAAAGGAACGCGTTATAAAACCGGAGCTTGCAGGCGGCGCCCTGCTTGATCTCGGAGTCTACGTCTTGAACTTTGCAACCATGTTCTTCGGACATCCCGACAATGTTGAAGCCGTCTGCATCAAAAACGCATACGGTGTCGACATGCAGGAGAGCATTACGCTTACTTGGAATGACGGCCGCATGGCCTCGTTGCAATCGACCGCTCTTTCTGTAAGCGATCGCCGCGGCATCATATACGGCACGAAGGGCTTCATTGAAGTCGACAACGTCAACAATCCCGAGCGCTATCGCGTATATAACGGGGAATACAAAATAATAAAAAGTGCGGATCGTCCGCAGCAGCTTACCGGCTTTGAATACGAAATACTCGAGCTGTGCCGTGCCGCACGCGATCATAAATGTGAATGTCCGTCCATGCCCCATGACGAAACCCTGTACATTATGGGACTTATGGATTCCATACGTGCCCAGCTTGGCGTCAAATACCCTTTTGAATAATAAGAACGGAGTTTAAGCATGGAGATTGCTTTCATAGGCCTTGGGATCATGGGATCGGCCATGGTGTCCAATCTTTTAAAAAAAGGCTTTAAGGTTTGCGGATGGGCCAGAAATCCCCAAAAGATTGCCGCTCTTAAGGAAAAAGGGCTCATCCTGAAGCAGGACATACCCTCCTTAGTTTCCGATGCCGACATTGTGTTTACCATGGTCAGCGGTCCCAAGGATGTGGAGGATCTTTATTTTCGCGAGGACGGGATCCTAAAGCATGTCAAAAAAGGTTGCATTCTTATTGACTGTACTTCCTCAAGCCCCGAGTTGGCCGTAAAAATCTTCAACGAAGCTTTAAAGATCGGGGTTTATGCTCTGGATATGCCGGTATCGGGGGGACAGATCGGAGCTGTAAACGGGACTCTTTCTATGTTTGCAGGAGGAGATCCGCAGATCCTAGACAGGGTTAAACCGATTTTGGACGCCGTAGCAAGTACCGTAACCTACGAGGGTGTCGCCGGCTACGGGCAACACACCAAACTTGTAAACCAAATCATGGTGGCAGGACAGCTGGCCGGCATGTGCGAGGGCTTTGCCTACGCCATTGAAAAGGGCCTTAACCTGGAAGCGGTGCTTAAATCCGTAAAACCCGGAGCCGCCGGTTGCGCCTCCTTGGATATGTACGGCGAGAAAATTCTCAGGGGCGATAAGGCCCCGGGTGGAGCACTAAAATATTTGGTAAAGGATCTGCGCAACGCCTTTAAGGAATTGGAAGGCTCGGGGATCAGACTTTCGGCCTCGGAGGCTGCCTGTAATGCATATGCCCAAATGGAGGAGGAGGGACAGGGAGATGACGGTACGCAGGCCCTGACTTGGTTCTACGGTGCTCATCGCAAAAGCTGATCCTACACTGAGCATGTGGATACTCCCGAGCATTAAAACGCTACATGCTTAATGAGGCAATGAAAGGATAACCAATAATGGCATACACCATCCTACAGCACCTAATTACGGGGAAACACTTTTTTAGAACAAATTGATCAAAGTCTTGCTCAAGGAGAGGATTTCAGAAATAAAAACAGTCTTAGCAAGCACCTGAGATCAAAGCAATATAGTTTAATTTAGGAGTTTTTGATGTTGAAAGTATTATGCATTTTACCAGTTGAGGAAAAACACAAGGAGTTGCTTGCAAAGGCTGCTTCAGGCAAAGCCGAGTTCATCTTTGATAAAAATCCCTCCACCGTCGACGGTATAGATGTCGTCATAGGCAATATTCCTACTTCCTTAGTAAAAAACAGCTCCCTCAAATTATTACAGCTGAATTCTGCCGGCTATGAAGCCTATACCGCCCCCGGGATAAGTCCTAAATTTATGCATCTTTGTAATGCCCGCGGTGCCTACGGATTAACCGTTTCCGATCATATGTTGGCTTTGACCATGAGTCTTATAAGAAAACTCGAGCTCTATCGCGACAAGCAATTGAAGCACGACTGGAGTGACTGCGGCAGCGTTTCTTCAATCGAAGGCTCTACCGTAGTGATCCTCGGAACCGGAGACATAGGGTGCGAATACGCCCGTAAGGTCAAAGCCTTAGGTGCTTCGTGCGTAATTGGAATTCGTCGTTCGATCAATGCGGTTAAACCTGAATTTATCGACGAACAGCATACCATGGAGGATTTAACCGAGGTTCTTGCACGAGCTGACATTGTCGCGAGCGTCTTGCCCGGAGGGCCGGAGACTCTACGGCTTTTTAATGCCGATCTTTTCGCCTCCATGAAGAAGGGGGCTTATTTCATCAATTGCGGTCGCGGCAGTAGCGTTTGCCAAGAGGCCCTGATGGATGCCCTATCCTCAAAGCAGCTTGCAGGAGCAGCTCTGGACGTAACCGATCCCGAGCCCCTGCCGTCTGACAGCAAGCTGTGGGATATTCCCAATCTGATCCTTACGCCCCATGTCGCAGGTAACTTCTTCTTACAAGAAACATTCGAGCGCATAATACGTATCGCTGCCTTCAACCTCAATGCTTTGCTTGAAGGCAAGGAATTAAAAAACGAGGTACATCACTGACACATAGTACAATTTAAAAAAAGCAGGATATTAATAGGTTAGAGCAGGAGAGAGAGTTCTTCTCCTGCTGTATAAGGGGATTTTCAAAACTGAATTTAAAAAGGAGGACGCAGACATTATCCAATAATGCTTGCGTGATATTCTATGAAATACATTGAATTCGGAACCGAAAAAAACAAGGTCTCAAATATCGTTTTGGGACTTATGCGTATCCCGGAGCTAAAAAACGGCGATCAAGTTGCTTCCTTGGTGCAATCTGCATTGGATCAGGGGATCAATATGCTGGATATTGCCGACTGTTATACCAAGGGCTTGGCCGAGACATTGTTGGGAGATGCTTTTTCCTGCGATCCCTCATTGCGTAATAAGGTGTTCCTGCAGTCAAAATGCGGGATCGTCAAGGATCCCTTTTACTACTTTGACTTTTCCAAGGAACATATTCTCGAGGCCGTGGATCAAAGTCTCAGCAGACTAAAAACTGATCACCTCGACAGTTTGCTGCTCCACCGCCCCGATGCACTTATGGAGCCGGATGAGATTTGCGCTGCCTTTGATTCCTTAAGAGCCTCCGGAAAGGTACTGAACTTTGGCGTTTCCAATTTTTCTCCTGCTCAAATGAGGTTGTTGCAATCCGGGCTTGACGTTCCGCTTTGTGCCAATCAGGTACAAATAAGTGTTTGCCATACCGTAATGTTCAATTCCGGCTTCAATGTCAACATGGACAACGAAGCCTCCGTAATGCATGACGGAGGCGTACTTGAGCACTGTCGCTTGCATGACATGGCCATACAGGCCTGGTCGGTAATGCAGTACGGTTTCTTCAAGGGAGTTTTCATAGGTGATCCCAATTATCTGAAGCTGAATGCCGTATTGGATCGCCTAGCTCGTAAATATAACGTAAGCACTACCGCCGTTGCCATTGCCTGGGTATTGCGTTATCCCGGAAAAATGCAGGCGGTGATAGGTACGACCAAATCAAAACGAGTTCAGGACTCTGCCAAAGCCTCCGAGCTTAAACTCACGCGCCAGGAGTGGTACGAGCTGTATCTGGCGGCAGGAAACGATCTGCCTTGATCCTTGACCTAAAGAGAGGGGGGATTAATTGAAATCCCCCTCTCTTTTTAACACCGAAGCTTTTATTCATGTATTTTCAAAAGCTTTCCCACAGAAAACAGTGGCATTTGATAGCTTTCCACAACCAACCCGAAGAAAATTGATCTGGGTGGGGGAACGGCTTTATTAAGCCACCGGCGTCAGATTTCCCTCCAATCTCACCTGGTATTTGCAAACAAAACAAACCACACTGCCTCAGGCACGAGATAGGTAATCTCCGTTTAAAACGTACTGATACGTTGTAAGCGCCTCAAGGCTCATGGGACCGCGGGCGTGTAATTTTTGCGTTGAAATTGCCACCTCCGCTCCCAAGCCGAATTGTCCGCCGTCGGTAAAACGCGTAGAGGCGTTCACATATACACAGGCAGATCCTGCCGATCTTATGAATAAAGCGGCATTTGCCCTGCTGTCGGTTAAAATTGCATCCGAATGAGAGGCTCGGTGCTTAATCATATGCGCACAGGCCTCTCGTACATTGCTTACTATGCAAATATTCATACGTAAGGATAAAAACTCCTTATCGAAATCCTCTTCCTTCCCCTGCTCAAGATACGGATAATCACCGCAAAGCTTATAGGCATCTGCGTGAGCCAAAACCTCAACCCTATAGGGCTTAAGCTCTTCAAGTAAGGACGGGATAAGCTGCTTTGCTCTACTCTCATGTACTAGCAGGGTATCAAGAGCATTGCAGGCCGAGGGCTTTTGAACCTTGGCATTTACAATCACCTTTACGGAGCGCTCAACATCACAGCTTTCATCGGCAAAAATATGGCTTATGCCGAATCCGCCTATGATCACGGGGATCGACGATTGCTCCTGGCACATGCGCTGCAGCTTTTCTCCTCCGCGCGGTATGAGCACGGAAATATATTCCCTTTGCCTGAGCATTGCCCCTATAAGCTCACGATCAGGACTTGAGACGAACGATACGGCCGCAGGAGCAACGGCATGCTTTTTGAGAACTTTTTCAATGATCTCATGCAGGATAGAATTGGTACGTATGCACTCCGATCCTCCTCTCAGCACACAGGCATTGCCAGATTTTAAGCATAACGCCGCAATATCCACGGTAACGTTCGGTCGGGATTCAAAGATCACGCCCACCACCCCAAGCGGTACCGTGTGCTTGTAGAGACTAAGTCCCGACGGCAACGTTCTTCCGTCATAGATCCTGTTTAAGGGATCATCAAGGGCCGCCACCTTGCGTACGCCGTCGCACATTTCCTTAAAACGCGCATCGTTAAAAGTCATACGATCGACCAAAGCGGGAGCCAGACCTTTTTTTGCCGCATCCCGTGCCTCAACGGCATTCACTCTCATGATCTCTTCTTTGCCGTTCTCCAGCATGACAGCCAGATCAAGCAAAATAGCATTCTTTTGTGCCGTGCTAAGCAAGGCACACTCATGCGAAGCTTGGTACGCTTGCTTGCACATTTGTATTAGGTTTTCTTCATTCATTCGACACCTCCCCGCATAAAGCCGGGATATTTATCTTTTTCATTCATCAGAGGGATCCCCTGACATGGATCCCGCTTTTGTGAAGCTCGCCTTAAAATCCGAGGGCTATTCGTTTTGACGACGATATGTAAATAGTCACATCAGTAAAGCGCCAAATCGTCTCGATGTACGGCCTCATCTCCGTGCATAAAGCCTAAAATACTTTCGATCTCATGGCTGTGTTTTCCTGCTATACGCATCAGATCCTCCGCCCCGTATCGAGTCAAACCGCGGGCAATGTTATGTCCCCCCGCATCTACAATATCTACGGTGGCTCCGCGCGTAAAGTTTCCCTCCACCTGCTTTATACCCTTGGGTAAAAGGCTTGATCCCTTGTGCAGTATGGCATTTGCGGCCCCTGCATCCACGATCACGCGCCCCTGCGCGATAGTGGCACTTGAAAGCCAGGATTTACGGGACAGTACGGGATGAGCTGATGGTAAAAATACCGTACCTACTCCCTTACCCTCGGCAAGATCCGGCAATTGAGCCGGATTTGATCCCTCGGCGATTATAAGTTTCACTCCGGCATCCGTGGCCACCTTGGCAGCCGCCACCTTCGTAGCCATACCGCCCGTACCCAAGGAGCTGCCGCTACCTCCGCACAGGGCCGTGATACTTTCGTCAATACACGCAACCTCGTCTATCAGTCGGGCATCCTTATCCTTTCGCGGATCGGCCGTATAAAGCCCTTTTTGATCGGTAAGCAAAATAACCTCATCGGCCTCAATCAAAACTCCTATCAGAGCCGCCAGATTGTCGTTATCTCCTACCTTGATTTCGGACACGGCTACGGCGTCATTTTCATTGATGACTGGGATCACGCCGTAATCGAGCATGGCTGTCAGGGTATCGCGTGCATTAAGATAGCGTTCTCTGTTTTCAAGATCAGCCTTAGTCAGCAGAAGCTGCCCTATATGCAGATCATATATGGAAAAAAGATCCTCCCAAATCTCAAAAAGCTTTCCCTGACCGGCTGCAGACAGCATCTGCTTGTAGCAAAGCTCGGAGGGTAGATTGGGATATCCCAGCAACTCGCGTCCTGCGGCAATTGCTCCCGATGATACCACCGCAACCTGCCAGCCTCTTTCAATTAAAATACGCAGAGCCCGCACTATCTCCAGCATGCAGGAGCGGTTTAATTTCCTCGTTCCCCCCGTCAAGGTGCTGGTACCCAGCTTCAAAACCAGTTTCTTTCTATTGCTTGTGCCCTTCACAGCAAATGCTCCTTAAAAAATTCCGAGGCATTGTTCAAAGCCTCAAACATAAAATCCGAATAGTCCTGATCCTTTTTAACCATGTAGCTGAAATCTTTGAAATTCGCCTCAAGCAAGCTCAAATCTTCAGCACTGGAATAACAATTTAAAGATGCCGCCATGCAGGGAACTGGATTTGCAGAATTTCTGCTGATAAGCCCCTGCTCCTTTAGGGAAAGCTGCTTTAGCTGGGGGATCACCAAATCCCACCTTGAAGCATCCTGATTCAGGCGGTTGGCATATAAGGAGCGCAGACAAAGCGTTAAGCTGTTTAAAATATTTCTGTCGGTGAAAAAGGAATGTACTGCAGGCTCAATAAGGGCCAGCGCTCGTACCTCGGACGGGGACATTATGGTCGTACGCAGACAGGCACTCCCTCCAAGGCGCAGTCCCAAAAGACCGATCCGTGTGCTGTCAATGCCGGGGAATTTTTTCAAGGCGATCAGGGCGGCATTTAAGACCTCGGCCTGATCGGCTTTTAGGGTGAGTTTTTCCGAAAGCCCCATTCCCGGCATTTCCAGCACCAAAAGAGCTATTCCGTTAGGTCTTAATCTTTCCTTATACAAGCGATAAAAACCGGTGGCACTCATCTCATAGGAGGCCAAAAGGATCACACAAGGATGCACCCTGTCATGATCAGGCATGTGCAAAAGTCCGGAAATTTCCTGATCTGAGGCTTTGAACTTAAAATCCGTAAGCTTTACCGTTTCACTTTCACATTCGCACATTTCGCGGTAGCTACGCCGCCCCAGTAATGCCGCCTCCGCGGCCATAACGTCACCCTTTAAATGCGGATAGGAGGCTATGGAAAAATAACGGGCGGACATACGAAACTGATGAGCGGCTTTTTCAAGATCGCCCGCTTCTCTTAATCTGCGACCTTCCAAAGCCCGAGCCTGTGCGCATTTTGAGAACTCAAAGATCCAATTTCCACCGCCGTACACGGCTACGGTATCATAGCAATCCTCACGACTGCGTTCTCCATTTGAGGAGGCAACCGCACTCAAGCACTCCTCGATATCGGCAATGTTTCCTCCCTGCATTACCCACCAGAATCGATGCACCGGACGATACCAACCTGGGAAATAACCGAAAGCCCCGTTTTTTTTACAAAGCTCGGGCAAAGGAACTCCCGAATTGGAAATAAGAGAGGTCTCGAGGTATTTGAATTTGGGTTTAAACAGTTTCTCGCTCAGATTTTCTACGCTCATGACTTCCTCATGATTACTAACTACATAGGGTGATCATCGCATATTAGACGTACTTTGTGCTTTTTACAAAAAAATAGCGCATGTATGGCGCAGCATTGGCTCTTGTACTTTTAATGCAAAAAAGTGTAGAGTTAGTTATAGCTAACTTATTTAAACAGATCATACTCATGCTTGCTTTTTACTTTGCCGCTTTAAGCTCTCTTTTTGCCTTTGCCTGTACGGCTCTTGGATCCGCCGTCGTTTTTTGCTTCTCGCGCTCACGCCCGTCGCTACTTACCAAGCTTTCCTTAGGTTTTTCTGCAGGAATAATGATCGCAGCATCCGTTTTCGGCTTACTGATCCCGGCACAACAAAATATTTTGGAAAACGAAGGCAGCTTTCAAAGCATCATTTGGGGCTTTGTGCTCGGAGTTTCCTTTATCATTCTGCTTGACCGCCTGCTTCCGCATTTACATGCACCTGCCGAAATACCGGAGGGCCCGAAAACCACATGGAGCAAACGCACCCTGCTTCTTTTGGCCATTACCATTCACAATATCCCCGAGGGCTTGGCTCTGGGCGTCTGCTCAGCTGCGGCAGCATATGCAAATTCACATGAAAGTACATGGGCGCTCATCGCTTTGGCCATAGGCATAGGCATTCAAAATATACCTGAAGGTACAGCCGTATCCTTGCCTTTTTATGCCGACGGCATGAGCAAAATGCGATCATTCTTATTGGGACTTTTGTCAGGGATTGTTGAACCTGCCGCCGCCGTCACGGTAATAATTTTTTCGAATTTGATTGCCGATCTGTTACCGTTTTTTTTGTCCTTTGCCGCCGGAGCCATGCTGTATGTGGTAATTGAGGAGCTGATCCCCAGATCGCATAATATGGACAACAACGGATCCGATCTGTCTTCAATCTCGGTGCTTACGGGCTTCCTCCTCATGATGATCTTGGATAGCTGCTTAGGCTAATACGCACTTATTAGCGTCAACTCTTTACACTATGAGTATCTCCCCTGCTATCATTACGCCGTTGGAATTTGAGGCTCAATATATATGGCAAATGCAAAACTGTTAAGATCGGGGATCGTTACTTCTGGAGCAACCTTTGCCTCCCGCATTCTTGGTATGGTACGCGATATGGTGATTGCGTCGGTGCTCGGCGCCGGCTTATCCGCAGACGTGTTCTTTTTTGCCAACCGTATCCCCAATTTCTTTCGCAGACTGTTTGCGGAGGGAGCCTTCGCTCAGGCTTTTGTTCCAATCATGACCGAAACTCGCACCCGCGGATCTCATGACGATTTGAAGGATTTAATTTCAAAATGTGCAGGTACCTTAGGCGGGATCGTTTTGATCATCACTCTTGCCGGTATGTTGCTCTCCCCCGTATTGACTGCTCTTTTCGGCTGGGGCTGGTTTCAGGCCGCATTAAACGGAGACAGCGACGGGATCAAATACTATGCGGCTTCAGATCTGTTGCGCATTACCTTCCCGTATCTGTTTTTCATAACCATGACGGCCCTGTGTTCCTCGATCCTCAATGTTTTCGGAAAATTCGGCATACCTGCGATGACCCCTTGCATCTTAAATCTCACCTTGATCGGGGCGGTATTGCTTTTCGGACAGAAATTTGAGGATCCCAATAAAATTTTAGCCTACGGCATGGTGGCGGGAGGAATACTGCAGTTGCTGTTTCAACTCCCATTCATTATGAAGTTAAAGCTGTTGGTGAAACCGCGCTTTAGCTTTAAGCACCCTGGAGTTACAAAAATTCGTACCCTCATGATCCCTGCCATTTTGGGCGTCAGCGCCTCGCAATTGAATCTTTTTATCTCAACCCTGCTGGCTTCATTTTTGGCAACCGGATCCATTTCCTATCTTTATTATTCCGACCGGCTGCTTGAGTTTCCCATCGGGATCTTTGCCGTGGCCGTCTCAACGGTAATTTTACCCGCACTGTCGCGTTCGGCACTAAAGGGAGATCCAAAGCATTATCGCGATACTTTGGACTGGGGAGTTAGACTGGTGATGCTGTTGGGCATACCCTCCATGTGCGGGATCATAGCCCTGCGTGAGAGCATACTGCGCGTGCTGTTTATGCGCGGTGCTTTCGGAGAGCAGGAGGTTTTACTCTCCAGTGCTTCTCTTTTAGCCTCGGTATCTGGCCTTTGCGCCATCATGTCCGTACGCGTACTGGTACAGGGCTTTGCCGCCCGTAAGGACACCAAAACCCCGGTACGTTGCTCTTTAGCCTCCATCGCCTGCAACATAATACTAAATCTCATTCTCATAAAGCCTCTCGGCTATGTAGGTCTGGCGCTCTCCACGGCGCTTGCGGCCTATGTCAATGCATTCCTGCTGCTTTATTTTTTAAATAAACGCGGGATCTACTCTCTTTGCAGAAAAACGCTGCTCTTTTTATTGAAGGTCGGTGCGGCAGGTCTCATCATGGCCGTCACCGTACGTTTTATTTCACCTGAGCTTAAAGAATGGTTTGCCATGACTACGCTCACTTCCGTCATTTACCTAGCTGTCATGATCTTACTTGGAGGTGTTGCTTACTTCCTGTTATGCCTTATTTTCGGGATCAAACCCTCCATGTTGAAAAGATGAAAATCTTACGCATAGGATCAAGCTTTTTTTCTACTTTGCAAGGCGTTTCAAGATTTTGCCAGCATTTAAATCCTATAATGAAACTGGGATATAAATATTTCTGTCTGCTTCTTTAAGAAGCTAAGGAACGGCATTATGAGACAGTACAACCGCATCATTGCAGTTATTGAACCCAGACGCAACGAACAACTGGCTTTACAACGCGCCGTCGAGCTTGCTAAATACAACCCGCGCGCCGAAATCACTGCCTTGCGCTTGGTCTATGACTTTTCTGCTGATATCCACGTATTAAATCGCATGAGTGAGGAAGCAACCCGTCAGGACGTGCTTGAAACCAACCGCAAACAGCTTGAGGAAATGATTGCTCCCTTCAAGGAGGAAAGTCCCGTACCCATCATTGGAAAATGTGTATACACTCGAGATATAGGCGAAGGGATCCTTACCGAAGCCGATGAGCAAAAATGCGATCTGATCATAAAAGGAGCCAACAACCATAAAATGTTGGACTCAATATTGTTTACTCCCATCGACTGGTATTTGCTTAGAAATGCCAAGGTTCCGGTGGTGATCGCCAAGGATCACGAATGGAAGACCGGTGGCAACATTGTGGTAGCCGTAGACTTTTCCTTTGAGGGACACCGCGGCGCTAATATTTCGCTGTTGCGCGAGGCTCAGCAATTGGCCACCATAACCCGCGGCACCATCCATCTTGTGAATTCGGCATCGGTAGTGTTGCCGACCATCATGCTGGAGGTTCCGCACTATGCTCCCGAGGTCTTTGCTCAAAGCATAGTCAACGAGCACAAGCGTCGTATTTATGAATTTGCCAAGGCTCACAACATTCCGGAGGAAAACTGTCATATCAAGGAGGGAATGCCCGATGAGGTCATTCCTGAGATCTGCAACAAATTAAATGCTGATGCTGTGTTCATAGGATCAGCAGGACGTAGCGGAGCCATGGCTGCACTCATAGGCAATACCTGTGAGGAGGTTGTCGATTATATTGCAGCCGATCTCATAGTTTTAAACGACAAAACGCTGGCTCGCAAAAAATGAGTTAGAATTTATAGTACCGAGTAAGTTGAGGGCGCGTAACAGCGCCCTTTTTTATTCTTCAGTCATGGGCCTTAACCACCGCACATTCCCAGCTCAAACGTATTCCGCGCTCATCGCTGAATTTAGCCTCATAGCATCTTTCAAAATCAAGAAGATGTTTTTTGGTCCACACTGAGGAGGATGTTCCCGTAACTCCGGTAGCGCGCAAAGAAGCAAGCATTTCGCGCACGTTTTTATAATAAGAGCACAAAGAAAAGGTTTTTAACTCTACATGCTTAAATATGCTACTAACACTTGCTTGCAATTGCTCGCAAGTGAGGTAATCCAAACTGCAAGCGCATAGCTCGTTTATTTCCCTCATATTACCCGAAACAAAGGTTGAAAAGGCCATCAGGCCGGAGGCGGCCAGAGCTTTCTTTATGTTCAAAAGGCCGTCCTGCAACGATGAAAACCACTGCACGGCCGCATTGGATACGATCACATCGTAGCCAATGCCCAAATTATCATGCTCACAGTCTGCAAGCTTGAAATTTACATTTTTTTCATGCGAAAAACGCCTTTGCGCTGCTGCAAGCATGCCGGCGCTGAAATCACAAAGAGTAAGCTCCGATGGTTTCTCCTGCAAAAGCAAAGAAGAGAATACCCCAGTGCCGCACCCCACATCCAAAACCCTTTTCTGAAAAAGCTTTCCTATCATCGATCTGTAGAGCTCGGCACCGATTGTTCTTTGTATGGACGCATGGGCATCGTAGCTTAGGGCGGCTTTTGAAAAACGCTCAGAACGCATTTTTTCGTTGAATTCTTTACAAGACATATTCACAACCCCATGTCCTAAGAAAAAGATCTGGCACAAAGTATTTTGAATATTTCCTGATCATAATGCGCCGTAGGACGCTCATGTATGATCACACCTTCTTTTAAAAAGGATGCTTTTACGGCGTCAGGAGACATGATCAAATCGTTTTTTGATATAAATGCTTCGTCATAAAAGGACGCTACCGCCTTGGCGTTATTGTTACCAAACTCCTTTATAAAGCGTAGCTCCGTTCTCAAATCAGAAATTTTACGATCAGGGTGATGTTCTGCGTATTCACGATAAACTTTTTTGTTAAAGCACATAAGTCTGTAAAAGAGCTCGGATTGTGTCTCATTCTGTAACGAATCAAAGGTTTTATCCCATAAGGCAGGAGCGATCCCGTATTGATCGTCTATTCCCTCGACGCTGCCGTTTACCGCATATCGCTTTTCAAAATTTAAATCGAGCTTTGACAGTACTATAGGAGCCAACATAACTCCCATGGACCAAGCGATGAGCCGCACCCTTTTAAAGCGACTGAGCGCGGACAAATCAGCTACATCCCCGTGGTGTTCCCAGATAAAGGCAAGAGCGGTTGACGGCGGCAAGCATGAGTTTATGTAATAAAAAGGGTTGGGATCCTGAGCGTAGCCCAAATACATAATAACTATGTTCTCACCCTGTCCTTCTATTTTAAATCTCATGCCCGATCTCCTAAATACAAAGTGGCGTACTCTTTAATCACGGCACATAATTTATCGCATTCCTCATCACTTAACGCCGCTGACAGAGAGATACGCAGGCGGGCTGTTCCCTTCGGGACCGTGGGATGCCTGATAGGCATAACGTACAAGCCGCGCTCCTTGAAATAACGGCAGGCGTGTACGGCCCTTTCATTGTCGTAAGTCAAAAAAGGTATGATTTGAGTACTCGAAGCGTTAATATTTCCTTCGGAAGATACTGCAGAGCGCACCCTGTCGGCAAGCATTTGCAGGCGCCTGCGCCTGTCATCACAGCTACGCATTTTCCTAATCATGAACGCAATGTGAGCAAAGGCCGCAGGGGAAATTGCCGTTGAAAATATAAGCGGTCTTACCTTGTTGATAAGATAACTGCGCGCAGTCTCAGAGCACAACAGAAAAGCTCCCTCCGATCCGAGTGCTTTACCACAGGTACAAAGTATGAAATCGACATTGTCCAGGATCCTGCAGGCCGCACAAGCTCCGCGCCCTTCGTCTCCGAACACTCCGAAGGAGTGAGCCTCGTCCACATAAAGAGCTACTTTGGCATGACGCTTTTTCAGCGCCGCCATTTCCTGCAGGGGAGCGCGATCGCCGTCCATGCTGAATACCGCTTCAGTAACCACCAATATACGATCATATTCGGACTCATATTGTTTGATCGTACGTTCCAAGGCCTCCATGTCATTATGTGTAAAACGTAAAGCCTTTACGGAGCGGGACGAGCATATACCGTCAATGACAGAGGCGTGGGACAGCTTATCAGCTAAAATCAAGGTTCCCTTCATTTGTCCCAAAGCTGCAATCACCCCGCTGTTGGCGGCAAAACCGCTGTTGAAAAACAGACACTTTTTGGACGGGAAAAGATCCTCTACCGCCCGCGTCGCTTCCTGATAGGATCCATGCGCTCCGGTTAAAAGAGGAGAACCTGACGATGAAAACGATATCGGCCTTTGCGCAAGCAGGGCTGTAAATTCTGCGATTAATTTTGCATCCTGTCCAAGTCCGAGATAATCGTTCGACGCCAGATCGCAGTATTCACAGTCTTCAAACTCAATTTTGGTTCCGCACTGCTTTTTCGGTACTATAGTGCGCAGCAAATCCTCGGACTCAAGTCTGTCAAGCTCGGCTTGCATTAAATCTTCAAACATCATTATTTTCAATAAAAGGCTATGCCCCTGCTCCATCCACAATAATTTGCGCTCATCTCTTTTTTCAAAAGAAGCTTTTACAAACGGTAAAAACGAACGATCCTTCCTAAAATTCGGGAGATCCATTGCATTTAGATGCTTTTACTTACATCTTTGGGACAGATGTTATGTATCTTGTCCTATAATTAGTTTCAGTTATTTTACGACCGCGCTAATTTTATACGGCAACGTCACAGATCTTCGAATTTGCTATATTAACAACCATAATCAGCATGAAAAACAATTACCAGGAAATCAGAGAACTTGAGCCTCAAGCCGTATTCAACCATTTTGCCGACATTCTTGCCATTCCTCATCCGAGTTGCCATGAGGAGAAAATCGCCACCTATTTGCTGAGTTTTGCCAAGGAGCACGGCTTTTCTGCCCGTTGCGATGAGGCCGGCAATGTAATAATGACGGTTCCTGCATCACAAGGTCACGAGCATTCTCAGCGCGTCATACTTCAAGCCCATATGGATATGGTTCCCGTGGCTGCAACCGGAGTTACCCACGATTTTGAAAAGGATCCCATCGACGCCTACGTAGACGACGGTTGGATCAAGGCCCGCGGCACCACCTTGGGAGCCGACGACGGCTTGGGTGAAAGCATGATTTTGGCCCTCATCGGAGATCCAGCGAACCTACACGGCCCTCTGACCGCCGTTTTTACCGTGGAGGAAGAGGTAACCATGAAGGGCTCGCTCAATCTATCCCACGACGATCTACAGGGTGAGTATCTCATCAATTTGGATTCTGAGGAAGACGGTACCTTATGCGTAAGCTGTGCCGGTTCCTGCGATGTCAACTTCACTTATCCCGTGGATCGCATTGTAACTCAAGACACCTCCTGCTTCGACATTGCCCTGAGGCACTGTACCGGCGGACACAGCGGCAGCGACATACATAAGGGCCACGCCAATGCGGCCATAGTACTTTGCCGTATTTTAGCCGCACTCGAGGAACAGTTTGAAATATTTATCGACTTTATTCGTGCAGGTCAGGTTCGCAATGCCGTTCCTCAGGAGGCCTTTGTACGCGTACGTATTCCCAATGAAAGCTCTGAAGATTTTAAAAAAGCCTTTGAGGAGTTGAGCGATAAAACGTCAAGGCTTTATGCAAATACAGATCCCGACGCCGTTTTTGCCATAGAACAGATGCATGACGTAAAAGGCGACACCGAAGTTCTGTCACTTGTGGACTCGGAGATCCTGCTGCGCTTTATCAGCACCATACCCAACGGAGTTTTCCGCCTGTGGTCCGAGGACATGTCAATTCCCGAAACTTCAAGTAATTTAGGTCTTATACGTACAAAAGACGATACCATCGAAATAGGATGCATGCCACGCTCTCTGAAAGAAAGCGGTCTTGATGAAATAATTACGACCTTAAGCTGTGCAGGAGAAATGGCCGGATGTGAGGTAAATTGCGATCATCGCCATCCCTGCTGGAGCTCACCCTCAGATAACGCTCTTATTTCCACCCTGCAAAAAGCCTATAAAGAAATTTGCTCAAAGCAATTTAAAGTGATGGCTATTCATGCCGGACTTGAATGTGCACAATTTGCGCAAAAGGCCCCGCACCTGCAACTTGTATCGCTGGGATCCACACTTTTAGCCCCCCACTCTCCGGATGAGCGTGCCCTCATTTGCGGTGTAGGCGAGCTATACGATACCCTGCGTTTGGCCTTAAGCAATATTTAGGAGTCGGCATGAGACAAAATACCTGTTCACCGAGAGCCTCGTTGCCTTTTCAGTGTTTTCATACCTGTACGGCTCCGGGACGCGATCACAGTAATGCCGTGCTTTTTGTACGCGGCGCCAATCACCGTCGTCTGCGCATCGAATTGGTCACCTTTCCTCAGCATGAGCCGGTAGCTATTTCCATGAAATACACCGGTACAAGCTCAGGTATCCATCGCTATGAATCGCAAATAAACATCGACAGCGGTACCAATTTTCAACGCTATTGCTTTAAAGTGGCACTGCTCTCGGGATCAGATGACAATGAAGAACTTATGGTACAGGATGTAGTCTGGTACAGCTCCCTCGGCATGTCCCGTGAGAGGCCGCTGTTACAGCATTGCTTTGCCTATGAGCTGTTCAATACGCATCCGCAATGGGCACCGGATCTTATCTGCTATGAGATCCTACCCGATCGCTTTGCCTCCTCAAAAGGTCATTTTACCGTCGACGGAACAGAAATTTCCGCCATGCAACCTGTAAGGCGTCGTGATTTTGAGTACACCGATTTAAACGAAGTGCATTGCGGAGGAGATCTTGACGGAATAGTTGATATGCTGCCTTATCTAAGAGAGATAGGATGCGACGGGATCTCCTTAAATTCGATATTTACCGCTCATGACTTTTTGAAAAAAGATACGCAGGACTACGATACCGTTGATCCACATTTCGGCGGTAACGGTGCTCTCAAGCGCTTGCGTGCCCTCACCTTAGGCTACGACATAAAGCTTCTCATGCACGGCTCCTTTGCCCACACCGGTGACAAGCATCCTTGGTTTGATCGTCAGGAACGCACCGGTAAAGGAGCATTACACCATGCCGACTCTCCTTACCGAGAGTTCTATACCTTTAAAGCAGACGGCGATGCCTGCTATTGTAAAAATTTTGCACGTTTTCCCAAGCTTGATTATTCGAGCCGAGAGGTAAGGCATGCCATGGCAGAGGGCGTAAACAGCTTTACACGTAAATGGTTGCGCTCACCTTACGGTCTTGACGGTTGGATCATAGATAATGTCGCCTCCATAGGGGACAGCGGCAATGCAAAAAATAATTTAAAACGAGTGGCACAGATCTGTGCCGCAGCCAGAGAAACACACATAGACTGCCTCATGATCGGTAACTATACTTCGGATGCACGTTATGCTCTGGGTTCAAGCGGAAATGTCGACGGATCCGTCAATTACACCGGATTTATAAATCCGATCCGTGCATTTTTTGCAGGCGTAAATACAAAGGGCGAAAGTGTTCCCTATACCGGTGAGGACGTACGTCGCACCTGTGAGGAATATGCCGTAGGAGTTTCACAGCAGGCCAAGCTTTGTCTTATAAATCAACTCGACAATGCCGAAATGCCACGTTTTTATACTGCAATAGGTAAAGATAAGCCTTTGTACCTTGCCGCCTTCGCCACTTTATTTACTTGGCGCGGGATCCCTTGCATTTATCAGGGTGACGAGCTTGGAGATGTGCTGGCAACAGGTCAGATAGGTCCGACATCCATGTTGCCTTTCAAACTGATGAGCGAGCACCATGCAAGTCCATACAGTGCCGAAGTACAAAGCACTATTTCCGAGCTGGCATCTCTCAGACGATCTAATCCGGCTCTGACCCACGGTACACAAATTTTCATCACCGCGGGCGGTGCCCATTTCGGCTATATAAGATTGTTTGGAGATCGTTTTTCAATAGTTTTTGTCAATGTCTCGCATCAACAGGTGAAGGTTCCCCAGGGATCCATTCTTTTCCCGCTATTGGCGGCCCTTTATATGCCCGAGGATTGCAAAACCGACAACAGTGAGGACGGAGGAGAAACTCTGCTTATTCCACTCTCCGGGCGCAACGTAAGGCGAACTGATCATGGGGAAGGGCTTGATGCTTTGTACGACATGCTCGGACGAGAAAAACTCGAGGTTTACAGCTACGGTGCTACCAAAACCTCTGATGAATATTCGCAAAAATTCATTAAAGAGCTGTGTCAGGGTCGTGCTATCACTATACCGTCAAGGACAACGGTAATAGTAAGCAACGTGGCCCGCCTTGCTCATACTGCCAAATAAACCAAAACCTCGGCGTCAGCCGAGGTTAATTTATACCATCCAAATAAAAAAGCCGTCCTAAGACGGCCATATTTATTCGATCCGGACAATTAAGCCTGAAGAGCAGCCTTAGCCTGTTCAACGATAGCTTGGAAAGCAGCTTTATCGTTGATAGCCAAATCAGAAAGAACCTTACGGTCGATCTCGATATTGGCCTTATGCAGTCCGTTGATGAGCTGGCTGTAGCTCATATCATACTGGTGAGCACCAGCATTGATACGAACGATCCACAACTCGCGGAACTGACGTTTCTTCTGACGACGATCACGATATGCATACTGACCGGCCTTGGTTACAGCCTGAACAGCAACGCGATAAGTACGTGAACGAGCGCCGTAGTAGCCCTTGGCAGCCTTGAGAACCTTCTTGTGACGAGCATGAGCGATCACACCGCGTTTAACTCTAGCCATTTGTCAAATCCTCCGAATTAAGCGTAAGGCAACTGACGCATAATAGCGCGCAAATTGCAGTTCTTCACATAGACCATCTTGCCCAAAGCACGCTTGCGCTTGCTGGTCTTCTTAGTGAGGATGTGACGCAGGTTCTGGTGACGGCACTTGTAGTGACCGCTACCGGTTTTCTTGAAGCGCTTGGCAACGCCTCTGTCGGTCTTCATTTTGACCTTGACTTTCTTAGCCATTTTTTTACTCCGCATTATGCGATTATCAAAACAGGAGCCGTAAATTCGGACTTGTAACCCTGTTACTGTTTTTTCTTGGGGGCAAGAACCATCGAGGCCTGTCTGCCTTCCATCTTGGAAGAAGATTCGACCTGAGCTATGCCCGCAACGTTGCAGAGATCATTCTCCACACGTTTAAGAACATCAAAGCCTATGGACTGATGCGCCATCTCGCGTCCGCGGAAACGCAGAGTCACCTTAGCCTTGTTGCCCTCTTCGAGGAAGCGGGTCAGGTTGCGTAGTTTAACCTGATAATCCCCTTCGTCTGTACCGGGACGGAATTTAATTTCCTTCACCTGTACAACCTTTTGCTTTTTCTTCTTTTGATCCTTCTGCTTTTCGTAGAGGAACTTGCCGTATTCGATAAGCTTACACACGGGAGGGACGGCATTGGGACTGATCTCCACAAGATCAATACCAGCCTCTTTAGCCATACGCAGTGCGTCTGCAGTAGGCATCACGCCCAGAACCTGATTATCCTGATCCAGAAGACGAACGTCACGGCTTCTGATGTCATTGTTTATCCGGTTTTTCTGAAAAGTCCTACCGGTCTTCTTATTGTTATTAATAGCAGTTACTCCTAAACCGCAGGGCTTTCGTCCGATGACGAAAGCCCCGCATTTTTACTGATCAAAAGTCAGAAAAAAGACTATTTCGTGTCTTGAGCCTTACGCTTCTTCTCTATTTCGAGATCAGCATCCGGCATCGACTTGCGCGCTATGATATCCTCATTTATGAGTTTTATCAAGTCCTCGATCTTCATTTGCCCCAAATCGGCACCCTTTCTGGTACGAACCGCAACCACCCCCTGCTCTGCTTCCTTGGCACCGCATACTGCCATATAAGGAACGTGCATGAGAGTAGCCTCACGGATCTTAAACCCAATCTTGTCAGAGCGTAGATCGGATCTTACCCTGAGCATGGCTGCATCAAGTTTATCTGCCACGGTCTTAGCATAATCAGCCTGAGCGTCGGTAATGTTCATTACCACGGCCTGTACCGGAGCAAGCCAGGTGGGGAAGGAACCCGCATATTCCTCGGTCAAAATACCGATAAAGCGTTCCAAGGACCCCAGCATGGCACGGTGAATCATTACCGGCACATGCTCCTGGTTATCTTCTCCTATGAAATGCGCACCCAAACGTCCAGGTAGAGAGAAATCAAGTTGAACGGTACCGCACTGCCAAGCACGATCTAGAGAATCATGCAGAGTGAACTCAATCTTAGGACCGTAGAAAGCACCTTCACCCGGTTGCAGCTCATACGCCAGATTGTTAAGCTCGAGGGCCTTCTTTAAATCCTCCTCAGCCTTATCCCAAATAGCATCTGAGCCTATGCGTTTTTCAGGACGGGTGGATAGCTTGATGTCGACATTGTGGAAATTGAATACGTCGTAAACTTCGTACAACATCTTGATACAATCAGAAACCACTTCCATGATCTGATTTTCCGTACAGAATACGTGTGCATCATCCTGCTCAAAACCCCGTACACGCAATAATCCGTGCAGAGATCCAGAAGGCTCGTTGCGGTGATCCTTACCAAACTCGGCCATACGTATGGGCAGATCGCGATATGAGCGTGTACGAGAATTGAAGATCTGAATGGCCCCAGGGCAATTCATGGGTTTGATGGCATACTGGCGATTCTCGGACTCGGTGGTAAACATATTCTCGGCATACTTATCCCAGTGTCCGGAGCGTTCCCACAGTACGCGATCCATGATCTGAGGAGTATTAACCTCAATGTAGTGATACTTATGCAACATAGTACGCATGAAATTCTCAACTACACGATAAATGGTCCAACCGTCGTTGTGCCAGAATACAAGTCCCGGAGCCTCCTGCTGGAAGTGGAAAAGATCAAGTTGCTTGCCTAAGACGCGATGATCACGCTTGGCAGCTTCCTCACGGCGACGCAAATACTCTTTAAGATCATCCTTTGAGGCAAAAGCACAGCCGTAAATACGCTGCAACATCTTATTTTTGGAATTTCCGCGCCAATAAGCTCCAGCAAAATGCGTAAGTTTGAAGTTCTGGCAAAAACCCATATGCGGTACGTGGGGGCCGCGGCACATATCAATGTACTCGTTGTGGTGATAAATGCCTATGTCTTTGGAATCGCGAGGAACGTTTTCATCCAAAATAGCCAGCTTATAAGGCTCATTGCGTTCCTCAAAGATCTTGTGAGCCTCATCCCAAGTACAGTGATCCTTGATCACCTGATAGTCGGTCTTAGCCAGATCATGCATCTTTTTATCCAGAGCATCGAGATCCTCTGCCGTAAACTTATGATCGGTGTCGACGTCATAATAAAAACCGTTGTCAATCACAGGACCTATGGCCATCTTGGTATCGGGCCAAAGCTGTTTTAAGGCATGTCCGAGCAAATGCGCACAGGAATGTCGAATGATGTCGATACCTTCCTTGTCTTTAGGAGTGATGATGGTAACCTGTGCGTCGTGGTCAACCAATTCACAGGCATCATGCTCAACGCCGTCGATCTTACCGGCAACACAGTTACGTGCCAATCCGGGACCAATGCTTTTGGCTATATCAAGGATGGAAATGGGGCGATCAAATTCTTTAATGTCGCCGTTGGGAAGAGTAATTTTAGGCATAAATAAAACCCTGATGCATACTGCGCATCTTTGGGCCTCGGTTAAAAAAGATAAGAATTTCACCCTCCGCAGCTAAACCTTCGCATACAACCCGGGTCCTTGTGCAGCGGTATGAAACGCATATGATTATACACTTTTGTCAACATAACGGAGATCGTTGTTAAATTTATGGGGACGGGACGGTCATAAAAAACAGTTGAAAAGAGACAATTTGCTGGTATAATGCTTTGCGTTGTTTGATGCGCCTTTAGCTCAGCTTGGTTAGAGCATCACCTTGACATGGTGGGGGTCGGTGGTTCGAGTCCACTAAGGCGCACCATTATATCTTCTCTTTTTCTGTTCAAGTCTTTTTTTCTCATTTATCTTTTTTAATACCTTGTTTTGCTAAGATACTATCAAGCCGCTTAATCGACTTTTGAGCGATTAAAGGATAATGACGACAATATTTACCTTTTTGAACATTAACTGATCATCCTGTTTTGGACATCGGTGCTATTTATGTCTGCAACTGCCCTAAAAAAATTACCGTGTACCGAGGATTTTGAGGAGTTAAGAAATCAAAACTGATACTACGTAGACAAAACGCTCTTTCTCAAAAATATCTTCGAAATAACCGATGCCGTAATGCTGTTTACACGGCCGCGCCGTTTCGGTAAAACTCTTTTAATGAGCATGTTTGAAAAATTTCTCAGCATTAATAGAGAAAACCCCGAAGACCTCTCAAGACCGCAACGACTGTTTAGGGACTGCGCCATCATTAAAGATCAATCTTTTTGTCAGCAGTTTATGGGTCGGTATCCGGTTATTTCCATTACCCTTAAAGATGTTTATGGAAACTGCTATGAAGATGCCTACCAAATGCTGACCGATTTGGTTTTCAAGACGGCCTCAAAATATCAATACCTTGCTACCTCCGATGTCCTAAGCGAAATAGACAAAAAATCATTTGCATTACTGACGGATGAAACATACTTAAGTAAAGAAAGCAATTCAAAAACCGTCAAAACATTTCTCTCAACTCTTTGCCTGCTACTGCAAAAACACTTTAAGAGACAAGTGATTCTTCTTATTGATGAGTATGACGTTCCTTTAGCTAAGGCACAATATTACGGCTATCACAATAAAATGATCACTCTCATATCCTTGTTTTTAGGAATTTTAAAAACTCCGCCTAAAAATGAAGATGGGATAGTATGTTTAAAAAAAGCTGTACTTACCGGATGTCTTAAGGTTGCAAAAAACGATATTTTTACCGGCGTCAACAATCTGGATGTCAACACTGTACTTACTCAAGACCCTCGTTATTCGGCAATGCTCGGATTCACTAAAGAGGAAACAAATAATTTCCTTCGCTATTATGCTTTATCGGAATATGAGCAAATGGTTAAGGAAAATTACGACGGATATAGGATCGGAGATAATGAAATCTATTGTCCCTGGGACGTTGTTAACTTTATCGATAAGAATCATATTTTTATAACAACCGAACATAAAGACAAAGTTTGTGCCGGTAATTACTGGAGTAATTCCACTTCAAGCTCGGCGGTGTTCGATTATATTGCTCATCTTTCACAATCTGATAATGAGAAAATGCAAGCTCTCATTGACGGTAGATCGATATGCATATCGGTTAACGAATCAATGAATTATGATTGTATAGATAGACATGACAGTAACGATTTTTGGTCGCTATTGCTGCATACTGGGTATTTGACCTGCGCAAATGATGATCTTATTAAGCATATAACTTCTAGTGATCGCGCTTTTTTTGTAAAAATTCCCAACCTAGAAATAATGGATTGTTTCAAGAAAAACATCAGAAAGAGGTTTCAGATTTCGCTTATAGGTCGGGATAAAAAAGCCGATTCGCTTGCCTGCGCCCTTCTGAACGGAAATATAGAAAAGACTTTGGAGATCCTAAGACCGATTTTAAAAGAATTTGTTTCCATAAGGGACAATGCTACGCGCGCAATACACGAAAACTACTATCACGGTCTGTTAAACGGCATTTTTTCAAAGTATACGGATATAATTTCCGACTATAGGACCAACGCAGAATCAGGTGACGGTTATGCAGATATCAGCTTCAAAAGTGCAGAACAAGATAAAGCCGTAGTAATTGAAATCAAAAACGGCGGTAAAAACGATGATCTTGAGGATCTTTGTGAGCTTGCCGTGGCGCAAATAGAACAAAAAGGATATGCAGAGCCTTTTATTTCAAAAAAAATGGTAAAAAGCGTACATATCTACGGCATTGCTTTTTGCGGGAAAAACTGTTTTATTTGTGGCAAGAAAATCAAATAGTCGGCAGCTCCAACAAATAGACTTTCTATATTCTGTTCTCTCTTTCATTTGCACAAAGCCGAGGATAACTCATCCCCGACTTAATTAAAAATGGATAAAGAGATCCTGCTCTTTAAGCGCGTGTGCTGTCACCCATGTTGTATATTTCAAGCGCATCACAGGAATCTACCCATGCCTTGTCAGCCTTGGCATCATCCGAACGCTGATGGGCAATTTCTTCAAAATATCCTGCTGCCGGAGGAACTATATACTCTCCTGAAAATATGGATGTATCAAACTCCTTAAGTGCAGGATTTTCCTCTGTCACAGAAGCCTCAAGATCCTCGAGCGACTGATAAACCAACGCATCGGCATGGATCAGCTTACAGATCTCCTCATTGCTGCGTTTGTAAGCAATGAGCTCCTCCGAGGTGGGCATGTCTATCCCGTAGATGTTCGGGTAGCAGATCTCAGGAGATGCCGAGGCAAAGTACACCTGCTTGGCACCGGCCTCGCGAGCCATTTCCACAATCTGCATGGAGGTGGTTCCGCGTACTATGGAATCGTCTACAAGCAGAACATTCTTGCCTTCAAATTCAGAACGAATAGGATTTAATTTGTTTCTTACCGAATTCTTGCGTTGCTTTTGACCGGGCATAATGAAGGTTCTGCCTATATAGCGGTTTTTTACAAAGCCCTGACGATAGGGTAAACCCAAATGACGGGCAATTTGCACGGCAATATCAACGGAGGTGTCGGGAATGGGGATCACGACATCGATCTTAAGATCGGAATACTCGCGCTTGATCTTCTCGGCAAGTTTATCTCCCATACGTACCCTAGTAGCATAAACGGAAGCACCATTGATCACGGAGTCCGGACGGGCAAAATAAACATACTCGAAAATGCAGGGCTGTAATTTTGCCTGCTCTGCACATTCGCTTGAGTAAAACTTACCGTCCTTTGTAATGAGCAAACATTCTCCCGGCTTCACGTCACGCACGAGCTTAAAGCCGTTGACATCCAAGGCCACGCTCTCGGAAGCTACCATATACTCGGTGTTGCCGTCATCTCCCTTACGCTCGCCGTAAACCAGAGGGCGAATACCGAAGGGATCTCTAAAGGCAATAAGACCTACATCAAGGATCATCGATACTACTGCATAGCCGCCGCGTATCTCCGCAATGGTGGCACGCACGGAATCAAATATATCCTCGGGAGTTGGGACTTCATTTTCAATTAATGACAGCTTCCAGGCCAAAATATTCAATAAGGCCTCGGAGTCCGAGGAAGTATTGACATGGCGACGGGCCTTTCGGCATTTTTCACGTAATTCGGAGTTATTGATCAAATTGCCGTTATGAGCCAAGGCGATCCCGTAGGGAGAATTGACGTAAAAAGGCTGAGCCTCCGCAGCACTTGACGATCCGGCGGTAGGATAACGATTATGACCTATGCCTATGTTTCCAACCAACCTCATCATATGACGCTTTTGAAACACGTCACGCACCATGCCGTTGGCCTTGCGCTGATGAAAATTACCGGCATCATCCATGGTGACTATACCGGCTGCGTCCTGTCCGCGGTGCTGAAGCACCTGCAAAGCACTGTAAATTGCGACATTGACGGGCGTGCTGCCCACCATTCCGACTACACCGCACATAATATTTCAAGCTCCACTGCCCGTTACCGGGGTCGACATATATAAAAAGAACCAGTTGACCAAACGCTGGAGATCAGGCAGAAGTATCGACTCACGATACCACGGCATCTCCTGTAAAAAAGTTAGAATATGCAAATGAAAAAGGATCTGCATTAATGCAAGGACTGCAGATAGGATCAGAACTCCTCGCAAAACTCCGAAAATAACTCCGAGCAGTCTGTCCACTGACGAAATACCGGCCTTTTGCACCATGGTACACAAAAGCCGTCCCGCCATTCCTACCAAAATTAGGGTAAGAGCAAACAGAACTATAACGGCAAGAACGTTACGCGTAAGAGCATCATTTGAAAAAACAAACCACGGAGCAACCGTGGAATACATTTTTCCCGTCACCAAGAAAGCTGCTATCCACGCCATTATGGATGCAGCTTCCCTTACAAATCCCCGCATAAGCGAAATTATCGCCGAGATCACTACCACGGCGATAATTACCCAATCTGCTGCGGTTAAAACGCTCACTTGGTGTCTTTGGTCAATACTTCAAGTCCGCCCAGATACTTTCTAAGAACCTGAGGAACCGTTACAGAGCCATCGGCATTTTGATAATTTTCCAAAACAGCCACCAGAGTGCGTCCAACTGCAAGACCTGAACCGTTTAAGGTATGAACCAATTCTATGGTTCCGTCCTTACGACGTACACGTGCCTGCATACGGCGAGCCTGGAAATCTACACAGTTTGAGCAAGATGAAATTTCACGATAGCAGTTTTGAGCGGGCAACCAGACCTCTAGATCATAGGTCTTGGCAGAGCTGAAACCCATATCACCGGTAGACAAGGCCATAACGTGGTAAGGAAGCTCCAAAGCCTGCAACACCGACTCGGCATCTGCGGTCAAATTCTCCAAAGCCTGCCAGGAATCCTCGGGCTTGACTATTTGCACCATTTCAACCTTGTCGAACTGATGCATACGAATAAGTCCGCGCGTATCACGACCTGCAGAACCGGCCTCAGATCTGAAACAAGGTGTATGAGCGGTGATCTTGATCGGCAGATCCGCCTCAGCTACGATCTCATCGCGTACCATATTGGTAAGGGGAACCTCTGCCGTGGGAATTAGGCAAAAGTGACGATTTACGTCATCACCGTCGGCATCGCCGTTTAGGCTGGTGTGGAAAAGATCCTCGGCAAACTTTGGCATCTGCCCGGTGCCGTAAAGAGAATCTAAATTCACGAGATAAGGTGTATAAACCTCGGTATAACCCTGCTCACGGTGCAGATCGAGCATGAGCTGAACCAAAGCGCGGTGCAAACGGCAAATGGGACCGGTCATGAAGGCAAAGCGGGCACCGGAAACCTTACGGGCGCGCTCAAAATCGAGCATTCCAAGCCCCTCGCCTATGGCTACATGATCCTTAACCTCAAAATCGAATTGCTTAGGAGTGCCCCATTTTCTTACTTCAACGTTGAAGCTGTCATCTTCCCCCAAGGGGCATGATGCATCGGGTAAATTAGGAATGGTAAGAGAGTAATTTCTAATCTCCTCAAGCACCTTATCCTGCCTTTCCTTAACCTCGACAAGCTCACGGCTAATTTCTGCAACTTGGGCTTTGACGGCTGAAGCATCACCGCCGCTCTTCATGATCTTGCCTATTTCCTTGGAAATAGAATTACGTTGAGATTGCAACTCCTGAGTGCGAGTCATGGTCTCTTTACGTTCCGCCTCAAAGGCGGCTAACTTAGCAGTATCCAGTGTAAACTTACGGGTTGCAAGACGTGTTGCGGCCTCCTGAGGATTGGCACGCAGATATTTGGGATCGAGCATGAGTTTCTGCCCTTTTAAATATAACCAGAAATTTCAATATGAGGTTTCATACCTCTTTCAAACTATGCAATTCTATCATGTCTTAGCTCGCCCTGCCTTGTTTTGATCTGCCCCGTCGCTGTCAATATATAAAGATCCATCTCAAAAAGGATCTTCCCCTCCGCGATGTTTAACCTTTTCCCCGATAAAACTCTCGGGATAACGAAGATCCTGAGAAATACGATCGCGCTCACTTAGGTATTCTTCTTTTTTCAAAAGCACAGCCTCAAACCCGCGGTCAGAAGGCGTGTAGTATTTTGTACCGGCCAATTCCTTGGGAAAGAAACACTCTCCGTCGGCATAAGCTCCCTTAAAATCATGGGCATAACGATAACCTTGTTTATAGCCCAATTTTTCCATGAGCTCAGTAGGGGCATTGCGCAAATATAACGGTACCTCGGCACTCCCTCTTGCTGCATCCTCGCGCGCTCTGGCAAAGGCCGTATATAAGTGATTGCTCTTTGGAGCAAGGGCAAGATAAACCGTAGCCTCAGCAATAGCTCTTTCTCCCTCGAATGCTCCCACTCGTTCAAAAATATCCCAAGCGTTAAGAGCAACTTGCATCGCTCTTGGATCAGCAAGCCCCACATCCTCGGTGGCTATAGCTAAGAGTCGTCTTGCCACATACAGGGGGTCTCCTCCTGATTCCAAGATACGAGCATACCAATACAGAGCTGCATCCGGAGCGCTACCGCGTACGGATTTGTGAAATGCGGATATCAGATCGTAAAAAGCATCACCGCCTTTGTCATAATTTAGCATTTTGCGTCCGGCCACTGCTCCCACCATGGTTTTGGTAATAAGTCGGAAACCGTCTTTTAAAGGCGCTGCTAAATCTGACAGCATCTCAAGCATATTCAAAAGATGGCGTCCGTCTCCGTCCGCAAGATCCACCAAAAGCTCTTCTACCCCCGTATCCAACTTGAGCTTTTCATGTGCCAGACCGCGCTCTGAGCATAAAGCCGCACGGATCAGTGCAAGCAACTCCTGTTTATCAAGTTTTTTTAAAACATATACACGTGCTCGTGACAAAAGAGCGGAATTGACGTTGAAGGAAGGATTTTCGGTAGTGGCCCCTATAAAAATAACCGTCCCGTTTTCAATATGCGGTAAAAAAGCATCCTGCTGGGCCTTGTTAAAGCGATGCACCTCATCAACAAACAGCAATGTGCGTACACCCTGACGCTTTCTTCCCTTAGCCCTTTCTACAGCCTCTCTTATTTCCTTGATCCCAGACGTTACCGCAGGGATCTGCTCTAAAATTGCATTGCAGGAATTGGCAAAAATAAGAGCCAAGGTAGTTTTTCCCACTCCCGGTGGCCCCCACAGGATCATGGAATAGCACTGACCGCGCTCAAGCATTTTTCGTAAAGGCCGATCGGGACCTAAAAGATGGGACTGTCCTATATACTCGCCCAGATTTGCCGGTCTCATTCTGTCGGCAAGCGGTCTCGACTGTTGCAATTCCTGCGTGGGCTTTGGAATATTATGTTCTGCTAGACTTTCGAAAAGTTCAGTTTGCTCCGCGCTCATCGTCTATCTCCGCATCATCAGGAATATCTACGTCAAACAATGCATCGTCGACCTCAAACTCTACGTCTGTAAAGGTATAAGTATTGACGCTCCCTTCTTTCATTTCCAAGCTGACGGAAGAAATTACATCGTCTTTAAAAAGCAGGATCATCGCAACAATATCGCGTGCTTTTTTAGGCGAAACCTTATAGCCTCCGGCCACTTTTTTTACGACGTAACGGCTCCACAATTGAATCGAATCATCCGTGAGCAATAAAAAAGGCGAGGAGTTGGCAGAAGACGCCGTAAAGAGGGAGAGCTGATTTACAAAAGGATCGTAATAACAGAGATCCTTGCCGCGCGTGAACAGTACGGTTTCATCAGGCAAAAGAGTATGCAACAAAAGACGATCCGGACGTTTAAGGGCCATTTTGCCGGAACTTTTAGCAATAGTACCGTCCTTATTTTTTACCTCAGCACTGAAATTTGCACTCATTGCCGAAACGGCGTGGAGCTTATGCCTTAAATCAGCGCTGTCATCAGCAAAAGCCGTCTCCAAAGTGACACTCAACATCGTGCCAACCGCAATAAGTTTTGCCAGCTCAGAAAAAAAATTTTTTAAATAATGTCCGCCTAAAAAAATAATGCCTTTCATAAAATCTTCTCCTCTATCTGCAAAACCTGAGCGCTTCTTATCCGAGACGTTTTTTACCCTACAAGTCTCCGTTTCTTTTCATCTGCGCCAGGATCTTCTTGGTACGAGGATACCCTATGCCGAATTCCACCTGCATTTGAGTAATACTGGGTGTACTGCCGTTATTTTGATTTTGATAATCGCGAACAAAGGCCACTATAGTTTCGTACAGAGGATCCAGTTTTTTTGCGCGATCCGTTCCGAAAGACGAAAGATCCGCATCCTCAGAATCATCCTGGGCATCAGTCACTCCCTGCAGATACTCAGGTTCGCCGCAATGTTCCTTCCACGCATTGACAATTGCCTTTACATCGTCTCCAGAGGCAAACGGACCGTGAGCCCGGAAGAGCTGATTATTATATAGGCCCATGAATTTAGCCAGCATGTCGCCATTGCCGAGCAAATTCTCAGCTCCCACCTCATCCAAAATGACACGCGAATCTAGGCCTGATTGAACGGTATATGCAATACGTGATGGCAAATTGGCTTTTAAGGTACCGGTGATCACCGAAGAGCGCGGAGATTGTGTAGCCACCATAAGATGCATGGAGGCCGCACGAGCCTTTTGAGCTATGCGCTGTACCAAGCGATCGGGAGAAGCATCCTTGTTTTTTCCGCGTCCCTCAAAGGCAGCCATAAGATCAGCAAATTCGTCTATCACAATGACAATGGCCGGCAAAGGCTTCAGTACGGATGGATGTCCGCCCATTTCAGGAGACCAAGCCGGATCAAATACTCTTTCGCCCTCATCGTTTTTGCGTTTTATATAAGCGTTGTATTCAGATACCGAACGGAACTTCAAATTGGCTATGAGCTCATATCGACGTTGCATCTCATCCACACACCATTGCAGGGCGGCCATGATTTTATCCATATCCGTAATTACGGGGCAGATAAGATGCGGCAGATCCTCATAACGAGAAAACTCCACGGTCTTGGGGTCGATCAGCATGAAACGTAATTGCGCAGGAGACAGCTGTAACAGCAAAGATAGCATCATGGAGTTGATACCTGCAGATTTTCCTGATCCGGTAGTTCCGGCAATAAGAAGGTGCGGTGCCGTGGCCAAATCGGCTATAACACTTTGTCCTACGGCATTGACTCCCAGACACAAGGGAAGCTGCTCACGATTTTCTTTGAAGGCAGCGGTTTCAACTACATCCCTTAGGGTGAAGAACTTACGCTTGGGATTTGGGATCTCAAGCCCCATGAAGGAGGTGCCGGGCACCACATCAATTACACGTACCGAGGTGGTAAGCGATCGGGAAATATCGGTCTGTAGCTGGCGAATGGAGGAGGTTCTGGTACCACGCCCCAACTTCAAATCATATCTTGTGATCACAGGACCTGCCTGGTAGGCAGCAACCTCAGCCTGTACGTTAAAATCCACGAAGGTTCTGTTGATGGCCGCAATCATAGATCGAATACTGTCCTCATCCACCATAGACTGATCGTTTGAGGATTGAAGCAATGAGACTGCGGGACGCCAAGGATCGTTAATATCACTTCTGCTTGGAACTGTTGCAACCGAACACACATAATCCTTAGTAGGAATTCTGCTCAAAGGTGCTACAGGAACGTCATCATAATCCTCGCTTTCATCGCTCTCTGACGAAACTTGCTTTTCTGCATAAACGCTATTCTTTGCTGAAGAAGTTGCCGACGCAACACTCTCAATAATCTTGGAGTCTTCTGAATTTTCTTCATCCTTATCGTATGGAGCGGAGCCGCTTTCCTCATACATATTTCCATACTTTGCATTTACATCCTGAGACTGTGATAGATTGTTTTCGTGTTGCAGATCATAAGATTTTAAATTTGCTTTAGTATCACAATCCGATGATGGCGTAGAAGCCTTAATGCAGTTCTCATCGTTAATGATGTTACGATCAGCCCTCTCCGCATGATCACCCAGACCGCGCGTGGCTTTGATATACGAATGCGAGAAGGATTGATCATGCTCGGATATTGGATCAGCTGGGCAACGCAAGCCCCCATAGCTACGATCATCATATTGTTCACTTCCGCCGTTTTCCTCAGTAAACGTGAAGGTAGCATTTTCATCTGACGGATCCTGCGGCATAAAAACGTCTGCAGACGATGGTAGGCTGGCAGAACTCTTCAGCTCATTAAAATTCCCCGCAGGGCTTTCCTCGGGACGCTCATAACTTTCTATGCTTTGCCCAAACTGCATTTTTGTAACATTCTGACCGCGCGTAATCACGGTGCTTACCTCACCGCGATTTGCAGGATTCCCGACAACTTCATTGTTTGCTCCGGGAGCTCCTGCTTTATAGACAGGTCCCTTGTAATTATCAGACTGTCTTCTCGCGTTATATGCAGAGCTTTGATCTCGAACAACGGTATCGTTATCAAATGCGCTTTTGGTAATAATAGTACTGCAAACATCTTTGTCGTTCTCTCGACTTTGCGAAGCATCCTCATAACGCCCATCATATACGTCAGATAAAGCATCCGCGTTTGCATATGCTACTCCGCTTATAATGGTGGACGGCACGCATTCATCCTGCATTGACGCATCAACGCCATTCTTTGCATTGGTTCTTTCATAAAGATCATTAAATCCGTCTTTCTTTTGATCTGCTGCAACATTATCGTTATATATCAACGTACGGCGACTTGCTCTTTCCTTATAGTCCGCTGGTTGATTCTGCATACCGTGATTGTTGCCATAGGAAAATTCCTTCTCGTCTGTTCTTTCATGTGTATTTTCACGACGATTTAAAGCGTAGACCTCATCGATTTTTTCAAAGGACGATGAATTTGATGAAGAGCTCTTAGCTTCGTAATTGCGACTGAGGTTGCCTTCAACTCCAAAGCTCGGTTCCACTCGTTGCGTACGATGATCGGACGTTGTTCCTGTAGGGCGCTCGGTTCCTATATGTACACGTGACAATACGTCGCGACCGCCGCGAAAAAAACGCGGAGCTTCTTCTTTTTGTTCTTGTTCTGATTTCGCATAGTCTGTTTGTTTCACATCCATTGCAGAGGTATCTTTAGCAGAAATACTGAACATAGTGCGATGCACTTTCTGATCTTGTTCGGATCTTGATTCCTCTTTTGCTGTGGAATTCACATCTTCCCTTGAAGCAAAAGGCATTAAACTCATAATGAACGCGCCTAAGGCATCACAAAACCACAGCGGCGAATGGACGGCACAAAGCATTATGCCCGCATAAGTCAAAACTACGGGAACAAAGGGGGCAACATAACGGGGCAAATGTGCGAAGGAAGCCATATTTAAATAATCGCCCAGTATTCCTCCCGCACCCAAGGAATCTCCCGATATAATTCCCGAAAAAAGCATACAGACGCCGAGCAATAAAGTATTTATTCCCAAAAGTCTAAGTCCGAGCTTAAACATATCCGGTTGTCTTAATCCGCCCTTTATCAACAAAATTACAATATAAACAGACAACCATGGAAATAAATAAGTTACCGATCCGAAATAATCGAAAAAATAGCTCATGAATGAGCTTCTGGCGGCCTCCCCTCCTTCCAGCAATTGTCCTGAAACTGCGCTTTGCTCTCCGGACCTATAGGAAAACAGATAAAAATCGCCCGCCAAACTCAAGATTACAGCGATGACTGTCAGCGACACAGCTAGTTTTTTGGAAACAAAACGCTCATCCACGCGTCTTGGCTGTGGATTAGTCAACATATATATATTCCTCCGCCGGCTGTCCCTTGCCTTCTTTTTGCCATCTTTGATAATGCTTATTACTTATTAAAATACATGCCTCATAAAGCTATCTGCAATTTGATATAGCGATCAAGAAAAAGTACCAGTACATATTCACTTTTTTACTTTGACGCTTTTGCAAAAGATATTTATGTTCATGCTTTTTATATGCCGTTTGACATTTGCTCAAAACGCTTCAGTGCTTACACATGCAAGTCAAAATTAAAAGTTTCAGCTTAACGTTTTGATAAAATACAATTAAAAAATGTTAGCACTATTCCTTGTTCGTCGCAATTTGACAATTATTATTAAAAATATTTGCATACAAGCTTAACACTTTGGATTATAACGAGAAATTATAATGATTAACATTGTACTATATAGGCCGGAAATGCCCTCCAATGCGGGAAACGTGATAAGGCTTTCAGTAAATTGTGGAGCTCGCCTTCACTTTATAGGTCCTTTAGGATTTTTTATGGACAATCAACGACTTTTAAGAGCCGGACTTGATTATCATGAGCTTGCCAATCTTACTGTGCATACTAACTTTCAAAGTTTTCTTCAAAAGGAAACGCCTCGTCGACTAATAGCATCCACGTCTAAGGCTACAAAATCTCCATATGATTTCCAGTTTGAGGATCAGGACTACGTGATCTTCGGACGGGAAAAGGAGGGACTTGCTGAGGAAGTTTATGCCGCGGTTCCAAACGAAATGCGCCTTCGTATTCCGATGATGCCACAAAGCAGGTGCTTGAATCTTTCAAATTCAGTAGCTGTGGTTGCTTACGAGGCATGGAGACAATTACGCTTTAGTGGGGCTGCATTGTAAAATGCATCACTAAAAAATTTTGTCTCCCCTGTAATTTGATGAAAAAAACCGCATGTGTATAATAGAACTCAGTTTTTTAATTTAAAGAGTGTGTCTCTAAAGTGCTGGATTTTCTAGTTAATTTCTTTACTGATTACGGTTATCTTGCTGTTTTCTCTTGCTTGCTCCTATGCGGTCTAGGTGTTCCCGTCCCTGAAGACATTACTCTGGTCGCAGGCGGCGTTATCTCGGGACTATACCCTGAAGTCAATCAACACATAATGTTTGTGGTGGGAATTTTAGGAGTACTGGTCGGCGACAGTACCATGTTTTTAGGCGGTCGTATTTTTGGTTATAGGATCCAGCGCCTAAAAATGTTCCGCAAGATCTTGTCACCTCACAGATTTTCCCAAATTCAACAAAAATTCAAGCAGTACGGTTTAGGAGTTCTTTTTGTTGCTCGTTTTCTGCCTGGTTTACGCTCTCCGATATTTTTAGCCGCAGGAATGAGCCGCCGCATTCCTTACCATGTATTTATATTGATGGACGGCTTTGCTGCCTTAATTTCTGTTCCGGTATGGGTGTATATAGGATATTTCTTTGCAGACAGCCGTGATCTCCTCATGAGCTACGTACATGACGTACAATCAGTGATCTACCTATGCTTGGGCATCGTGATCATTATCTGTCTGGCCATATGGCTTAAAAAGAAGATCAAAGCCAAAATTGCAGCCAAGATAAGCAAAAAAAATTGAATATATACCAAGGGCGGCGATCTTGTTCATCTTAGCCTGTGAATGTACTTTCGCCCGGTGAAGCCAAGTATATTTTTCACCTAGAGCTACACTTAAGTTCTACATTCTCAGCGTCTTACATTGTCTTCGCCGACTTATATTTCATTGCAATCTTCGTTATTTTCCAGGTAAGTCAGGTTGCTATAAGCTCTTATCATTCTCGTGCCCTTCTCAATTATTTGGGCAATATCTAGGACACTGTTATGATGAGTGCCGTATTTAGCATCAACCGCATTCATTGTGGACCTACAGAGATCCTGTTGATATTTTATAAAAGGCAACAAGCTAATTAACCAGAATCATTGCACCAAAATGCAACTATCTGTTTTATTATTATCTTTTTTTGTGCAATTTATCTAAAATTTTCAAACAAGGTTTTATTACCTGATATTTTTTTTCTATTACACGAGCTTTCAACATGGAACAGCTGACTCAAATCGTATCCAATATCAACTCGATACTATGGGGACCGTGGTGCCTCATTCCTATTTTGGTAGGAACAGGTATATTCTTCACCTTCAGATTACATTTCGTGCAAATACGACAGTTCGGTCGTGCCATGAAACACGTTTTCGGCAATATTTCCTTCAACGGAGAAAAAGCCGGAAAACACGGAATGACCTCCTTCCAATCCTTGGCTACCGCAATTGCTGCACAGGTAGGAACAGGAAACCTAGCAGGTGTAGCTACTGCCATGGCTATGGGCGGTCCCGGAGCTATTTTCTGGATGTGGCTTGCTGCTTTCTTCGGAATGGCAACCATTTTTTCCGAAGCCATTTTGGCACAACTATACAGAACGCGCGATAACGAGGGACACATTACAGGCGGTCCGGCCTACTACATCAGCAACGGTCTGGGATCAAAACCTCTGGCAGCCATCTTCTCTGTAATGCTCATCATCGCGTTAGGCTTTATCGGAAACATGGTACAGGCAAATTCCATTGCTACCGCATTTGAGTCGGCTTTTGAAGTTCCAACCCCTGTTACCGGACTCATTCTGATCCTGCTTGCCGGATTTATTTTCATCGGTGGCATCAAACGCATCGCTGCTTTTGCCGAAAAAATGGTTCCCTTAATGGCTCTTATCTATGTTATGGGTGCCCTTTTTATCATGCTAATGTTTTGGGAAAATATTATTCCCACTTTTGAAGCCATATTTGTCGGTGCCTTCAATCCATCAGCCGCAACCGGCGGCGTGATCGGCGCCTCTGTCAAGGAAGCAATTCGTTACGGTGTTGCCCGCGGACTCTTTTCCAACGAGGCTGGTATGGGTTCCACCCCTCATGCGCATGCGATCGCACGCGTGAATCACCCCGCCGAGCAAGGACTTGCTGCCGTAGTGGGACTTTTCATAGATACCTTCGTAGTTTTGACTGCCACTGCCTTGGTAATCATGGTAACCCAAAGCTTAAACGGAGTTGATACCGGTATCGTACTTACTCAAAATGCTTTCACCAAGGGCATGGGTGTAGCCGGATCTGGCTTTGTAGCTGTGTGTCTGTTTTTTGCTGCATTTACCACTATCATTGGATGGTATTTTTTTGCCGCCCAAAACGTCAAATATCTTGTTGGTTATCGTTTCATAAACATTTTCTCCGTGATAGTACTGGTATTTCTCATGACAGGTTCCTTACTTAAAGTGGAATTAGTTTGGGAATTGGCGGATATGTTTAATGGTCTGATGGTGATCCCTAACATTATTGCTGTGATCGGCCTTTATAAACTGGTTGTAAAAGCCTGTTCAGATTATGAAGATCACTATCTAAAGGGGGAAAAGGCTCATTTCGGACCATCCGAGAAATTGACGGGCAAACTCGCACGAATTGCCGTAAGAAGACGCCGCAGAAGAGCCTTATCGCAATCATCAGGCAATGAGGATGCCGTAAGTGACGTTTTAAAAGACGGAAATGATGAATAGCTTTGAATTTTAGCAAAAGCTCCCTTGTGGGAGCTTTTTTTAACCTTACCTAGCAAGAATCGCCTCTATAGACGGAGGGATTGCTTCACAATAGTGACTGATTGTCAGTGCTCACTTAAAATGACAGCCAGAGCTAAATCACATGGATTAATTTTTTTTCCTTTGAGTATATTTCTTGCGCAAATAGTTGCGCAGTCTCAAACGCGTCATAAAAATATTAAGCATGGTGAGTCCCAGAGCTATTAAAGACACTACTAAAACAGCAGCACTGATCCCCCGTGTTTCAGGATCAGTGTAGGTGTCATATGCAATGTAAAGACCGAACAAAGAAAATCCAGTCACCATTGACAGGTAAAAAACCTTGGTTTTTATATTTTTTTGCAGGGAACTAGATTTTTTCTTGGTATTTTGAGTTGCCATTTATCAATCCCGTTGCTTAAATTTCCATTCCGTTCCGTCCTTGCACTCCAACACATACGTATGGAATTTGAGCAGTGTAGAACGATGCCCTACCGATATAATTATGCTTTCGGGCAAATTTTCTTTTAATAAAACGTACGCCGTGTTTTCTATCAGCTCATCCATAGCTGAGCTGGCCTCATCAAGGAACAAAAGGACTGGTCTCATCAACAATGCACGGATCACAGCTATACGTTGTTGCTCCCCCAATGAGAGGCTTTGTGCCCAATTGTCCTCGATATCTAAAGAAGGTATAAGGTGTGAAAGTCCTAATTCCTGCATGAACTTTTCTGCCCTGCCGTCATGTTCCGGCTTTGAAGGATAATATGCAGCTTCTCGTAAGGTTCCTAACGGCAGATAAGGTCTTTGGCTTAAGAACAACGAAACCCCGTTGCTGGGATATCTTACACGACCGTCGGCATAAGGCCAAATTCCGGCCACACTCTTTAAAAGAGTGGATTTACCGCATCCGGACCGTCCGCGAATAAGTACGGATTGACCTTTCTGCATGCTCATAGAAAGCTTGTTACATAAAAGAACTCCCGTAGGCGAGCGTACACTCAGATCACAAATTTCAAACTCATCTCCTTTTTTCTCCGGCGTCAAGCATTCTACCTGATCTGCCGTATTCATGCTGTCAAAATACAGGGCCAGTCGGTCTATGTCAGCCTTGAAGGAAGCCCAAGCAGAAAAGTTACTGATCACAGTAGATAATGAATCCTGAACACGACCGAAAGCAGAGCTGATCTGCATGATGCTACCCATGGTAATGATCTTGGCAAAATACATGGGTGCCGCCACTAAAATTGGAAATATGACAGCCAACTGCGCATAGGATAATGTAAAAAAGCCTAGCCGCTTCTCACAGGAAATAAGCCTTATATAGTTTTTTACCACTCCCAAAAAACGGGATGACAAAATACGGCGTTCTTCTTTCTCTCCCCTATAAAGAGCAACGGACTCTGCATTTTCACGAATGCGTATGAGGGAAAAACGAAAATCAGCTTCATAACGTTGTTGACGAAAATTCAAACGTACCAGCGGCTTACCAAAAAAGAAAGTCAGTGCCGTACCAGCCACGGCATAGATCACTGCAAGATACAATAAATACCCGTCAGGTAAGGTCAGAGTCTCGTCATTAAACAAAGTCAGGGTAACGGAGTGTGAAAGATCCCACAGCACGACGCCGAAGGTCCCGAGCATCGCCAAATCTGAGGCTGTACCCAAAAGCAATGAAATCGAATAGGTAACGAACGCATTCAAATCCTCGGAAATTCTCTGATCTGGGTTTTCGGTATTGCGGTCGGCAAGCTGCATTCGATAATAAGCATTATTTTCAAGCCATTCATGCATCACTCTATCCGTAAGCCATTTACGCCATCGGATGGCCAGACACGAACGTAAATATGAATTATAGACGCTCACAACTACATGGATTGACGCCAACGCTACAAATACCCACAAATAATGTTTAAAGCCCGGTATATCGTAATTTTGGATGGTATCCCAAAAGGATTTATACCAAGAGTTGATAGCTGTAGCCAAAAACACCGCCCCCGATGTTAATGCGATGATCAACACCAAAAGCCCCCACGCCACAAATGAATCCCTAGATTTCCAATAAGGGACGGCAATGCGAAAAAAGGCTCTTATCGACAGCTTCAATGGTAAAGAATCGCTTTTATGCAGTTTCTCTTCGAGATTTTTATCTGCTTTGATTTCGCGATCATTCAATATGGCTGTTTTAAACATTTTCATTCCCGATCCTGCAGTTGCAAAAGATGCTCCAAAACCACGGCTATTCCGTCATCATCATTTGAGGTCGTAACATGATCGGCTATTTTTCTTAGCGCAGCCGTAGCATTACCCATGGCAACACCCAATCCTGCCTTTTCAAGCATCAGCATGTCGTTCTCCGCATCTCCAAATGCACATATTTGCGGAATATTAAGCAAAGCCGCCTTACAAAGCCACATAAGTGCAGTTCCTTTTGAACAATGGGAAGGAATGAATTCAAGAAAATTTTCGTCGGTACGCATTATTTCAAAGCGATCCTTCAAATAGGTGCTAAGCGATGCTCGAAAACAATCCAAATCTTGCCCGTTACCAACAGTGATCAATTTGTAATAGCGCTCACTCTCAGGAGCTTTTTTAAAATCGAAGCCGTCATGCAAGCCGACTCCCGCATGAAAAAATTCACGCATGGAATAAATATTGCTGTTTTCAACGCATAATCCCGAATATTTCGAATATGCATGAGTATGCAACGAAAAATGTGTCGCCAAATCTGCCAAGATTGCAGCTTCGTCCTTAGATGCCGTTTGCTCGTAAAGAGTTTTAAAACCCTGATCAGGAGAACCTGATTTTTTAAAATCAAACACGTTCACAAGAGCCGATCCGTTAAAGCAGATGGCTAGACTGCGTTCATTCAGAACGCCCATATATTCCATATAGCGCAAAGCCGAAAGAGGATGACGTCCGGTCGCCACCGCCGTATACCAGCCTTTTGCCACTATAGCCTTTATCGCTGACAACGTCCGATCGGATACGGTTTTATCTGAACGTAAAAGTGTCCCGTCAAGATCAAAAACGGCTGCCCTTATATTACGTCCCTTGCTTACAAGAAAATCCATATTACTTCCAATCGAATAGAGAGTATGGTAAGCCACTCCTTCTTACGTCGCCGTACGTGCGGATCAGCATGCCATGCAAACATAAAAAGGCTCCATACGGAGCCTTAAATATATCAATCATCAAAGCCTTCGGCACATTATGCCGAATTTCGGCGCACTTTTTTACACGCCGGCCTTTTTTAGGGCAGCATCGACGATTTCCTGAGCTTCTTTCTCAATAAGCTTTAGGTGCTCTTCGCTCTTGAAGCTTTCCATGTAGATTTTATACACGTTTTCAGTTCCTGAAGGACGGGCTGCAAACCAACCGTTACGAGTTACAACCTTTAGACCTCCAATAGCCGCACCGTTGCCTGGAGCACAAGTAAGCTTATGCTCAATGCTCTCTCCTGCTAATGTTGAAGCCTCCACTGCGGAGGGATCAAGTTTCTTCAGAGCAGACTTGGCTGCGGGACTTGCAGGGGCATCCACACGATTATAAAAAGGAGTTCCGTATTTTTCTGTCAGGGCAGCGTAACGCTCGGACGGATCTTTACCTGTTACGGCTAATATTTCTGCAGAAAGTAGGGATGCGATAATACCGTCCTTATCAGTAGTCCAAACCGAACCGTCCTTTCTTAGGAATGATGCTCCGGCACTTTCCTCACAGCCCCAAGCCAGTTGCTTGGAGAAAAGTCCCGGCACAAACCACTTAAATCCTACCGGAACCTCGTAAGCCTTGCGTCCCAAACCTTCAGCCACACGATTCATCATGCTAGAAGAAACAACGGTCTTTCCGACCATGGCACCAGAAGGCCAATCCTTACGATGGGTATAAATGTAATCGATGGCTGCGGAAAGGTAGTGATTCGGATTCATAAGACCGCTGTGACATACTATACCGTGACGATCATAATCAGGATCATTGCCCCAGGCTATATCGAAATCATCCTTTAATTTGATGAGTCCGGCCATGGCATAAGGACTTGAGCAGTCCATACGGATCTTGCCGTCGCGATCTATGCACATAAATGAAAAGGTAGGATCGACCGCATAATTTACTACCTTTAGATTTAATTTATATCTATCGGCAATACGATCCCAATAATAAAGCCCAGATCCGCCAAGCGGATCAACTCCCATACGAATGCCGGATGCGCTGATAGCATCCATGTCGATGATATCCCCTAAGGCATCCACATATTGCGTGAGCATATCATGCTCCTTGACATTCGGAAGCTTACAGGCTTTTTCATAGCTTATGCGTTTGACGTCCTTTAACCCGTTACGCAATATTTCATTGGCTCTGTCCTGTACCCATGAGGTAATTTCAGTACCTGCTGGACCTCCGTCCGTCGGATTGTATTTAAATCCGCCGTTTGAGGGGGGATTGTGGGATGGGGTGATCACAATACCGTCAGCTAAGCCCTCGCTGCGTCCCTTGTTATAATTCAAGATGGCAAAGGAAACAGATGGTGTCGGAGTATAGCCGTGATCTTTTTCAACGCGTACCTCTACTCCGTTGGCACCTAAAACCTCAACTGCTGTAGCCAAAGCTGCCTCTGACAGAGCATGTGTATCCATACCTATAAACAAAGGTCCGGAAATGTTTTCTTTGCGACGATATTCGGCAATGGCCTGAGATACGGCCAAAATGTGATCCTCATTGAAAGATCCGTTCAATGAAGTACCGCGATGCCCCGAGGTACCGAAAGCCACCAAATTCTCGGGATTTTCAAGATCTGGATGGTTTAAATAATAGGCGGCCATAAGGCGCGGTATATTGATGAGATCCTCTAAGCCTGCTTTCTGACCTGCTCGTTCATGAATTGCCATAAGTACCTCTGAATTCATTATCTAAAAAAGTGCTTACATTTTACCCAATTACTTCCATGCAGGTATTTGACTTGGATTACGTAAATAAAAAAAAGCGCTGCTCATGCAGCGCCCTTAATGAAGCAATTGCCGTTATTACTGATTCACAGCCTTCTTGAGTTCGGCTCCAGCGCTGAAGGACGGGGTCTTGGTGGCTGGGATCTTGATCACGTCGCCGGTCTGAGGATTACGGCCTTCACGGGAAGCACGCTCGGTTACCTTGAAGGTTCCGAAACCTACCAACTGAACGCGATCACCCGATGCCAAAGCCTCGCTTATGGAATCGGTAATGGCCTGAAGAACCAAACGGGAAGTAGCCAAGGGGAGATTGGAACGCTTTGCGATCTGGTTTACAAGTTCGGACTTGTTCATCTTTTTTCCTTTGCAAACGGCGCCTTTTGCGCCTTACCTATTATAAGGCTCAGAATTTTTCTGCAGCCTGTAAAAAAACCTTTCGTTGTCGGACCACCCCGAAACGACGGGCAATAGTATAGCCGTATTTTTTTAAATTTCTAGCATTTAAATGGGATTTAGCTTGTTTTACGCCTTGTTCACCAAACGTCTTTTTAAACTTATAAATGTGAATGCACAAATTGTGTTCACTACTTGAAATAATCTATTAAATCCCCATTAAATACGCAATTTTGACGCATTTTGGGAAAGGCTTGTTACAATATGCGCACCCCCAAAAGGGCAGAGATCCAAATTTATTACGGAGAAATTATCAGTCATGGAAGAACTGCTTCGTCCCGTCAGAAGAGCGCTTATCAGCGTTTCTGATAAAACCGGCATCGTGGAATTCGCATCTGAGCTTGCAAAACGCAATGTGGAAATACTTTCCACCGGCGGTACCTGCAAACTGCTCGAGCAAAACGGCATCAAAGTGACCGAGGTCTCCGATTACACCGGTTTCCCTGAAATGATGGACGGCAGAGTCAAGACCTTGCACCCCAAGGTTCACGGCGGTATTCTCGGCCGTCGCGGAATTGACGAACAGATCATGGACGAACACGGCATATTACCAATAGATTTGGTGGTAGTTAACCTATATCCCTTCGTTAAAACCGTAGCCGATCCGAATTGCTCATTGGAAAAAGCTATTGAGAACATCGATATAGGCGGTCCCACTATGGTACGAGCCGCCGCCAAAAACAATCGTGACGTAACCATCGTAGTACGTGCAAATGATTATGCGCGCATACTTAAGGAAATGGACGAGCACAACGGCGCCACCACCTGGGCCACTCGCTTTGATTTGGCCGTTGCCGCTTATGAGCATACCGCTGCCTACGATTCGGCTATAGCCAATTATTTCGGCACCAAGGTCCCCGATTACGGCATTTCAGACGGCTCCCAGAGCGTGTTGCCTCGTACCTTAAATCTCAATTTCGTCAAATTACAGAACATGCGTTACGGCGAAAACCCCCATCAGCAGGCTTCATTCTATGCTGACATCGATGCTCATGACAGCGGAATTACTACTGCAAAACAGTTGCAAGGCAAAGAGCTTTCCTATAACAATATTGCCGACACAGATGCCGCCATCGAGTGCGTACGTCAATTCGACGAACCTGCATGTGTAATTGTCAAGCATGCCAACCCCTGCGGCGTTGCCTTGGCAGATAACCTTACCGATGCCTACGATGCTGCTTTCAATTGCGATAGCGAGTCGGCATTTGGGGGGATCATTGCCTTCAATAAAAAACTCGACGGCAAGACTGCCGAAACCATCGTTTCACGTCAGTTCTGCGAGGTAATTGTTGCTCCCGAGATCTCCGCCGAGGCTCGTGAGGCTGTAGCCAAGAAGAAGAACATTCGTCTTTTGGAAACCGGTGCTTTGGGACCTGCTATGCCCCGCATTGACTGCAAAAAGGTCAACGGAGGAATATTGGTACAGGAAGCAGATCTTAAGATTGTAGATAAAGACGAGCTTAAGGTCGTAACTAAGCGCGCCCCCTCGGCCGAGGAAATGGACGAGCTACTCTTTGCGTGGAAGGTTTGCAAATTTACCAAATCTAACGCCATCGTATATACCAAGAACAAACGTACATTAGGCGTTGGTTGCGGTCAAACTTCACGCGTGTTTTCTGCCCGAATTGCCTGTCTTCGTGCCGATGATGCTGGTCTTTCTCTTGAAGGAGCCTCACTTGCATCCGATGCATTCTTCCCGTTCCGCGACGGTGTCGATGCTGCAGCCGCTTCAGGCATCAAAAGCATAATTCAACCAGGCGGATCCATACGCGATCAAGAGGTAATTGATGCCGCTGACGAGCACGGGATCGCCATGGTGTTTACCGGCATGCGTCATTTCCGTCACTGATCTTAGGAGAACTTTTTATGAAGATCCTCGTTATCGGCAACGGCGGTCGCGAACATGCTTTAGCGTGGAAAGCGGCCCAATCCCCATTGGCCGAAAAAGTATTCGTAGCTCCCGGCAACCCTGGGACCTACCGCGAACCTAAAATGCAAAACGTCGATATTAAGGTAAACGATCTTTCCGGCCTACGCGACTTCGCACTTAATGAAAAAATTGACCTTACCATCGTGGGTCCGGAGGCTCCGCTGGTCGAGGGTATCACCGATGTTTTTGAAGAGGCTGGCCTAAAGGTTTTTGGTCCGTCTAAGGCAGGTGCCCAGCTTGAAGGCTCAAAATCATTTACCAAAGATTTTTTAAAGCGTCATCACATTCCTACGGCTGCGTATGAAGTATTTACTGAAACTCAAAAGGCCTGTGAATACATTAAAAAACGCGGTGCCCCTATAGTTATCAAAGCCGACGGCTTGGCCGCCGGAAAAGGCGTGATTGTGGCAATGACCGAGGAAGACGCCTTAAACGCAGTACATGACATGCTCGACAATCACGAATTCGGTGATGCCTCCGCACGAGTTGTGATCGAGGATTTTATGGAGGGAGAAGAAGCATCCTTCATTGTTATGTCCGATACTGTAAATGCTCTGCCCATGGCAACATCTCAGGATCATAAACGCGTAGGCAACAATGACAGCGGTCCAAATACCGGCGGTATGGGAGCTTATTCCCCCGCCCCTGTGGTAACAGCCGATGTTTATGCCAAGGTAATGAACGAAATCATCAACCCTACGTTGCAGGGTATGGCAAAGGACGGCATTCCTTACCGCGGTTTCTTGTATGCCGGTCTTATGATCGATAAACACGGACAGCCGCGCGTAGTCGAATTTAATTGTCGCTTCGGTGATCCCGAAACACAGCCCATAATGATGCGTATGAAATCAGATCTGGTGGAGCTTTGTCTCAAGGCCTGCGAGGACGGAGGTCTTAAGAATTGTAAAGCCGAATATGACAAGCGCCCAGCCGTGGGAGTGGTACTTGCCGCTGCGGGTTATCCCGCATCTCCGCGCAAGGGTGATGTCATCTCGGGACTTGATACTACTCACGGAGAAGACGTCAAGATCTTTGAGGCCGGCACGAAGTTTAAGGACGGGAACATAGTTACCTCTGGCGGTCGTGTATTATGTGCCACTGCCTTGGGTCAGGATATACAGGACGCTCGCAATAAAGCATACGAGCTTATAAAGAGCGTCAACTTTGACGGCATGTTCTATCGAAACGACATAGCCTGGCGTGCTATAAACCGCAAATAAATCTTTACTCCGCCTAAAGTAAAAAGCTTTTTACAGGCTGTTTACATATATTTAGGCGGAGCTTACAGGACTTCACCTGAAAATCTGCTTTCTTTAATTATTTTTTAGATCCCCGATCTCGTTGTCGGGGATAAGTTTTATCTGCAAAATGCTAGACGAAATAATTCGACAGTCTTTACTTTTTATCGGTACCTTTGCCGCCAACCTCTTTGCTTCAGTTTCCGGAGGCGGTGCCGGTTTCGTACAGTTTCCTTTGCTTATCCTGTTGGGCTTACCTTTCGCATCAGCCTTGGGATCGCATAAGGTTGCAGTGGTATTTTTGGGAATAGGAGCACTGACAAAACAGCGCCGTATGCACGGGCAATTTATTTTTGACCGTCAGGTGGCCCTTATCATGACGGTTTTATGTATTCCTGCCGTAATTTCCGGATCGCTCATCATAGTCAAAGTTCCCACGCAACAAGCCGAGATCATCTTGGGCGGCATCACCGTTGCAGCTGGGATCTATTCGCTTTTGAAAAAAGGCTTCGGCTCAAAATGCATTGAAACCCGATCGCTTATGCGAACATTGCTCGGAACCCTGTGCATGATCACGGTAGGAATGTTTTCCGGATCCTTATCCTCCGGAGCCGGACTTTTTGCCACTCTTACCTTGGTGGGAATTTTCGGACTCGATCTCAAAAGCGCAATTTTGCACACCATGGTCTTTGTAGCCACAATTTGGAATGCTGTGGGAGCCGTGACCATAGGAATGGTTGCCCCCATTCATTGGCAATGGATCCCGACCATGATCATCGCAACGCTAATGGGCTCCTACATCGGGACCTCTCTTTTAATTAAAATGCCGGTCAGGGGAGTTAAAGTAATATTCTCGCTGGTAGCCATACTAAGCGGCTTTACCCTTATTTATACCGCCTTGAGATAAGACTTGGACACATCTTGCTGTACTTTCATGATGAGACGCAGGATCGCCCTCACTCTAGGGGAATGCCTATATTGCTCACTCCTTCCTTCAAGGACGCTTCCAATACCTGTCTTATGAGTGACAATTGTAACCGCCCCTCATCATGCTTTCCTTTAGAAGCAATAATGGATGCTATGCTACGTTGCACCTCATACTCTTCCATCAAAAGAGAACTGTCTTCCGGATCCTCCTGCATACCATCAGTCTCCAAACGTTTATAAACTCCGGTAATACTCATCATTGACGCATCCTCGGCAGCATCCTCGTTGGCCCCTGATGCCGCTTCATAAGCAAGCTCCACGGTGCTGACGGCATCATAAGCAAAAAGACCGCCGAAACTTTTATCCTTCAAGGTCTCATTCACCAGAAAGCTTATATCCTCAAGGCGTGCTGATACTCCTTTTTGGGAACCATCACCCTGTAAAAAAGAAGACATATAATCAAGACATCTTTTAAATATGGGACCCAAATTACCGCGGGAATCATCAAGCTCGGACCACAATTTAAAGTTCGGCCACTGACGCTTGGCAATTGCTAGAGCAAACAAAGCTTTTTCTTTGTCTGAAAAACAGGTAATGTCGTTTTTGACAGGTGTTTCAGGCTTGTTTCTCAGAGAATAAGGAATGTTTTCATTCATAGTAAGCAACTTTTATTTTTATCTCATAAAACGCACAAGTAGATTTCCAAATAAATAACAGCTCATTGAATGTAAGCTACATCATATATGGGATGATCCTGCGCCGACACAAAACAATTGATGGCTTTACTCCATCTCATACTTGCTTCAAGATCTTTTCATGTCATAATAAAACATAAGCAACTATTATTATCTATAAAACGACGTATCTACCTAAGAATTCTCTAGGTTTTTACAAGTCGTGTTTGTTTCAGCAAATGCCATGTTGCATTTTGAAACAAACAGTGGATCTGGCACGCCTCTTTACAACGCTAGAAAATACATATTTTTTCGCGCCAGTAGCTGTAACGTTAAATAATTAAAGCTCGCTTTTATATTATTTACGCATTAACCAACAGGCGGCAATCCGTTTATTACTTTTTGATTTTTAAGCTGTCTTTTTTTGGAGCGTAAAAGGCAGCCGTGTGGATCGTAGCCGACACCGGCTTTTGAGCTCATGAAGACATCTGAAGACTTTATATCCTGTGACGTAAGCTACAACGAAAGATGGCATCAGCCCATACCTCGTAAAAATCTTGCCGCCTGTGTAATTACCTTGGCTGCCTCTGCCGTTCTCGCCGTATTCACTCCTACAACGACCAGTACTTCTTCGCTAACAGCATCGACATTTAATGAAGATGAAGATAGAGCTACGGAAACAGCGCAAGACTTTAAAGGAAGCTCGCTACAAAAGGATTATTCAGGACTTAATGGAATTCTTCCCGAAACAGCCCCTCTTGCCGATTATTTTGCCAAAAAAAGAACTGATCAAGTGTCCGTTCCCTTTACTCAAGGAGATGCTACCGATAACTACGACGATACTCTTCCTGACAGCGCCATCATTGACAGTGACGAGGTTTTGGACAATCAGGTCAAGAGCCTTGCTGCCAAGAATGAGGGAAATAAAAACGTCGACGAGCTCAAGTGGTTTGAGGAGGACGTACAAAAGGGAGATACCATTTCCTCAATTTTTGCCGATCTGAACATTCCTGCTTCCGTTACTATGTCTATTTTGGATAATAAAAAGGTTGCATCTGAAGTCAACAGTCTGCGCCTTGGCGAACATATTTCGTTCTTACTTGATGACAAAAGTCGTCTCATGGCTTTTGTAAAGCCTTTAGGAAAGGATAAGCAACTGCGTTTTTATCGCGACAATCCCGAGAATAATTCTTTTTCATATGTTATTGAAAAAGCCGGCTCTCATTTAAACGACACTGCCGTCATCCTTTCAGAGCCAATCTCAACGTCAGCAGTGGTAGCCTCCGAGAACAAAGAAAAAGCAGATGACCAAAAAGCTACTGTAAATAACGTCATTGCCGACAACAATAATAAGGCCGATACTAAGCTCTCTGCCCGAGAAAGTCGCGGACGTCTTGTATTGGTAAATATAGAACGCGGAGAAAGCTTCTCCACTGCAGCCAACAAAGCAGGGATAAGCTATACGGAAATAAATCAAATACTGCAGATGTTTAAGGGGCGCATACAGTTTTCCAAAAACATACGTCCGGGCGATTCCATGCGAGTACTTTTTACTGACTCCAAGGGCAAGGGGAAGATCAGTGCTGTAGAGTTTTCTCTGCGAGGCCGCAAGGTATCATCCTTTTTAAATAAAAAGGACGGCAAATATTACGACGAAAGCGGCGTGAGATCCTCGTCTGCTTCATCATTCAGAAGATTCCCCTTCAACATTACCGCTAGAGTAACCTCTCCCTTCAACCCCTCGCGTCGTCATCCTGTCACAGGAGCTGTACGACCGCATAACGGTACTGATTTCGGTATGCCGGTGGGCACCCCTATCATTGCCCCTTCCGACGGTGTGGTCACAACGGCCTCTTTTACCCGTTCAACTGGTTACTATGTGGTTATACGCCATCGCGGGGCTTATTCCACGGTATATATGCACCTTTCTAAGATTAACGTAAAGGTAGGCCAAAATGTTAAGAGCGGTAGCATAATTGCACGATCCGGAAATACAGGACTTAGCACCGGACCGCACCTGCATTATGAATTGCGCATCAATGGCCGTCCAGTCAACGCAATGAGAGTTAAATTGCAGGGCATGCAGGATCCGGGAATAGCTTCAGAACGTAAACGTTTTGCTGCGAATGTAAAAAATTACAAACGCGATCTATACAATTCGACTCTAATTGCCAAACGTTAACTTTTTTCTAAAGAAAAACGCCGTATGCGTCGCAAAACCTGCGTTTATAACCTCATACGATACTTACGCATGGTATTTTGTAATCATCGGTAAAAAATTGTTAGCCCCAAATGAGTCATAGCAAGCTTTTTGAGATTTTTACCTGCTTGCTAATGCACAAAAGTGCTTAAAAACCGAACGATCCTGATCACGGGATCGCCAATTGTAGCTTGCTCTTTGTGCTATGAATACTTGCTCCTTTTTATATGGATAGTATTTTAAACGGATCGGGAGATCTCCATGGACGATGTACAGCTGTGCGGCTTTAACGCAGTAATGCAAAAGGTTGATCCCTCGTACGAGTGGATCAATGAAATGATTTCGTACAGACGCGAGCTTATGCGACTCTATGAAAAGCTATGTGAAGATAAACTCAACTGCGATGAAAAGACGCTCGGAGAATTTTGCGACCATCTGATCGACTATGTATCTCACGGACATTTCGATCTCTATCCTAAGATCCTGGAGCTTGTGGAAAATGCTTCCGGACGCTCGTTGTCCATAGCTCGCCGTGCCATGCCGGCCATAGAGCGTACTTCGGATTATCTTTTACGCTTTAATGATATTTACTCTCAGGATGTGGACGCAAAGGTTCTGAAATCACTGCCCGATGATCTTCATAAAATCAGAAAATGCCTGCAAAGTCGCTTCCGCAACGAGGATCGCCTGATCATAGGATTGCGACTGGTACATGCTGCCATTGAAACCCCTGCTCTGTGAGACTAACGTAACCGCCATACCTAGGAAACGAAGCCAAGCTTACACAAATGACAAAGTATGAGATGTATTAAGATCAAACTATCAATTAAATAAGCGGCAACAGATCGGCAACTCTTTTAACCGTTACTACATCAAGCCCAGGTATGCTTTTTGGGGGAGCATTGTCGGCAGGGATCACCGCTCTAACAAAGCCCTGCTTTACAGCCTCATTCAAGCGCTCCTGTCCAGATGGAACCGGTCGCACTTCTCCCGTAAGTCCGATTTCACCAAAGGCAATGGTACGTCTGTCCACGTGACGGTTTCTTAGTGACGAAAGCAATGCCATGATCAACGGGAGGTCGGAGGCAGTTTCCTCTACGCGAATTCCTCCCACCACGTTTACAAAAACATCGTAGTCCCCAAGTTCCACCCCTGCATGACGATGTAAAACAGACAGAAGCATGGATAAACGATTCTGATCTGTTCCAAGTGATAATCTGCGTGGATTTCCATATTGCGTGATGTCGACCAGAGCCTGCAACTCCACCAACAAAGGGCGCGTCCCTTCCCATATAACCATAGCCAGAGATCCGGCAGCCACCTCCTGCTGGCGATTTAAGAATATGGCCGATGGGTTTCGAACCTCCCGCATCCCTTGATCGGTCATAGCAAAAACACCTATCTCATTTACAGCCCCGAAGCGATTTTTATGACAACGCAGTGTTCTGAAACGTTGATCACTACCCACCTCCAAGATGACCGAACAGTCCACGCAATGCTCAAGGATCTTAGGGCCGGCCAATGTGCCGTCCTTGGTCACATGACCTACTATGAACACCGCAATTCCGCTTTTTTTTGCAAACTGTGTCAAAGCCGCAGCTCCCTCACGTACCTGCGATACGGATCCGGGAGCCGATTCCACGCCCTGAACATGGGTCACCTGAATGGAGTCGACAACCAATACCTCCGGCTTTTCAGAGACCGCCAACGTGCATATTTTTTCAATTGAGGTCTCAGCGGCAATGCGAACCTGATCCGAAGGCAGGCCCAAACGGCCGGCTCTTAGGGCCACCTGCTGCAGGGATTCCTCACCGGTTACATATAAGACCTTATGCCGAGCGGAAAGCTTACATATGGTCTGTAGAAGTAAGGTAGATTTACCCGCTCCGGGGTTACCTCCTATCAGCACTACCGATCCCTGAACTATTCCTCCGCCCAATACGCGATCGAATTCGGCATAACCGCTTGGAAGACGCGGACGCTTTTCTAAGGAAATTTCATTCAGGGAAACAACTCCTGTACCGCTTTGTCCGGCAAAGCCGCTCAGCTTAAAAGCATTCACTACAGCCTTGGATCCGGCTGAAGGTGAAGACTCGACTGCGTCAACGGTCTCGCTTATTGTGTTCCATGCCCCGCATTCACGACATTGTCCCTGCCAGCGCGGATAGCGGGCACCGCATTGAGAACAAATGTATATACTTTTTAGCTTAGGCACGAACCGACCTCTTTTTATGAATTTAGTTTTAACAGTAAGGCTACAGCTGCAAGGGAGGAATAATTTAGAGCAAATGGAGCTTTTTGTCTGACCAATGGCTTAGCGTGATATGCAATGCCGAGTCCAGCTTCTTCAATCATCAAGAGATCGTTGGCCCCGTCTCCCAATACAATGATCTGCTCCTTCGAAACGGAATTTTCGGATGCAAGCCTCAATACACCTAGACGCTTGGCCCTCGCATCCACTATCTCACTGTCAACCTGTCCCGTAAGAATTCCGTCTCGTATCTCAAGTGAATTGGCACATACCATGTCCAATGCATATTTTTTTTGAAGTACGCTTATCAATTGCACGAACCCTCCGGAGCATATACCTTTTTTCCATGAAGCCTCACTGACGGTATGCATTAAAACATCAAGACCTTCCGTCTCGTGCATGATCTTTTTCACATCTTCGATCACACAAGCGCTGCCGCCCTTCAGCATGGCTACACGCTTTGTCAATGACTGAGCAAAATCCAAGCCTCCGTGCATAGCTTGGGCGGTAACCGACGCCACCTCCTCATACACCCCCAGACGACGAGCTATTTCATCTATACCCTCTATTTGTACCGACGTCATATCCATATCAAGGACAACTATTCCATTTTGCTTTAAAGTAGGAAAGGAGCTTGATATCCATACGTCAAAACCCAAGGTCGCAGCGGCAGCTTCCTCTCGAATTTTAAGCCTCGTATCATCGCTGAGATTGTCAGCTTCAAAAATAGCCCCTGAAACATTATCCAGAGCTCCCTTTTTTTTGAGAACTAAACGAGCTCCGAAACGTTCAGATAGAAGCGAGGTCGCAGCATTTACGGAAAAATCCTTATTCTGCGCACATACGAAAATCATATTCATGGCAAAGTTCCGTCCAAATAATTCCTAACGTTAACCTCCAGAAGAG